>Ga0074045_10003055_pt1 | contig 15199 bp, 14 predicted proteins | sample BogForMeECP23OM2_FD_94442 | JGI IMG/M metagenome (GOLD analysis project Ga0074045, IMG submission 94442) | Bog forest soil microbial communities from Calvert Island, British Columbia, Canada - Bog Forest MetaG ECP23OM2 | ecosystem: Environmental > Terrestrial > Soil > Wetlands ...
CCGAGGAAGACATGCTCTCACACGTCGAGGATCTCGGAATAGCCGCCTGACACCTTCACGTAGCGACGGCCGGGCAGGTGACCGGCCCGTCAGGGGACTATCTGATCGTGCGAGCCGAAACGACCGCTGCGCACACGGCTCGCTGATCCTGCGGCGCGGTCGTTCGTCGGCCGACAGGCCGGGCGCGCGGTCGCCGGCAAAGCTTTGTTTCGCCAGCGACCTCGACCGCAAGCGCAGCGAGCCGCGCGGCAGCTTCGACGATCAGCAGTCCCGTCGGCCCGCTTCGCGGGGCAGGGCGTCAGTCTTCTTCGGTGCGAGGCTCGTTACCCTGCCGACCGTTGGGGTGGCCCCCGGCCTCGCGCGCTTCCATACCGTCGGACGCGGTATGCGGCACGAAAGCCTGCGGATCGACGCGCGTGGCGGTGTAGGCGGCCGCGCCGATGACCACGGCAGCCACCGGCGCCGCCAACCGCGTCGGCGGATCCGCGTCCCGCGCATCGGGATGTCGGCTGGCGTCCTTCGTGCCCGTGACCATCGCGCTGACCAGATTGTCCCTGGTCAGATGCGACATCACGATCACGCCCGCGACATGCGCCGCCACGAGCGCGAGGAGGAAGAAGGCGGCCGTGCTGTGTGCGTCCTCGCCGCCCGACAGCCCGGTGACGACCGTCGCCGCGGTTAGCCCCAGCAGAACGAGGACGCTGACCGTGCCGAGCGGACTGTGCCCGAGCGAGGGTCTGGGCCGGCCCTCGAGCAGCTCCCTGACATGCGCGCCGATCTGCGATGGCGGGGCGAAGTTGGCGAAGCGCGCATGTTGCCCGCCGATGAAACCCCAGACGAGACGGAACACGATGAGCACTCCGACGATCCAGCCGATCGGCGTGTGCCAAGCCGAGAGCGGGCTGTCTTCGTCCGACGAGAGGAAGCAGAGCAGGACACCCGAAACAAGCAGCCAGTGAAAGATGCGCACGCCCGGATCCCAAACGCGGATCAAGCAGGAAGTCGAAGGCGATTGCTTCAGCGTGAGAGTCTCCTTTCGAAGACCCGCATACGACTCTCGGCTGAACATAGCCTGACGACACCCGCCCACCTGCCGCAATCCACGCGCGATCTGGGCGCGCCTAACCTGCTAGAACGACGCGGCCGCATCACCCAGCTACGGGTTGCCGGACTGGAAGTCCCCGATCCGATAACCGGGCAGCAGCTTATCGGCAGCCGCGGAGTGCGGGCGCCCTTTGGCCTTGGTGTCGTAGGCCCGGCCGGGACCTACAACGAACTGATAGCTATCAAATGCGATAGCTATCGCATTTGATAGCTATTGAGGGCGCGGCCGGCTCCATAGGTTCTCTGCGTCAACCACCTGACGGAGAGACCACCCGATGGACCAGATGATCTCAGTCGATCCGACCATCTTTTATTGCCCGACCAAGCAGGAGCTTTTGGACGAATCCGACACCATTGCCGGCCACCTGTCCAGTCGAGGCTACGTCATCGTCCAGGCATGGGACGCCGAGTGCGCTACTGTAACCGAGGTTGCCGAACGCTTCGGCCGCGTGCAGTCGCACATTCGAGCCGACGCCAACGGCATTGTAGGCATCAGTCCGGACACCGCGGTCAACCACGATTGGGAAAACTATCATTCGGAATACCACGGCGTTTCCTCGGAGGAGTTCGTGCCGCATACCGACGGGTCCTACCTCCACGGGCTGGTCCGTCACGGCGACGATTACGTCCGCCTGATGCCGCCGCAGATGCTTGTGCTGCAATGCTGGCAGCCGGCGACAAGCGGCGGCGCGAACGTGTTGATCGACGTCCAGCAGATCTTCGACGACCTCGCGGAAAGCAATCCGCTCCTCCTCGACACCCTCTCGATCAAGGGCTGCGTCAGCTACTGCCGCGACGACCAGATCGCGCTCGATTGCGCCGTCTTCGAGGAGCTCGACGACGGCACGGTCATGCTGCGGTTCCGCTACGACAGCACCGCCTATGTGGCAGGCTGGGCACGCGACGCCTTCCACACTCTACAGCGGGACTATTTCTCGGATCCGCGATACCAGGACAGGGTGACGCTGAAGCAGGGCCAGATTGCGATCATCGACAATTACAGGATGCTGCATGGCCGGGATTCCTTCGCCGCCGACGAGCCGGGCAAGACGCGCAGCATGCGTCGCGTGTGGCTGGCACGCGGTCGGTTGCCCGTACTGCGCAACGCCGCCGATCAGCACGTCGAACGGCGCGCGCTGAAGCGGTTCCAGGCATACAGCATCCTGCCGCCTTCGCCGGAATACGCTGCTTCCGAACGGCCCCTGCTGGGCATTCGCCTACCCGCGTAATTCCGACAACCCGCGTCACATCATCGACCGCGCAATCGTAGCCGTACGCGATGCAAGCGCCGCTGTACCTCGCCGCCGCCAGTTTCGCAACCGCGCTATTCACGGCGGCAGTGGGGATCGGAGGCGGACTGGGCCTGCTGTCCGTCATGCCATCGTTCATGCCCGTGTCGGCGGTTGTGCCTGTGCATGGCCTGACACAGTTCTTCAGCAACGGCAGTCGCTTTCTGTTCGACTACCGGCAGGCGGAGATCCGCCTGCTGCCGGCCTATCTCGGCGGAGCCTGTCTCGGCGGTGCGGTCGGCTACCTCTTCATCGGCCGCATTCCGGACCTCTATCTGTCGGCGGTGCTCGGAACCTTCATTCTGCTCTGCACCTGGACGCAACTCGTGAAGCGGCTCGGAAAGTATGTCACGAACTTCTTCTCGATCGCGTTCGTCCAGACCTTTCTGTCGCTGTTCGTCGCCAGTGTCGGGTTGATCTCGCAACCCGTGCTGGTCAAGCAGGGGCTGCTGAAGAACCGGGTTATCGTGACGCATGCGATGCAGATGACCGTGCTTCATGGCCTCAAGGTTGCTGCGTTCGTGGCAGCCGGGTTTCCCTTCCTCAATTATGGCGGCGTCGCGCTGGTGATGATCGCCGCGTCGGCAGCTGGCACGTATGCCGGCGGGTTTTTCCGCAATCGCATCCCAGAAGATCTGGGCACGATCGCACTCAAGGCCGGCATCACCTTCTTCGCCGTCAAGATGATCGTCGATGTCGTGATGACCCATCACGGAGCCTGATAGAGCAGGATGTCACTCGGCTGGCCGGCTCGTGAGCAGGTCAGCCGGCGATTCCGGCCTGCAACGCGATGCGGACCGCGTCGAGGCGGTTGCGCGCTGCCATCTTCTGGAAGGCGTGGTACAGGTGCAACCGCACGGTGACGGCTGCGATACCAAGCTCGTGCGCGATCGCTTTATCAGCCATTCCGCGCACCAACAGCCGCACCGCGTCCAACTCACGAGGCGTGAGCCTGAACGGGGGAACGGCGCCGGGTTCCTCGCCGGTCTTGCTCGGTCCGCCCGGCGAGCGTCTATCCCAACTCGGTGCAGCAACGATCCTTTCTCCGGCGAGAATGCGCCCGAGCGCATCCCTGAGCGCATCCCCGCTGAGTTCCTTCGAGATGACGCTCGTTGCGCCACAGCGAAGTGCCTCGGCGGTCTCCTCTTCGGAGATATTTCCGGAGAGAACGACGATAGGGGTTCCGGGAATTTCCTGTTTTGCCCGCCGGATGCCTCCAGCGCCGTCCATCCCAGGCATGACGAAGTCAAGAAGAATGAGATCGGGTTTTCCGCGCCGTGCGGCCACGAGGGCGCCATCGAGATCGCTCGCCTCAAGAATCTCGATGTCGCCGGCGCATTGCCGCAGGAAATAGCAAACCGCCTCGCGGAACAGGTTGTGATCGTCAGCAAGAATGAGACGCATTCCTCGCTCCGACGCTACGCTGCGGCCAACTGCCGTGCTGCTCCGCTGACTGCGGCCGCTTTCGGGAGATATATCGATACTGTGGTGCCGGCGCCGGGTTCGCTTTCTATGTAGATGCCGCCCTTATGGCTCGCGACGATCCCATGCGTGATCGCCAGTCCCAATCCGGAGCCCTCACCGACCGGCTTTGTTGTGAAGAACGGGTCGAAGGCACGCTCGGCGACCTCCTCCGACATGCCGATGCCATTGTCGCGGCAGGCAACGCGGATGTAGTCGCCGAGGGGGAGCCCAAGACGCCGCGCCTGCTGCTCGTCGAGCGATCGGTCCTCGACCGACAACGTGATGCGGCCGCCGCTGCGCGTGCCAGCCGCCTGTACCGCATTCGACAAGAGGTTGAGCATGGCTTCCTGAAGCTGCGCCCTATCGCCAAGGACATCGCCGCCTAATCGGCAGTTCGTCTCGGTGGTGATGTTGGGCGGGAGACTTCCTTGGACGAGTGCCAGGGCACCCTCGGTGATCGCGGCCATTGAAAGACGCTCGCGCCCCGGGATTTCGCGGCGGCTGAAGACCAGGATTTGGCGCACCAGGTGACGACCTTGCGCGACCGCGTCGATCATGCGCTCGACCCGCTGTGCCGTGGCGCTGTTCCGCGGAACTTCGCTCAGCGTCTGCTCCAACAGCCCCGACATCGCCGGCAGCAGGTTGTTGAAATGGTGTGCGATGCCGCCGGCCATGCGTCCCAGCGCTTCCATCTTGAAGGCTTGCCGCATCTGCGCCTGCATGCGCTGGCGTTGCTCGGTTTCGGCCTGCCAGCCGCGCAACGCCCGCTGCTCGTTTTTGGCAAGGCGAACAGCACCCAAGGAGGCGCTTAACAGGATCGCAGAGCAGATGATCGCGACGAGCCCGAAAACGGCCAGATGCTCCCACAGCTCACCGCGCACGCTGGCCAAGTCGATGGCGTAGGTAACGTAGAGGGGATAGCGAGGCAGTCGCTGGATCCCGGCGAGGCTCTCTCTGCCGTCGACCCGCGCTTCGAACACGTCCGTCCCATCGTCGTTGCCCCGGGCTTTTGCGAGGTAGGGATCGTCGGATGGCAGGATGGTGCCCGGCGACGGACCGCGGTTGCTCGCGAGGATCGCGCCATCCGCGCGCATCAGCATCACCGTCGGCCTCTCGTCATTCTCGAGGCTCAGGAACTTGTTCTCGAAGTATTTGGGAGACAGCGCCAGCAGGATAACCCCGTCGAACGTGTCGCCCGGTGCTGAACGGCGTTGTACGACGTGAAATGCGAAGGTGCCGGTCATCCTGCCGACTGCTGGCATTCCGATACGAATGCCCGGCCCCTCGCGTTCTGCGCTCCGGAAATAGTCGCGATCCGCCACATTGATGCGTCGCCCGAGCGGAAAAGCACGGGTTGTCGCCCGCACGTCGCCCTTCGCATCAAACAACCAAATCGAATCAATGTAACTCGATTCCGCTTTCAAGGTGACCAGGAACTGGTGCAGCGCTACCGAATTCTCGACGTCGTCCCAGCTTTGATTGCGGATGTGGTCGTCGATCCAATCGAGTGCCAGTTCCTGCGCCTCGAAGACCCTTTCGGCCTCCTCGGTGAGTACTCCGAGCGCGCTGCGCGCCCGCGCGTGGGACAGACTCAGCTCCTGCTGCCAGATCTGCCACCCGGCGAGCGCCAACAGCAACAGCGGCACCAACCAAGACAAAGACGCGACCAACCGGAGAAGCGAAAGATGCCGACCGACCCTGAGACCCGTGCCCAGGGCTAGCCCGATTTTGTCGGCGCGTCGCCACAGCATCGACTGAGCTCCGATCAGCTGATCTCGGTCGCGTCACGTGCGCGACTCTATCAGTGACGTGATGCCGCACTGGCTGGTGTCATCGGCTCGCGCGAGTGCCACATCGCGAGCTGTCTGCTTGGCTGCCCGGCCATGTCCATCAGCGATAAAAGCAGCGGGTCGGCAAGGATGCCGGCCCGTGCAAGCGTTCGGGGATCCAGGTCGCGAGCAAACCGCCCGGCGATAGCCGAACGGTAATCAGTCGCGCGAACCGCGCTGAGTCTCGTGAGTGCCACTGGCATTGCTCTTGTCGCTGCTGCTGTGCTCATGCCCTCTGTGGTCTCGGTGCTCCTTCGCGATCGCGACTTGCGGGAGAGAATCGGCGTGGTCGGCGTAGCGACGGCAGCGATGGCCGGAGCGGCGAAGCAAGAGCGAACGATGCCGGTAATCTTGGACATATCAGGTATCTTAGAATGGTGTGCCCGTACTCGGCTGCGGCGTGCCGCCTTGCGGCCAAACTAGGGGCTGGCGCTGACGCGACGCTGACGGCGGCAGCGAACTCTTCGAGGTTGCCAGCGATGGCGGTAGCAGCAGTTTCTCGGCTAGCGGACTAACGTGGTCGCGGCGCTTGGGCCGCTGCTGGGAGGGCGATCCACACAAGGACGTGCTGCGGACGCTGCCGGTAGTGAACGACTGAGCGCCGACCGGGGCCACGGCGGCAAACGCGCATTGATCCGGATCAACGGCGCGACTCGCCTTGCATCCTGAACTGGGCCGGCATCGTCTCCAAGGTGATCCCATGTCATCGCACAACGCCCGGACGCCATCGCTCGTGCTCGGCGCGTGCCTGTTCGTCTACGCGCTGCTTGCCGCCGGAGGCGCGTCGGCCGGCGACGCGGGCACGCCGGTGAAGGTCACGCCGGAGAAGCGGGGCGCGGGCGCCGTGTCGGCGGGCGTCCCGCTGCCGCCAGTGCCGCCGGCCACCGGCACGCGCGAGCATCCGGTCGCCGCCTGGAGCGGGCCCCTGCCCTACCCGATCGTCATCGCCGACCGGCGCAACAACCGGCTGATCGAGGTGGCGCCGGACAAGCGCGTGCTGTGGGAGTTCACGACACCCGACCTGTCGATCTACCGCGGCAACGACGACGTCTTCTTCTCGCCCGACGGCAACAAGCTGATGGTCAACGAGGAGGACAACTACGACATCCACATCATCGACTACGCCGGCCGCGCGATCGTCTGGAGCTACGGCCAGGCCGACATCAAGGGCCACGGCCCGAACCAGTTCGACTTCCCCGACGACGCCCATCTGCTGCCGGACGGCTCGGTGGTAACGGCGGACATCCGCAACTGCCGCATCATGTTCATCAACGTCGAGAAATCGGAGCTGATCAGACAATGGGGCAAGCCCGGCGACTGCCGGCACGACCCGCCCAACGCGCTCGACCTGCCGAACGGCGTGACACCGCCCGACGGCGGGGATTTCCTGGTGACCGAGATCCCGGACTCCTGGATCACGCGCCTGACGCGCGACGGCAAGGTGGTTTGGGCGCTGCGCGCGCCGCACGTGCGCTATCCCTCCGACGCGTATCCGACGCGCGACGGGCAGGTGATCGTCGCCGACTATTCGAAGCCCGGCAGCGTGGTGATCTTCGATCCGCGCAGTGGCAAGGTCACCTGGGAATATCGCGTCAAGAGCGGCGAGGGCCTGCTGAATCACCCGTCGCTGGCGATGGAACTCCCGAACGGCAACGTGGTGCTGAACGACGACCTGCGCGATCGCGTGCTGGTCATCGACCGGCAGAGCAAGGAGATCGTCTGGCAGTACGGCACCACCGACAAGCCGGGCCACGCGCCGGGCGCGCTGTTCTATCCCGACGGGTTGGACATCGACGTCTTCCACAACTGGAAGGCTCCCGGCAGTTGATCCGTTACGTGCTTCTCGCGGCGGCGCTCTGGCTGGCGATGGCGCGGCCAGCCGGAGCGGCGCCGACGCTGCGCGCCGATCCGGCTTGGCCGCTAGCCTTGCCGGCGGGCTGGGTGCTCGGCGAAGTCTCCGGCGTCGCGGTGGACGCGGACGACCATGTCTGGGTGATGCATCGCCCGCCCAGCGGCGACCCCGCGCCGCCGGTGATCGAGTTCGACGCCGCGGGCCTGGTGGTGCAGGGCTGGGGTGGCAAGGGCGCCGGCTACGACTGGTTCGAGAACGAGCACAGCATCGCGGTGGACAGCGCCGGCCATGTCTGGCTCACCGGCAACGGGGCGCATGACGGGCAGGTGCTGGAGTTCACCACGGACGGGCGGTTCGTGCGGCAGATCGGCCACCCGGCGAGCGGTGCGGCGAGCCGCGACGTCACGCGCCTCGGGCGGCCGGCGGGGATCGCGGTGGACGCCGCCGGGCACGAGGTGTTCGTCGCCGACGGCTACGCCAACCGCCGCGTGATCGTGTTCGACACCGAGACGGGCGCGTTCAAGCGCCTGTGGGGCGCCTATGGCGTGACGCCGGACGATGCGCCCGGTGCGGCGCGCCAGTTCGGCCTGCCGGTGCATTGCGTGCACCTGTCGCCCGACCGGCTCGTGTACGTGTGCGACCGGCAGCACGACCGCGTGCAGATCTTCCGCCGCGATGGCAGCTTCGTCGCCGAATGGCGAGTGGCGCCGGAGACGCACGGCCTCGGCAGCGTGTGGGACCTCGCGTTCTTGCCGGATGGCGAGGGCGTGCTGCTCGTGGCGGACGGCAGCAACGAACGGCTGCATGTGCTGCGCCGGAGCGACGGCGCGACGCTGGCGGAAATTGGCGCGCGCGGTGCCGACGCCGGTCAGTTCCGCTGGGTGCATGCGGTGGCGGTGGACAGCCACGGCGACGTGTTCACGGGCGAAGTGAAGGGTGCGCGGGTGCAGCGCTGGGTGCCGAGTGCGCCTTAGCCCGAAATTTGTATTTTGAAGGCGGAGAAAGCTCCCATAGCGTCGGCATTTCTGCGAGATCGGCCTGGCGGTCTACTGGACACCTAGCGGGACGACGTCAAGCAGATCGAAGGCCTTGGCCTGTGAATCAGCATCCAAAACCAGACCCATCTCGGTGCGCGGATAAGGCCTTGAATTGACGCCGATAACTGACCAGCCGCCGGGGTCTCGATCGGCACCGATCGAGACCCCACCGCGAACGAATTTCGCAAGCTATATCAGAGCGTTGCAGTGCGTCCGGGGGGGCCATTTGGATGCTGATCCACAAACTCCTCTCCTCCAACGGGATCAAGCGCTCGTTGCTAGGAGCTGTGCCGGGAGCTCGTTTTGTGCCACGGACAGGACAGGCAGCGCAGTCCTGGCTATCGACCGCAACGGCCCAGCCCGACTCCGCTAGCTCGACCCCCAGGACGTGTAGATTGGACGCGGGCGCTCAGGATGCTGATGTTTTCCTGGAATCTGCTCGAACGGAAGGCTCCGCAGCCTAAGCATGCCGCTCGCGGGCAGGCTCGAACGCTGACAGAACCAGCAAGGCCACGCGGTGCTGTTGCACCTCAAACAGCACGGTCTATCCGCGCAGTGCCTTGTCAGCCTCGTTGCGTGCGCGGATGCGCTCGCGCGCCTCGGCCCATTCAGCATCGCCCCAGGCGAGATAGTCCTGGAAGCCGCCGCTCATCAGCCATTGGCCGCCCAGGCCATGGTCGATGCGATCTGGTCGGAAATGGGCCTGCTCTATCCGCCCGCCGTCGAGCCACTGCCCCGGCAGGCCAGGGCGACCGTTGCCAACGCCAACCGGCTGTTGATCCGCCTGCCGGAACGGACTCCGTCCTGGTGCCTTCTGCATGAGCTCGCCCATGCCATGACAAGTAGTGCGGACGGACGCTCCGATGGGCATGGGCCAGCATTCATGGGTATTTATGTCGGGCTGCTCGTCCCGCTATCTGCGGCTCGATCCGATCGAAATGACTCGTTCGATCCAAGTCGCCGGGATCGCGATGACCCCCAACGCCCGCCCCACTTTTCTCGGTAGCTGACGGACCCAGGCGAACTCGGGCGCGCTCTCGGCGACATCCGCATTGGACGCCTGTGGCCGGCTAGAGCCGAGCCGGCCCTGATCTGCTATCCGAGGCATCGCGGTTATGCGGCAGCAGGCGATCCCTGGGCCTGATGGCCTTGCCCAGGCCGGGCTGGCTCGGCACGCCCTCCTCGGTGCACGCATACTGTACGTGGCACCCGCCACCGTGGAGCGCGAGGGTGGCGTTCCGCGCTGACCTGCGGCAGGAGCCGCCCTCCCTCCCAGCACGGACCCTGAGCTGCGCCGCGCCGCGCAACTGTAGGTTACGAATACAACCGCCTTCGTGTGAATTCAACAACATCAGCGAAGAATCGTTCATGGCGACTCAAGATCCGCATTGTGCCCCGTTAGGTATTTGACGCAGCTTCCTGGAGTCGCGAGGGACCCGCGAGGGATCGCTGCATGTGTCTCGCGCGTCCTGCAAAACGGGAGCGGCGAGGTTGCCCCGGCACATGTGCCGGGGTGGAGGCAGAAATGGTAGAAAGACGAGCATTGGCGGTCGCGATTGGGTTCTTCGTGATGCTGATTGCCACCTATCTCGCGGTGGTCTGAGCCGCAGAGCGCCGACTATGGGCAGGACATCCGCCGGCCGCTGCCGACGGCCTCCCCCACGCGCCCGCCTCGCGGCGCACCCGCCGCGCCTACGGTGGTCGCTGGTGGCGTTCCGCGCATCGCCTGCGGCACAAAGAGGACCGCCCCGCCCTCAGGCGAGCTGCGCGGTGGCCAGGATCGGAGGTGGCGAAGAGGGGGTGGCCGCACACCGCTTATGGCACGAGGTAGCCGGCGATGTTTTTTCCTAGCAGCCTGTCGGGGCTAAGAACAAATCTGGAACCAATCGAAGAAACATTTCGGCAAGCTGATGGAAGCTGAAATATAAAAACGAAAGCCAGGAGAAAAGCCCTCACTAGTTTCGTGACAGCGCCCACTCCGACAGGCTGCTAGACCCATTGCCCGCATCGGTAGGGCGCGATCTTTTCCGGTTACCGCCCGCGCGGCCGCCGAACCTTCCTGCTCACCCGTCGGCGCGATAGCGCCAGTGTCACCCCGCAGCGGCGTCCCGAACTTGCTCCGCCTCTTCCGCGAGGTTCGGGAACAGCCGGTGGCGCATCTCCTGCGTCTTCGACAGCGCCTGGGTAACCTGTTCCGGGGTGAGCACGATGCCAGCGGTGTGCGAGCCCCCCTGCTCGGTGGGCCCAGGCCCGAACGCCAAGCGCGCCTCGTCGGCGAGGCGGGGCGGCGGGAGAGGCTCACTATCGGCGGCAGGACGGTTGTTCGGCAAAGGTGCCGCTCGGTCGGTCGTGTAGGCGCGCACGAATTTCTCGGCGGCGGGCATCGGTCCTCCTCAGGACAGTGCTGCTGCGAGTGCTGCAGCTTCGATGAGAAGCCAAGTCAACAACTCTCGATTCTCGCCAGCATGACTTAGATCCTCGTTGCTGTCCAAACAAAGCACGCCGAGCGGCTCAGGTCTTTGCTCGGGTTGCAACGTCAGCACACGGGCATCCGCAAAAATGGGCACGCAGAGGGCGGAGCGCAATCCTGGCCGAAGCAGCGCAAGCGCGTATTTTGTGAGGTAATCTTTCCGATCTGACGGCGCATACCTGCCCAACAGTGCATGCATGGCATCGCGTCGCCTGAACGCCTGGGCCGCGCCCGGGCCGCGCCGATCGAGCACAATCCGGTCATCAGCATCCTCGTCCATGTTCCAGGTGAACGCGACGCGCAGCGTCAACGGACCGGAAGGAACGACCACGTTGGCGCGCAGCCGCGGGGTTCCCGGGATGTGATCCCTGGCAGCCTTGGCAATCCGCTCCAGCTCGCTCTGTACGCGGCCGGGGCGCAGCCGCAACGCCTGCGACATCTGCTGGGTCGCGGCGTTGTAGCCATCCTCGTAAGCTTTCGCGACTTCGGCATGCCGGGCGTCGAACGCCAGCACCCCGAGAGCAGGTCGCAAGGTGACGATCAGCAGGTCCTCGACGAATTTCTGCGCCGTCTGCTGGCCGCCGAATACCGCACTTCGGCCGACGGCGCCGGCCAGGGTGCCGACCGAGCGCCTGACGGATCGAACGACCTCTCCGGGTGTTACGTTCGTGCGGGGTTCGTCCAACTGGAACGCGACGATGGGAACGCGCCGCGAGTTCGGATTGGTCTTTTCCCAGGCGAGCTTCTCATCGACGAAGCACCAGACGGGAAGATTGCTGACCATCCCGCCATCTGCGAAGGCATGGCCAGCGGCGGCACACAGAAGCGGGTCGGTCTCGTTGGCGAGCGAGGGGACGCTCGCCGGACGAAAGACGCCAGGTATGGCGATAGAGGCCGCCACTGCCTCGGCCACCCGGACGTTCGGCGTCTCCTTGGTCCCGAACACGAGCAGCGCCCGCGCGTCGAGGTCGGTCGCGATGATCTTAAGCGGAAAGGCGTTGCCTTCCAGCGGATTGGGTCTGGCCGCCGCTGGCGCGGCCGGCCGAGGATCCGCGGGTTCCGGTTGGGGGTCCAGGTCCCGGAACCGCACGTCCGCCCGATCGAACGACAGGCCGGCCTGGGCATAGTAGCGGCGCAATCGGCTGGTGAGCTGATCGTTGATCCAGTCGGCGACGCGCGACGGATCGAACCAGCCGCGTCGCCGCCATGCCGGCCCGAACAGGGCGGCGAGTACGACCGCGGGCGGCAGAACCGCGGACCCGACCACTGCCGCCGCCCCGATCGGAAGGGCGGGGAGACCGATGACGGCGGCGGTCCCGAGGCCGGCGAGCGCCGAGCTGCCGCAGAGCCAACGCGTCCAGCGCAGGAGGCGAAACCCGCGCCAGGCGACCGGGCCAAGCAGGTCCGTCGGACCCATTCCGCTGCGTGCGAGCAGATGGCGGCCCGGGCCATGCGGGTCGAAGAGTTCGTCGGCGCGAAAACCCGCGGCAACGAAGGCGGCGACGAAGGCGCCCGCCGACGCCCCCGCGACACCGACAAAGGTGTATCGCAAATCCTCGGCCGCCTTGACGGCGCCGAGGTGAGCCATCCCCTTGGCGCCGCCCCCTTCGAAAATCGCAAACAGCGGGTCGAGCGGCGCTGCGCCACTGACAGCGGGGCCGGCCGCAAGAGCACTGCCGATAGCTGGGGACGAGCCTGACATCGTTACGATCGGAGCACATCCGTTGCGCACAAGCAATGCCCGTCTGGCAGAGGTGCGCACCCGCACAGCAGTCGGAACTACGACCCACAGAGCGCGCGGCACCAGCGGCAACGGCGGCTTGATACAGCCACAGCAGCGGTGGCGTGCGGCCCGGACAACAGGGCAGGCATCCGCGATACCGAGCTCTGTAGCGCACCTGTTTATCGGTGGGCATTGGCGCGGCGAAGGGTCTCATCGCCCTTGTGGCGGTACCGCGTCCGTTCTCGAACGAAGGCGCAAGCCCTACGACGGTGCCGTCCACCTCAGTTGTCTCTGCGTGCAAAGCCTTCTGCGCGTACGACCCAGGGGAATCGCATATGGCTCTGGCGTTTGAGAAGCTGTTGCCCCAAGCTAAGCAGTGTTCAGACGCAGAGGTGGTTTATCGAGCCTGGCTCAATCAAGGCCGGAATGCTCACTTTCGTGATCGGGGACACGATCGCTGACACGTCACTTTGGTCGGCTCAGGATTCCGATCCGCGGACAGCAAAGCCACCTCGCTCGCGGCCGATCTGAACTCCGCGTTGGCGTCGCGAATGGTGCCTCTAAGTCCGGAACTTCACCGTAGCGTGCAGTTTTGAACAAATCGTCCGGTGACCCCATTTTCGCAAGCGCTGCGGCGATCGGTGTACGTCTCGCGCACACCCGCCTGCTCCCCCCCGACGCGCACGAACAGGATGGACCGGACTGCGGTGGAGTTTACACGCTTGTGACCGTCGCCGTTTGTCCAGCACTCGGTTCAACGCTTCTATCAAAACGGTGGTCTCCTGCGCGCTCCAGGTGACTCCAGTGTGCCCAACCGATCGCCACCGTCTGGAGCGAAAATCGGCTCCCGAAGGAGAAAACCGCGGCCACCGTTACACTGGTTAGGTGCTCACGGCTATTACCGCGCGAGGCATTTGTTCACCGCGAGAGCCTGCTGGATGCGTTTGCGTTGGACATAGGTAGCCAGTGCCTGAGTGGTCGACAGAGGCCTGACCTCATCCAGCATCCCGGAATAGAGCTTGCAGAATTGGTTGCCCGATTTCGATCCAAGTAGTGACTGTAAGTTTGCCAGCTCAGTAATGTATGCGTCATGCTCCTTCTGGGCCTGCCTACCATAGGCGCGCTTGAAGAAGGAGCTAAGATTCCTTTCGTTGGTCACGAGCGTCGGGCGCAAGTGCAATATGATGGCGTTGTATTTGCCGTCGGTATGGCCGGCGACGGTAATCACTTGGAGCTGGCTCACCAGCGCGCTGACGTCGATCGCCGCCTCCTCCGCGGGACGCACGCAGATGGGCGCATGCAATGTGGGCGGCATCGGCGCAGGCGGCACGAACGCCTGCTCGGCCACTTGATGTGGTGAGCAGCTCGATGCGCTGGCTGCGATCACTAGGAAGGCAAGACAACGCATTAGCCAACGTCTTCCTCCGCGGGACACTGGCCTTGGCAGTCGTGCGACCAGCCGCGTCTCGCTGCGGCTGCCTAGCCGTCCGCCGCCCCCAGTGATGTTCTGCGACATTCTTATGATCCCCATGCAGCGTCCCGTGGGTGGACGGCGAAACCGACCTGGCCTGGTTGTGCTCGGTGCAGTGGCGGTGGCACGTTCGCCGCGGCAGGCGGAGCGTCCGCCGAACAGCCTCACCCGGGTGACGTCGGGCTTGCCCACTTGCAGTTCGATACGATTCGATCCGTTGCGGCGTCTGCGCCGTGGCTGGCCACGCGGCGACACACCGCGGGCAGACGTCGAGCCAGCGGTCGACGATGCGGTCCCGGTCCGGCTCCGGCGCCACGCGACGCCGTTTCGCCGGCCGCCGAACTTCTGGCCCTTCGATGGCGGCAGCGACGAGTTATCAGGCATCTTCGGCGGCTTCTGCGCCAGCGCTAGCCGCGCCCCCACCCGCCCACTCTGCCAGCGCCGCCTGCTGCTCGCCCAGCGGCAGCAGCGAGGGAATCAGCGCGTCCTTCTCCGTGGCGGTGAGCTTGCTGAGGTCGATCTGAGGTACCACCCCGGTCTTGAATCGAGTCGCCGGTGATTTTGTCAACCATCTCGTGTCATGTTGCTGCTTGGGCGGCTCTGGCTCACATCTGGTGAGTTGACGCGGCGACAGGGATCGGACCCGTGCCATACAGGGCCTCTAGTTCAGCTCGTTCGATCGTCGCTCCGTCCGGCCCGATCGCCCGACGAACCGCGCAGGATTGTTGCAAGAGCTCACACGCCATCTGGATCGCCATCTCACGAGAGCGCGCCACGCGGGACTCAACCTGTCCGTTCTGACCCTCGTAAATGACGTGCCAACTCATCTTTCGGGGTCTCGTGCGAGGGGGTTTTGCCGGGTGCAGCGGCACGGATAGCGGCTGCCACCCGGCGATGATCCGGGCGTGCGTCCGCGCCTGCGCGTTGTCCTCGATAAGCGGAAACCGACGGCGCAACTCG
>Ga0074045_10003056_pt1 | contig 15196 bp, 10 predicted proteins | sample BogForMeECP23OM2_FD_94442 | JGI IMG/M metagenome (GOLD analysis project Ga0074045, IMG submission 94442) | Bog forest soil microbial communities from Calvert Island, British Columbia, Canada - Bog Forest MetaG ECP23OM2 | ecosystem: Environmental > Terrestrial > Soil > Wetlands ...
GGCCCTGATTATTCCCTCAGTCAGGTGCATTGAATATCCATTCGGAAATACGTCAACAAGCTGCGCCCAAAAATCAGTATCACGGGCTGAAGTGGAAGCGAACAGTTTGACTTTCACTGGGCCAGTGATGTTCAAGGCAGCGTCGAGGGTTGGAGTGGAGTATACGAGGACGTCATCGCGTTTCTCGATGGGACGCTGATCAAAGGGGCCCTCAGCAGCCATCGAGGAAGTATCGTATATGTTCGGACACGGGTCGGAAGGGTCATAGGTAAAGGAATCATAAGACTCTTCTTTGTTTGCTCTCGTTGCAGAGAGTTCACCGTCTCCTGTTACCGTGTTCGCCATGCCATTGCTGTGAATGAAGTATTTCGCATACTCAGTTTCTTCAAAGGGCCACGAATCAGCCCTCCTCCATACGTTCGTGCCCATTGTGAAAATATCGACTTTGGGCCGTTTCATTATCCCGGTGTCTATTCCCTTGAGCCAGCAGTCAAACCATTCTAGCTCTATCGTTCGTAAGTCAATTAGCGCTGACTGTCCAAAATCGATCCCGCCTAGTTGCCTCGTTAAGTTAACGTGGTGTGGCCAGGGGCCGATTATTAGTTTCTGGTTGTTCCGAGTTTGTTCCGATTTGGCGAGTTTTCTCATTCCTGTGTAGTTGATGTGTGTGCCTATGATATCGTCGTCGTACCATCCCGAAACATGTAACGCTGGAACATCAATTTCACTAAACTTGTCTTGATAGAACGAGCGCTTCCAATAATCGTCTGCAGAGGGATGTCGTATCCAATTTTGCCAGGTTGACGATTGCTTTCTGCCAAATAACTCGTCCATCGTCTTTAATGGCAAGTGATTGTACGACCTCAAAGAATCAAATATCGAAGGATCAGTGTTCTTTTTTCCTTCGATCATCGCCATCCATTCAGCCATCCACAAGACTAGCGCTCCATTTTGAAATGGAACATTCAAAACGGGGTCTGGTAAGGCCACTATCGAAATCATAGCCCTCAGGTTGGGAGGATTTAGGGTCGCTGTGGCCCACTGGTTCCACGCTTGATATGAAGCCCCGATAGTGCCCAATTCGCCGTTGGACCACTCTTGTTTCGCGCACCAATTCAGGGTGTCGAATCCGTCGGTTTGATCATCAAAGAATGGGTGGAAAGTACCCTCAGAATCGTTTTTTCCCCGGCAATCCTGTATAACAAATACGTAACCATGTCTTGCAAAGAATTTTGCCTCCTCGGAGAAGCGCTTCTGAAACCCTTCCACGGTCATGTATGGCGATCGAGTCAAAATAACGGGAAACTTTCCTTTACCGTCAGGCCGATAGATGTCGGAGGAGAGCCTTACCCCATCACGCATTTCCTGCTTTATTCCGAATTCAAGTCGTACGTCCAAGGACACGCTACTGCCACCCGCTGACGTACGGTTGCTTCACAAAGAAAAAGCTGGCAGTCACCTACTCCCTGAATCCTCACGTTCACTGATCCACTTTCGGACAAAGGTTGTTGTGCGTCTTGGTGGCTAAGGCATATTAATGTGGTTTGACCTTGACGAATCAGAATACTGATGTCCGATTCGAAAACTGGGAAAAACGTTTTCGTGAGAGACGCAACTGGGCTCGTCAAACAGATTTCTGGAATGGACGCTCTCGGTATGTGTGTGACCCAGATGGGGTTGCTTTACGTGTTCAACGTGGTCGCGTTCACGCCAGGATTTTACCCTGAAGCGAATCCTCTGCTGGGTCCTTTCATCGGTTTACTTTTGGTACTTCCTATTGCGGGGATCTACATTTTGTTCTCCATTGCAATACCTCGAAGCGGCGGTGACTACGTGTGGGTAGGAAGAGTGTTTCATCCGAGCCTGGGCTTCATAACCAATTTTGCGTTTACCCTACTCAGCATATCGGTGGTTGGGGCAGTCGCTCCTTGGATTGGCCAGTGGTCAATCGCGCAGTTGTACTACGATTTTGGGATTCTCGACAAGAATCCAGCGTATCTTAACATAGCTAACTCCCTCCAATCGCCCGCCTCAGCGTTCTGGATATCAGCGGTCTTCATAATCATTGCAGGCCTCATCGTCATCGCGAGTTCTCGGTTAGCCGCCACGACAGTGAAGTATTGGACAGTCCTGTCGATCATCATTGGAGTTATCTTTATTGCAACTGTGATTTCAGCAGGTAGCTCTGTCTTCGCGCAGAACTTCAATTCGCTCTCAGGTTCCAATATGACTTACGACCAGATCATTAGCGCGGGGCAGCAGAGTGGCGCTTTCAGCGGTGTGCCGCCACTGCTCTCCTCTGCGTCACTATATGCCGGAGCGCTCGGACTGTTAGGTTACCTTGGGTTCAACTCTTCGGCATATTTTGCTGGAGAAATCAAGCAGAACCATAGGTCACAAATCATCGCCCAGCTGGGCGGAACGATATTATTTGCGGTCTTCACGACAGCGATGATAGCAGTAGAGTATTTTGGTGAAGGCCCGTCCTTTGTGAACTCGATGGCTGCGTTGTGGCTCTCAGGGTCTTCGACCTATCCGTATCTTGCAGGAACACCCCCTCTTGCTTCTGGGCTAGCGATGTTTTGGACGCAAAATCAGGTGCTTATTGCAATTTTCACCTTGAGCTTCGGTCTCACAGCTGAGGTCATGAACATCTCGATATTCTTCACTCTCAGTAGGAACCTTTTCGCGTGGTCGTTTGACCGCGTAGCCCCAAGTGTCTTCGCGAATATCAATCGCAGAACTGGGACGCCAGTTTACGCGATTGGGATAATGACGGCTGTTGGGTTACTCTTTACTTACATTAGCGTATTCCAATATGGCTTGCTCGCAACCCTGTTCACGTATGGGACGGCTGGGACGTTCATGGTGTTTCTTATCGTATCGATCGCAGCAATTGCCTATCCTTACAGACGAAAAGACATCTTCGAGTCATCTCATCCATTGAGCAAGAAGAAGATAGCAGGGGTTCCACTGATCTCCATCTTCGGTGCGTTAGGTATCGTTGTATCTCTCATAACGATCTATGCGATACTCCTACCAGCTATCGGAAATGTTGAGTCTGTCTTCTTGACAGGCATCATTCCTACGTTCGTAGTCGGAGCAATCATATACGCAATAGTTTGGAGCATCCGCCGTGGCCAGGGAATCGACTTAAACCTATTACAGAAACAACTGCCGCCAGAGTAGACCCGGATCGTTCGGGTAAGCCTGGCTATCTGACCGATCGTGTCGATTTTGAGGGTAAGTTGGCAGTTTGGGCTATTGCGTTATGGGTGGGATTAGCATTCTTTTCTGTCAGTAATCTCCTGACCCGGAAATACGAAAAGACGAGGTTTGCCGTCTTCCAATTCCACGTATGTGTTGTGAATAAGGGCGTCTGTGACCCATGAACCGCTGTTCACTACATTCTCTCGTTTGTTAACAAACGGTCTGTGCGTATGTCCGAATACTAGAATTTGACCTGGCTGAACGCTTGCGCATGCTCGTTGTTCAATTGGACCGATTGTGTTCTGCAGTCTCACTTCAGGGTTTATTTGCAGATGTTCAGTTTTTTCGCGTATCTTTTCCTTTTCGAATCTTAGGATAGTTGAGAATAGCCAATATTTGAGGTCACTCCAGTCTCGCGTTAATGTGGCCCACGTGCCGCTCTCGAAATTGCCTACTTCGTCAGACATGACGCGGCATAGGGCTTCCATAAGTGGAGGTTGTTGTTCAAGGTCAAACTCCCAACCATGTTTGAAGATGTAGGTCCAGTTGCCATCGGGGATTGTCAGATTCTCGAGGAAAGTGAATGGATATGCGTGATTCTGGAGTCGGAGGACGTGAAAATCATGATTTCCAGCTACATAGTATATGTTCATCTTTTGCTGAAGCCTGGTCACACTTTCGAGTATGTCCTTGTTTTCAAGATACACTCCTGAAGCGTCTCTCCTCCACATATCGACTACGTCTCCGAGGAGAACGAAGTCGGTGACTGTTGGGTCGTTTTGGAGTTGGTTGAGGAACTGTTTGAATGATGCTTTGTCGCTATTCTGATATCCTAAATGCTGGTCAGAGGTGATGATAATTTTCAATTCCTTCAGTCCAACATGTTAATCTCTTTCTCTGACAAAAAATAGCAATTTGATTTGATTCTTGTCAGATACGTCGCAGAAGATACGGTAGGCATTCTCTAGAATCATCTTTCATTATGAACGCTGCTGACGCTCCTAATCGTTTTATGATTGAGCTGTCCATCGTGCAGTATTTGCCAACCATCAAATCTTTCCTGACCATTCTTAGTTCATCATGCATCAATTGTCCGGTGAAATCGAACATTAGCAAATCGTTCTCGGAGAGTTTAGTGGTAGAAGTGCCTGGGAGGAATCCGCCGAAGATGTAATCACATTTCAATTCTCCTTGATCCTTATAGAATCTGAATCTGAAAAGTACTGGTGAAAGTGTGGCATCTGAAATCAGTTTGCCTTTCCAAATTCCGAGCACCTCGTCAATGTCAGGTCTTCTAGCTTTGTTTGAGAATATGATTTTGAAATCGTCTTGTGTCATGAAGTCGACGCTGTACTTCTTCGACATTGAGAAGGTGAGAATATGTTCGCCTCTAGGTGGGGTTCTGGCAGCGAAGGCTTCACCTAGAAGTGTATCCTTGTCTACGATTTTTAACAGGTCATAGAATCTTTCGTAGGGAGGATCTAGATACTTTAGCAGGATGACTTTGCCGAAACCTGGGTATTCGGTGAGGATGGCTTCGTTTTTGGCGTAGATGGTTGTTCCGTAAGGATGGGTTACGCCTTTAATGGAGTCTCCTTCTTTTTGGAATCTTTTCCAGAATCCACCAGCGTACGTTTCTGCGGTATTGATTAGATCATGATCTTTGGCGAAGAACCCCTTCCAGTATCGGTCGTTATGTATCGTTAAGGTGTCGACGTCGAAGGCCCAGTTTTCTCCTTCAATGATGTCCATCTTGGACGAATTCTCTAATTCCATGTTTGATAGTTTGGTGTCGCTGACTTCATACATTCCATCGAGGGCGTTGGTTGGGCAGTACATTGGTTGTTTTATAGAGCAGATTTGGCCGAGGTTGTTTGAGATTTCTATTGACGCGAACTCTTTCCATTTGTCGTTGATCCTATCAGCGGTTATCGTTGCTAGACTCATTACTGTTAGTTGAGGGTTGACGCCTACTGCCGTCGGAAATACACTTGCATCGCAGACGAAGAGATTCTTGAATCCGAAGACTTTACAGTCAGAGTCAACGACACACTTCGTTTCATCACTTCCCATATGGTTCCCTCCTTGAGGATGTGCTGATCCTAGGAGCAGGTTTTGTGGTGAATTTTTGACCGCGTTGACCAGTTCAGATATTTCCTGTTCGCTTTGAAGGATCGGTTTATCGATATGTGAGGTTACAACTCTTGTTGCACCAAGTGTGAACCACATCTTCGCAATGATCTCAACTCCTCTCGCGATATTATCGAGTTCCTTTTTACCTAGGGCGTAAGTGACGCGAGGAAACCCTTCATCAGTTAACGTGATTCTACCGTTCGGATCATCTCTAACTAATACGCCGGCCATCGCGAAATGGTCGTATCTGTCCATAATTTCAGCATGGTCGACTCCGGTTCCAGAAGTGAGCAGAGCGAACTGCAGTGGAGGTACGAATATGCCTTCAACGAGAAAACCGCCATCTTCGACTCCATTGGTTACTCCGAATTCATGCAGGGTATACGCCATGGGTATTCCCTGGTTAGCCTTAATTTGGAATTGAAAGTCTCCGATGATGAAAGGTGCTGGATGAAGAGCTAGGCCTAATCCCGCTCTGCCTTCCGATATGTTATTCTTCAATAGCAGATACGTAGACGCAATCGAACCCGCTGCGATTATGATTAGCCGCGCGTTGACAACTATTTTGTGGACAGTATTTCCTTCTATGTCAAGGAAGTCCCCCTCAACACTATCAGCTACGCCGTCTGAGCAGTTTATTTTTTCAGCGGAACAATCGCAGTAAACTCTTATCGTCGCGTTAGGATTGGTTATCGCGTTGTGAATGTATGTTACGCGCATATCTTGTTTCGTTTCATAATGGCATCCTAAGTGGCATAGGCCGCATTGCATGCAATTTACGCAGTTTCTTGAATTTGCGTAATGGTCCGTTAACCCAAGGCGCTCGCATCCTTTCTTAAGCATCAGACTGTTTCTATCAAGCTCGTCATCTCTGACTTTCGTTACGTGAATTTGCGCGGAAACCTCATCCGTTGCCCTGTCCCATTCATCATCAGAAATCTGTACACCTAATGCCCTCCATTGTGTTCGCGTTATTTCGGGTATAGGAAAGCATACCGCGTCGTTTATGACGGTGGAACCTCCCAGACATGAGCCCTGAGCAATCGCAATTCTAATGTCGTCTGTAAAGTTGAACCCGCTGTTCTTCCAGAGCAAGGGCATCATATCCTCGTCGCGCTGGTTCATGTCCTCTCCTTCGAAGTAGCCGCCTTTCTCGAGTAATACTACCGACCGTCCAGCGTCACTGAGCTTCTTCGCCAGTATTGCTCCCGCTGCTCCGCTACCTATTACGCAGACGTCACAATGCTCGAGGACATCGCCATCGATTGTTTGATACGGTTCTTTTCTAGACTCGAATTTTTCTACGCCAAAAATCATATTCATACAGGGAGCACCGCTTCGTCCCACCTAGTGACGTGACGATGATCTACTCTTCTCGGTTGCTCCGGAACTTGGATCCCATCGTACCCGCAAACCCTGACTAGTTCATCACGATACGTAGTCCATGATGCGAGTGCTCCTGCTATAAGCTCGAAAACGCTGCGAACATCATCTCTTGAAAGATCTACCGCGTCTCCTACACTCTGTAATCCTGCTCTCATCCTCTCGAGACTGTTAGCGTAAATGTCAGGTTCAAGAGGATTGGTTTGGGGCTTACCAAACTTTATTTGAAAATCAATACGCCCGGTAGCATTCTTACTACTCTGAGTACCGACTACGATTCTTCCGTCTTCGTCTCTGACTTGGAGGTAAACATTGGGTTCGCTTTCGAACCAGTCCTTGAAGGTCGCTTCGTTGAACGTGATTTCGAAACTTCCGTCATCCGCGGTATTGGCCTTGCCAAGTCGATCATCAGGGTGGAGGTAAATCCCCAGATCCTTGTCGAAAGCCTGTACCACATAATCCTTTGCGGGATGATTCCGTTCGTCTCTGATTCTGCCGGTGATTCTGTAATCGGTCACCAGAATGACCACCCAGAGAAACTCATCCTACTAGTTAATCTTCCATAACATCTGACGGATTTCACGGCACAAGTCAAGATCCGCCTGGGATCTCGGATTAAGCACCCAACAAGAGTCAACTACTACGGGCCGCTCCTCATTCAATAGGGATGTACGCCTAATATGATTTATCGTCGAAACTCACTTAACACGACATGTGAGTCCCGTATTCAATCGACATGGAGATTCTAAGTTTATACTTTGTATACGCTTTTGCTAAATTGAACTTCGCATAGGTGACATGGAAAAAGCAATTATAAACGCGCATTCTTTCTCATCGAACTGGACGTGTTGTATGTGACTTCGAAGAGTTGGTTTCGTAGGGCAAAGCGTCTCGCATTTCTTGCGTTACTCGCTTTCTTTATGAGCAGTATGGTTCTACGCGGGTTTGCTGTAGCTGGTCAAGGGTCGGTTCAGTTGTCGGTGCACGGATACGGAAACCTTCCAGGGCAGCTGCTTAACATTTCACTTCAACCCAATGGCGGCGTGTCGATGGCTATGGCTATTAGTGGTAAGTTGCAGACGTCCTACGGTTCATTTTCTGTAACCGGGACAGGTGTGTGGATTGGTGTTGCGAACGGGTCAAATCTTTCGGGTACGATTCAAAGTGTTACAGGACAAGTTCAGATTTGTGTGCTTTCATGCAGCAACGCCAATTTTGTTGGTAAGGGAGAATGGATGGGTTCCATGATGAACTTGGCTGCAAGCGGAACATTGTCTGGAACGATAACCTTCACAAATTCACCTTACCCACAACAGTTACCTCCAAACCAATCGATACCCATCTCTGGCACCTGGAACGCCGAACTTCCACAGTAACCGATAATCGAAGAATCTAACAGCGAATCAGACTTGTGAAACGCGCGGGCGTTACTCAACCGTCACAAAACTAAGCTATCACACTTAACTGGTTACGGAAATGTTCTGGTAAACCTGGCTACTCTACAAGTAGCTCTCCAGATTTTCCTTGTTCAATGAGATTATGGCTTTTAGTGGCGGAATGAACGGATGCTTAGCAAGCAATAGTCGTATGAAGGTTTCGTGATCTTCGAGTTTTGCGGAAACATGAGCGGTTCGATGCAGAATCTCGTCCATTCTGCGGTTGCGTGTCTGAAGATTTGTTACGATAATCAATACGTGTTCCCGTTCTGCTAATGTAACTAATGCTCTCATATCTCGTCGGAAAATTTCTAGCGACTCAACTTTTTCTTGTCTCTGCACGTCCGGGTCGCAGTATAGTAGTGTAATGTCTGAGATGATTACTAGTTTAGCGTTGAATCGTTTCAATGCTTCGAGTAGTTTGTTGTTGATTAACGTGCTTAGTTGGTGGTACGTGAAGGCGCGACTGATATGAATTCGCTCATGCGTTTCTTCTGGATTGAGCTCGTGTCTTATGGCGTGGTCGGAAATTCCGTATACATCAAAAATGTTTCCGCCGTCCAGGAAGAGGATGTCGCTATCGAGGCCGAGTGGTTTGGGAAGCGTAGCTCTTACGCAGAGGAGCAATGAGAGTGCATGTGCTGCTTTCCCCTGAAGCGCGAATACCTGTCCTAATCTTAGTATGAGCGTTTCATCAAGTGAACCGATACTAGTGGTTAGGTTTGGTTCCGAGTCTGCCTGTAGCGAATTGGCTTTATTGATTCTTGTTTCGTCATGGGGTTTGGATGGTTCGAGTAAACATTTCTGATCAATAATTTCCGGATGAACTAGCAGATCTATTTCTAGATCAACTTTCAGGATTTCGCATCGCAAAACTTTCTCGAGCGAAAACCTGCATTCGGGACATTGATCGTCTAAGATTAGGATGATTTTGTTCGGTTGTATTTCCTGTTCGGATAGTACGAGGAGTTCGTCGCAGAGTATGCAATAGTAGACGTATCGAGTTTTTCCGTTCTCTGATAGTTGTATGTCTGAGAGTTTTCTGTGCATGATGATTCCGGGATTGGGTTATGGTTGTAGGTTGTTGAGTTCCATGAGTATCTCTTTAGTTCGTTCGCTGCGTAATTCTTCGAGGAAATTGCGAGATTTGCTTTGAAACCCAAGTTTCTTTCTCATGAATCCGAAGACGCCGAGAATAGATTCGGCGATGTCCAGTAGCATCTCAGCGTATTTTTCGACGTCGTATGTTTCAGCATATTCGGCGGGTGCGACTCGATTTATTGGATTAATCTGCGCGGTATCCACATACACGTAGTCGATTAGTTGTCCGGGTTTGATGGGTTTCTGTTTTTGTCGTAGTTGGACTGCGGCGGTTACGTGTGGAAATAGGGAACGGTATCGTTCGATTGGCATTCTGAGCATTTTGCTGATGACGAGTTCGTTGATGGGAACGTTTCCGGAACGAATCTTCTCAACCACCTCCACAGTGAACCTGATGGCTTTCGGTAATTGTTGAGTGGTTATGTCGTCGTGGTTTTCTGCTTCCAGAATTATGTTCAGTAGTTGTTGTTGGAAATGTTTGAGATAGATTGGTGAGTCGTGGCGTCGGAGTTCGATGCCGCGGTAGAACACCTGGCCATTAGTTAGTTTCCCATAGAACCGTCTCGCCGCTTCAATCTCAGCATCCGCTTCCTGGGGCAGTAGAACGAGGTAACGGTAGTGGTTTGCTATGGAGATTGGGAAACTAGTTTCTTCTCCGATTTTGGTTGCTAGGTTTTGGTAATCGTCGTAAGTGGCGTTGGTTTTTTTCACGAAAACTGAATCGGTGTCCAAGTAGATGAGTTCGAAATTTTTTTCCAAGGCGATGTTCATGGCTTTGACGACGGTTTCGCGTCCGATCCGATTCACCTCACGATACGTGAAGACGTTTCCGAACCGATTCAGGTCGGAGCCACTGTAACCATACAGGCAGACGAGAAGTTTCTTCAACAAAATCTCGCGCTGTCCACATTCCCGATATTCAATGCTGTTTTCGATGTGGCTATTTTTTTGGTGTTTGAATGATAATCTTCTCTCGAGAAATTGCTGGGTGATTTCGGTGAGTAGTCCTGTTTTTGTTGGTTGGATTCCGTTTGCGGTTACGGTTTCGTAGCTGATATTGTGTTTGACGATTATGTTGGGGAAGAGGGATTCGAAATCTAACTCGCCAACGTTCTCATGCAAACCCACTCGAGGCGAGAGGATTAGGGCTCCTCGGTCTGTGTATGCTACTTCTTTTGCGGTGAGAACGTTGCCTACTACACCGGCTCTTGTTGATGGGAGTAGAATTTTTCGTTTGTATGCCTCGTAACACTGTCGAGAATCAATAACTCTGGCTGGTCCCCATGAGACAACGTTTCCGATTGGGAGATTAGCGAACTTGCTCTTCTCGTCAAGACCAGCGATTCCTAATCTATCGAACGTTTCGGAATCAAGTATGATTTTTCCAGGAAGAATTCGTGCATTCGAACTCGTGGTGAGTTCGTTATCACGTAGCATGTTGTAGAATGCTGGGCGTTGTTCGTGTGGGATGGAGATGAGTTCAAAGTTTGAGTTGAGTATGGATTTATTGAATGGTTCACTGTGATTGAAGCTGATTTTCAGAACGGTGAGTTGTGGGGTTGCTTCCTCTTCATGTTGACGTAGTGAGGTTATTTTGTGATCTTCATCGTACTCTACCGTGAATTTGTTATAGATTGAGAATTCTTTGTTGAAGAAGTATCTTTGAACTGGGTTCAGATCCGTGTTGTATAGTACGCAGATTCCTGTTGCTTCCAGATCCGAGATAAGTTTCCGAAATTTAGTTGGTTGGGCGGTGATTTGAACTACTTCGCTCTGAGTGGTGTTGCAGATTTCTAGGTAACGTGAGCGGATTGAGGTGGAGTTTGCGAGTGGGTGTTCAGCGATTATTGATTCTAGTTCCTCTACGCTGTGTTTCTTTTGGTGAGCGTAGAGTTCGATTGGGAATGTGTCTGTGAGTTTTAGTGTTCGGTTGTCGGTGGTTTTGAGCCAGACGGTGAGGTTGTCGGATTCTAGGTAGGCGTCGTATATCCAGCCATCAGTTCTCAATCCGTGACGCCTGGGGAAGTTTTGATGGCGATTTTTGTTTCGGAAACTTCTGATCTTGTTTTATCTAATTGTGAGCGGAGTAATGAGATTTGGTCTTGTAGATCGTCGATAATTTTCCTGTTCTCTACGCATGCAGCCAGAAGCATGGTTTCGAGTACAGAGGGGATTTTCGCGTAACTCATCGCGCCCTGTTCAGCGGTCCAGGCTTTGGAGATGGAGTCGAACGCGTCTCTTCTAGCCGGATCCATTAGGGCTTCTTTGAAGCTTCGGGTTAGGTTTTCGATTTCTTCTTGGAGTTGACTTCGGAAGGGGATTGTGAGTCTTCCCATAACAGAATCACTTTGATTCAGATCGAATTCGGCTACGTGCGGTTGACGGGTTGGATGTTTGAGTAGGTGTGCGGTGAGTTTACTGTTTTCTTCACGTTTTTTGATGCAAACGATGATTTGGGCTAGGTGTCGTAATGCTAGTCCCCCTTCTGGAGGTGAGGGACGTAGGCTGTGTAGTCTTGTTGGACGGCAGGTGACTACGAGAGCTATGTTTCTTTCAGAACATGCTTGCCAGAGTTTGGCGATTAAGTGTTGGTATTGTTGTGTTTGTTCTAATGCGATTTTGTTTTTTGTTGGGATTTCGTTGTCGATGAAGAGTTTTGCTAGGTTTCGGACGACTACGAGTTTGAGTTGGTCGTTGTACTTGACGATGTTGATGACGTCGTCGATTGATTGTGATGCTTGGTCGTGGTTGAAGGTTGAGACGGCGATTATGTCGTTGAGGCCTTTTGCGGGGTCTATTCTGTTACTGCTCAGAATGGTTGTTGCTAGTTTTAGGTCTACCAATACTTGCTCTTGTCGATAATCACCGCAGCTGAGAAGTACGCTTTTGCCGTTTAACCCGTACGTTTCCATTGGAAGTTGACAGTTGCATAAAAGCAAATACGCAATTCTATCGATAATTCGCTCGTCATCACCGTAAAGAATGGTGAATGAGCCGGGTTCTATGCCTCCTGCGAGGAGGCTGTCCAGATCCAAGTTCCAGGTGGTGAGGTGGGGTTTCGACTGGAACTCTCTGAAAACATCAAGCCCACTACGATACTCGGTCTTCAGCATTCTACCTGCTCCACCGTCCTCGGAATGAAATAGAGTCTCTTTTCAGCTTCGATCACAGAACCCGTCGCTTTCACAGATTTGCCGACTAAACGTTCACGAATATCTGCGAGGAGAAGTTGTCGTGCGTCCGTTCGCTTTTCCACGTTTCCGTTCGTGTTGAGTTTGAACGTTCCAACTGAGAAGTCTTGGAGGGCTTGGGTTAGGATTTCTTGTGTTCTCGTTCTGGTTTGTTGTCGTTTTCTGTCGATGAAATTTCTTGTCCCGTAACTGATTCTGAGTGATTGCTTATCGAAATAGACGCATGATGGTGGAAATGTTAATTCGAGGTCGAGTCGGTAGGATTTCGTGACTATTAATGGGATTTCGTCTGCCGCGATTTCTATATCGTGCACCTTATGCCAGAATTCCGGTAATGTGAGGTTGTAGATTGGGACGATGAATTCTCCAGCTTTGGTGAAGTTTAGGTTGATTACGGCGGCGAGTTCTCCGCTGGGAGCGAAGACAACATTCCGACGATAATTCAGAATACTATTTTTTATGGAGTTGGTTGATGCGCCTCGTTGTCTCCGATAAGCCACGTAATCTAGTACGCTTTCGTATACTTCGGCTGAGGGTAGGGCTTCAACATGGATTTGGTTGGTTTCTGTGATGTATGTTTTGAGTCTGAATCCAGCGTAGAGTTTTGCGTTCTCGGTGCCGTATAGGTTGGTGGGTTGTTCGGTTAGGTAGACGCCGTTTATTTTTGGTAGGTTGGTTAGGTTTCGGATTTTGATTTCGAGAAGTTTCTCGGTTACACGTGTTAGGACGCGTCGGTCTTCAGGTTTGATTGGATCAATTTTCTTTACCTCATGACCGAAGGATTCTTTGGGGTTTAGATTGTTTGGGTAGAGAATTCTGGAGTCGTTCAGGTCGACTACGACGGGGCTTTTTGCTGATCGGTATTCGTCCGGATCGTCAGCGTACGCTTCACCAATCTCTATTCCCTCTGGGATTTGGAGTGTGTAGGATTCGGTTGTGTATTCGGATGATTGATTGGCGGGGCCTTCGGTTAATTGAAGGATTTCACCAACTGTTCGGCCTAATAGTTTGCAGGTTTGTTGTTGTGGGATCACGATGTTAATCGAGCCGGTTCGATCGGAAAGGCGGCCTGCAATTCTGACCGCCCAGAATAATTTACCCTCATGCCCGTTCGGGCAATGGTTTTCAAATGCGACGCGTCCGCATGTTTCGCATCTTTGAACTAGGCCGGAGCTGCTGCTGATTTGGGATAATATACCCTGTAGGGTTATGCGGCATACGCCCATCGGACGTTTGATGTCGCCTATCTTCACATTCCAAGAATACTTGGACGGATCCTCATTGATCAGGTAGTTTAGTGATGAACGTTCGGTGACGATGAGTAGGAGGCTTTTGTCCTCAAATTGGTGCACGTATGTGTCTTCGAAATCGAAAACTCCGTTGCGGTAAAAGTATGGGTAGGGTTTGTAGCAGATGAAGGGTGTTCGGAATGATTGGTCTTCGCAGATGCCGAAAATGTAACTACGCTTGCCTAGCTCGTCGGTTTTTTCTTTGGATTTGATTACGACAACACGGGCTCGAACGGTTGAGTAGGTGTTAGGGGTTAGCTGGCTGAGATTTGCGGCTTTGACTTTCGGTATCTGATTTTTAGAGCCGACAGGGTTGATGAAGTATAGGTTCTCCGTGTCGGGCAAGTAGGGTTGCGCCTATTCTTCGTGTCTTGTTTTCGGCGCAGCGTCTTCCAGACCTTTCTCTGTGATTTGGTAGTATTCGGTACTCTCCGGGAGGTATGGTGAGTCGATGATTTTTGCGGAACGTAAACCACCCGACGCCTTCTTCAACATAACGCGGTGGGTTGCGGCGTGTGCCATGATGTGGCCGCCTGCAGGTCTTGTTGGATCACCGAAGAATGCTTGCGGATTTGCTTGAACTTGGTTAGTCATTACAACTGCGAGGTTGAGTGCTTGGGCGATGCGCGTGAGTTTGTGTAGGTGTGAGTTTAGTTTCTGTTGGCGTTCGCTTAAACTTTCACGCCCGATGTATTCGCTTCGGAAGTGGGATAGGACGGAGTCCACGACTAAGAGTTTCACATTCTCTTCTTGGCAGAGTTTGAAGGCCCGATCTACGATCAGGACTTGATGATCACTATTGTATGCACGACTGTAGAAGATGCCTTCGAGAATCTTCTCCGGTTCGACACCCATGGCCGTGGCCATTTGATGGATACGTTGTGGTGCGAAGGTACCTTCCGTGTCTACGAAAAGGACTTTGCCTTCTAGGCCGCCGTCTGCTCGTGGGAGTTGAGCGGTTATGCTGAGCTTCATGCATGCTTGGCTTTTTCCGGATCCGAATTCTCCGACGAATTCTGTGAGGGCTTGGGTTTCGATACCTCCGCCTAGGAGTTTGTTTAGGTTGCTTGAGCCGATTGTGAGTCTGAGTAGGTTTTGTCGTCTTTCCCAAAGCTGCTTGGCGTTTATGAAATCGAAATCAATCGTTTGCCTTGCGGCTTTAACGATTTTGATTGCTGCACTGGATTCGAGGTTGGCTTTGTCCATGACTTCTCGGATGGGAGCGACTGCGAGGGCTTCTATGGAGTCGAAGCCTGCGTCGGTTAGTTTAGCAGCGGTAACTGGTCCGACACCCTCCAAGTCCTTAATGGATTCTACTTTCTCAACCTTATCAGCAGCAGACTTCTCAACCTTATCCGACAAAGCAAATCAAAACAAAAATCAACTTAGATTAGGTAATAACGGGACCGGGGGCACAAAACACCCCAGAGAGACACGAGTGTAAGTAAAGACC
>Ga0074045_10003057_pt1 | contig 15196 bp, 9 predicted proteins | sample BogForMeECP23OM2_FD_94442 | JGI IMG/M metagenome (GOLD analysis project Ga0074045, IMG submission 94442) | Bog forest soil microbial communities from Calvert Island, British Columbia, Canada - Bog Forest MetaG ECP23OM2 | ecosystem: Environmental > Terrestrial > Soil > Wetlands ...
AAAGCTTTTTCCCTCCTGGCGTCTGGTGAGAAAGAGGCCATCGAAGAAGTTCGCGTTCAAGCTCCCCGACAAAGAGATCGTCCTAATCGAATGCGGCATGGGATCGAAAGCGGCCAAAGAAGCGCTTGGGGCCGAACTGGCGGAGTACACCCCCGACCTTCTTATGTTCTCAGGTTTTGCAGGAGGCCTTCATCCGGACCTGCAGACCGGGGTTGTCTGTTTTACCGTGAGCGTGCGAGGAATATTTTCCGAAAAGATTTTCCAGTTCCGGGTTCCAAATGCGCTCTCCGATTTCCTGGCACAAAATCATATCAGACCGGTCCTGACAATTAGCGCCGGAAGTCCCGGAGACAAGCAGGCACTGTCTGTTCTTGCCTCCGGGCAGATGGCTGTTTTGGACATGGAAACCGCTACAGTGGCCGAAATTGCCTGGAGTAATAAAATACCCTTCATTTGCTTAAGGGCCATAAGTGACCCCATCGGCCACGATCTTGGGTTCAATTTGAACGATATTGCAGACGAGCGCGGAAGGATAAGGCTAACCGGCGTGCTTTTTACAGTGATGAGAAAGCCTGCCACCTTGAAGGCCTTTTACCGTGTGTGGCGCAATTCCAGGCGGGCGGCAAGGAATCTGTGCGGGTCAGTCGCCGCTTTGCTGGGGATTCCAGCCCCTTTGCTGGGTAAGATGACGGGTGAAATCAGGATCGAGCGGCAGTGAGCGGGAATCCCCGGCCGCTGACGGATGCCGTCCGGAAAGGGTCCTTTTCCGCCCTGGGGCGGTGGGACCCGCCCCGCGGAGCGTGGAGATCGGCCCTTCAGCGGTGGCCGAAGGGGCTCCAGACCAAATTGCGTTCAAAGAGCCACGAATAATCCCAAACTGAGCGGGGGAAAGTTTTCTCACTTTAAAGATGCCCCGCACCCCCGCAGGATTTCGGCCTCGCGCGGACGCGAGAGGCCGAGCGCTCGGCGCTGGCAGCGGCAAGCCACCGCGTACGCGGGGCCGCCGCCGCAGCGCCACATTGATCTCGACGCTCCGCGAGGCGGTACCCCCTCCGGCTAAAGCCGGTAAGAGGAATGACCAGATTATGCCTCCTTTCCGAATCGAAAACTGCAAATGTCTTATAAGATGAAATGCTCCTGGGTTCATCCAGGCACCCCGCGACCGCCCAACGCGCGCCGATAGATAATTCGGGGGTGCCTGTCGCGCTCCGCGAAGTACATCGCGAAGGGATGTCCAGGAGAGCTTTCCACCAAATGATCGCTTACTGTTGTTAACAAGTCTGTCATACGAGGTTTCCGGATGGACACTAACTAATGCGGGGAGAAGTAAGTATATACCGCTTCAGCGGAAATGTTCGAACTCTTGTAGAACGTGAAGAATACCATCGGCACGAGCAGCACTGACAACAGGAGCAGGTCCACCAGGCCGAGCAGCATCTCGCCAATGTAAAAAGTAACCGCGATATTGAACAAAAGCACCGAGAAGTAAAGCGCCGGTCCGAGCAGCCTCATCCAGGACGAGCGGCCGGCGGGCAAGTGGAGTTTTGAATCCGGAGGAAGCATCCGTTCCAGTGCCTGCAGAGCCCCCGTCAGGAGAGCCCCGACGAACAGCCACCCTCCAAAATTGCTCATCGGGATTCCAAAGTAGAACCCCTCATGACGGTATCCGTAAATCCGGCCGAGAAACCACCTTTCACCCTGAAGGGCGACCGGATCGATAACTATGTCCATCAGGACGAAAAGGAATGCACCAAGAATCAGCGTCTGCCACGAGCGCCGTATTGCAGATGTTTCGAGCGTGACCAGGTTCCCGGACCAAAGGGTCACCGGGCTCATAAGAAAAACGGCCAGCGAGTAGCTGCAATAGGAAAGGAAAACATAAGAGAGGGAATCCATGAATGGGACCCCAAAAACCCATAGCTCCCTGTGCGCCGTGCTCTGAATGTAGAAATAATCCCCGTAGGGAAACCCCCAGTGAATCGACGAAAATTCAGAAACCCATGCAAGGGCCCAGCCGACCGGAATATAGGCCAGGGTCCTTTTCCAGCCCATGTGCCGCCAGCCCGCAACAAGGTATACGGCAAGAAAGGCAAAAACATAGGGGCGAAGGAGTATGGTTCCCCAGAGGAGTCTTAGCAGTTCATACATTCAGGTTCCACTTGAGCATCCGAAACAGGTCCTTCAAACCCATCCGGCGCACGATAGTGGGTTCGAACCCGCAGTGGACCATACACTGGGAACACCGGGGGTCGGCGCCGGATTCGTAATGGTCCCAATCGGTGCGATCCATCAGTTCGGCAAAAGTGCGGTAATGAGTATCGGTTATAAGGTAACAGGGGGATTTCCAGCCCTGTGAGTTGCGCGTTGGATTTCCCCATGGCGTGCACTTAAGAGATCTTTTTCCGGACACAAATTCCAGGTAGAGCGGATTGCTGATTATCGGGAAATCCCGCCCCCAGGCGCTAATCTCGCGGAATTTTTTCACGATCTCACTTCTGGTTAGAAAAACGTCTCGAACAACCTCTTCGTAGCTGAAACCGGGAGCCACAAGAATACCGTCGACCCCGGCCTTTGTGAGCTGCTCAAAAAGCCTGGCAATGTCACTAACCGAGGAGTCGCGGTAAACAGTAGTATTGGTGCTTACACGGAAACCTTTGGCTTTGGCGGCTTTCACCCCGGCAAGCGCCTTGCTGAATCCTCCCGGCTTTCCAATTATGGTGTCGTGAATATGCTCGGTCCCATCGAAATGGACGTTCCAGGTCAAGCGCGGGCTCGGCCTGAAAAGTGACAACGACTCCTCAAGCAACAGGCCATTTGTGCAAAAATAGATATGCCTGCCACGCCCGAGCGCTTCCCGGACGAGTTGTGGGGCTTGAGAGTAAAGAAGCGGTTCTCCCCCGGTAATAGTGACTACAGGCGTGCCTGCTTCTTCCATTGAGGTTATACAATCCTGGAGGGACATTTCCTGGGAAAGGGTATCATGATACTCTCGAATCCTGCCGCAGCCGGCGCAGGTCAGGTTGCATCGGTGAGTCGGTTCGAGCATCAACACGAGGGGAAACCGCTCGACTCCATGCAGTTTTTTGCCGACAAGGTAACTTGTCATCGAAACGTAAAGACTGGTTGGAAAACGCATCAAAACCTCGATTCGCTGGAGCGGGAGCTTGAACAGTTCCTGCCTGCTCCCGGTTGCCGCCTCTATTGCCGAGTAACGTATCCGTTTTGTCTAAACCAGGCGACTGCGTCGCACAGGGCCGTCTCGACAGGCGTCTGTGGAAACCCCAACTCCCGTATCGCCTTGGAGGGGTCGAAAAACATACGTTTGGCCGCCATTTTCACCCCTTCGTACGGGACCAGCGGCTGACGCCCGGTAACCAGGGAGACGAGATGGAGAATTCCGGCAAGCCACAATACCGGGGTATAGGGAAGTTTTACCCCGGGCGCTGGAACTCCGGAGATCTCTTCGAGCATTGTAAAGATTTCCGCCAGTGTGAGATTACGGTTGCCCAGGATGTACTTTTCCCCAATTTTGCCCCTCTCCAAAGCCAGTCTGTGCCCCTCGGCAACGTCCCTCACATCGACAAGATTAAGACCCGTGTCAAGATAAGCGGGCATTTTTCTGTTTAGAAAATCGACAATGATTTTGCCGGTCGGCGTCGGTTTGTGGTCCCCGGGGCCTACCGGCGTGCTCGGGTGGACGAACACCAAAGGCAATCCCTTATCGAGGAATTTCTCAGCCTCCCGCTCGGCCAGGAACTTCGATCTCTTATAGTGTCCCACCATGTCTTGGATACAAACGGCAGTGTTCTCATCTGCCGGAGTTCCGTCCAAAACAAGCCCGAGCGCTCCTACGCTGCTTGTATGCACCACCCGCCTGACTCCGGCCGCCAACGCAGCCTGCATGACGTTGACCGTACCGGTTACATTGCTCTCATAAATGTCGCGCGGGTTCCGAGCCCATAACCTGTAATCGGCTGCGACGTGAAAAACCGCCTCGGCCCCCGACATAGCGCTCATTACCTGGCCGGGATTGCGAATGTCGCCGATCTGCCAGACGACGCCGGGCAGGTCATTGCATTGAGCCGATTGTCTGCGGCAAAGCGCCCTCAGACTCCATCCCTTGCGAATCAAGGCCTCTGCGACGTGATGTCCAACGAACCCCGTAGCTCCGGTTATAAAGGCGACAGGCATCTTATCCCTCTTATGCTGCTCCGGTCTTGCGACCCGCTTTCCTATAACAGAACGAAGCGCAATTGGAAACCCAAAGAGTGAGGGATTGAGGGACCGGATCCGGAGAACTGCCGGATCGGTGATGGATAACATGGCCGAAGGGACTAAAGCTCCAGGGGCCGGGGTCCAGTGTCTTTTGCTTTAAAATCAATTAGTTGGAAAAATGCCTGGATTCCGGCTTCCGCCGGAATGACGAAATCATTGGCAATTTTCAGGCGTTTCTCCCACCAGAGAACCCTTCTTCATCACCCTGCTAAATCGCTAAATAAACTTTACGAGTCTGGTCATGTGAACCGGAGTTCAGGGCCGTCAGCCATATAACCGCGCAATTCCTCCAGGTCGGTAGTTTCCAGGCGGTGAATAATCCCCTCCCATCTGTCCCTTATGCCCCCCTGTTCAGGGGTGCGGTCATTGAAGAAGAAGCGGATATTGGAGGAAGGGGCAAATGCAATTTCTTTAATCTCGCTGAGCTTATTGCAGAGCCCCTCGGCAAATATCGCCACCGACCTGTTTATCACTTGCAGCGGCACACCGCTCTCAAGGGCTTTATCCAGATGCGCTCTGAAGCGGGTGAGGCATTGCGGAAGCATTACCAGCAGCGGAGTTGTCCAATCCGTGAACGACCCGGTGGTCTCGATTATGATAAGCCGTGAGGGTATAGACCTGGAATTTAACTGGATCACTTCATCGCCGTCATCGTAGAAAATCTTGCCGGTAAGCGGGCTCGCTCTGCCGAGTACGAGTGTGAAAGTTGCTGCGCCGCCGAGCAGAGCGGACAAACGCTTTATGAAATTAGGGTTTTTGTAGCACCAGATCGGAATCTTGTCAGTGACAACACCCGAAATATACTGCCGCTCAAAGAAAAAGGCCGGGATCAGCCCCAATCCGGGGACCCGTTCATCCAGCCTTATCTCGCTGTAGGAAAGGATGGGAAACCCCAGTTGAGCCGCTGCATGCAGCCTGTCGAAAATATAGTTTCGGTACTTGATTGTGTCGCCAACAGCTTGCTCCAGGGGAATGCCCATCTTTATGCGATGCATGACGTCCCATTTCATGAGCCGCAGGATACGAATTGAATCCTGTTCGTCCCGGGTCGTCATGACTACCAGATAGACTTCTCTTTCCTCTCCCGAAATCTCTCTTGTGCTCTGGGACTCCTCTATGCGCCCGACATTAATTGAGAGCAGTCCGCCTGATTTTTCCCAAAAATGCGAGATCAGACCCTGGACGCGATGATGCACCCCGGGGTCGAACCTGAGCTCATCACCAACGATAGACGCTCCGGGCAGCCATTTTACATTCAGATGAAATTCGGGGCTCAGATCGAGCGCCCATTCTTCGATCTCTTCTTCGTTGATATCGAACAGACGGCAGAACATGGTCGTTCGCCACACGGGGTTATGATAATCGTCCACCATCAACTCGGCGCCGGCCGATTGGGCGAATTGAGAGGCGAAACGGTCAAACGCTCTTTGAACTTTGTTTGCGTTTTCCCAGGCGGGAAGGACTTCGAGCAGACGGACAACTTCCACGAGATTTGCGAAATCGAGACCGATGTCCGCAGGCAGAAAAAAGCTCAATTCGCGGACACCCCAGCTATTTTCGCGTTGGAAAAGGTTTAGAATCTCCCTGAGTCGAGCGAGTGCCTCTGTGCGGTCCTGCTCGATCAGCGGTCTGATACGGATGAATTCATCGAAAGTGAGGAACCTGCCTCCGGTGGGCGCATTATAATAAAGGGTCAATCCGGTGCTCACCTGCACTTTGCTTGCCCGCACGTGAGAGCAAATTCCCTCTACGGACCTTGGGGTCGGAGACATTCGCCAGCTTTCACCTCTCTGGCGCAATGGCCTTCTTATCTCCGGAATATGCAACCCGGTGAACTGAATTCGCTCTCGGGGGAAAAACAACTGAAGTATCTGGTCTGCAGCAAAAACACGTTCCATACCGGCTGGATCGGATCGAACGAGGATCAGCCCATCGCGAATGAAAAGCGACACCGCATCCTGGTAAATCTCGAGTTCACGCTCCTCGATTTCACGCAAATCTTTTCCGGGAGATTTCCGCTCGAGAAGTTCGAGCATAATCGAAGCGTGGTATGCATGAATGCCCCGGACGCTAACTATGGTGCGGTGTCCTGGAAATACTGATGCAATCGGACTCAGCAGGTCCCCTTTTTCGTCTGTCGCGAAAAAATCGGGACCGATAAAAGTTATACCCATTTTTTCGCGCGGTTCCAGAGGTCCTTCAACTATAATGTTTTCGGCAAAAAAGGTCATACGCACCGTCTAATCTGAAAAATACGGCCCTCTATATTGCTGCCGGGATGCAAAGTATCACGGAATCCATATATTTTGTATAGCACTAACTCTAGAGGCAAGGTATTTATCATAGTGGGGAATATTATACCTTAGCTCTATAGTAGGAGGAGAAGTGAAATGAGCCGATTCAAAATCTTTTCAGTTGCGGCGCTTGTACTCGCTGCGACGGGATTATTCAGCCGGCCTGTTTTGGCTCAAACTTATATTAGACTCGGGGTCTATCTGCCAATGACGGGCGGCGTCGCCGCCTATGGCAAAATGGCGTGGTCGGGTATACAGATCGCGCAATCTATGGAGCCCGAAGTTTTGGGAAAAAAGCTCGATCTCATACTGCTGGATACGAAAAGCGAGCAGATCGAAGCATCCAACGCAGTTTCACTGCTTGTCGAGATGAAGATTGCGGGCATAATAGGCGAAGCTATCAGCGCCAACAGCATGGCAGGCAATCCTATCTCGGAGAAGGCTCATATCCCGAGCGTCAGTCCCACGGCGACAAACCCCCTTGTCACTCAGGGCAAAAAGTACGCCTTTCGGGTCTGTTTCATCGACCCGTTTCAAGGTGAGGTCGCCGCAAGGTTTGTGCAAAAGGAGCTCAAAGCCAAGACCGCCGCTCTTATAATCGATCACTCCCAGGACTACAGTGTGGGATTGGGAAACTTCTTTGCAAAAGAGTTCGAGAAGCTTGGCGGAAAGATCGTTTCGAAAACATTCATTCAGACGGGTGATCAGGATTTCTCCGCTCAGCTTTCCTCGATCCAGGCAAGCAAACCCGACCTGATTTATGCCCCTATCTATTATACAGAGGACGCTTTGCTGGCTCGTCAGGCTCGAGATTTGGGGATAAATACGCCCATTGTGACCGGCGACGGCGCCCAGGTTGACCAGTTAATCCAGATAGGGGGCAAGGCTGTGGAGGGAATGTATTTTACAGGCCATTTTCACAAGGATGCCGCAACCACCGATCGCGCAAAAGAATTTACGAAGCTCTATGAGGCCAAATACAAAGAGGAAGTGAGCGCATACTCCGCCCTTGGGGCCGATGCCTATTTCCTGCTGGTTGACGCGATAAAAAGGGCCGATTCCACAGAAGGGCTAAAGGTCCGGGACGCGCTTGCCAACACCAAGGATTTCAAGGGGGTTTCCGGTTCTCTGACAATGGGACCTGATGGAAACCCAATAAAAAGCATGGTTATCAACAAGGTCGAGAACGGGAAATTCGCCTATGTCACCACGGTTAGTCCATGAAGGCGCAGGAGCAGCTTAAGTCAAATGCTTGCGCAAAAAGGCGGCAACAGGTACTGGATTTTTTCCCGGTCGAGAGGTTTTCAACGATGAGGCGCAAAGTAAAGGAACTGATGACCGGACTTTCGGAAATCGCGGTGATAGATGAAAATTCCACTCTTTTCGAAGCCATATTGGAAATTGGCATGGCCCAGGCAAAGCATCCGGCCGGCATGAGATGCCCGGCTGCGCTTGTGGTGGATAAACAAAGGAATGTGGCCGGTTTTCTTGAATTCAGAAACATGCTGAGGAGCCTTGAGCCCAGGCACGACGAATTTGTCGAATCCGCAGAGAAGGGCGGGTTTTCCCATGACAAGATCAGATCGGAACTGCAAAAATACGGTCTTTGGGAAGACGCTCTCGATGGTTTGTGCAAAAAGGCCGGGGAGATATTGATAAAGTCGCTTATGACTGTGCCTGAAGATAGCCGGATAACCGATGCGGAGAGTTCAATAAATGAGGCGATCTATCGGATGATTGTTTCCGGGCATGATTATCTGTTTGTCAGGGATGGGCAGGTGCTGGCGGGTGTTATCAGCCTTTCGGATATTATGGGCCACGTTTGCGATACGGTGAGGGCCTGCCGGATATAGTAAGGCATTCCGGTTATTGATAGATTTTGCGATACGACGAAATGCTAAATGTGCTACATTGCGCCCGTATCAAAGGTTCAATCCTCAAATTAGTCTAAATATTGATAACGAGCCGGCAACCCTTTTCTTCGCCATGGAGAAAGTGCCCACTTGATTGCCATGTCCAGATTCGCGGCGGCCGCTTCATTCACCGCTGACGGCCCAAATCCAAATCTTGAGACTTCACTGATGGCTGATTCTACCGATTCCGCCTGTGTTCGCCGCTCTATTCTTTCTCCAACCAGGCCTCAGATCTCGAATGTGTCCGGTGAGGCCCCTTTCAAACTTCGTTTGCGATCAGTAAGAACCTCATCGGTGAAGAAAACGGTCCTGCTGTTTCTGTTTTTTGTGATTTTCCAGTGTTGCCGGGCAGGCTTTTCCAGCGCGTCCGATATTCCTGCGGGACGCTTGATCAATCCCCAGGGTTTGGTCGCCGTTCTTCCCTCAGGCCAGGCTTCCTGGGAGGAGGTACAAAACGGCTGGGATCTTTTTGCCGGAGATTCCGTAAAAACCGGCCAGGATTCCCGCGTTTCGATTCTGTGTGTTGACGAGACGCAGCTAAAACTGAACGAGAATACGGTTGTCGTCCTTAAGAGCGCTACGCCTTCAGCGCGAATGGGAATCGCTGTTCCGGCAGCACAAAGAGAGGCGGGCGCAAGTCTCTATGAGGTTTCCGAGGGAGAAATCTGGCTGCGCAACAAAAACGAAAAAGCCCGGTTCGAGGTCCAGACCCGTGCGGTAACCGCGGCAATTCGCGGCACTGAATTCAATCTAAAGGTCAATCAAGCCGGTGCAACTTCTCTGGTACTTCTGGAAGGCAGACTGACACTGGCCAACGATCTGGGGCAGATAGACCTCGATCCCGGTGAAGAAGGACTTGCCGAGGTCGGTCGGGCGCCGTACAAAAGAATAATCCTGCAGCCGAAGGACGCCGTCCAGTGGTCGCTCTATTATCCGGGGATTTTCAGCTACCGCGACATTCCTCTCAGAACTCAGCCGGAGGGTGAGGGGGCATCTGCCATGGTTGTCGATGCCCAAATCGCTTATGATCGTGGAGACCTGGACACAAGCGAGCGGGATGCCAATGAAGCGCTGGCCCGGGACCCTGAAAATGCTCGGGCGCTTCTGATCCTCGGCTGGACATCTCTGCAGAGGCAGGACCCGCAAAAAGCCGCCGCGTATTTCGAAAGGGCCCGAAAGGCGGCAGGGCCGCACGCCTCTGGGCATAGACAGGTCAAGGAGAGCGTCGAGACCCTTTCGGCGGCCGCTGCAGGCCTCAGGGATAGTTCGGTGGAATTGACCGTATGTGGGCTGGCCTTGGCCTGTTATCGCATGGGCGATGCCGTTGGCGCCTATAAACTCATCACCGCAGAGCTGAAAAAGGGGCCTCCTTCTTCCCTCATGCTGGTTATGTCCGGCTATTTTTCAATGCTTGCCGGGAAAATAGACCAGGCGAGGACGCTTCTCACGGACAGCCGCATCAGCGGACGGGATTCAGGCATCGCACATTCACTGCTCGGCCAGATATACCTCATCCAGAACAGCAAGGAGCAAGCCTCCAGCGAGGTGGCTATTGCCATGCGGGAGAACAGTGAATCTCCGATGGTGCGAATGACGGCCGCTCTGGTCAAGATATCCTATTTTGACCTGCCTGCAGCCAGGAGACTTCTAGAAGAATCCCTGGCAGCCGATCCCCATTTTCTCGAAGCTTACGTCTACCTTGCCAGGCTTTGGCTGGGGGCCGACTATCTGGACCGGGCATGGGAGATTATCGGAAAGGCGCTCGAGATTTCAAAAACCGACAGCGAGGTCCTGAGTCTGGCTGGATTCATCCGCCTGGGCTACAGGGATTTTGATAAGGCATTCAATCTGTTCACAGAGGCGGTAAAGAATAATCCGGGGTTTGGAGAACCTCACATCGGCCTTGCCAATATTGCGTTCAGGAATCGAAATTTCAGCCAGGGTCTGACGGAAATGCTGACGGCGACGCTGCTCGAGCCCAGGGTATCGCTGAATCAGAGCAGCCTTGGAAAGGCGCTTTATCAAACGAGGTCTTTCGATAAGGCGCTCGAAGTTTACGATTACGCCAAGACGCTCGATCCCAACGATCCCACGCCGTATCTCTACAAGGGAATTGCACTTTCCGATCTATACCGTCCCGGAGAAGCAATACAGGAGATAAACAAATCGATAGAACTAAACGATAACAGGGCAGTTTTCCGGTCCAGGCTCATGCTGGACCGGGACCTGGCCGTAAGGAACACTGACCTGGCACGCGCTTACAACCAGCTTGGGCTGGGAGATTGGGCATTCAGCAAAGCCCTTACGGCGGTTAAAGACGATCCGCTCAACCCTTCGGCCCACCTTTTTCTCAGCTCCGCCTTTTCGTCCACGCGGCAAAACGTAGGCGCATCCTCTTCCGAACTTCTTATGTACGAGTTGCTCGCTCCGGCGAATGAAAACACTTTCATTGCGTCCACCAGCTACACTACCGACTACACGCCGATGTTCGAAATGCCGTATGCGAGAGTTCAAACTAATGCCAGCGTCGGCACCTGGGCCGACCATGCAGCCCCCGTTCAGAATTACTCGATCGAAGTTTTCGGCGGCTGGCCAGGGTTGGCAGGGGATGTTTACGGGGCATATCAATACGATCCAGGCTTCAGGAAGACCAATGACAGCACGCAAAACATTTTCGGGTTCGCTCAGACAAAATACGAACCCACAATCAAGGATTCTTTTTACGCTAATTATACCTACAATAAAGTGCTGTGGGGAGATACCGGCAACCCGGATAATTTTTCGTATAAAAATGACCCGAACCTGCGGAACACAAACAATAACGACTTTGTCGAGGCGGGATACATCCACCGTTTTTCGCCTGAGGCTGTTTTCATTGGGTACTTCCACTGGGGGAACGAAGACTGGCTGACCAGGGATTTCTATTCTTACCTCATTTCAGGTTACCCCACTTTAGAAAATACGTATCGCAACGCAATCCAGGATTTCAATAATGTGGAACTCCAGCAACAGCTCAAGGTCGGCGATCATACATTCATAGCCGGGTTTGATTATTTTACCGGTTATCTCGATTATTACTACCGGGATTCATTAGTTGTTTTTCTCCCATTTCCTCCTTACAATATTTTCGAAAATTATACCGCCCGGTACAATCCACCCGATCGCGTGACCTCCCTCTATGTACGCGACTACTGGCATATCTGCCCGCAGCTCCTTGTGGAGTTGGGCGTTTCGGGGGACTTTGTCACAAGCTACCGTTTCGATTTTTCCGATCCCATATCTTCTACTACCGTCAATCCTTTAGTGGGCATCGATTATGAAATCGATAAATCAAATACCCTACGTCTTGCTTACCAGGGCTATGTCAACGGCCACTCTCTTTTAAGCGGCAGTTTGGCTCCTTCTGAAGTGGCCGGGTTTCCATCACAGATCAATGCCGATGATGGTTCGAAAGCAAAGGAAGTGGGCTTTGCATGGGAGTCTCAGTGGGACCAGAAAACTTTCACCGTTTGCCGCCTGACGGCCTATCGCATCGACAATCCCCAATATAATGTGTACTCCAACATAATCGATTCACGAACCGAACGCTTGCAGGGCTCGTTTAGCGTTGACCGCCTGTTGACCTCATCGCTTGGCCTCTCGGCCGGGGTTGCCGGGAAACTGGTGTCCCTGGATGCCCCGCCCAACACCTTTGTCACGGGCGATTTCCACGAGATAGACATGGCCGTCGCGCTTTCGTACCAGCACCCCAGCGGCTGGTTTGCATCGATAAAAGACACCCTGGTGCGTCAGGACCTTGGAGGCCTGAGCGATAAGAGCGCTGCGCAAACACAGGCAAACCTGGGAAATCCTTTCAATCTGGTCGATGTCACCTTCGGCAAATATTTTGACAACAAGCGTGGATATGCTGCCCTGATAATAACCAATATATTCAATCAGCATTTCTACTATCAAACTGAACCAGTTGAATTGTGGAGTTTTTATCCCGATCGTGCAATAACCTTTGCGGTGGGCATTTACTTCTGACCATCGATAGATACCGCATGAACATCGACTCTTTCATAAAAACTCGAAACCGGGTTGGGGCCCTTTGGATATTCAGCCTGTTCCTGATCCTCCCGCTTGTGTACTCCTCCCTGATCACGGAACTTGAAAACCGGGCCGTTGACAGATTTTTCGCGATAAGGGGCGCCCAGCCGTCTCCCCGTGAGCTGCTTCTTGTGGCGATAGATGAACCATCCTTTCAGGAATTGGGCCTTGCGTGGCCCTGGCCCCGAGGCCTGCATGCCCGGCTGATCGATCGGCTGTCAGCCGCCGGAGCCCGTCTCATCCTGTTCGACATCCTTTTTGCGGAACCTTCGGACCCGGGAAACGACGCGGCCCTTGCTGCGGCCTTAAAGCGTGCGGGCAATGTAGTGCTCGCTGAGACCATTGATTATACCAATGATAATCTTTTTTCCCGGACTATAAGGATACGGCCCCTTGGCCCTTTCGCAGATTCCGCCAGGGGTACGGGGCTTGCCATGATAGAGCCGGACAGCGATGGGGTGGTCAGGCATTTTGAGATGCAATTTGAGGGAGCGCCAACCTTGCCTGCCTGCGCCATCCATGCGTTGGGAAAGCCCGATTTGCCGCCCGAGTCATCCGGTTTGATAAAATTCGTCGGTCCTGCCAGGAGTATCGACACGCTTTCGTACTCTCAGATACTCGATGATGAGCACCCGGTCCCTGCGGAGCGCATCCGAGACCGCATCGTACTGATTGGCCGCGAACTGCAGGCATCACCTGCGCCATTGGGCCAGACCGATCTTTTCCCTACACCTTTCTTCGAAAGCACAGGCATTTACACCAGCGGGGTCGAGATACACGCCAACATCATACACAATCTTCTAAGCGGCCAATGGGTGAGGGAAATCTCCGCCACAGTGAAGCTCATCGCATGCTTTGGGTATTTCTTGCTTTTTTCCCTTATATTCACCGCCGTCTCTCCATTAAGAGGGCTGATTGTTCTCGGCGTATCGGGCCTGGGCCTTACAGCTCTTTGCTACTGGCTTTTTTGCGTTTTCGATTTCTGGGCCCCTCCAATAATGTTTATTTTCGGAACCGCTTCAATTTACACCGGTAATGTGGTGCTTCAATATCTGGCGGAAGCTCATCAGAAAAGATGGCTTCGCGGCGCTTTCAACCGATATGTTTCTCCAGCGGTCGTCGAATCCTTAATTAATGACCCGAGTTCCCTGGAACTTGGCGGACAGGAAGTCCAGGCGACAGTTTTCTTTTCAGATCTGGCTAATTTCACCAGCTTTTCCGAACGCCTCACTCCAAAGGACCTTGTCACGTTTCTCAACGAATACTTTACTCCGATGACAAACATTATTCTGGAGCATCGCGGAGCGCTGGACAAATTCATAGGAGACGCCATCATGGCATTCTGGGGTGCGCCGGTTCTTCTGGAAAACCATGCTCAATATGCGTGCGAGGCAGCCCTCAAGATGAAAGAGGCCATTGTCTCTTTGCGGGAAGGCTGGCGTCAGCGCCAGTTGCCGCTCCTTGCGGCCCGCATGGGAATTCACTCCGGCCCGGTTGTGGTCGGCAACGTGGGTTCCAGGGAGCGCTTCAACTACACTGTGCTCGGCGATACCGTGAATCTGGCTTCCCGGCTGGAGGGCGCAAACAAATTCTACGGCACAACCATTTTAATCAGTGAGGATACATTTCAGCTCGCCGGCCCTGCGTTTTTAGCACGAGAGCTCGACTCGATAAGGGTAAAAGGAAGGCAGGCCCCCGTGAAGATTTATGAACTGATCGGAAAGCGTGGAGAAAAGGAGCTTCCGTTTCTTGATACCTTTGCAGAAGGTTTGGCAGAGTATAAGAAGCGGCTATGGGACCGCGCAGAACTGCACTTCGGGGCGATTGCTTCCCAGGACCCGCCATCCCGAACATATCTGGAACGGTGTCGCCTTTACAAGACCAATCCACCCCCGGAGAATTGGGACGGAGTATTTACTCAAGAAGCGAAGTAGAAGCGCAGGTTGAGGTCGGTATTCAGGTTCCCAACTTCGGAGACAATAGCCCGGCAGGACATGATCGTGGCGGTTTGTGACAAGCGGAGCCCTCTGATAGAGAAAAGCGGCAGGGTGTCTGTTAAGCCTTCCGTCCTGTGGCTACCATGCGGAGATTCATGAAGCCGTAATCGCCCTGATCCCTGTATGGAGAGAAGTCAGTGATTATCCTGACGCCTTCGAATCCGGCCTGGCCGAGCAGTTTGGAAATTTTCCGGGAATCATAGAAACGGATCGAGTAAGTACGGTCGCGGACCAGTCCTCTTTTTTTGCTGAGAACCATTTCGCGGACGGATACCGTATCGGCCTTCAGTTCACGCCGGCGGCAGACCAGGATATCTTCACCAATCTCGTGCCAGGCTTCGGGTTTGAAATTGTTCCTTACGGCCTCTCCGTTGGCGAGGTCAATCAAAAGCCAACCTCGAGAGCGCAGCACCCGGTTGGCTTCGATAAGAATTTTCCTGTCAGCCGAAGGTTCCGGCAGATATCCCAGCGAATTGCCCATGATGAGCGCATGGTCGAAAATTTGGGGGGCCAGCCCGGTGCTCCGCGCATCGGCCTGTATGCAATCCATGGGGTAATTGTATTGTCTTGCCTGCGATCCGGCGCGATTGAGCAAAAATTCAGAGTAATCGACCAGGGTGCATCTGGT
>Ga0074045_10003058_pt1 | contig 15194 bp, 9 predicted proteins | sample BogForMeECP23OM2_FD_94442 | JGI IMG/M metagenome (GOLD analysis project Ga0074045, IMG submission 94442) | Bog forest soil microbial communities from Calvert Island, British Columbia, Canada - Bog Forest MetaG ECP23OM2 | ecosystem: Environmental > Terrestrial > Soil > Wetlands ...
GAGGAGACGCCCTCGACGTTTGCGACACAGCTTGAGAAGTTTGTGAACCATGGCTGGCTGAATATTGTGGGCGGGTGCTGCGGCACGACGGAGAAGCATACTCGGGCGCTGGCGCAGATGGTGCAGGGGAAGAAGCCGCGGGTACGGCCAGCGGAAGCACACCGGGCTATCTATTCGGGGATTGAGACGATTGAGGCGGATGAGCAGACGCGGCCGCTGCTTGTGGGCGAACGGACGAATGTGATCGGTTCGCGGCTTTTCAAGAACCTGGTGGCGGAAGAGAAGTGGGAAGAGGCGACAGAGATCGGGCGGCGGCAGGTGAAAGGTGGAGCGCACATCGTGGATGTGTGCCTGCAGAGCACGGAGCGGGATGAGAAAAAAGATATTCCGTACTTTTGCGAGAAGCTGATCCGCAAGATCAAGACGCCGATCATGATTGACACGACTGACCCGACGGCGGTGGAACTGGCGCTGACCTATTGCCAGGGCAAAGCGATCATCAATTCGATCAATCTGGAGGATGGCGAGGAAAAGTTTGAGAAGGTGGTGCCGATCGCGCACGATTTTGGCGCGGCGATTGTGGTGGGCTGCATTGACGAGGATCCGAAGCAGGCGCAGGCGTTCACGCGGGAACGGAAGCTGGCGATTGCGCAGCGGTCTTACGAATTGCTGACGAAGAAGTACGGGATGGCGCCGGAAGATATTGTGTTCGACCCGCTGGTGTTTCCGTGCGCGACGGGCGACGAAAATTATATTGGCGGCGCGGTGGAAACGATGGAGGGAATCCGGCTGATCAAGCAGGCGTTGCCGGATACGCGTACGATCCTGGGAATATCCAACGTGTCGTTTGGGCTTCCGGCGGGCGCGCGCGAGGTGGTGAACTCCGTATTTTTGTATTACTGCACGAAGGCCGGGCTGGATCTGGCGATTGTGAATACGGAGAGGCTGGAGCGGTTTGCGTCGATACCGGAGAACGAGCGGCGGCTGGCGGAGAATCTGTTGTTCCAGCACGCGCCGAAGGAAGTGCCGACGGGAAATCCGCAGAGGGCTTTGTTGTTAAGCGCGCCGGCGGATTGGCGCGAGCAGAGCAAGGAGCAGAAGGCGGCACTGAACCAGTATCACATTGCGTCGATCACGGAACATTTCCGTACGACGAAGAAGAAGGAGAAGTTGAAGGCGGCGGATGTGCCGCTGGACACGCGGCTCTCGAACTACATCATCGAAGGGACGCGCGATGGATTGGTGGATGACCTGGAACGGAAACGCGCCGAAGGCACGCCACCGCTGGAAATTATTAACGGGCCCCTGATGGATGGAATGGCGGAAGTGGGGCGGCTGTTCAATGCAAATGAACTGATTGTGGCAGAGGTGCTGCAATCAGCGGAAGCGATGAAGGCGGCGGTGAGCCACCTGGAACAGTTCATGGAGAAGGCGGACACGGCGAAGCGCGGAAAAGTGGTGCTGGCGACCGTGAAGGGAGACGTCCACGACATCGGGAAAAATCTGGTGGAGATTATTTTGAAGAACAACGGGTTCGACGTGGTGAACCTGGGGATCAAGGTGCCGCCGGAGGAATTGATCAAGGCGTTTGTAGCGCACAAGCCGGATGCGATTGGCTTGTCAGGATTGCTGGTGAAGAGCGCGCAGCAGATGGTGATTACCGCGAACGATTTGAAGGACGCGGGAATTGGCGTGCCGCTGCTGGTGGGCGGAGCGGCGCTGAGCGCGAAGTTTACGCAACAGAAGATTGCGCCGAGCTATGGCGGAGCGGTGTGCTACGCGAGAGATGCGATGACGGGGTTGCGGCTGATGAATGAATTGATGGACCCGGCGACGCGGGAACGCGTGTTGAGCGAGCACGCAATTTCCGGAAATGGCGTGAGTGTGACGACGACGGTGAAGATTGCGGAGAAGCCGCGAGTAACGCGTTCGGCGAAGGTGCGGACGGATCTGCCGATACCTAAGGTGAGTTACCTGGACCGCAGAGTGCGGCTGGTGCCGGATTTGCGCGAGGTGTGGAGTTACGTGAATCCGTACATGCTGTATGGACGGCACATGGGATATCGCGGGGACTTCGAGAAACATCTGGCGGCGCGGGAAGAGAAGGCGGTGGAGTTGTTCAACGAGATGGAAGAGGTGAAGAACGAGGCCGCGACATTCATGAAGGTGCGCGCGGTGTGGCAGTTTTTTGAGGCGGAGTCGGAAGGCGAAGCGCTGCATTTGTTTGCTCCGGGCGGCACGGAACCGGTTCACACGTGGAAGTTCCGGCGACAGAAGATTGGGGATCAATTGTGTTTGAGCGATTACGTGCTGCCTGCGCGTGATGGGCAGAGAGATCATGTAGCGCTGTTTGTGGTGACGGCGGGCGAAGGCGTGCGGGAACGCGCGGAGAAAGCCAAGCACGACGGATATTATTTCAAGTCGCATGGATTGCAGGCGCTGGCGATTGAGACGGCGGAAGCCTGCGCGGAATGGCTGCACCGGCGAATCCGCGAGGATTGGGGATTCCCCGATCCGGCGGAGATGACGATGGCGCAGCGGTTCACGTCGCGCTATCGCGGAAAACGCTACAGCTTTGGTTATCCCGCTTGCCCGGAATTGGAATACCAGGCGGGGATATGGAGTCTGCTGCGGCCGGAAGAGATCGGCGTGCAGTTGACGGAAGGATTCATGATGGACCCGGAAGCCAGCGTGAGTGCACTGGTGTTTCAGCATCCGGATTGCACGTATTTTAGTCTGGGGGAAAGCGAAGAGTAGTCGTACACCTGTTGTTGAATATCGGAAACCCCAAGACCCGCCCCCGTAACCTCATCCGGGGCGCAAACTGCGCGCCTCACAAAACGAGGATGGCGCACCCTCCACGTATTTCTACTTCGCAGTGAATTGCGAAAGCGGTATCCTAGCCGATGATGTTCGCAAACAAAGCATGTAACCCAATTCCCGCCAGGCCACTCGCCCTGCGCATTGAAATCCATTTCTTCTCTGCACTTCTTCTTTCTCCACTATTGATGGTTCTAACTCCTCCTGCCATCGGTCAGTCCGCCTCGCCTCCTTCGCTGCCGCAAAAAAAGAATGAGGGTGAATCGCTAGCCGCGCCCTCGCCACAAAAAGTCTATCAGCGTCTCTCGCCCTCCGTTTTTGTTGTTGAAACTCTTGATGCTAGCGGCTCCGTGGTAGCGATGGGCAGCGCCGTTGCCGTTGCCTATGATGAGGTCGTTACTAACAGGCACGTCATCGAGGAAGGGGTCTCATGGCGTCTGCGGCGCGGTTCCCAAACGTGGCCTGCCATCATCACACGTCTCGACCCGGACCACGACCTTTGCCAGTTGAAGGCCAAAGGTCTCGCCACTCGACCTGTGCCAGTTCGTTCTTCGACCACACTCGCAGTAGGTGAACGCGTTTTCGCCATTGGCGCACCAGAGGGCCTTGAACTGACGTTCTCGGAAGGACTGATCTCGGGGTTGCGCGACTATCAAAACAGCCATCTCATCCAAACATCCGCTCCCATTTCACCCGGTTCGAGTGGGGGTGGATTGTTTGACTCCCAGGGGCGGCTAGTCGGGATCACAACTTTCTTCTCGAAGGAAGGGCAGAATCTTAACTTCGCTTTGCCTGGCGAGTGGGTTCAGGCGCTCGCGAAGCGAGCGGTCTCGTCAGATCAGAAACCTAGGACCGACACCCCTGCATTCCAGGCATTGCTTCTAATGCAGGTGGGTTTCAAGGCGCTTGGCGACCACGACTTTGGCAGAGCCTCAGACGCTTATCACGAAGCATTGCGTTTGCAGCCGAGTCTTGCCGAGGCTTGGTTTTGGCTGGGTTCGCTCACTGAGCTCCATGCGAACTGGCTCGCGATGGAAGGCACGAAACCAAACTGGCCAGAGGTTTACGAACAAGCTGTCGAAGATTATACGAAAGCGCTGGAACTGAGGCCGGATTACGCTGGGGCTTGGCTCTCCCTAGGGAATGCATACTCCGCCTTGGGGCTAAAAGTCGAGGCTATCCACGCAATGCAAGAAGCAATCAGGCTGAACCCCGGGCTGGGACTGGCGTGGATGTATCTAGGGATGATGTATCACGATTCGGGTGAGAATCAAAAAGCTCTCCAAGCTCACCAACAGGCGGTTGTGGTCGAGCCAGATAACAAAGATGCGTGGTTTGAGTTGGGGGAGCTATATAAGGACCTACATCAGTACCGTGAAATGGCAAAGAGTCTTGAGAAGGCTGTCCAGCTTGACCCGAGCTTAGATGGGGCTTGGTTAGAACTTGGCGTCGCCTATACTGCGCAAGGTGACCGGAGAAAGATTTTAGAGACTTACGAGCGAGTGAAAACTCTGCGCCCCGAATGCGCCGATGAGTTCTTTCGGAAATTTGTCTTACCGTAGACCCAGAACAAACCGGGCGGAGGAGCGACACATGAGCCGATATGAATCGTTTCTGAGATTGGATTTGACTGACCCACGGGATAAGGAACTGGCGGATTATGGTGCAAGGATTCTTACATTGCTCCGGTCCCCTCACGCCCAGAAAAGCCATTTCCTCGTAGCTACGCTTGATGACTTTCTCGGTGTCTTGTACGCGCTCATTTTTGCGAAACACAACAGTTTTGAAGAAAGGAGTAGGCCAATTGAGGTTCCGACGGTGGTCAAGCGAGCTGGAAACGTCGCTGAGGGCACAGTGAGAACGTCCGGCAAATGGTTGGCTGGGTTTTACTTCAACAGCGCCCTGTTTCGGATTGCAGCGGCGTATCATCGCGGATTGAAGGTTGTTTCGGGGAAGGAAACTTGTCGCTTGTATAAGGATGAACTTCTTAAGATCGTGGGGCTCAGATTCCCCAAGTGGCAGCACACGAATCTCGATTATGTCTACGATGAAGTGAACGATCTTAAACATGAGGCCGAAGGATTGTTCAATTCGCGAGACGTCAGCCGAGATAAAGCAAGAGCGGCCGTTGCCGAGCTGCTTGAATTGTTCGAGCTCTGGAACGACCGACGAGTGGAGGAACCAATGGCGGTCGTGTTTCAATACGGCTCCAATTGCTTGGGTAGTGAGATCAACAGCAACAACCGGCTGTGCGGCGATGCGCAGTTCGTCGACATCGCTGAAACCGTCGAAGATTTCGAGCTTGCGTTCGATGTTTGGAGCACCGGACGCGGTTGCGCCGCATCGGACATTGTGAGAAGGCCCGGGGGTAAGGTCTGGGGCCTGCTCTACGAAGTCCCCGAGTACCTTATTGGCCGCAAAACAGCCAAGGACCGCAAGCGTAAGTCGCTTGACGAGATCGAAGGTGAGGGCACGAACTACAAACGGGAGACAATCAGTGTCTGCCGCCCGAACGGTGCGGTCGTGCAGGCGATGACCTACACCGTCAAACGACCTAAGACCGACTTGAAGACGAATATTAACTATGTTCATCTCATCGTCTACGGCCTGCGCGAGCACGGGGTTTTAGATGGATACATCGCCAAGGTGAAAGCGATTGCCACGGCCAACAACCCGGACATCGCTGCGGAGGCGGAAAAGCTGTAAAGGGTCAGTCCAAAGTCAGACGTAACGCTTTCTATCGTAGGCGGATGGCGTGAGCTTGACGCACGGGTGTTTCAGCATCCGGATTGCACGTATTTTGGTGTGGGGGAGAGCGAGGAGTAAGACGCGCCGATTTGTGGAGATCGGAACTCCGAGACCTACCTCGAGATTTACCCCAGGACAGAAACCCCAAGACCCAGGCACACACGCCGTGCCTGGGGCAACCTTCGTGTATCTATGTTTTGCAGTGAATTGCGCAGGCGGAATCCTGATCAAGGATGTGCCGACGCGGACCTTTAGCACGACAATGAGCTCTAATTTCGAAATCTCGCACATGGCCCACTTGAATTCGACCCATTTCATTCGAAATTGCCCGCGCTAACTCTTTGATTCTACGGGCCATTCCCGCTTTGCAACAAAATCCCTCTTATTCCAGTATTGGTTGGTTATATAGATATTTTAATAATGTCGGCGCGCCGACAATTTTTCTGTCCGCCGACATTCCCACTTTCTATCCGCAATCCGTGTCGCTCGCGCCGTTTCAGTTTGCAGAAACCTGTCTTCTCCCGCAGTAATAGGTGCCGCAACCCAAATTGCAGCGGGCAAGTTAAAAAACGACGTCTGGGATGGGCTTAGTTAGCGGCCCGCCTCAGAAGGCGAGCCCTACAAAGGCTAGGAAAGGCTGGACTTTAGGGCAATTTATAGGCCAGGGGAGGCCGATGGGGGTGGGTGGATTGGCGCAGGGTGGGGTGGGGGGTTGGGTCGCTATTCTCAGGCGAGTGGGGTGGGAGGGGAAACTCCCTTCCCTGGGCTTCCATAAGTCATTTAAATAGAGAGTATTACTAAAACGACATGCTGGGCTTGGGTGGCTTTCGGCTTGCATGCTTGGTGACCGTAATACTGGAACTGCGTTCAGGGCCTTCCTTACTACATGGCTCTTCTAAAAGGTCCCTCGGGACTCCTCGCCGGAGGTAATTATGCAACAACGAATTGTGATCCTAGGAGCAGCAGGCCGTGATTTTCATAACTTCAACGTGTGCTACCGGGAAGATCCCTTGAGCCACGTGGTGGCGTTCACGGCAACACAGATACCGGACATAGCAGGAAGGAACTACCCGGCGGAATTGGCCGGGCCGATGTATCCCGAAGGAATTCCGATTGTGGCGGAGGAAGAGCTGGAGCGATTGATCCGGGACGAGAAGGTGAACGTGGCGGTGTTTTCGTACAGCGACGTATCGCACGTAAAGGTGATGAACTTGGCGTCGCGCGCGCTGGCGGCGGGAGCGGATTTTCAGATGTTGAGCGCGGAACGAACGATGTTGCCGGCGACGGTGCCGGTGGTGTCCATCTGCGCGACGCGGACGGGATGCGGAAAGAGCCCGGTATCGCGGCGGGTGGCGAAGCTGCTGAAGGATTGGGGATTGAAGACAGTGGCGATCCGGCATCCGATGCCCTACGGAAATTTGAAAAAGCAGCGGGTGCAGCGGTTCGCGACGGTGGAGGACCTGGACCGGGAGCTGTGCACGATTGAAGAACGGGAAGAGTACGAACCGCACGTGCAGAGCGGAACGATTATCTACTCCGGAGTGGACTACGCGGCGATTGTGGCTGAAGCGGAGAAGGAAGCGGACGTAATCATCTGGGACGGCGGGAACAACGATACGCCGTTTGTGTTTCCGGACCTGGAGATCGTGGTGGTGGACCCACACCGCGCGGGACATGAAGTGCTGTATCACCCGGGCGAAGTAAATTTGCTGCGGGCAAACGTCGTGGTGATCAACAAGGTGGATTCGGCGCTCCCGGACGCGGTAGAGACAGTGCGGGAAAACGTGCAACAGCGGAATCCGAAGGCGGAGATCATCGAAGCGGAATCGCTGGTGATGGTGGAAGAGGCGCAGAAGCTGCACGGAAAGCGCGTGCTGGTGATCGAGGACGGGCCTTCACTGACGCACGGAGAGATGACTCTGGGCGCGGGAGTGATTGGCGCGCAAAGAGCAGGAGCAACGCTGGTGGACCCGCGGCCGTACGCGGTGGGAAGCCTACGGGATACGTTCGTGAAGTTTCCGCACGTGGGCGCGCTGCTGCCGGCGATGGGCTACAGCGAGAAGCAACTGGGGGACCTGCAGGAGACGATCCGGCGGACACCGTGCGACTTTGTGCTGATTGCGACGCCGATTGATTTACGGCACTTGATTGCAATCGGGCAGGAATCGCTGCGGGTGACGTATGAAGTGGCGGAACGCGGAAAGCTGACGCTGGCGGATGTGATGCGGCGATTCGTGACGAAAGAAGTGGAAGTGAAGGTGGGCTGAGAGGAGACGCACATGTACCGCAAACGGCTGGGCGCCACACCGACAATAACGCCGTGGCATCTGAAACCCGCGATGGGAGCGCATAAGCGGGACTTCCTGTCGCTGCACGACATCACGATTACGGAGATGGAAGGGCTGCTGAAGCTGGCGGCAGAGGTGAAAGCGCATCCGAAGACGTTCGCGACGGCGCTGCAGGGGAAGATGGCGGCGCTGATATTTGAAAAGCCGTCGCTGCGGACGCGAGTGACGTTTGAGGTGGGATTCGAGCAGTTGGGCGGGCACGCGGTGTACCTGGCGCCGGGAGATATCGGGCTAGGGAAGAGGGAGAGCGTGGCGGACGTGGCGCGGAACCTGTCGCGGTGGGTGGACGTGATGATTGTGCGCACGTTTTCGCAGGCACTGCTGGAAGAGCTGGCGCATGAAGCGCGCGTGCCGGTCGTTAATGCGCTGACGGACCTGCTGCACCCGTGCCAGGCGATTGCGGACCTGCTGACGATCCGGGAAGCCAAAGGCGAATTGAAGGGGCTGCACCTGGTGTACGTGGGAGACGGAAACAACGTGGCGCTTTCACTGGCGCACGCGTCGGGCAAAGTGGGCATGAACTTCACGATGGTGTGCCCGCTGGGATACGAGCCGAATGCGGACATACTGACGGAAGCGCGGGCGGACGCTTCGAGTACCGGCGCGGAGATCGAAGTGGTGCAAGAGGCGAAGGAAGTGCTGAGCACGGCGGACGCGGTGTACACGGATGTGTGGACGAGCATGGGGCAGGAAGAGGAGAGCGAGGAGCGGCGGCGGAATTTTGCGGGATATCAGGTGAATGAGAACCTGATGGATATGGCGCCGGCCGACGCGCTGTTTATGCATTGCCTGCCGGCACATCGCGGAGAAGAAGTGACGGACGAAGTGCTGGATGGATTGCAGTCGGTGGCGCTGGAACAGGCGGAGAACCGGTTGCACGCGCACAAGGCGATTTTGCTGGCGTTGATGGCGGGGCAGGAAGAGGGGAACGGGAAGAGGAGCTAGGTGAAGGGCAGGAGGGAAAAGCAGATCCCTCCGCTCCGGGCCGCAAAAGGCGCGGTCCTGCAGTCGGGATGACATTTTTTTGTGGGCTAGGGAAAAAGCGCCCGCCTCAGAAGGCGGCCGCTACAAGGACAAATTCGTATGAGAAGGGTGCGGGAAGGGCGATGAAACCGATTGCGGTGATTGCGATTGGCGGGAACTCGCTGACGCGGGAGAACGAGCGCGGCACGTTTGAGGAGCAACAGGCGCACGCGAAGGAGACGTGTGAAGGAATCGCCGCGGTACAGCAAAAAGGGTACCGCGTGGTGGTGACGCACGGAAATGGGCCGCAAGTAGGCGAGGCGCTGCTGCGATCGGAAAGAGAGAACGGAACGAAAGGGCCACAACATCTGGACGTTTGCGGCGCGGAAACCGAAGGGGCGATGGGGTACCTGCTGCAGCAGACGCTGGACAACACGCTGTACGAAAAAGGAATGCCGCAAAAGGTGGTGAGCCTGATCACGCAGGTGATTGTGGACGCGGACGATCCGGCGTTTCTGCGGCCGGACAAACCGATTGGGCCGTTTTACCAGCGGGAGGAAGCGGAGCAGAGGCGGGACCAGTTTGGCTGGAAAGTGGTGGAAGACGCGGGACGAGGATGGCGGCGAGTGGTGGCTTCGCCGCACCCGCGAAGGATTTATGAGATCGAAGCGATCCGGGCGTGCCTGGATGCGGGATTCGTGGTGATTGCGGCGGGCGGCGGAGGAATACCGGTGGTACGGCGAGCGGGACGGCTGCGCGGGAGCGAAGCGGTGATTGACAAGGACCGGTGCTCGGCGCTGCTGGCGCGGGATTTGGAAGCGGAGCTGCTGCTGTTTTCGACGGGCGTGAAACATGTGTACTTGAATTATGGGAAGGAAAATGAGCGGCCGCTGTTTCATGTAAGCTGGGAGAAGGCGCTCGAATATTTGACGCACGGCGAATTTCCCGCGGGAAGCATGGGGCCGAAAGTGGAAGCGGCGCTGGCGTACCTGGAGGCAGGAGGAAAGCGCGCGCTGATTACGGCGCCGGAAAGCATCGAGCTGGCGTTGGGCGGGTCTGAAGGAACGGAGATATTGCCGCCGGCGGGAGTGGTGGACGAGCAAGTGGCGGTTCGATGAAAATGTGAAATGGCAGTTAGAACACGGAAGAGGAAAGGATGGGCATGTACAGAATCTTGGATGCGGAATTCATTGCGCCGGGGATCAAGCGATTTGTGATCGATGTCCCGCGGATCGCGAAGAAACACCAGGCGGGACAGTTTGTGATTTTGCGGCTGCATGAAAGAGGCGAACGCATCCCGATAACGATTGAGAGTTCGGACCGGGAAAAAGGAACGATCCGGATTGTTGTGCAGGCTGTGGGGAAGACGACGTGTGAATTGAATGCGATGGAAAAGGGCCAAGCGATATTGGACGTGGTAGGGCCGCTGGGAAAGCCGTCGGAGATTGAAAAATACGGGACGGTGGCGGTGCTGGGAGGCGGAGTGGGAACGGCGCTGGCATATCCGACGACGGCGGCGTTGAAGCGCGCGGGCAACCGGATCTTGACGATATTGGGAGGACGGAGCCGGGAGCTGGTGCTGCTGGAAAAAGAGATGAGGGAAGTGAGCGACGCGCTGTACGTGACGACGGATGACGGGAGTTACGGGGAAAAGGGGTTGGTGACGGACAAGCTGCGGGAACTGATCGGCGCGGGCGAGAAAATTCAACTGGTGCTGGCCGTGGGGCCGGTGCCGATGATGAAAGCGGTGGCGGACCTTACGCGCGAGCATGGGATAAAGACGATTGTGAGCTTGAACCCGATCATGATTGATGGAACGGGGATGTGCGGAGGGTGCCGGGTGCTGGTGGGCGGGAAGAGCCAATTTGCATGCGTGGATGGGCCGGAGTTTGACGCGCACCAGGTGGATTTTGGAGTGCTGATACAGCGTAACAAGATGTACCGGGAAGCGGAGAAGGAATCGCTGGAGAGATACCAGCATGCGTGCGAGAGCGGAGTGGAGAGTGAGGCGCCGGTGGTGATAGCGGGAGGCAAGCTGTGAGCCCGGCAAAGGAAGTGTCCGCGAACCCGGTGCCGATGAAAGAGCGGATGAAAATACCGCGGCAGGGCATGCCGGAGCAGGCCGCGGAATTGCGGGTGATGAATTTCACGGAAGTGAACCTGGGATATTCGATGGAACTGGCGCGGCAAGAGGCGCTGCGCTGCCTGGAATGCGCGAAGCCGACGTGCGTGGATTATTGCCCGGTAGGCGTGAAGGTAAAGGATTTCGTGAAACTGATCGTGAAGGGCGATTACCTGGGAGCGGCGGCGAAGATCCGCGAGGACAACGTGCTGCCTGCAATCACGGGCCGCGTGTGTCCGCAGGAAGATCACTGCGAAGGGTTCTGCCTGCTGCACAAGAAAGTGGATTCGCTGGGAATCGGGTATTTGGAACGGTTTGTGGCGGACTACGAGCAGAAAGCGGGAGCGCCGCCGGCACCAAATGCGCCACCGACGGGGAAGAAAGTGGCGATTGTGGGAAGCGGCCCCGCGGGATTGAGCGCGGCGGGCGATTTGATACAACGAGGGCACCAGGTGCATGTGTTCGAGGCGCTGCATGAAATTGGCGGAGTGCTGGTGTACGGGATACCGGAATTTCGTCTGCCGAAGCAGGTAATCCGCGAGCAGATCGACACGATGCGGAAGATGGGTGTCGTGTTCGAGACGAACGTGGTGGTAGGTAAGACGGTTTCGATTGACGAGCTGTTTGAGGAAGAACGATACGACGCGGTTTTTATCGCCACGGGCGCGGGGTTGCCGGTTTTCCTGAGTATTCCCGGAGAACACCTGAACGGGGTATATTCGGCGAATGAATTTTTGACGCGGATCAACCTGATGCATGCATACGAATTTCCGCGCTATGACGAGCCGATGGTGAGTTTGTGCGGGAAGCATGTGGCGGTGATCGGCGGGGGAAACACGGCGCTGGACGCGATCCGGTCTGCAAGGCGGCTGGGAGCGGAGAAAGCGTACGTGCTGTACCGGCGGAGCGAGACGGAGATGCCGGCGCGTATTGAAGAAGTGAAGCACGCGAAGCAGGAAGGCATCGATTTTCGGGTGCTGACGAATCCGGTGGAGTTTCTGGACGACGGGCGAGGCTGGCTGCGAGGCGCACGGTGCGTGCGGATGGAGTTGGGCGAGCCGGACGCTTCGGGAAGGCGGCGGCCGATTGCGATCGAGGGATCGGAGTTTGAGGTGCCACTTTCGGTGGCGATTATCGCGACGGGAACTTCGGCAAACCCGCTGGTGCAATCCACGACGCCAGGGCTGAAGACAAACAAGCGGGGATACATCGAGGCGGATGGAGAATCGCAGCGCACGTCGAGGAAAGGCGTATTTGCGGGCGGCGATATTGTGACGGGCAGCGCGACCGTGATTTTAGCGATGGGAGCGGGACGGCGCGCGGCGAAAGCGATTCATGAGTATTTGAATACGGGGGTTTGGTAGAGAACCCAAGAGCGGCCCGCCTCAGAAGGTCGGGCCCTACAACCCCAAGAGTACAGTCAGGATTGACTGTGCCACCAGGAATTCGGTTGAACGGGTAGAAGTGAAATAGGAACTGGAACGACGTGCCATCGAGGTGGAGGGATCCAATCGCCTCGCCTCCTCACACGCCTGCGGGCCCGCAGTTGGGAGAAAAAACATGACGATACAGAAATCCGACGCTCTGGCGTATCACTATGGCGCGCGCCCTGGAAAGATTGAGGTATCCCCCACAAAACCCTGCAGGACGCAGAGAGACCTGAGCCTGGCGTACACGCCAGGGGTGGCGCAGCCGTGCCTGGAGATCCAGAAGGAGCCGCACGACGCGTTCAAATACACGGCGAAAGGAAATCTGGTGGCGGTGGTGTCCAACGGCACGGCGGTGCTGGGATTGGGGAATATCGGAGCGCTGGCCGGGAAACCGGTGATGGAAGGAAAAGGAGTGCTGTTCAAGAGATTCGCGGATGTGGACGTGTTCGACCTGGAAGTGGATTCGATGAATCCCGACGACGTCGTCAAGGTATGCCAGTTGCTGGAACCGACGTTTGGCGGAATCAATCTGGAAGATATCAAGGCGCCAGAATGTTTCTACATTGAAGAGACGCTGAAGAAGACGATGAAGATCCCGGTGTTTCACGACGACCAGCACGGGACAGCTATCATTTCTGGGGCGGCGCTGCTGAATGCGCTGGAGATCGTGGGGAAGTCCATCGACAAGGTGCGGGTGGTGTTCAATGGAAGCGGCGCGGCGGGAATCGCGTGCGCGGAACACTATGTGCGGCTGGGAGTGAAACGCGAAAACATTATCATGGCGGACACGAAGGGCGTCATTTATGTGGGGCGCGCGGAGGGGATGAACGCATACAAGGCGCGGTTCGCGCAGAAGACGCCGATGCGTACGCTGGCGGAGGCGATCAAGGGCGCGGACGTGTTCGCGGGATTGTCCGTGAAGGGCGCGTTCACGCCGGAGATGCTGCGAACGATGGCGGCACGGCCGATCGTGTTTGCGATGGCGAACCCGGACCCGGAGATGACGTATGACGAAGCGCTGGCCACGCGAAAAGACGTGATCATGGCCACGGGGCGCTCTGACTACCCGAACCAGGTTAACAACGTGCTGGGGTTCCCGTTTATTTTCCGCGGGGCGCTGGACGTGCGCGCGACGGCGATCAACGAGGAGATGAAGCTGGCGGCAACGCGGGCGCTGGCGGCGCTGGCGAAGGAAGACGTGCCGGATTCGGTATGCCATGCGTATGGAGTGGAGCGCATGCGGTTTGGGCCAGAGTACATCCTGCCGAAACCGTTTGATCCGCGGGTGCTGGTGTGGGAGGCGTCGGCGGTGGCCCGAGCGGCGATGGAAACGGGCGTGGCGAGCGAGCCGGTGAACCTGGAGGAGTACCGGGAGCGGCTGGAACGGCTGCTAGGGAAGGCGCACGAGCGGATGCGGTTGATCATTCACAAGGCGAAGAGCAAACCACGGCGGGTGGTGTTTCCAGAGGGAGAGCACGAGAAAATCCTGCGCGCGGCGCACATCCTGCTGGAGGAAAAGATCGCGCAGCCGATGCTGATCGGGGATACAGAAGTAATTCGAGCGAAGGCGGCGGATGTGGGAGTACCCCTGGAGAAAATCCAGATTGTGGACCCGGCGACGTGGCCGAAGCGCGAGGCGTACATCCAGAGACTGTATGAATTGAGGCAGCGCCGCGGTGTGACGCTCTCGGAGGCGCGCGAGCTAATCCATAACCGGAACCTGTTCGGGGCAGTGATGGTGCAGGAGGGAGACGCGGACGCATTAGTGGGCGGGGTGATGCAGCACTTTCCAGACACGATCCGGCCGGCGCTGCAGGTGATTAAGCCGCGGCCGGGCCTGCACAAGGTTTCGGGATTGTACGCGCTGGTGACACGGCGCGGCGACATGTATTTTCTGGCGGATTGCACGGTGAACATCGAGCCGAGCGCGGAAGACCTGGCGGAGATCGCGTTGTGCGCGGCGGATGCGGCAAGGCGGTTTAATGTTACGCCGCGCGTGGCGATGCTGTCGTTTTCCAACTTTGGCAGCACACCGCACCCGCTGACAGAGAAGGTACGGCGGGCGGTGGAACTGGTGCACAAGGCCGATCCGGCATTGATGATTGACGGAGAGATGATGGCGGACACGGCAGTGGTGCCGGAAATCATCGCGGAGACGTACCCGTTCTCGAAGCTGCACGGAGGAGCGAACGTACTGATCTTCCCGGACCTGACTTCGGCGAATACGTGCTACAAACTGCTGGCGCGGATTGGGGGCGAGGAAACGATTGGACCGATCCTGATGGGGATGTCCAAGTCGGTGCATGTGCTGCAGCGCGGAGCGGAGGTCGAGGAAATCGTGAACATCGCCGCGATTGCGGTGGTGGATGCGCAAGAGACGGAAGTACGGGTGAATGCGGAGACACCGCAGCAAGCGCCGATGGAAGAACAGTGCGCGGTAACAGCCGAGGGGAAACTTCCGTAGGAGGCTGCCCTGCAAAAGCGCCGGAAACGGCACCGCTTCAGAAAGCGGCCGCTGCAAAGCTCCAGACTCGGAGAGCGGGGGGCAACTGCAAAGAGGTGGCGGGGCGAGTTGCGTGACCCTTGCACTTGATTCCCGCAGGGTGAGGTGTTGAACTGTGGGCTGTTTTGAAGTGAAGTATCCTTCCTTCCGAGAATGAGCACGGCAAGCACCGGTAAAAGGTAATTGCAGCTAGGAAAGACTCAAGCGAAGGACGGTTCCCGCATGAGCGAAATTGAAACGAAAGCCCTTCCGGAGAATGC
>Ga0074045_10003059_pt1 | contig 15190 bp, 14 predicted proteins | sample BogForMeECP23OM2_FD_94442 | JGI IMG/M metagenome (GOLD analysis project Ga0074045, IMG submission 94442) | Bog forest soil microbial communities from Calvert Island, British Columbia, Canada - Bog Forest MetaG ECP23OM2 | ecosystem: Environmental > Terrestrial > Soil > Wetlands ...
GCCATCAGAATCATAGGTAGCATAACAGTTAGATGCTGCCGGCGCCAGAGTGGCTGTCGGAATTGTCGCAAAACCTTCACTTGGCACCAGTCAAGGCAGACACGACGGCCTGCCGGTGCACTTCGATCTGACTGTTGCGGCGGTTCGAGGTGTGCATCTAATGGCGCTTGCGGGTTAACTTGCGGGCGGCGAATTCCTGGAAGAGATTGCCCAGGGCGTCGAATCCAATTCCCATCGCGGAGTTTCGTAGGACCACTCCCGTTTTGTCGCGGTCGGCCGCCGGGTAGTAATAGTTAGTGACGAAGCCGGTTCCCAAACGAGTAACGAAGCTGGAGTAACAGAACTCGTCTTTCTTGTTGTCGCCGCGGCAAACGAAGGTTCGGCTGATGGCGTAGAAGGCGCGTGACCGCTTGGTGCCGGTTCCCTTATAAAAATAGCGCGGGTCCTGTTTGAAGATGGTTGTCGTGACGACCTTTTCGAGCAAGAGACTGGTGCCGTAATCCACAAAACCGGCGCCGTAACGCTTTCCATATCCTTGTGCGCCCTGGCCGAATCCTTTGTGGGTGTTCTGGGCCTGCCATACTCCGGCGATGATGCCTTCGACGACGAAAGAGGATGGGTCAAACCAGGTCCGCGCGGTGAGTTCGAGCTTCTGTTTCGCGTTGAGCGGAGCGGCGTCGCGATCATAGGTGGCGAAGAAGTTGGGCAGGACGCCGAGGAGGCGCTGCTGCTCCTCTACTTTGATTTGGGCCGCGGCGATTTCGGCTTGGGTTTGGGTGACGTTCACTTCGGTAGAGAGCGTCTCAATGGCCAACGCGCTCCGCGGAAGGTTCAGTGTCTCGCCCGCGTGCAATTCGCCGGCGATGGTTTTCGAGGCGAAGCCCGCGGCGCTGAAGGACAAGCGGTACGGACCCGGGGCTACATTCGGGAATAGGAACTCGCCACTTTCGGCCGACTGCGTCTCCCGATCGGGCCCGCGGCCATCGAGCGAGAGCCTCACCTGGGCACCCGCGACAGACGCTCCGCTAGTATCGACGATGGTCCCGCCGATGGTTCCCTGCTGACCAAACGCCAGGGGAGCCATGGCAAGGAACGTAAGCAACAGAGACCGATGGGTTGCGGATCGCAGGGCAGCCAATAGATAGCGCGCAGTGAACAGATTCATTTGGATTGATTCTCGAAAAGATAGTGGCACACGATCCACTCCTGACCTTGAGCGCAACCAAACAACTCGGCGCAGGCCATGAAGAAGACTCGCCATCGCACCAGCCAGCGGAGCGCCTCGTCTTTGCCGTAAGTCGCGGCGAAGAGAGCCAGGACTTCTTCCCGGTGTTGGTCGAGCCTGGTGAGCCACGCTTCGGAAGTCCTTTGGTAGTGAACGCCGTTGATCCGCCGACGCTCGCGGATGCGGAAATGGTCCTGAAAATGGAGCAGCAGGTCGTCGCTGGGCATCAGGCCGCCGGTGAAGAAGTGCTGCGCCATCCAATCGGCGGGGCCGCGCACTTCGAAGGGGTAGGCGAAGCGGGAGTGCGCAAATACGTGTACGAACAGCAGAGCTTGCGGCCGCGACCACTCAGCGACACGCCGCAACAGTTCCGCGTAGTTGCGCATATGTTCGAACATCTCGACCGAAACCACGCGATCGAAGCGGCGGGCGGTGTCGAATTCGTTCATGTCGGCGGTGACTACTTCCAGATTCGTTAAGCCGCGGCGCGAGGTCTCGGCGTCGATGAACTGCTTCTGCGACCGGGAGTTGGAAACGGCCAGGATGCGGCTACTCGGATAGTGGCCCGCCATGTAAAGCGAAAGGGATCCCCAGCCGCAGCCCAGCTCGAGCACGTCCTGGCCGTCTTCCAGGCGGGCGCGCCGGCAGGTGAGGTCGAGCATGGCGGCCTCTGCCTCGGTCAGGTCCGCGACCGCACCTGACCATAACGCGCAACTGTACTTCATGTGCGGACCGAGCACATGGCGGAAAAACTCGGCCGGAACCTCGTAGTGTTGCGCATTGGCGGCGTCGGTGCGGATGGCTACGGGGCTGCGGCTGAGCTGGTTGATGAACTGCATGAGCCGCTCCGCCTGCGCTTCGACTCCACCCTGGCGTTCTTCGCGCAACCGGGCCGCGAGCAGACGCCGGATGCCCAGCCGGACGAGCCAATCGGGCAGGAGGTCGCGTTCGAGCCACTTGGTGTAGCCCGCTTCCAGGACAGGCGAGGCGTCTAGAGTAGTTGCTTGCATGGACTAACTCCTGGGAAACCACGGCACGAAGGCGCTCGTGGCCTGTTGATAGCGCCGGTAGTCTTCACCCTTGCTGCGCAGCGCCTGCGCTTCGGTGGCCGGGATGCCGGTGACCCGGAACAGAAAGAAGAGCATCAGGAGAGGTGCGAACACGGCCACGTACCCATACGGAGAGCCCATCGCGAACACCGAGAAGGCCACCCAGATCAGCCACTCGAAGAAGTAGTTGGGATGCCGTGAGTATCTCCAGAGGCCCACCCGGCAAGTGGTGCCGCGATTGGCCACATTGGATTTGAAGCTCTGCAGTTGAGAGTCGGCCACGAACTCGCCGATCCAGGCCGCCAACCATAGGGCCGTTCCGGCGTACTCGAAGAACGACAATTGGGGCTGCGGATTGAGCGCTGACAACAGAAACGGCGTCGAAAGTAGGACGCAAAGCAGCGCCTGAAATTGAAAAAACAGAAGGAACTTGAGAGTCAGGTTGCCGCCCCACTCACGCCGCAGTTGCACGTAGCGTCCCTCTTCGGGATGGCCGATGACGCGCGTGGAGAGAAGAAAGACCGCGAGGCGCACGCCCCAGAGCGCTGCCATGGCCGCGACCAGCAGCGCGCGCAGCGGGTAGCCGCCCGCGGTCGCGCCGTAGATGACGCCTAACAGAGCCAGGCCGCCCGCCCATCCCGCGTCCACGATGGCGGCATTCCGCAGAGGCAGGTGGATGAGCCACAGTATCAGCATCAAACCGCAGACTGAGGCTGTCCCGACGATCAGTTCGTGCAGGATCGTCTGGGTCATGACGCCTCCGCCCGCACGGCCGAGTTGAGTCTTCTAAGCGCGGGGGCGAGCAACAGGTAGATGAGTAGCGATGCTAACGAACCGAGGACCAGCCACGCCACCAGCGCGTGCATGGTGGCCGTCCAGAGAGTGGCAATCGCGCTCCAGACATCGGCCCGGATCAGGTTGACGATCTGGGCTACGGATATTTTGGCGGGCTGTTCCGCGAAGATCCACGCGCCCATACGGATGAATGGGATCAGCAGGGCAAACTGCAGCGGGTAGACGACGCAGTTGACTAACTGGATCGCGGGCAGGTTCAGACCGAACACAGCGGCCACCAGGAAACACAGAATGGTAGTCGAACCGATGACCGGAGTGACGCCGAGCGTGATTCCGAGCGCAACACTCAGCGCGATCTTCTCGGGCGTGATCCCCTGCCGCAGTAAGTCGAGGATCGGGGTCACCATCCTGCGGTGCAGGAAGCCGTCTCTCACTGGGTCCGTCTCCAAAGGATAGCTTCCGCCGGCTCGTCCCTTCCGAGACGCATCAGTTGAATTAGCATGTAGAGAGACATGGCGATGTTCCCCAAGCCCATGATCAGCAGGAACCACAAGATGCGCCGCCACAATTGCCTTTCCTTGTAAACCACCCAAACATAGAAAGTCAGAAAGCCGAAGTAGGCGTCCCAGAGCGTGGCAACGGCCCAGGGGTTAGCCGCGAAGCCCGGCCATGACGCCCAGAGGCTCATGGCCATGCTAGTGCGAATGGTCATCACGATCATCCAAAGAAAGATCCCGCCGAACAGCAGTTTGAGAAACAGCTTCATCGTGTGGACCCCTGGAAAGACACGGCCTGCAATCTACTAAGATGCCGCTCGAAGTCCGTAAAATCTTCGAGTAGGTAAGTGCCGGCGCGCGCGATGCCATCGAAAGCTTCGACCGCGCCAGTTCCACCGGCCCACAACTCCGTCGAGAACGGGAGTTCCGATGCAACCCGGGTCATGTCGGTCTTGAGCGCGGGCGTGGCGTTGGTCTTCATGATTCCCAGCACAACCACGCTGGCCGCGCATTTATCCGCAGCCGGCAGGATCTCGCCGGCGGGCAGATTGGGGCCGAGATAGGCTACCTGGAAACCTTGCGCCACTGCGAGCATCGCCGCCGCGAGGATGCCGAACTCGTGCAGTTCGCCCGATGGCGTGGTGAACAAGATCCGGGATGCGCCGTTGGCCGGCTTTTCGAGACGCACCAGGCCACCCAGAAGATTGCGAAGGCAGGCAGAGAACATATGTTCCTGCGCGATCTGAAACGTCCCGTTCTCCCAGTTTTCTCCCACCAGCCGCATCAGCGGCAGAACCACCTGGTGAACGATTCCGGCGGGACTTGACAGCAGAGCCAGCCGGCTCAGTTCTTCATTGGTGGCCGAATAGTCAAGTGCGGCGACAGCGTCCAGCAGAGGTTGCAGATTCGGGTTCACCGCGCCCGGACCGGGCTCTGGCCGGGAGTTGTTGCCGAAAGCGAGCCGGGCGCGGGCCAGATCCTGCAGTTCGGCGTCCGGCAGCCCGGCTACCTGCCCGATAGCATGCCCAGCTTCGACCGCGGTCCGCAAAAGCAGGAGTCGCCGGATTTCGGCGTCGCTGTACAGCCGTCCGCGTGTGGACCGGTCCGGTGCCACGGCGCGGTAGCGGCGCTCCCAGGCGCGCAACGTATCCACTGGAATACCAGTCAGCTTGGCAACCGCTCGGATGGGATAGAGGTTAGACATGTTTTGTGTTTACTTCTCTCAGTTTCGCAGAATAGATACCAAGTGTCAAGTGTTTGTACTGGACAAATGCTTGACAACTGCCTGACAAAAGCGGTATGCTCGATCCGTGAGCAATCCGTTTCGATCGTCTCGCGGCTACGACCTCGGGCTCGGCTCTCTGTTCCTGCTGTTGCACCTGGCGGCAGTTGCCACATTCTTCGTCGGGGCCACGCCGCACCTGCTGATCTGGCTGGCGGCTACCTATTCATTGCGCACGTTCGGGGTTACGGCGGGATACCACCGCTATTTCAGCCACCGCAGTTACCGGTTGGGGCGGGTGGCGCAGTTCCTGATGGCGTTTCTGGCCCAGACTTCGGGACAGAAAGGCGTGCTCTGGTGGGCGGCGCAGCATCGGGATCATCATCGCTACGCGGACCGCGAGCAGGACATCCACTCGCCCCGGCAGCGTGGATTCTGGTGGGCGCATGTCGGGTGGGTGCTATCGACGCAGCATGACTCCTACGACCCCAAGAAAATCGCCGACATGGCGCGGTTTCCGGAGCTTCGCTGGCTGGACCGATATCACTGGGTTCCGACGGTGGCGTTCGCGGCTGGCATACTGATGTTGGGCGGCGTGGGAGCCTTCGTCTGGGGCTATATCGTGTCCACCGTCGTGCTGTACCACTGCACATTCGCGATCAACTCGCTGGCCCACGTGTTTGGGAGCCGGCGCTTCGACACGGCGGACGACAGCCGCAACAACTGGCTACTCGCCCTGGTGACCTTCGGCGAAGGCTGGCATAACAACCATCACTTCTCGATGGGTAGCTGCCGGCAGGGAATCCGATGGTGGGAGATCGACATTACCTACGCCGGGCTGAAGGCGCTGGCGATGGTCGGCATTGCGAGCGATCTGCGCCCGTTCCGGATCCCGACCGCAGCCGCGCAAGAGGCTGACTAATGCGCATCGCGGTAATCGGCAGCGGCATTTCGGGCATGGGCGCGGCCTACTACCTGAGCCGCAAGCAGCAGGTCTTTCTGTTCGAGAAGGAGCCGCGCCTCGGCGGCCACACCCACACGGTCACCGTCGAGAGCAGCCGGGGCCCGCTGGCCGTGGACACGGGATTCATCGTCCACAATGACCGCACCTATCCCAATCTCGTAAGACTGCTTTCGGAATTGGGCGTCGAGACTCAGCCGAGCGATATGTCGTTCGCCGTGAGCTGCCGCGGAACGGGATTCGAGTACTCCAGCCGGGGACTGAACGGCTTCTTTGCCCAACGCACCAACCTTGTGCGGCTGGACCACTACCGGCTGTTGTGGGAGATACTGCGATTCAACCGCGAGGCCCGGAAGCTGTTGGACAACCCCGCGGTAGCTAAGATGACACTGGAGGACCTGATGGTGCAGGGCCGCTACCCGGCGCTGTTCACGGAGCGCTATCTTTACCCCATGGCATCTGCGGTCTGGTCCATGTCGACGGATGAGGTCCGCCGGTTTCCGGCACTAACGCTGTTACGCTTCTTTGACAACCATGGAATGCTGGGAATCAATACCCATCCCAAGTGGCGAGTCATTCGTGGCGGTAGCCAGAGCTATATTGCGCCCATCACGGCTCCTTACCAGGAGCGGATCTATACAGACGTTGACATTCGTTCCGTTGCCCGCGACAACACGGGAGTCACTCTGCACTTCCGGAACCGCCCGTCGATGCGGTTCGACCAAGCGGTGTTCGCCTGCCATGGGAACCAGATTCTGCCGCTGCTCGAAGCCCCGACCGACGGCGAGAAAGATGTCTTGGGCCGCTTCACTACCAGCCGGAACGAGGTCTGCCTGCACACGGATTCAAGCCTGCTGCCCAAGCGGCCACACGCGCGGGCTGCGTGGAATTACGGACTGAGCGCGGACACGGGCGCCGGGGCCACGGTAACGTATCGCATGAACCGCTTGCAGTCGCTCGCGGTGCCGGAAGACTATTGCGTCACGTTAAACGACAACGGCAGCATCGATCCGGCCAAGGTGCTGCGCCGGATGGTCTATCATCATCCCGTATATGACAGCGCCGCCGTACAGGCGCAAACGCGCTGGAACGAGATCAGCGGCCGGAATCGCACGCATTTTTGCGGCGCCTACTGGTTCTACGGCTTTCACGAAGACGGGCTCAACTCCGCACTGCGTGTGGCGCGGGCGCTGGGAGTGGAGTGCTGACGGTATGGAACCTGCTATCTATTTCGGCACGATCCGGCACCGCAGGTCCGAGCCTGCCCGGCACGAGTTCACTTATCCACTGTTCATGGCTTTTCTGGACGTGGACCGCATTCCCGAACTGATGAAGGTCTCGCCGTTCACCAGCTACAATCGCTTCAACTGGGCCAGCTTCCACGAGAGCGACCACTTCGGCGACCCGGCGCTGCCGTTGCGCAAGAGGCTGGAATCTGACGCCGCGGGGCAAGGCGTCCGCCTGCCTGAAGGTCCTATCTTCCTGCTGACCCATCTCCGCTACCTGGGGTACGGTTTCAACCCCATCTCGCTTTTCTACTGCTACGACTGGGACGGGCGCCTGGAGACCATCCTGGCGGAAGTGAACAGCACTTTCGGAGAGACTCATAACTACTGGCTTTCCGCTGCCAACCGGATCGCCGCGCCTGACTCGCGCACCTACCGTTGCCCAAAGGCGATGCACGTCTCGCCGTTCATGCCGATGGAGTTGGACTACAAGTTTATGCTGCCGCCGCCGGGCGAGGAGTTGATTGCGCACATGAATACGATGGATGGCGAGCACAGCGCATTCGACGCCACGCTTCGTTTGCGGCGGGAACCCTGGAGCGCAGCCTCGCTCTTAGGTGCCCTGCTGCGGTTTCCGTGGGTGACGGCCAAGGTCATCGCCGCAATCCACTGGGAAGCACTGAGACTCTACTGGAAGAAGGTCCCGGTATATACACACCCGGCCCGACTGAAGGATACCCATGAACATACACCTAACGTCGTTGGCTAAGCGCATCTTTCTGCGGAGCCTGGAGCGGTTGCGATTCGGATCGCTCGAACTGATCGCCGGCGGCCGCACGTGGGAGTTCGGTGAGCCGGGCGGATCGCTCGGTGCAACCGTTGTGGTGCACGACGACCGTTTCTTCCCGCGCGCCTTGTTGGGGGGGAATGTGGCGTTGGGCGAAGCCTGGATGGATGGAGACTGGTCGTCGCCGGACTTGGTTGCCGTGGTACGGCTGGCGGTGCGGAACCTGGCTCCGCTGGAACGGCAGAACCGGCTGCTGAGCGCGTTGAACCGGGGATTCGATGCCGTGCGTCATCGCATGCGCGGTAACTCCATCACAGGCAGCCGTCGCAACATCCAGGCGCATTACGACCTGAGCAACGAATTCTTTCGGCTCTTCCTGGACCGCGGCATGATGTACTCCTGCGCTTGCTACGAAGCCGAGGAGAGCTCGCTCGAAGAGGCGCAGCTCCACAAACTGGACACCATCTGCCGGAAGCTGCGCCTGGGTCCCGCGGACCACGTGCTTGAAATCGGCACCGGGTGGGGCGGCTTCGCCGAGCACGCGGCCAGGCACTACGGGTGCCGGGTGACAACGACGACGATCAGCCGCGGCCAGTACGAATACGCGCGAGAACGTTTCGGCTCGATGCCTGAGCGGGAGCGCATCGAGTTACTGCAGGAGGACTATCGGAACCTGCGCGGGCAGTACGACAAGATCGTCAGCATAGAGATGTTCGAAGCCGTGGGGCTCGCTCACTACGACGAGTTCTTCCGCGCCTGCGACCGCCTGCTGCGGCCCGATGGCAGCATGCTGATGCAGACCATCACCATCAACGAACAAGCCTTTCCCGCCTACCACCGGGGCAGCGATTGGATTCAGAAACACATCTTCCCCGGAGCGGAGCTGGCCTCGGTGAGCGAGATCCTCCGCTCGCTCGCGCGCGCGACTTCTCTCGGGCTGCACCATGCCGAGGACATCGGCACGCACTACGCACGCACGCTGGCAGAGTGGCGCAAGCGGTTTCACGCCGCCACCGATGAGGTCCGGGCTCTGGGTTTCGACGACCGCTTCATTCGCATGTGGGACTACTATCTGGCCTACTGCGAGGGCGCGTTTCTGGAGCGCCACATTGGCGACTTCCAGCTTCTGCTGACTAAGAATCATTCGCGCCGGAAGTTGTTTGGAGAGCCCTGGCACGAGGAGGGAGGCGCAGTTGATCCGGTTTCATACGTTGCGGCGAGAGCAGTGGATTCCCCGGCCCGTCGATGAAGTCTTCGCGTCTTTTTCTGATGCCGGCAACCTGGAAGAGATCACGCCGCCGTGGCTGGGGTTTCGAATCCTGACGGTTGGCCCAACTCGCATCGCGGCCGGAACCAAACTGCGGTACCGGCTGAGCCTGCACGGCCTGCCGGTGCGGTGGACGACTGAAATCCGGCGATGGGAGCCGCCATTTCGCTTCATCGATGTCGAGTTGAGCGGTCCGTACCGGCTGTGGCATCACACGCATCGATTCGAAGCTCGCCACGGTGGAACGCGCATGACCGACGTGGTCAGATACCGGCTTCCGTTTGGCATGATCGGCCGGGCAGTCCATGCGCTACAGCTTCGGCGCGAAGTGAAACAGGTTTTCGACTACCGGTCCCGGCGCATCGGCGAATTGTTTGCCGCCGCGGCAAGAGAGCCAAAGTGAACGGCGCGCGTGCCGCACCGGTCTTGCTCTGGTTTCGCCAGGACCTGCGCCTATCCGATAACCCGGCCCTGACCGCGGCCCTGGAGCGCCGTGCGCCGTTGATTCCGGTGTTCCTCTGGTCGCCCGAAGAAGAAGGGGACTGGCCGCCGGGCGCTGCCTCGCGCTGGTGGTTGCACCAATCGCTAGCCGGCCTGAGCGCCGAGTTGGAGAAGCGCGGGTCGCGGCTGATCTTCCGGCGTGGGCCGGCGGCGGCGGCGTTGAGCCGCATGGCGGCGGAGTTGGGCGCGTCAGCCGTTTTGTGGAATCGCCGTTACGAGCCCGCGGCCGTAGCCCGCGAGCGCGAAGTGACCTCGAAGCTGGAGGAGAGCGGCGTGATCGCCACCAGCTTCAATGCCAGCCTGCTGTTCGAACCGTGGACCATTCGCAATAGCAGCGAACAGCCTTTTCGGGTTTTCACGCCCTTCTGGCGAGCCTGCCTGAGCAAGCCATTGGCGCCCATCGGCGAGGACGCGCCCAAGCGTGTGCCGTCGCCTGAGCAGTGGCCCCACTCGCTACGCCTGGCGGAACTTTCGCTCGAGCCGACAGTCGATTGGGCAGGCGGATTCCGTCAGGTTTGGCAGCCCGGCGAACCCGGGGCCAAGAGCCAATTGCGGCGCTTCCTACGGGAAGGCCTGGTGGAGTATCCGGTGAATCGCGACAAGCCTGGCCTGGTGGCCACCTCGCGGCTGTCTCCACACCTGCACTTCGGCGAGATCAGTCCCGGCGAGGTTCAGCGCGCGATCGTCGGTGTCGAGAACGGCAACCGCGCCGCTGTCGATGCCTACCTAAGACAACTCGGCTGGCGCGAATTCGCGTACCATTTGCTGTATCACAATCCTGAATCGCCGCACCAGGCGCTGCGGCCGGAATTCGCTGCCTTCCCCTGGCGGATGCACGCGGAACACTTCCAGGCGTGGCAGCGCGGCAAAACCGGCTACCCGCTGGTGGACGCTGGTATGCGCGAACTGTGGCATACCGGCTGGATGCACAACCGGGTGCGGATGGTCGCCGCGTCATTCCTGGTCAAACACTTGCTGATCGATTGGCAGGCAGGCGCAGCGTGGTTCTGGGACTCTCTGGTAGACGCGGATCTGGCGAACAACACGCTCGGCTGGCAATGGGTCGCGGGTTGCGGCGCCGATGCCGCGCCATACTTCCGCATCTTCGACCCGGCCATTCAGGCAGATAGGTTCGATCCCGGCGGCGGCTATGTCCGGCACTGGGCTCCGGAGTCGCAGCACCTCCTACCGATCGTCGATCATGGAGAGGCCCGCCAGCGCGCCCTGGCGGCGCTCGAGAGCATCAGGAGAAGGAGAAGAGGAAGCCTCAAATGACCATCGCAGGAACCACCGGTGTGCAGCATTCGCCACTAAGCGAAGTGAGCATCTTCGTGCCCGATGCCTCATCTCCAAAACGCGTTGCCATTGCCGGGGCTACCGGTTACATCGGTGGCCGTCTCGCGCCGCGCCTGATCGACGACGGATACATAATCCGATGTCTGGTCCGCTCGCCGGGGAAACTCGCGGGCCGTGCCTGGGCTGCGAGCCCAAGCGTCGAAATCCGCCAAGCCGACCTGGCGGACGCTGCATCTCTGGCCACGAACCTCGCGGGATGCGAGGCAGCTTTCTACCTGGTTCACTCGATGACATCGGCTGGCGCTGAGTATGCGAATAGGGATCGTCACCTGGCGTTGCAGTTCGCTTCTGCCGCACGGGAAGCCGGCGTGGGGCGGATCATATACCTGGGTGGTCTCGGTGAGACCGGACCCGATCTCAGCGAGCACCTTTCCTCGCGTCGCGATGTGGAAGAAGCGCTTGCTTCCACTGGTGTGCCGGTGACTGTTCTGCGCGCCGCGATGATTATTGGTTCGGGCTCGGCATCTTTCGAGATCCTTCGCTATCTTGTCGAGCGGTTGCCCGTGATGATCACTCCGAAATGGGTGAGCACGCCGTGCCAGCCGATTGCGGTCAGGAACGTCATCGGCTATCTGGCGGGAGTGTTGTCCCGGACCGAGACCGCTGGACAAGTATTCGATATCGGCGGCCCGGAGGCACTCTGCTACCGCGACATCATGAGCATAATGGCGCAAGAACTGGGCTTGAGACGGCGCTGGGTGATCCCGGTTCCGGTCCTGACACCGCGCCTCAGTTCGTATTGGATTCAGTTCATCACTCCATTGAGCCACGAGATTGCCAAGCCCCTGGCGGAGGGACTCAAGAATCCTGTTGTGTGTCGCGAGGACCGGATCACAAAATTGATTCCACAGGAACTCCTCAGCGTGCGCCAGGCGATCCGCGCGGCCTTGTGCAAGATCGCGGAGCACCACGTTGAAACCAACTGGTCCATGGCTGGACCAATCCCGGGCGACCCCGATTGGGCGGGGGGCACGTTTTTTCGGGATGCGCGCCAACTCACCGTCGAGGCTCCGGACTGGGCCGCCTTTTGTGCGGTTTGCCGTGTTGGCGGCGGGCATGGGTGGTATGCCGCGGACTGGCTGTGGAGAGTACGCGGTTGGATGGACCGCTTGGTGGGCGGCCCCGGTCTCCGCCGCGGACGCCGCGATCCCGAAACGGTCGGTTACGGGGAAGCCCTCGACTTCTGGCGTGTCGTGGGGTTCGAACGGGATCGCCGGCTCGCGCTGCGCGCGGAAATGAAATTGCCCGGGGAAGCGCTGCTCGAATTCCGCATCGAGCCGCGGGGTCCGTGTCAGTGTACATTGCAGCAAGTGGCTCTTTTCCAGCCTCGCGGATTATTCGGGCTGCTGTATTGGTATTTGGTGGCACCTCTGCATAACGTTGTTTTCCGCGGCATGTTGCTGGGCATCCAGCGAGAGGCCCTTCGAATTGCCGCCAGCCCGACGGAGGCGGCCAGGGCTGCCGGCGAATCCGGTCATGGCTGAGAGCAGGGTGCCTTGAGGATAAGTGCCTCGAGTTTTGCGAAGACGAAGTGATTCCGCAGTCGTAAACCGGATCGCAGGAAACACCACCACCGGCGAGCAGAAGTGACCCGACGGAGTTTCGGTTTTTGGCTTCAAACATCCCCATTCTCAGCGTTTGTTCCCCGAGCTTGTTCCCAATACGTTCCATCGGCACGCCCTTGATTCCACTTGGTGTTCCCACTGTTCCTTTGTTCCAAGTCGTGGGTGTATGTGTTTGAATTCTGTCAGCCGTTTCTGTACACGTTTGAGGAGCAGGCGATGACGTGGAACACCGGGAACATTGACATTCCATGACCACCTTCGGTGCCGGTTACTGGGAACCCACCGGGAACATACTGGGAACTGACGGATCAATCGTTTTTCCTGTACCGCCATTCCAGCCTCGATCCGTGGCGTTCCCGGTATCGCTCCCAGCCCAACGCCCTCAGGCAACGGGCCGCGCGGTTCTTGTCGGTCTGTGTCCAGAGGGCGTGTGCCTTTTGAAGACACTTCTCCAGCACCTCGCTGATGGAGACGCTGGGGTGACTTTCCAGCCACGGAGCGATGACTTCCTCCCAGGGGTCGCCTTCGTATCGATCAATCTGCTGATCCGACGCCATCTGGATCAGCTCAGCCGTCTCCATCCACCAGACAGCTCCGGCCTCGAATCTCTCCTTTGCCTCCGCCCATAGCTGGTTGCGGTCGTGGGCCAATGCATCCACGTCTATTCGACCACAGGCAACCGGCCAGAAACGCCGGCCGCCGGTCTCGTCCCGGAGATACGTGCTGTGATTTACCGTGCCGGCGAAGATGCACTGCCGCGGCGATTCCACCAGGCGCATCCCGTAGGGCGGCCGGAAGCGGTCTGTCGTCCGGCTCATGAACGCCTTGATCCGTGCGACCTCGGAATGACTGAGGCTATCAAGCTCGGAAAGCTCGATGATCCACACCCCACGCGTCTGCATCGCTGCGTCTTTGCTGCCCAGATCCGCGAGTTCATCGGTGAAGTACTGACCTGCGAGCGTGCGCAACGCGGTCGACTTGCGAATGCCCTGCGGCCCCTCCAGAATCAGGCAGCAATCCGCCTTCGCCCCAGGGCGGAAGATCCGCGCAACAGCCGATATCAGCCAGCGTGAACCCACCGCGCGCGAGTATTCCGAATCCTCCGCACCCAGGTGAGAAGATAGCCAACGATCCACGCGCTCAACGCCGTCCCACTCAAGGCCCTGCAGGTACGCTCGGACAGGATGGAATGGATGATCCCTGGCGGCGGTCTGAACCGCTTGCCCGGCGACCTCGACCGAGACCAGGACTCCTTGCCTCTGTAACCACTCCGTCGCGAGGCGGTCTTCATGATCGGTCCATTCGCCGTTGGGCACAACACCCCACGGCGCCGGTCTCAGAACGACCGTCCCAAATCCGAATTCGTTGAACGCGAGCACGCCGCCCCATTCGGGCGCGTGCCGGAAGGCGGCGATGGCATTCGCCAGCACGGGCAGGATACGACCTTCAGTAGTGTTCATAGGGGGTTTGGAGCGCAGCAGGTCCTTTCTCCATGCTGTGCCTGCGTAATCAACGTGGCTGATCGCGTCGAGAACTGCATCAGGACCAACCATGGCGAGATGGTCGTCGATCCCTTTGCCTCTCGTGACATCCCATTCCAAGAAGCCCACCCAGGCGCCGCGTCCACGGAGGTGTGAGGTCAACTCCGAGCGAGCGATCCGCACCATCTCTTTGCTGACCGCGTCGGCATCGTAAGCGATGACCACCCGGCGGCCGGCCCACGTCACCCAGTCCAGATCCGGAATGGCCCCTTTCACGTCGAGGCGGTTGCCGTCCGGCCCAACCGTCTTGCCGATGGTGCCGCGCCAATTGTAGACGCCGGACACACCCAGCGGAACAAACCGGGGCGGGGTTGACGCGCCATGGTGGGCCAGGCGCCAGAGAGCGATTGTCTTGAATTCGCCCTCGGTGATTAGGATTGGCAGCTCTGGGTTGCGCAGGAAAGACTGAGTCGTTCCCGGGACCAGATACAGCATGTTGGATCGGCCCGGAGGGCTGAGATACTTCTGCCTTGGCTTGAGCGTACCCGCGGAGTCATATTCCAGATCCGGCTGGTCGCGGCGCAGTCGATGGTCCCGAACGCGATCTGATCCGGGGTGGAAGTAGGGGATGAGGATGCCGGCGCAATTGCCGTTTCTCCGACCGACGACTTCGCCGCCCGTCAAAGAATCAACCCGGCGAAGTCCTGCGCGCTCGGCCAGGGCGCGGTCTATCCAGCGAGCCTCCAAGGCGGAGTAGTCCGCCGCGTTCAGTTCGCATCCAACAGACGCTGCAGCGCTGCCTGGGACTGTTTCAAGGCTTTGTTCACCGCCAACGAATTCTGTGCCACCCAACGCAATTTCGTCTTTTGTTTGGTGGCCGAGGTGGTGTATACTGCCGTTGAGAGAATTCAATTTTCACCCCATTGGGTAAGTGGCCTGCGTTGACGCGCAGGCCATTGTTGTTTGTGGCCATGGGGTGCAACACAAAACGAGGTAGGAACGAGGAAACGATGTACCTCGATCCTACCTCGTTTTCAAGGTATGATTTCGGAAATGACTGATTGGGCGAGACTTGAGTTAGTCGAGAATGCGCAGGAGAGGCGCAAAAGTCTAATAGATTCAATGATGTGACATTTTCCCAAGCTGGACGTCGCGGGTTCGAGTCCCGTCTCCCGCTCCATCTTTCAACAACTTGGAAGCACCCACCGATTCCTCGTTATTCCGTTTATTCCATTAAGCCGGGTTCGCTGACGCGACC
>Ga0074045_10003060_pt1 | contig 15189 bp, 9 predicted proteins | sample BogForMeECP23OM2_FD_94442 | JGI IMG/M metagenome (GOLD analysis project Ga0074045, IMG submission 94442) | Bog forest soil microbial communities from Calvert Island, British Columbia, Canada - Bog Forest MetaG ECP23OM2 | ecosystem: Environmental > Terrestrial > Soil > Wetlands ...
CTGCGAGCTCTCCCCCGACGCCGAACGCCTGCTGGAGCGCGCCATGCAGCAGCAGGGCCTCAGCGCCCGCGCCCACGACCGCATCCTCAAGGTCGCCCGCACCATCGCCGACCTCGATGGCTCGATGGAGTGCCCGACATCGCCGTCAAGCACATCGCCGAGGCCATCCAGTACCGCACCCTCGACCGCAGCTACTGGGCATAGCCAGCGGCTACTTGCCTTGAACCCTGAAATTGTTGATTCTAAAGTTTGCAGCGACCGATTCTGACTCCCTGCGTCCCGCAACTTCCCATTTATGGAAGATTAATTTTCGAAACTTCCCAAAATAAGTATTGACTCAGTCAGCCATACCGTTTATATTCCTTATAGCAAGTTGTTCCACGCTGGCCAGTCCCGCAAGAGAGGTTTGGGCGGGTTCACAGCAAAGACGCCTCGCCTCTGCTCGTGTTAGTTCGCAGGAGCGCAACCTGCTCCGAATTGCATGAGATGTCGATAATTCTCAAAGGAGCGCGGATTTCTGCGCCACAGTGAAGCGCTGTCTTAAGAACGCACTTCGGGAACAGAAAATTCAGAGAGAACGGAGACATCGCCCGAATCCTGGCATCGAATGATTTGGGCATGGCGATCTCAGTAACAAACCGGCTGTTGTATCAAGCAATTTTGATTCATTAGTTTAGAAAGTTTAAACACCGGAAATCGCACTTGCGGTCTGTAGCAAGTCGATGCCAGGCTCACCATCACGCCCTTCGCTGCGACGAAACGAAAGGAAACTTTATGCGCTCAGACCTTATTTTTGGAGCACTCACCCACGTCACCAACCGCTACGAGCTCTGCCAGCTTGCCTCTAAGGCGACGCGCAAGCTGCACAAGCCCAACACCCGCCTGCAGGACACCACCAACGAAGTGTTTGACCGCTTCAAGGACACCATCCCCATGGATGTAGCCGCTGACTCGGCCGTCGACAGCCTTGAGGAATGCCGCGCGGCCTGACCCGCGCGGCCTTGCCGCCACACTGCTGCAAAGGAAATCCACCCTGCACCAAATCCCTCCCGCAAGCGTATAATTCATAGCATCTGGTAGCTGCTCCGTATTGCGCACGACCCCTCGCCTTCAGGCAGGCTTCGTCAAGCGTTCCCCGCAAGGCAACTCCCCTCCCCAGTCCAAATCCCCCCCCCGAAAATTCAGGCAAATCCCAGGAAAATATGACAATTTCAGAACTAAAAGAGCACAACATCGCCGAGCTGACCAAGCTGGCCCGCGGCCTCGACATCGCTGGAACCAGCGGCCTCCGCAAGCAGGACCTCATCTTCAAGATCCTGCAGGCGCAGAGCGAAAAAGAGGGCCACATCTTCGCCGAGGGCGTACTGGAGATTCTGCCCGACGGCTACGGCTTCCTGCGCTCGCCCGACTACAACTACCTGCCGGGGCCGGACGACATCTACGTCTCGCCTTCGCAGATCCGCAAGTTCGACCTCAAGACCGGCGACACCATCAGCGGCAACGTCCGCCCGCCGCACGAGGGCGAAAAGTACTTCGCCCTGGTCAAGATCGAGGCCATCAACTTCGAGTCGCCCGAGGAGACCAAGAACAAGATCCTCTTCGACAACCTCACCCCGCTCTACCCCGAGGAACGCATCAAGATGGAGACCGACCGCGAGCACATGTCCGGTCGCGTCATGGACCTGCTCACCCCGGTCGGCCGGGGCCAGCGCGGGCTCATCGTCGCTCCGCCGCGCACCGGCAAGACCATGCTGCTGCAGTCCATCGCCAACTCCATCACCACCAACCATCCCGAGGTCGTGCTCATCGTCCTGCTGATCGACGAGCGACCGGAAGAGGTCACCGACATGCAGCGCAGCGTGAAGGGCGAGGTTATCTCTTCGACGTTCGACGAGCCCGCCGCGCGCCACGTGCAGGTCGCCGAGATGGTCATCGAGAAAGCCAAGCGCCTGGTCGAGCACAAGCGCGACGTGGTCATCCTGCTGGACTCGATCACGCGTCTTGCGCGCGCCTACAACACCATCGTCCCGCCCTCCGGCAAGGTCCTCTCCGGCGGCGTGGACTCGAACGCCTTGCAACGCCCCAAGCGCTTCTTCGGCGCGGCCCGCAACATCGAGGAGGGCGGTTCGCTCACCATCATCGCGACTGCGCTGGTCGACACCGGATCGCGCATGGACGAGGTCATCTTCGAGGAGTTCAAGGGCACCGGCAACATGGAGGTCATCCTCGACCGCAAGCTGGTCGATAAGCGCGTCTTCCCGGCCATCGACATCCAGCGCTCCGGCACGCGCAAGGAAGAGCTGCTGATCCCGAAGGTCGAACTGGAGCGCACCTGGATCCTCCGCCGCGTCATCAACCCGCTCTCGCCGGTCGAAGCCATGGAACTGCTCACCGACAAGCTCGCCAAGACCCGCAACAACCAGGAGTTCCTGCACAACATGAGCTCCATCTAGCCGCTGCAATCCCGCCCAACACCTCCACGGTGTAAAGTGGTTGTCGAGCTCGGGGAGGGCTGCATCCTCTTTCCCCGGTGAACGACAGAGCTTCAAGGGAGATCGGGCATGGGCAAGTGGACACGGCGGGACCTGGTGAAGGCTGGCCTGGCAGCATCGGCCGGAGTGATGACGGGCAAGGATCTGCTGGCCGAGGCGGGCGGATCGCGACTGGCGGCCGCGGCCCCAATCTTCGCACAGATGGGCGCCAATCTGCCTGGGGCCAACGAGCCGAACACGCTGCGCGAGCGGCTTCTGCTGGACTTCGGCTGGCGCTTCGCCCTGGGCAACGCCAACGACCCCGTCAAGGACTTCGGCTTCGGCAAGCTGAGCGGCGAGGGCCTCTTCGCCAAGGCGGGCCATGCCAATGGGCCGGCGTCGCCGCGCTTCGACGACTCGGCGTGGAGCAGGATCGATCTGCCCCACGACTGGGCGCTGGATCTTCCCTTCGTCGACAACCCGATCCTGGTGGGCCATGGCGCAAAGCAACTGGGCCGCGAGTATCCCGAGACCAGCGTTGGCTGGTACCGGCGCGAGTTCGTGCTGCCGGCCGGCGACGCGGGCCGTCGCATCTCGGTCGAGTTCGACGGAATCTTCCGCAACGCCACGGTCTTCTTCAACGGCCACTTCATCGCTGAGAACATGAGCGGCTATGCGCCGCTGAACCTCGATCTGACGGACTTCGCCAACTTTGCGGACAAGGCCGCAATGGACCGCGCGGCGGCGGATCAGGCAAGGCTTGCGCAGGCGGGCACGGACGCGGCGATGGCGGCGCGCATCCGGGCGGGGATGCAGGCGCCGGGGAATAATGTCCTGGTCGTCCGCGTGGACGCGACGCTCGACGAGGGATGGTTCTATGAGGGCGCGGGCATCTATCGCCACGCCTGGCTCACCAAGACCGCGCCGGTGCACATCGCGCGCTGGGGGAACTATGTACGGTCGGACTTCGGCGCTGTAACGGGAGTGGTGACACACGCCGATCAGGTGACGGTCCATCTGAGCACCGAGGTCATCAACGACAGCGACGTTGACGTAGTCGGACGAGTTCATGCGGCCCTGGTGGACGATGCGGGAAAGACCGTGGCCACGGCGGTGTCGGACCCGGCGACGATTGAGGCTCGCGATGCCACCACTTTTGTGCTGCATACGACGGTGTGGCACCCGGACATCTGGTCGCTTGACTCGCCGAATATGTATCGCGCGGTGACGACGGTCGAGGTGGACGGCACCACGGTCGATCGGGATACGGAGACGTTTGGGATTCGCACGGTGCGGTTCGATGCGGACAAGGGGTTCTTCCTGAACGGCAAGCCGGTGAAGATCAAGGGAACCTGCAACCATCAGGACCACGCGGGCGTGGGCGAGGCGATTCCGGACCGCATCCAGGCCTACCGCCTGGAGCGGCTGCAATGGATGGGCTCGAACGCGTGCCGCACCTCGCACAACCCGCCGACGCCGGAGTTTCTGGACGCCTGCGACCGCATGGGCATGCTGGTGCTGGACGAGACGCGCATGATGTCGTCGAACCCGGAGGGGATGAGCGAGCTGGAGCGGCTGATCAAGCGCGACCGCAACCATCCCTGCGTGGTTCTCTGGTCGCTGGGCAACGAGGAGGCGGAGCAGGGCACGGAGCGCGGCGCTCGCATCGTGAAGACGATGAAAACATTGCAACAGAAGCTCGATCCGACGCGCCTCTCCACCGCGGCCATGAGCGGCGGATGGGGCGGCGTGGGAATCTCCAACGTGCTGGACGTGATGGGCTGCAACTACAACGACGGCCAGATCGACAAGTTCCACCTGGACTATCCCAAGCAGCCGATCATCGGCACGGAGACGGCGAGCACGCTGGCGACGCGCGGCATCTACGCCAACGACAAGGCGCGCGGATACATGAGCGCGTACGACACGGAGAAGCCGCGCTGGGGCAACACCGCCGAGGAGTGGTGGTCGTTCTACGACCAGCGCGAGTGGCTGGCCGGCGGATTTGCCTGGACCGGATTCGACTATCGCGGCGAAACCACGCCGTATACGTGGCCCTGCATCAGTTCGCACTTCGGCATTCTGGACACATGCGGCTTCGCCAAGGACACGGCCTGGTACTACAAGGCATGGTGGGGCTCGGAGCCGCTGCTGCACATTCTTCCCCACTGGAACTGGGAGGGCCGTGAGGGACAGGAGATCGAGGTCTGGGCCTACTGCAACCAGGAGAGCGTCGAACTCTTCCTCAACGGCGCAAGCCTCGGTTCGCAGCCGGTGAAGAAGAACGGGCACCTGGTGTGGAAGGTGAAGTACGCGCCGGGCGTGCTCGAGGCGCGCGCCAGCAAGGGCGGCAAAGTCGTGCTGACCGACAAGCGCGAGACGGCTGGCCCGGCGGCGAAGATCGTCGCTTCGGCGGACCGGCCGAGGATTGCGGCCAACGGGCAGGACCTGGTTGTCATCAACGTGGCGATTGTGGATGCGCAGGGCCGGCAGGTGCCTGAGGCGAACAACAAAGTGGCGTGGACGGTGGAGGGGCCGGGCAGCGTGATCGGCGTGGGCAACGGCGACCCCAGTTGCCATGAGCCGGACCGCGCCGCCGAGCGCAGCGCCTTCAACGGGCTTTGCATGGCCATCGTGCAAAGCAAGCGAGGCCAGGCCGGCACCATTGCGGTGACCGCGACGTCGCCGGGGCTGCAGAAGATGACCGTCACGGTGATCTCCCTGTCTGCTCCGATGACTCCTGTCGTGGAGTAGCTCGCCGACCGTACAGAGCCGCTCCGAGTCGTTCCATCGTTGCAGGGCCCACATCTTGTAGGCGAGGCGTGGGCCCTCTCTCTATGGTTGCACGCCGCTGCACCGCCGGCCGGGCGAAACGGATTTGCTGGCGTTATCCTTATAGAACAATGAAAAATTTGCTGTGCTGTGTGGTGCTGCTCTGGCTGCTTGGGATGGGTGGTGCGCGGATGGCCCGCGCGATTGAGGTAAAGGTCTCGGCGCAGGCGCTGGAGCGGACCTTGCGCACGCAGCTCTTCAACGGCCCCGAAGGCCGCTACTACATGCGTGGCGATGCAACCACGCCCTGCTCCGTCTATGCCGAGGACCCCCACGTCACCTTCAAGGACGATCGCGTCGTGGTGCATGTCCACACCCGGGCAAAGCTGGGCAAGGCGTTGCGCGGCACCTGTGTCGGCGTCTCGCTGAACACCGGCGCGGACGTCTCGGTTGTCCCCGACGCCGAGGGTGAGTCGGTGGGCTTTCGCGATGCGCGGATCGAAAAGATCAGCGAGTCGAAGGAGCTGAACTTCCTGCTGGTTCCCTTCCTCAGCCACAAACTGCCCTCACAGATGAAGCTGAACGCAGCGGACCTGATCCGCAAGCTGCTCAGCCAGTCGCTCGCCTCCACCGGCTACACGCTCACGCTCGACACGCTCAAGCTGCACTCCATGCTGGTCGATCACGACGCGCTGACCATCGATGTGGACGCGGCGATGAGCGTCAAGTAGGCGACGGATGGCGTGGCATCGCCGTAGAGCGATGCAAGCGCCCTGGCAATGCTTCATAAACAATTGTTATACAAAGGTTTACAGGTCAGGCTCAGGCCCAGCCGTGTTCGCCGGGAAGCGCCCTTTCGCGTGCAGCGAACCCGCGTACAGTGGGGGCAGCCCACTCAATACCCCGTGGAGGGTGTTTATTTTCATAAACAATTGACATTGGTTGGCTTGAGCGGCAATAATTCTCTCCGAATCCAAACCAATTTTTCCCTGAACTCAAAGGGACAACTATGAATTCATCTGCCGAGGGGATATGAATCACACAATCGATGCAATGGGCTCCACTTTCACGAAGGCGGTTCTCAGGGGTTTCTCCCTGTTCGCGTTGTTTGCTCTCCTCGCGGTACCGACCGCGCTGAAGGCGCAGACAGGCGGGACGGGGGCAATCGAAGGTACGGTTACCGATCCCTCCGGTTCTGTGGTGGCCAGTGCCACGGTGACCGCCGCAAACACCTTGACCGGGGTCAAGACCACTAGCATCACGACCAAAGCCGGATATTATGTCATCCCCTTGCTGAAGCCGGGTCCGTATACGGTCACCGTTACGGCACACAGTTTTGAAACACTCAAACAGGAAAATGTGATTGTGGATGCGCTTGCGACTGTGGCGGTCAACCCAAAGCTGACCATCGGCGCGGCCACCCAATCCATCACCGTAACCACTGAGCCAACCATGCTGATGACGGAGGACGTCAAGCTTGGGTCGAATATAGACAATGAGACCTACGACTCCCTTCCGCTGGCGATGAACGGATCGGCCAGGGACCCAACGGCCTTTGCCGGACTGGCCGTGGGCGTGAACAGTGCTAGTGTGCAGGCGGCCGGTCCAACCACGGCCTCCTTCAATGGCGGCCAAACCTATCAAAATGAGACCTATGTTGAAGGCATTCCGCTGACCAGCGCTGGCACCGAGAGCGATACGCGCAATCTGGCTTTCGGTATTTCCGTCGAGGCCGTGGAACAGTTCCAGGTCGCCACGTCGGGCACCGAGGCGACGTACGAAGGACAAGGCGTCTCGAATTACGTTGTGAAATCCGGCACCGACAAGTTCCATGGCGGAATTTACGAGTACTTCCGCAACACCATCTTCGATGCCAAAGCCTTCTTCTCGCCCACCTTGCCGACCACGGTCGAGCACCAGAATGAATTTGGCGGCACGATCGGCGGTCCTGTCCCCTTCCTCAACCACAAACTGTTTTTCTTTGCCAATTATGACGGTTACCGTTATGATTCGGCGACGATCCCCGCATATCAGGACATTCCCACGCTGGCCGAGCGGGGGGGTGACTTCAGCGCATACAGCACATATTCCGGGTATAACATCTACGATCCATTGACCTGCCTCACATGGAGCGGCAGCAACTGCACCAGCCGCCAGCAGTTCTCCTACCTTGGCGTGCTGAACGTCATTCCTCCCAGCCGCCTCTCCAGCGTCGCGAAGTCCTTCCAGTCGTATCTTCCGGCTCCGACGAACAGCAATCAGGTACTCAATTATCTGGCGACGCTGCCGAATCTGGTGAATAACGACAGCGGCACGTTGAAGATGGATTACAACATGTCGGACAAGCACCGGTTATGGGGAGTTTATAGCCGGGGCAAGTACATCAATCCGATCGTCGGTAGCCTTTCGGCGGCCTCACAATTTTCGAACTCCACATTGCCCACGCCTTACACCGACGGCAGAAGCGTGGTTGAGTATGCGACCCTGGCGCAAATCCACGAAGCTTACTCCATCAGCACAAATATGGTGAACGACATTGGCTGGGGGGTAAGCCGGCTCTGGATACCGCTGATCAGCAACACATACGGCGGCAACTACCCGACCACGGCGGGGCTTACCGGCCTGCCGGCCGGAGTGGCGAGCTCGGGCTTCCCAGACATCACTTTCAGCGGCGGTGTCGACTATCCCGTCAGTTGGGATGGGACGAACTCGCACGCGTACAACGAAGCTCAAACCACGTTTACCGTGCAGGACAACCTGCTATGGACCAAGGGCAGGCACCATTTCACCTTCGGCTTCCAGTGGCAGGCGCTCCAGGACAACGAGAATATCCCGTTGACAGGCAGCCAGGCCGGCTTCACCTTCAGCACCCAGGAAACCTCGAATTTCCCCAGTACTACAACGATCAGCTCCACTCAAGGCTCCTCTTACGCGAGTTATATGCTGGGGATGATAGACAGCGCCGCGGTGACTCAGAATGCGGTGGCAGAGACCGGCGGACGCTATAAGACCTACGCCCCGTATGTTCAGGACAATATTCAGGTCACCCCAAAACTGACGATGAATGTGGGCCTGCGCTGGGACCTCTGGTCTCCCTTTACGGAAGTTCATAACAATATGTCCTTCTTCAATCCCAACCTCGCCAACCCGGCGGCGGGCAACATTTTGGGAGCGCTGCAGTTTGCGGGAAGCGGCGCTGACAGTTGCAATTGCAACACTCCGGTACAGATGCATTACTACAATTACGCACCCCGCTTTGGGTTTGCGTACAGCGTCGATCCCAAGACCGTTGTCAGAGCCTCTTATGGCATCTTTTACGCGCACGCCGGCGGCGTGGGCGGGCGCACCAACGGACGCCAGGGCCTGAGCCAGATTGGCTTTGACAACTCCGGCTCTCTGACCAGCGTAGGAAGTGGACTGGGCGCCCTTTATACCGCCCCCGCCACCTCCGGCACCAACCCGGCGAGCTTAACCGACGGGTCTTGGGACAATGGCTACCCCGGCAACCCAACCGCTCCGCCATTCATCAACCCAAGTTACGGAACCGGCAATATTCTTTCGCCGGGAACCATTGGAAGCGCTGCAAATCCGATGGGCTTAGGCCCTACTTCCGCGCAAACCCTGGTTTATGGCGACCCGGCGAAAGGCGGCCAGGCGCCCCAATACCAGGATTGGACCTTGAACATCCAACACTCCTTCTCGCCTAACTTGACGGTGAGCGTCGCCTACGCCGGCACCGTCGGCCATCACATGCCCGGCGCGGCTGTAGCCGGACCATTCACAGACCAGATTCCGCTGCAGTATCTTCCGCTCGGAACAAACCTGAGCAGCACATTGGTCAACACCACCACCGGTGTTGAGAGTTCCACTGTGCTCGCGGCGGTGCAAGCCGTATTTCCGGGGCTGCTAGCTACTCTTCCGTTCCCGCACTTCGTTGGAACGGTCGCTCAGGCGTTGAAGCCATATCCGCAGTATACGAGCCTTAGCGATCCCTGGCTGGATGTGGGGAATTCCACGTATAACGCGCTGCAAGTGACAGTCAACAAGCGCGTGTCGGGCGGCTTGACCTTTATGGCGAACTACACCTTCAGCAAGGAGATGGACGATTTGGCTGGCGTTCGGCTTCCCGGCGCGGACTACCTGGAACAGTCGGTGGGCACCGTAGATCGCAAGAACGTGGCCCAAGGGACATTCTTGTATCAACTGCCCTTCGGCGCCGGCCACAAATTGAGCAGCGACAATGCGGCGTTGCGCCAGGCTATCAGCGGCTGGCAGTTCGCTGGCATCTACCAGGCGGCCTCTGGCGCTCCGATCTCGGTCACTGGCACTTGCACCGGATACAGCATCATCGATGCTTCCTGCTACCCGAACTACACGGCGGTGGGATCCGTTGGCTCTTTGGCGGGTGTCACATGGACGGGCGGGAGCCCGTGGCAGAACGGCAAGCCTACCACGGCAGCCGCCGCCACCACAACTCCTTACCTCAACGGCGCGGCCTTCGTAAATCCGGCGGCAGGCACTTACGGAAACGCCGCACGCACGGCGCCAGACAACCTGTTTGCTCCGCGCACGGCGGATTTCGACCTGAACATCCGCAGAACGTTCGCGATTCGCGAGTCGCTGAAACTCTCGATCCAGGCGGACGCTTTCAACCTTACCAACTCAGTCTATTTCTCGGCTCCGAATGCGGCCGTCGGCGGAGCGAGCTTTGGGGAATATTCAGCGCAGGCCAATCAGCCCCGCAAGATGCAGTTCAGCGCCAGGCTTACGTTCTAGCCGAGTAGCCGAAGTGAAGCCGCCACATTCATGCGAATATGGCGGCTTTGTCTTGCGCGAACGGCACCAGAATGTGGCCTTGGTAGCATGACGCTCGACCCGGTGCGGATTCGCGTCCTCGGCGCATTGATCGAGAAAGAGATTGCCACGTCGGAGAACTACCCGCTCTCCCTCAACGCGCTCGTGAATGCCTGCAACCCGCGTTCAGAGGGGACAGCCCACTTGATACCCCGTGGGAGGCTCTGCTCCCTGTGACGAACCGCGGACAAATTCACGACCGTTTCCGTGCTAGTTTCCGCTTGACAGGGACCGATCAAGGGGCATAGTTTTCCGCGTATATGAAAACTCCATTAATTTCCTTCCTCCACCGGAGTATGTATGTTCTTTGCGCCCTACCGCTGGTTCTGCTTGTGCTTTCTACGCAGTCGCTGGCACAAGGCTACGGAACCATCAGTGGAACGGTCAGCGACCCGTCCGGCGCTATGATTTCGTCAGCTACCGTAACAGCGACCCAAACCCTGACCGGTACCGTAACCAAAACGAAGTCGGGAGGGTACGGAAACTATGTCTTTCCCACGCTCCTGCCATCCAAGTATTCCATCTCGATTTCAGCGGCGGGCTTTGAGAACTACACCCAGACCGGGATTACGCTCGAGGCGGATCAGGCCCTGACCATCAATATCCACCTGAAGGTCGGTTCGCAGACACAGACCGTGACCATCTCCGCCGACGCGCCGCAGATTGACACCACCACCGGAACCTTGTCGCAGGTCATCGACCAGGAGGCCGTGGGGAATCTGCCATTGAACGGCAGAGCCGCGGCCACGCTCGTTACGCTGGTTGCCGGCGTGGTCGATGCCACGAACGAGGGTAACGGCGTCAACCAGGGCAGCGGGAAAACATTTTCGGGCTCTCTGCTGTCTCCTGTACAGGTTGCCAGCGTGAACGGCACACTACCCAATCAGGACAATTTTCTGTTGGACGGCGGCAACAACCTGGACGAAATGACCAACGTGAACGATCCGTACCCAATGCCGGATGCAGTGCAGGAATTCAGCGTCCAGACCAGCAACTACAACGCGGAGTTCGGCCAGAGCGCCGGCGCCGTCGTCAACATCGTCACCAAATCGGGCGGCGAACAGTTCCACGGCGATCTCTTCGAGTTCCTGCGCAACGGCTTCTTCAACGCCGAGTCGCACTTCTCACCGGTGGGCACTCAGGACACGCTGCACCGGCATCAATTCGGCGGCACCATTGGCGGACCGGTCATCATCCCCCATTTCTCCACCGGGGCAAGCACCCAGTTCTTCTTTGGTTATCAGCACACCCTCATTCACCAGGGCTCCGCCTCAAATACGTTTACGTCGCCCACCGCCGCCGAGGTGGGCACGACCGGCACCGGCTATGCCGATTACAGCAACCTCTGCACCAGCGGCTTCAATGGATCGGGCATCTGCAACACGGCCAGCCAGCAGATCTCTAACCCGTTCACCCACGTGGCATGGGCCAACAACCACATCCCCACCAGCGCCTTCGATCCGGCTTCGGTCGCCTTCGCGACGTTTTTCCCCACGGCAACCGCCGATTCGGCCCCGGGAAAAATCGGCAACCTGGTCAACTATTTCTCCGCTTCGCAGAACTACTTTGACGAGTACGATGCGCGCGTCGATCACAGCTTCGGCGCTAACGACCACCTCTTTGGCCACTACTTCTACGACTGGTACCAGCAGCCGGCCATCTACAACACCGCCGACCTTGAGAGCTACACCTCCTATTTCCAAACCCGCTACCAGAATGCGCTGCTCTCTGAAACCCACACCTTCACGCCCAGCATTCTGAACAACCTCGTGCTCAACTTCCAACGCGAGGTCTCCCAGCGTGGCGGACCTCCAGGCAGCGAGGACGTCACGGCTCTCGCCCCGGGCAGCCCACTCGCCAGCATCTGGCAGCCGAGTATTGGCCCCTACATGGCGCCCACCATCAGTGGCTACTTCAAGGCCGCGTCCTCGGCCAGCGCCGTATTTGAACGCAATAACTACACCTTCAACGACGATCTGCACTGGGTCAAAGGCGCCCACAACTTTGCCTTTGGCGGACACTACGAGCTGAGCAAGTTCGACGTGGTCAACGTGTACAACTCGTATGGCGTTTTCAACTTCGGCCTGGCCGGGACGTCCATCCCGACCGGAAACGTCAATGCCATGGCCAATTACATGGTTGGCTTCATGACCCTGTTCCAACAGGGCGAATTCGAGTTGGACAACGACCGCGGCCACTTCCCGGCCATCTACGCCCAGGACAGTTGGAAGATCAATAACCGCCTGACCCTGGATTATGGCGTGCGCTGGGAGATGTATGCTCCCTGGCACGACAAGGTCGGCGACCAGACCGCATTCAGCCCCTCCGAGTTTGCGGCCAACACCGGCACGTCCCAATTCGCTATTGCCACGGCACCGGGAACTCCAGGCTTGCCGGCCGGTATGGTGCTCTCGGGCGACCCAGGCTTCCCGGTCAACGGCGTGAAAAACCAGTACAAGCAGTTCATGCCGCGAGTCGGTTTTGCCTACGACGTCTTCGGCACGGGCAAGACGGCGCTGCGCGGCGGCTATGGCATCTTCTACGCAGACCGCACGCAGGGCTTCTTCAACCTTAGTCAGCCCACCTTTAACCCCAACACCATCACCGTGTCGGAAACCAACCCGGACGAGAACGCCGGCGGTCCCGGCGGGCCGTTCAGCAATCCGTATTGCGTGGGATGCACCAGTGGCGCCATCGCCAATCCCTTTCCGTTCACTCTGCCCTTCAAGTCCTCGCAGATCTTCCCGAGCGGAATGGAGGTCGGCGAATACGATCCTTCCGGTAACTTCCAGGTGCCCGTCACCTACGACTACAACCTGACCATCGAGCAGCAGTTAGGTGGCAACTGGGCCACGCGGCTGGCTTATGTCGGTTCCGCATCGCGCCACCTGTTTGTCAATCTTGATATTAACCCCACCGTAAACACAGCAACGAACACAGGCACCCCTACGGCCCCCGTTCTGAGCTTCCCGTCCGGCACATCCGGCGCCGCCGCCAGAAGGGTCTATGACACGGCTCCCACCGTCGGCCCGTGTATCACAATCACAGGCTGCAACGAAAACTACTCCGACATCATCGACGCCGCCATGATTGGATCGGCAAGCTATAACTCGTTCCAGGCCACTCTGACTAAAAGGATGTCGCACGGCCTCCAACTGCTGGCCAACTACACCTGGTCCAAGTCCTACGACGACATGCCGCAGGCCACGCGGGACTCCAACACCGAAGACCTCAACAGCGGCGAGTCGTATGTCTATCCGCTCTATCCCTCCAACGCAACCAACATTCCAGCGGCAGCCTTGGTGCCGGACATCAAGGCCCTCGACCGCGGCCTCTCCGACATCGACCATCCACAGGTCTTCTCACTTTCCTATGAATGGGCGCCTCCGAAGCTCAACACCGGCTACCGCGTCCTCCGCGCCATCGTCAACGACTGGCGGACCTCCGGCACCGTGCAGTCCCACTCCGGCGATGCGCTTACTGTTTACATGGGTACCGATAACTCGGATACTGGCCTCCTGCAGGACCGCGGCCAGGAGAATTACTCGGTACCGGCTTACCTCAAAAGTAAAACCCCTGCCGGCTATTGCCCAGCAGGCAAAATCTGCGAAAACTGGTTTAACCCGGCAGCTTTCTCGGTTCCTCTCAACACCGGCGCCGGAACCGGCTTCGGCAATATCGTCAAGGACTCGCTCCGCGGTCCCCGATATACGATATGGAACGGCGCTTTGGTCCGCACCTTCCCCGTCTACCGCAAAACCAATTTGGAGTTCCGCATGGAGTACTTCGACGTCCTGAACCACACCGTTTTGAGTAACCCAGCCGTGAATAACCCCATAAGCAGCAGTACAACGTTTGGAACCATCACAAGTGAGGCCTCCGGCGGGCCGCGCGTCGGGCAGTTCGCGCTCAAGTACCTGTTCTAAGCAGGACGGGCCTCTCAACCGCTGTTTCGAATGAAGTGCCGGCGCCCAGCTCTCGCTATTGAGAACTGGGCGCTGGCCTTTTGCGTCTCTTGGACTGCTTCAGCGCCAGCAGAAGCAACTTGTGCTCGTATGCAGTCCCTCACCTGGGAACGATCGACAGCACAGACTACCCCGTAGGCATCGATCTCCCTTTCTTGAATTGCATCGGAGAATCGCGAATGGCACGGGGCTGGTGGATTTATACTTCGCGGCATGGGACAGGTGCGGGATCTGTTGCGCGAAATGTGCTGGGGGCTGCCCCAGTCGCGCATGTTAGCCTGCGAGATCGGCGACTACAAGCCGTCGCTGCGCGCGCTGGTGCACGAGCTCTTCGGCCAGCAGGCCAGGCTGCGCATGCGTGCGGCCGATGTGGCGCGGCGGATCACGGACCGCAATGCCGCCCCGCTCCAGCCCTACGCCGACGAGCTGGCGGGCTTGCTGGAGTCGCTGCCGGTCGAGGAGAAGCAGACGCGCTGGCATCTGGCTCTGGTGGTCTCCCGCGTGGCACACACTCAGGCGCAGCGGCTGCGCGCGGCTCGCATCATGTCGCTGCTGGCGGAGGACGAGAGCAACGCGCTGCGCTGCGCTGCGTTGGAGGGGCTGGCAACCCTGGCGCTCAGCGAGCCTTCGCTGCGCAATGAGGCCGAGGCGCTGGTGGAGCAGTTCCTGTGGAACGGAACCCCCGCCATGAAGGCCCGCGCCCGCCACATGCAAAAGAAGCTCACCAAGAAGTACGCCGACCGCTGATGAGTTGGTAAAGTTCTAAACCCGCCCATGCGCGTGCCCATGAATGGGGCACCTCTTAACAGCCTATGGCATTGTCAAATGCTTTTCTCAGAGCTTTGGCTGCTCCGCGAAGGTCATTTGCCCTCATGAGGCTTCCAGGCTCTTTGCTTGGAGCAATTAACGGGTCGCCGTTATTGATCAAATTAGCCGTTTCTATGGCAGTCTGTTCAACTAATTTAACAATTTCGTTTAGCAGCTTCGCGATTGTTTCGTTGGTCATAATCAAACCTCCGCGAACATGACATCATAGAAATGCGTTCAGAAGTTTGCTTAGGCCATATTTTTTTGATCACGCGTTCAACAACAAAGGCCGCCATTGCTGGCGGCCTTTCTGTTGAGGA
>Ga0074045_10003061_pt1 | contig 15183 bp, 18 predicted proteins | sample BogForMeECP23OM2_FD_94442 | JGI IMG/M metagenome (GOLD analysis project Ga0074045, IMG submission 94442) | Bog forest soil microbial communities from Calvert Island, British Columbia, Canada - Bog Forest MetaG ECP23OM2 | ecosystem: Environmental > Terrestrial > Soil > Wetlands ...
CGGCTGGGCAAAACCTGTTCCCGTAAATCTGGGGAATATCCCCGCCGATAAAAGACGCAAAGGAATCATTCTCGTGTCGGCGGCAGGTATTACGGCAAATATTATCTTCGCTTTTGTCGCGCTCTTATTATTGAGGCTGATTTCTCCTGAACCTTCCGGGATGGCCGGGCAAGTCCTTCTTTTGCTGGCCCATATTAACATTATCTTGGCCGCGTTTAATTTAATCCCGATCCCGCCGCTTGACGGTTCTAAAATACTCATGGGATTCGCGCCGGAATCAGTAAACAGGGTACTGATTCAAATTGAACCTTTTGGATTTTTTATTGTTATCGGTTTGCTCTATTCAGGCGTTCTTAATCCGGTGATAAACTTTTTTCAATATATAATTCTGAGGGTTATATCTGTTTTTTTGTTTTGATAAATGATAGATAAAATGAGGTACCATTTTGCTTTCAAAGGATAACGCGGCGGCAAGGAGGAGGATCCGCAGGCGTATTACTGATACGTTGAGGAAGCCGACGACGATGCCAACAAAGTTAGCCAAAGACCGGAAGCGCGTCCCGTAGGGGAGCGCATAGTAAATGAGGTTTTTACCTTACCGGTAATTACCGCCTGCAAGGTGGTAATTACAAGCGAATTGGTACAAGATGAAATCATTAATAGGAGGAAAAATTGTTATGATAACATTTACAGAGTTGTTAAAAAATAGAAGAGCAATCCGTGATTTTCAGGCCAAAGATGTTTCGCTGGATGTAGTAAAAGAAATTCTCAAAGAATCATGTCTGGCGCCTTCGGCCAGCAATGGCCAACCATGCCAGTTTATTATCATCAACAATAAGCAGATAATGAAAAAACTTTCTGACGAAAGCAAAAAAAATCTCCTGCAGGATTTTTTCAAAAACCCTGCTTCCCTTAATCCGACCTATGAAGCGCTGATGAAGGATGAAAACTTTAATGTTTATTATAACGCTCCATGTTTGATTTACGTTATCGGTTCGAAAAGCGTTCGTTCACTCGACGTTGATTGCGCGCTGGCGGTAAGCTACATTATGTTTGGTGCCACCCAAAGAGGTTTGGGCACTTGCTGGGTCCATTTGGGGTCATATATCAGAGATCAAAAAATTAAAGCGGAAATAGGTATGCCCGATGATTGCCGTATTGTTGCGCCCATTATTATCGGCTATCCGAAAGAGATTCCCGCAGCGTCGGAGCGGCATGCTCCCCAAATTCTCAAGATAGTCAGCTAAGACGAGAGACTAAAGAAGTTCAGAGATAGTTTTTAAACCGGCGGCGGGGTTTGCCCGAAAGTGAAAACGGATTATTCTTCGTCCCGCATCTTTTAGCGCCTGCCAGTCGCCTTGAGCCTGAGCGGCTTTCAGCGCGCCAAAGGTTAGTGTTGAATCCGCAACGCCGATACGGTCGGGTATCTTTATGTCCAGCAAATCATCAGCGGTTAATTGAATAAATAATCCATTTCCGGAATCGCCTTTGTGTAATTGTCCGGTGGAATGCAAATATCGCGGCCCGTAACCAATTGTTACAGCAAGTCCATGTTTTGCGAAAATCTTCTCGCGCAGTGATTGCAGAGCTTCATCCACTTCCGGCGTCGGACTTAAATAAACCTGCAAACAAACATAATCATCTTTCGCGGCTTCAGAAAGAAAACTTTTCAACGCGCCGGCAAACGTAATAGCTTTGGGTCCACCGTAAATAACGCATTCCGGAGTTGTCAAGGAAGGCAATTCGGAAGGAAGCTCTTTGTGTTCGCGGCAAAGCGCAATCGTCCGGCGGGTGTGCGCCTTTATCGTCTCCACGTCCGGCTGAGCAAAAGGGTTAATGCCCAAAAGATGCCCGGCCACGGCTGTGGCCATTTCCCAAAGAAACATTTGACCGCCCAAATCGTAACGATCATTGGGCCTGATAGTAATTACAGGGTGTCCGGATGCGGCAAGGCCAGCAACCTTTTGCGAATTATCGTCGGCTCCATCTTGAAAAAAAACAAATACGCGATCCCGGCTATAAAAACGCGGGTCTGCCAACGGTTCATCTAAAACAGGCAGGATTCCTTTTCCTTCCTTGCCGGTGCTTTCCGCGATAAGCTGTTCCAGCCAGTCGCCAAGAGGAGCCCACTGAGGCGACATGATAAAGGTAATTTTGTTTCGGCCCCTTTGCGCCAATGTACCCAAAGTGGCGCCTAAAACCGCTCCGGTGGCGGCAAGCTCGCCGGAAAAATTATCCACTTTCTCCCTTTGCGCCGCGGATATCGCAGTGAGCAGAAGTATTTCCACATCAACGCCGATGATGGCCGCGGGAATAATACCCGGCATGGAAAGGGCGGAGTAACGCCCACCGATTGCGGGATTGTTGAGGAATGTGTGCCGCAAAGAAAGCTCCTGCGCCGTCTTTATCATAGGGCTGCCTTCATCAGTAATCAGGATAAAGCGGCTTCCAGCGGAACTGCCCATTTTTTCCAGGGTCAAGTTGTAGAAGTAGTGAAAGAGGGAAGTGATCTCCAGCGTTGTTCCCGATTTCGAGGAAACGAGAAAGAGAGTTTTTTCCAAATCCAGACGTTTAGTAAGTTGGGAAATTAAAACCGGGTCGGTGGTATCCATGATATGTAATTGGGGATGACCAGTCTCACTGCCGAATATTTTATTGAATACTTCCGCAGCCAGACTCGATCCACCCATTCCCAGCAAAACAACATCGTTAATGCTGCCATTGGTAAATGGTTCAAGGGTAGTGCGAATATAGTTTATCTTTTCTAATGTTTCCGCAGGAGCGTCAAGCCAGCCCAGCCGGTTGATAATCTCATCCGGTGCCGGTTTCCAGACTGTATAATCTTTTGCCCAGATGCGGGCAATAATATTATCCCGGCGCATTTTGTCCAACGCGCTGATGATTGAGTTTCGATACTCTCCCAGAGAAAAAGAAATATTGGCATTATCCATTTTTCCCCCTCCCGCTAGGCGCGATTTAGCAATTCTTTAGCGGCCTCAATAATTTTTGCGACGGTGAACCCGAATTTTTCATAAAGAACCGGTCCCGGAGCGGAAGCGCCAAATGTTTCCATGCCGATAATCTTTCCTTGCAATCCGGTGTAATGTTCCCAGCCGAGCCGGATTCCCGCTTCCACGGAGACGCGGGCAGTGATCCGGGGCGGCAAGACGCTGTCACGATATTCCTGGGGCTGGCGGTCGAAAATTTCCCAACATGGAAGCGAGACAACTCTTACCTTTGTGCCAATTTCCGCAAGCTTGCGGGCGGCAGCAAGTGCGAGTGATACTTCCGAGCCTGTGGCGATTAAAATCAATTCAGGATTGGGCGCTGACTCCCACAAGATATAGCCGCCGCGCCCTAAGCCTGCTGCGGCACTGCATACGCTTCGATCCAGCACCGGCAGATTCTGGCGGCTGAAAACCAATGTTGTTGGGCCATTCGTGTTGGAAACAGCAATGCGCCATGCTTCCATTGTTTCATTGGCGTCGGCAGGCCGGATAACTGTCATGTTAGGCACCTGGCGCAGATTCATGATCTGTTCGATCGGTTGATGCGTGGGGCCGTCTTCTCCCACGCCGATGCTGTCGTGCGTGAAAACAAAGATAGTGCGCACACCCATCAGCGCGGCCAGCCGCATGGGCGGGCGCATATAATCGGCAAAGGGCAGGAATGTGGCCGTATAAGGAATGATGCCGCCATGCAGCGCCATGCCTACGGCAATCGCTCCCATCGCGTGTTCCCGGACACCGAAATGAATGTTGCGACCTGCAAAGCTCCATGGACCGCCGACCAAACCTTGCAAACCGGCATAGGAGGTAGCGGGGCTTTGAAAATCGCCAAGGCCTTTGAGCCAGGTAAAGGTGGATGGGTTAAGGTCAGCCGACCCGCCGGCAAATTCAGGAACTTTAGCGGCGATTGACTGCATCACAGTCTCCGATGCTTTACGCGTGGCGATATCCTTGGATCCCGCGGGAAATTCAGTAAACGCTGTTTCCCAGTCGGCAGGCAGTTCACCGCTCAGAGCGCGCAGGAATTCAGCGGCTATTGCCGGTTGTGTCTGCTTAAAGGCAGTCAAATCTTCCTGCCATTTATTTTCTGATTTTTTGCCGCGGGTGAGCGCTTTGCGGAAAAGTTTGCGCGCCTCGTCCGGCACAAAAAACGAAGGTTCCGCGGGCCAGCCCAGAGCTGCTTTGGCGCCCTTGAGTTCATCCGCTCCCAGAGGAGCGCCGTGCGCATCGCAGCTTCCCTGCTTGCAGGGCGCGCCATAACCGATTATCGATTGCACACAAATTAACGATGGCCGGTCGCCATCTTTTTTTGCTTTTTTAATCGCCCGGTCGATGGCGGCAACATCGTTTCCGTCTTTGACTGTTTGCACCTGCCAGCCGTAGGACTTGAAACGAAGCTCAATATTTTCCGTGCAGGAAATCGCCGCGGAACCGGCAAGCGTAACCTTGTTATCATCATAAAGGACAATTAACTTTCCGAGTCGTAAATGTCCGGCCAGCGAACAGGTTTCACTAGCAACACCTTCCATCATGTCGCCATCGCCTGTCATCACGTAAGTGAAATGGTCAACTAATTTTGCGCTATCGCTGTTAAAACGTGCCGCCAGATGTGCTTCGGCGATAGCCATGCCCACGGCATTTGCCAATCCCTGACCCAATGGGCCGGTGGTTACTTCCACGCCGGGAGTGTGCTTGTATTCGGGATGGCCGGGAGTAATGCTTCCCCATTGGCGGAAATTTTTAATATCGTCAAGCGTCAGGTCGTAACCGGTAAGATGCAGCAAAGCATATAAAAGCATCGAGGCATGACCGGAAGAAAGAACAAAGCGGTCGCGATCCGGCCAATGCGGATTTTTGGGATTGTGTTTCAGGTGCTTCGTCCACAGAGTAAAAGCGGCGGGAGCGGTGCCCAGCGGCATACCGGGATGTCCGGATTTTGCTTTTTCAATGGCATCGGCAGCCAGAAAACGAATAGTATCAATACATTTCTTTTCTAACATATTTTTGTCAGACATAATGTCTCCTTCATTTGTCATTGCGAGACGCGCCTTGCGCGTCGTGGCAATCTAATTTATTAAAGTACCGGCAAGTCACTAACTTGAATCTTGTTGCATTTAGCACAAAACATTATGGTTAAGAATAATTAATGTACTAACATATTTAAAATATTTTTAAAACTTTTCTTGAAATATATTTTAGATGAAAAATGTTGTAAAATGAATTTTAAAAGATTATACATTAAAAACACTAATTTAGTTTAATATTTATATTTTGAAAAATACAATTATCGAAATCAGTATATTCCTTATAATTGCTTTGAGACAGAAGGAATTTCCTTAATGAAGAGTTATTGAGTAACTATAGAATAACTTGTTAGGCAAAAGTACTCTGAAAGACAATGACTGAGAGCAAAAAAGATATATTGGAGAGGATCAAGAAAGCGACAGTTGCAGTAGCCTATCTCAACACGGCCGATCCTAATGAACCATTTACTATTGTTGGTTCGGGCTTCTGTATAGATCCTACGGGCATCGTGATAACATGTCGACACGTTGTTGTAGCTTTCATGGAGAAGAATATTGTACAACAGATTAGCGAGGCTCCGCAAAGCACAAGAACCAGTAGATTTAAACCTATGTCTCCGGGGAAAACGATTACACCCTTTGCAATATTTTACGATACGGCAAGGTCAAGAGAGCATATCTTTACCATTCTATCTCATCCAAGGAATCTAATAGCGAAGCCTGATAAAGACTTGGCAGCCATACAGCTTTCATCCCACACTAGATTCCCGCAGGGATATCCGTTTCTGGAGATTGAGCAATTTGAGGACATCTCAGAAGGTGATGATATTGGCGTCTGCGGCTTTCCTTTGGGCAACTATCTCTTAAAACAACTGGGTACAGTTACGAGTTCTTTCACTAGAGGCATACTGAGTTCAATAATTCCGGAGCCAAATGTTGAATTGGAATACTTAGATGGCTTTCAATTGAACGTCACGGCAACGAACGGCAATAGTGGTGGCCCTGTCTTTTCCTTTGATACGGGAAAGGTCTTTAGGGTTTTGACATCAGGTGTTGTGCATCCTAACGGTGGATTAGTGCAGGGGCTTGTGAAAGCAGAACCTGTGTATCCTGTCGTAGAGGCAGATTTCATCGAAAGGTTAAAAAAAGCACCTGAGATGATAAATTGTTAGATGCCGTCTTAGACGTAACATTTTACGCGATAACTTTTCGTTTGGGCGAGTAAAAAGGAGATTGTGCCTTGATCAATCTCATGCCAACAATTTTCTTCGGACATGGCAATCCAATGAACGCATTGTCGAAGAACAGTTACACCGAAGGCTGGGCCTCTATCGGCCAATCAATTCCACGCCCGAAGGCTATGCTCGCTGTGTCTGCTCACTGGTACATACCTTATTGCGCGGTAACCTCGAGCCTTAATCCTCGGACAATCCACGATTTTGGCGGTTTCCCCAAAGAGCTCTATCAGATTGAATATCCTGCGCCCGGCAGTTTCGAACTGGCATCGCGTGTTAAAGACATTCTGGCTCCTATTGAGGTAAGCCTTGATGAGGGTTGGGGGCTTGATCATGGAACATGGTCGGTGCTGAAACATGTCTTTCCGAAAGCTGATATTCCCATTGTCCAGCTCAGCATTGATGAGACCAAGCCGCCCTCGTTTCATTATGAATTAGGGAAAAAGCTGGCATCGTTGCGGGAAGAAGGAGTTTTAATCATCGGCAGCGGCAATATCGTTCATAATCTGTCGGCCTACTCATGGGGTGAAGGTGATGTTTCTCCTTTTGACTGGGCTGTACGGTTTGAGAAACACGCGCGGGAATTGATGCTCAAAGGCGACGATGCGCCGCTGGTCAATTATCAGAGCTTAGGCCGCGACGCAATTCTGTCTGCTCCGACGCCGGATCATTATCTGCCTCTGCTGTATGTGCTTGGTCTTCGCCGGAAAAACGAGAAGGTCAGTTTTCCCGTGCAGGGAATTGATGGAGGCTCAATCTCGATGCTGGCTGTCCAGATAGGTTAAGGGCATCGAATCAAGATTAGAGGAGGTTCATATGAAGAAAATAATTTTGCATGGACATTCAACATATGACGGGGCCGGAGTCAAGTTGAAGCGTATTTTCGCGCATGATCACACAAAACTTACCGATCCGTTCTTGCTCCTCGATCATTTCGGTTCAGACAATCCCGCTGATTATGTAAAAGGCTTTCCCTGGCACCCTCATCGGGGAATTGAAACAGTGACCTACATGCTCGGTGGAATGGTTGAGCATGGCGACAATATCGGCAACGCGGGCACAATCGGGCCGAGAGATATTCAATGGATGACCGCGGGCGGCGGCGTAATTCATCAGGAGATGCCCCAATCCTCAAAAGAAATGATGCACGGGTTGCAGCTGTGGGTAAATCTACCGGCAAAAAATAAGATGATGGAACCGCGCTATAGGGGTATACTGGAAAACGAAGTGCCGGTTGTCAAGATACCGGGCGGAGAAGTTCGGGTTATAGCCGGTGTTTACAAAGATGTTGAAGGCCCCGTGCGGGAACTGATAGTGGATGTTAAGTATCTGGATGTCAGGCTGAAGAAGGGAGCGTTACTATCGCATGAGGCTCAAAAAGGATACACCAGCTTTTGTTATCTGATTTCCGGAAAGGGCGAATTTGATGACGCGAAGCTGGAACAGGCACAGCTGATTCTCTTCACGGAAGCAGGCAACATTGCCGTAAAAGCGATTGAAGATATGCATTACATCTTCGTTACCGGACAGCAGCTGGGCGAACCGATTGCATGGGGCGGCCCGATTGTTATGAATACCCGGGAAGAGCTGGAGCTTGCTTTCAGGGAGCTTGACGAAGGCAAGTTTATCAAGAAAAAAAGAAAATAACCGACGTAGAAGTTTTATCTGGGAAACATGTAAACAACTCGCCGGTGCAGTTAATCCGGCCGGGAAGCTAGGAGAAAAAAATGAAGAAGTTAATCTGGAGCATAGGCCTGATGGCCGTTCTGGTTTTCGGTTTGATAATTCCCTCAACGTTTGCAGGAAGCTCAAAGGATGAAGGATACTCACCGGAAATGAAAGCAAAGATTGAAGAGACGAAAAAGGAGCTGAAAAAATTCACCGATGAAAGAGCGATGGTAGCAAAGAACCTGAAGACCTTTGATGAATTGGATTTCGTGGTTTTCAGCAATCAGGAATGGACACGGCTGCACGAAAGCCATTCCAAAGACGTCAAGGTCAACTGGCCCGACGGGCATTATACTAACGGCATCAACAAGCACATTGAAGACCTCAAGGCAATGTTCGTGTACGCGCCAGATACAAACATAAAAGTTCATCCCGTAAAAATCGGATCAGGGGAATGGACTTCCGTAATAGGAGTGATGTCCGGAACATTCACCAAGCCCATGCCGATCGGGGACGGCAATTTCATTCAGCCAACCGGCAAGAAATATTCTATTAACATGTGCACGGTGGGGCATTGGAAGAACGGCGTGATGATAGAAGAATGGCTGTTTTGGGATAACGCGACGTACATGAAGCAACTTGGAATAGGACAATAGGATGGAATAACAGCGTCAGACCTTGACAGCGGGTGGTGTTATACATAAAATATTGCCAGACAAGTCAATGCATAGATAATCAGATTGAGAAGAAAGGAGATAACTCTATGAAAGAACCGAAAATTGTACAAAAAAGGCCGTACGCGGTGAACGTTGAAAAGGGGAAAGCGTATTATTGGTGTGCTTGCGGCTTGAGTGATAATCAACCATTTTGTTCCGGCGCGCATAAGAGCACTTCTTTTACGCCGGTTGCATTCACGGCGGAGGAAACCAAAAAAGTATTTCTCTGCGGCTGCAAGCGGACAAAAAAACCCTCCTTTTTGTGATGGCTCGCATACAAAAATTTAAATATCCTTTTGGTGTGGTTTCGGGGGCACTAATGCCCCCCACGGGGCAAGCACAGGACACTGAAGGAATATTGATATCCATAAATTTGTAAGGAGATTCTTATGAGCAAATACCAAATCGCCGTTGTTGTCGGAAGTCTTCGCAAGGATTCATTCAATCGCAAACTTGCTAATGCCATTGTAAAGTTGGCGCCGCCGGAGTTTTCGTTCCAGCAGGTGCAAATCAGTGACCTGCCGCCATACAATCAGGACGATGACGCGAACCAGGCCGAGTCCGTCAAGCGATTGAAGAACGAAATCAAGAACGCCCAGGGCATTTTGTTCGTTACACCCGAATACAACCGTTCGATACCTGGTGTACTCAAGAACGCCATCGACCACGCTTCGCGCCCTCATGGTCAAAGCGCTTGGACAGGCAAGCCGGCTGGTATTTTGGGCGTCTCGACCGGTGCTACCGGTACGGCCATGGCGCAACAGCATTTACGCAACATCCTTGCAGCCCTGAACGTACCAACGCTTTGCCAACCCGAAGCTTTCATCCAGCTAAAGGACGGGTTGTTTGACGAGGCTGGCAACATCGGCGCAGACAGCAAACAATTCCTGCAGAACTGGATGGATCGATATGTCGCATGGGTGAGGAAGCATGCGGCCTGATGCCGCAAGTGCCACATACTCTGCCTCAAAATACTTGACAAAATGAATCAAAACGAATATGTTGTATTCAAATCAACATTGAAGGTGAATATATGCCAAAAGTAGTTACTCTACGATTGAATGATGATGTCTATCATCTTTTTAGCCACTACGCGAAAGATGATAATAGAACTCTATCAAATTTTATTGAAACTGCAGCGAAAAAATATATTGAGCAGAATATTGAGTATGCAGATGAATATGAAATGAATGAAATTAAGAATAATGCCAGTTTAAATGAAAGCCTTAAGCGTGGATATAAAGATGCTAAAAACAAAAAAGGCCATTACCTTGTTTGAGTATAAGATATTTGAGACTAATGAATTTATAAAATGCATTGAAATATTGCCGCGAAAAGATAACGAGTTAATAAAGAAGAAACTATTGGGCTATGTATATCCGCAATTAAAACAAGAGCCTCATTTTGGTATAAATATAAAAAAATTGCATGGCTATGAGCCCGACACATGGCGTTACAGAATTGGTAAATATCGGATATTCTATATTATAGAAAAACAAGTAGTAAGTATAATTTCAATAGATCATAGAAAAGATGCGTACAAATGAAAGAGGCGGGAAACAGGCGGTAGGATGGGCCGCTGCTTTAGGCTTTATAATTTAATTTTATTTACTGTCTCGTCATCAAGCCAGTTCAGATATTCCTTGCTCCCTTTAACAATCGGTACGGCGATGATCTCCGGTGTTTCATAAGGGTGCATTTTTTTAATCGCTGCTTCCACTTTTTTGAAAAGATCATCCCGTGTTTTGATCAGGCAGAGCCATTCCTGGGCATTTTCCACTTTGCCTTTCCAGCGGTAAATGCTGGTAGTCGGACCGGTGATCTGAACACAGGCTGCAAGCTTCGCTTCCACCAAATGTTGGGCGATGGTTTGCGCCTGCTCTTTAGTTTCGGTTGTGGTAGATATCTGAATGTAAGATTTCATTTTTTCCTCTTTATCCTCCGTCGGCGGAGGTGTCACGCAGTGACGGAGGTGGATAAAAGACTTCCAACTTGTAACCATAATGAACCCTATGGCTACCTTAACACATCCACCCGTTAATCCCTCGCCAGCGGGGGACACGCAAAAATAGTTGCTCATTTCTTCGCGCATTCATACATCATAATCGCTGCTGCTTGCGGTAAACTCAAGGAATCCGCTTTGCCGCTTCCGGGAATGCTCCATTGTTCATCAGCCATTCGTAAAAGAGCTTCCGGCAGGCCATGGCTTTCATTGCCCAAAAGCAGGGCGGATTTTTTCTGCACGGCGTGAGGAAATTTTCCATCGCGCACATCAGAACCGATGAGAAAAAAGTTTTTTTTAATTTTCGGCAGTGCAGTGGATAAATCAATGTCGGGGATAATTGTTAAATGGAAAATACTCCCCATGGAAGCGCGCACGGATTTCGGATTGGTGTAATCCGCCGAGTTAATGCTTAAAATTATTCCGTCAAAGCCGAACCATCGCGCGCTGCGCGTGAGCGCTCCGAGATTGCGGGGATTGTTTACTTCATGCAAAATCAAAATGTTGCCGGAAGTTTTAGCCAGCCATGAAGAAAAATCCGGCGTCTGTTTCATGCTGGCTACCGCCATGATTCCTTCCGGTTCTCTGTCCTGTCCGATTTTTTGCCACTGGGAACGGGTAAGCTGATAAACAGGAATATCTTTGGCAGCGGGAAGCGTGAGCCCCTCCCAGTATTTTATTTTTTCCGGCATGATGAGCAATGCTTTAATCTGCCAGTCGCTTGCCAGAAGTTCTTCGACCACCTTTACGCCTTCGGCTAAAAATAATTTTTCTTCCAGTCGCGCTTTGGCGTCGTTAAGCTTTGCCCATTTTTTCAACAGGGCTTGTGAAATATTTAAATATTCGGCCATCATGAAATCCTGATTATTTTTCCTCCGCGATAATTGTGGGCAGTTTCTTTGGCCATATCAGCGACGCGATAACGGATAATGCTATTACAGAGGCTATTACAGCTAAAGAAGCGCCAATATGAATCTTGTAAAAATCAGTGATCAGCATTTTAATTCCCACAAAACCCAAAATCACCGCCAGGCCGTATTGCAGATGGTGAAAGAGTTTCATCAAACCGGAAATGGCAAAGAAAAGAGAACGCAGACCTAAAACGGCAAAGACGTTGGAAGTATAAACGATAAATGGATCGGTTGTGACCGCTAACACAGCAGGGATGGAATCGACGGCAAAAAAAACATCTGTTGTTCCTAAAACCAAAATAACAACCAAAAGCGGTGTAGCGTAGCGCTTGCTTTTGATGGTGGTAATGAACTTATGTCCTGCATATTCATGGGAAACCGGCATAAACATATGAAGCAGTTTGATGGCCATATTTTTTCCCGGATGAACTTCCTGCTCCTTGCCCCGGCCAATCTGAATGGCAGTAAAAATCAGGAAAGCCCCGAAAATATATATCACCCAGTGAAAATTATTGATCAGCGCGATACCGGCAAAAATAAAAATACCGCGTGCAATGAGCGCGATAATTATTCCCCAGATTAAAGCTTTCTGCTCGTATTCGACCGGCACCGAAAAATAACGGAAGAAAAGTAAAAAGACGAAAAGATTATCGATACTGAGGGAATATTCGATAAGATAACCGGTTAAAAATTCCAGGGCCTTCTGATGGCCGTAAAAAGAATAGATGCCCGCGCAGAAAAGCAGAGCCAACACTATCCAAAACGATGTCCAGTAGAGGGATTCCTTAATTTTTACCGCGTGCGCTCTGCGGCTGAAAACACCGAGATCCAGTGTCAGCATGGCTAAGATAAAAACAGCAAAGATGATCCACCATAAAGTCATGTCATATTTCCTTTAAGGTGATACCATTCCGCTTTCTTTGGCTAACTTTGTTGGCATCGTCGTCGGCTTCCTCAACGTATTAGTAATACGCCTGCGGAGCCTCCTCCTTGCCGCCTCGTTATCCTTTGAAATCGGAATGGTATCAGAGATTGTTCACTGCAATATCTAAGCGGCATTTTTACGCCAGATCAAAATAATAATGCCTGCCGCCATCATTAATAGGCAAAGAACCTGTCCCATGCTCATAAAGCCCAGAACGAGACCAAGTTGATAGTCGGGCTCGCGGAAAAATTCAATAAAGAAGCGCACAAAACCGTAACCGCAAATATAAATTCCAACTAAAAATCCGTCAAACATTTTCTTTTTTCTAATCAACCACAGCAGGATGAACAAGACAATTCCTTCGAACAGAGCTTCGTAAAGCTGAGAAGGGTGGCGCAGGCTCAGTGTCAAATCAAACGGAAAATACATTCCCCACGGCATTGTAGTTACGCGGCCAAATAGTTCACCGTTGATAAAATTGCCGATCCGGCCAAAGGTGTAGCCCAGCGGTATAGCCGGACAGAATAAGTCGCCAAAATGCCAGGGATTAAATTTGTGCTTACGGCAAAATAAAATGAAAACAATAACGACGCCGATAAGGCCTCCATGGTAAGACATACCGCTGATTCCTATAAATTTAAATCCATGGGAAAAATCAAAAGGCAAAATTATTTCGAGCGGATGGTGGAAGTAATAACCGAAATTGTAAAACAGGGCATAACCAAATCTGCCGCCGATTATCACTCCGAGCATCGCCCAGACAAGATAGTCCTGTATAGTTTCCGTTGTATATTCATAGCCCTCATTTTTTATCCGGTAGAGAGTCAGAAAATAAACGACAGCGAAAGCGACAAGGTACATCATACTATAATAGCGCAGTTGAAATGAACCGAAGCTGAAAATAGTGGGGCTAATTTGTGCCGGTAGATGTTGCCAGGTATTTATTAAAGATTCCATAATTCAATTTTCCCGGTTTAAAAGTTTAGTATGTTTCGCCTTTCAGTTCTTCAACGTATAACTCGGCGCTGTATATCGCATTAGCCCCGTCACCGGCGGCCGTTACTACCTGCCGGAACTGTTTTGCCCGGCAGTCACCGGCGGCAAATATTCCGGCAGCTGAAGTGCGCATATTATCGTCCGTTATGATGTAACCGCCCACGTCTAATCTTAAGATATCCCGGAAAAGGCCGGTGTGGGGAAGACGGCCGACAAAAATGAAAACACCTTCGGCGGGAATTTCGCTTATTTTTCCGGAATAGACATCGGCTATCTTTATCCCGGTGACAAAATCCCGGCCGGTAACTTCCGTCAGTGTCGCATTCCAGACAAATTCAATTTTCTTTTCGGCAAATGCCCTTTTCTGCAGGATTTTAGCGGCACGCAGCCGGTCGCGGCGATGGATTACGATAACTTTTTTGGCAAAATGAGTAAGAAAAAGCGCTTCCTGAAGAGCCGTATCGCCGCCGCCGACAACTACCACATCCTTGTTACGATAAAATGGCCCATCGCACGTAGCACAGTAGGAAATTCCTCTTCCGGCGAATTCTTGCTCCCCGGGGACTTCTAGGTTGCGCCATCTCGCTCCGGTCGCGGCAATTATGCTTAATGTTCTGAAGGAATCATCTTCTAAGGTAACATCCCAGATAACAGGCGCGGCGGCATTATTTTTTATTGCCAGGACATCTTTGGTTATTATTTCCAGACCGAATTTAAGAGCTTGTTTTTTAAAGAGCTGCATCAGTTCAAATCCATCAATGCCGTCAGGAATTCCCGGATAATTTTCGATCAGATCGGTGATGGTTATTTGACTTACCGTTGCCGCGCCTTCCACTAGCAATGTTTTAAGCCCGCTTCTGGCGGCGTAAATGCCCGCAGTATAGCCTGCCGGGCCGCCCCCGATAATAATTGTATCATAATCATATTCCGGCAATTTTGCTTTGCTCACGGAAAGTGCCTCCCTTAGATGTTGTGCTTTTACTTTAATCAGGATCAGGGGATTTTGTAAAGTCTAAAATAGGGGCTAAAATAAGAGATTTTAAAAATGTTTATTGTTCGTTTCAATTGTGATAATGATTCACCGGCAAAAGGAAAATTTATGGATAAACTCAAAGGTTCTCAAAGAAAATATTTACGCTCGCAGGCGCATCATTTAAAACCGCTGGTGATGATCGGCGCGAAAGGCGTGACGGATCAGCTTATCGTTTCGGTTGATCTCGCGCTGAAAGATCATGAGCTTATCAAGGTAAAATTCGGCGAGTTCAAAGAGAAGAAAAAAGAAATTTCCGCCCAAATCGCGCAAGCCACAAAAAGCGAATTTATCGGCCTCATCGGCAACATTGCGATTCTTTACCGCCAGAATCCCAAACCGGAAAAAAGAAAAATTAAAATACCATAAAGCTTCACGGTGCGTTTAAATACAACCTAATACCTTGGTGGGCATGCGAGGTTATATGGATATTATTGTCCTCATCGGAATTCATTTCTGTTCGAAGCCGAAGGGTGAGGACCATTCTATCTCAGCGTAACCTCACCGTCTGCTAATACGCGGTAGGCAATAATGAGTCGGGTTTTTTCCGGAAACGGAAAGTTCATGGCCGCAGTGCAGGCAATACTTTACTTGCGCCATTTCTTTACCTCTTGTAAAAACTCGCCGAGCCACTGAAGACGAGTTTCGTAATTCATTATTCCATATTC
>Ga0074045_10003063_pt1 | contig 15175 bp, 13 predicted proteins | sample BogForMeECP23OM2_FD_94442 | JGI IMG/M metagenome (GOLD analysis project Ga0074045, IMG submission 94442) | Bog forest soil microbial communities from Calvert Island, British Columbia, Canada - Bog Forest MetaG ECP23OM2 | ecosystem: Environmental > Terrestrial > Soil > Wetlands ...
CGATCGCGCGGTCGAGGGGGTGCGCGGCGCGCTGCGCGATTACGGCCGCCCGCTCTATGTGCGTCATCAGATCGTCCATAACCGCTTCGTGCTGGAAGCGCTCGAACGCGAAGGGGCGATCTTCGTCGACAATCTGGACGCCGTCCCCGAGGGTCAGCGCGTCATCTTCAGTGCTCACGGCGTCGCGCCCAGCGAGTGGGATCACGCGCGCGCACGCAAGCTCCGCGTAATCGACGCGACCTGTCCACTCGTCACCAAGGTCCATACCGAAGTTGAAAAGTATGCGGCCGACGAGCAGGGCGTCATTCTGATCGGTCACGCCGGTCACGAAGAAGTCAACGGCACGCTCGGCGTGGCGCCCGGCAAAATCATGCTGGTCGGCACGGTCGAGGAGGTCGCCACGATTACGCCGCCGGATCCGACGCGGGTCGCGGCAGTGACGCAGACCACGCTCAGCGTCGACGATACGCGCGAGATCATGGAGGCGCTCAAGCAGCGCTTCCCGGCGCTCGCGACGCCGAAGACCGACGATATCTGCTACGCGACCCAGAACCGGCAGAACGCGGTGAAGGAGCTGGTCGACATCACCGACGCGATTCTGGTGGTCGGCTCGAAGTCGAGCTCGAACGCGAATCGGATGGTTGAAGTGGCCAAGATGCGCGGGGCGCGTGCGTTTCTGGTCGATTCGATAGCGGACGTCGAGCCCGCGATGATCGAGGGTGTCCGCGCCCTGGGACTGACCGCGAGCGCGTCGTCGCCGGAGTGGCTGGTCGAGGAGATCATCGGGGCTTTTGCCGAGCGCGGGGCGACGGTCGAACTGATGAAGCTCAAGGAGGAGCGGATTCGCTTTCCGCTTCCCCGGCCCGCCGACGACCCCTGAGCCCCTGAGCCGCAGTTGCACAAAGATGACCAACCCGGAGTCACGTTGTGTGCGCCAATCTGAAGGCGGAGCGTCAGCGAGCATGGGGTGCGGCGGAGTCCGCGACGCGCGGTTAAAATAAAGTGACGCGCGCCTATATCGCGGTCGAGGGTCCGATCGGGGTCGGCAAAACCAGCCTCGCCCGCCTGCTTGCGGCGGAGTTCAATGGACGGCTGGTGCTCGAGGAGGTCGAGGAGAACCCGTTTCTCGCGCGCTTTTACGAAGATGCGGACAAGTACGCACTCCCGGTCCAGCTCTACTTTCTCTTGACGCGCTATAATCAGCAGCGCACGCTCTCCCAGCAGGATCTCTTCACACAAACCACGGTCTCGGATTATCTCTTCGCCAAGGATCGGATCTTCGCGGCGGAGAATCTGGCGCCCGACGAACTGGCGCTCTACGACAACGTTTATCGCCTGCTCGACGAGCGGATGGTGAAGCCGGATCTGGTGGTCTTCATGTCGGCGCGGATCGACGTGCTGGCCGAACGCCTGCGCAAGCGCAATCGCGATTTTGAGCGCGATATCAGCCTGGAATACCTCGAACGCATCTCGGCGGCGTACCGGGATTTTTTCTTCTACTACGACGAGGCCCCGCTGCTGGTGGTCGAGACGTCCGCGATCGATTTTGTCGCGGATTCGAGCGATCTGCGCGATCTGATCCGCGAGATCGAGCGCGCCGGCCAGGGCACGCAGCATTTCGTCCCACGCAAGGGTTAGGGTGCCGGCTCAGCCGCTGCGGCGGGCGAACTCATGCTCGATCTGGTTCGCGAGGCGGAAGTCCTTCGCGGTCACGCCTCCCTCGCTATGCGTCGAGCAGGTGAAGGTCACACGCGTGTAGTTGACGAAGATATCAGGGTGATGGTCGGCGGCCTCAGCCAGCTCGGCGACGCGATCGATAAAGCGGATACCGTCCATGAACTCCTTGAAGCGGTAGAGCTTACGGATACTGTTATCCCGGTATTCCCACCCTTCGAGGGCTTTGAGCGGTTCGGCGATTTGGTCGGGACTGAGCTTGGCCATAAAACGCGACTCCTACGGCGGCTTGTCGGCGGTGTGACTCTTATACTAGACCAGAACCCATGGCGAACAAGTACGTTACCGACGAAGTCCGGAGACAGATCGGCAAGACCGCCGAGGCGCGCACCTACGAGGTCGAGCGCGGTGCGATTCGCCGCTTTGCCGACGCGGTCGGCGATCCGAATCCGCTGTTCAACAACGAGGTCGAGGCCCGCCGCAGCCGCTTTGGCGGGATTATCGCGCCGCCCACATTCTACCGCTCGATGATGGCGGCGTTTCCCGAGGTCAAGCTCGAGATGCCGGGGAATCGCGGCCTCGATGGCGGTTCGGACTGGGAGTTCTTCGAGCCGGTTCGTCCGGGCGATCGCATCACGGTGCAGACCAAAATCGCCGACATTCGCGAAAGTGACGGGCGGCTTGGTACGATGGTCTTCACGACGATCGAAACGTCCTACACGAATCAGCACGGGCAGTTGTGTGCGCTGCAGCGCGCCACCGGAATCCGCTACTGAGCGTCCGCGCAGGAGTATCTATGGCAGGCAAACAGATTTATTTCGAGGACGTCGCGGAAGGCACGCCGATCGGCCCGCTCGAGAAGGAGCCGACCACGCAGCAGCTCGTCAAATACGCGGGCGCGTCCGGCGATTTCTACCAGATCCATTACGACAAGGATTTCGCGCTCAAGAATAATCTGCCGGGCGTGATTCTGCACGGCGCCCTCAAGAACGCCTTTCTCGGCCAGTTGATGACCGATTTTGCCGGCGAGCTCGGCTGGTTGCGCAAGCTCTCCGTGCAGTATCGCGGGATGGATCAGCCGGGCACGAAGGTCGTCTGCAAGGGCCGCGTGACGAAGACGTATACCGACGGTGGCAATCACCTGGTCGATTGTGAAATCTGGCTCGAGAACGCCAAAGGCGAGAAGACCACGCCCGGTAGCGCGACCGTGATTTTGCCCTCGCGCAACTGAGGGCCACGCGTAGCCTGAGGACAAAGATGGTGCGGCGCGAATTCGGTCCGGGCAGCTTTGAGGCGGCGGATCTGCGAGCGGGCCGCGTCGAGCCCAATTACGAAAAGGTGCTGACGCGGCTGCTGGCCGCGCACGCGCTCGCCGAGAAACTGACGGCCGAGGGCTATGCCCGGGCGCAAGGGTTTTGCGCCGACCCGGCTTTGCAACGCGTCATCGGCAAAAATCTGGGCGAGGAACGCAAACATGCGGGGCTGATCTACGCCGCGCTGGCGGAGTTGGGCGTGACCGAGGCGCGCGCCGATCGCTCGCTGATCAGCGCCCTCAAGGCGCCTTCGTTCGCCGCGCCGCGCCATTTCGCCGAGGAGGCGCGCGACGAGCTCGATCTCGTGATGGCAAGCGTCAGTCTCGACATGACCGGGCTCATCATGATCGGCGTCAACTACAAGGAGTCGAGTTACGCGCCGCATGCGCGCGCGGCCGAAATTATCCTGGCCGAGGAAGAGGAGCACGAGCTGTTTGCGGCGGGCGAACTGCGCGACGCGGCCGAGCACTTCGGCGCCGAGCGGGTCAACGCGGCGCTGCGCGAGTGGTTGCCGCGGGCGGTCAATTTCTTTGGACCCCCCGGCAGCGGCTTCACTTACGATTGTATGCGTTTTGGCTTGAAGACCCGCGACAACGGCGAGCTCGCGGAGCTCTATCTTTCGCTCCTGGAGCGGCGTCTGCAACAGGCCGGGCTCGAACTGCCCGCGCTGACGACGGACTATCCGCATCAGCTCGTCATTAACTAAATCGTTGTTTCAGTGCGGCGCGCATTTGGCCGCGCTGGCACGGAGGCTTACCGCAATGTCATCCAATGGAAAGACCAAATCCCAGCAGATTCATGAGCACCTCGGCCATCCGGTGATCGATTGCGACGGCCATTGGCGGGAGTTCGAGCCGATCGCGCTCGATTATCTCAAGGAGACCGCCGGGGCCAAGGCGGTGGAGCGCTGGACCTCGCGCCTGCGGGCGCTGGGCGAAGGGGATTTTGCCCGCATGACCCGCGAGCAGCGGCTCGAACGCCGCGCCAGCCAGCCCGCCTGGTGGGGGATGCCGGTCAAGAACACGCTCGACATGGCGACCTCGTTTATCCCGCGCCTGATGCATAACCGGCTCGAGTCGATGGGTCTCGATTTCGCCGTCCTCTATCCGACGCATTGCCAGTTGTTCGCGCCATATATCGGCGACGAGGAGCTGCGCAAGGCCGGCTGTCACGCTTTTAACCAGTATGCCGCCGACACCTGGGCCGAGTATTCCGATCGCCTGACGCCGATCGGCGCGATCCCGATGCATACGCCGGACGAGGCGATCGCCGAACTCGAACATTGCAAGGCGATCGGCCTCAAGGCCGTTGCGCTGGGCAGTCTGATCCGGCGCTCGATTCCCGAGGCCGAGCGTCAGGGGGTCAGCCGCCGCTACGCCTGCTGGCTCGACGTGCTCGGTATCGACAGTATCTACGATTACGATCCGGTCTGGCGCAAGTGCGAGGAGTTGGGCTATCCGGTGACGTTCCATTCGGCCGCGTCCAATTTCGGCCTGCGCAATTCGATCAGCAACTTCGTCTACAACCATATCGGCCACTTCGGCGAAGCCGGCGATGCGGTCTGCAAGGCGCTGGTTATCGGCGGGGTGACGCGCCGCTTTCCGCGGCTCAAGTTCGCGTTTCTCGAAGGCGGGGTGGCCTGGGGATGCAGTCTGCTGGCCGCGCTCGTCGGGCATTGGGAGAAGCGCAACGGGGTGGCGATTCGGGATCTCGATCCGGCGGCGGTCGATCGTGCGCGGCTTGTCGAGCTGTTCAAGCAGTATGGCGACGAAAAAATGACGAGCCGCTTCGCCGAGTTCGATCAGATGATGCTCAAGGGCGGGATGGGCCGGACCGCGCCGGATGAAATCGATGATTTCGCCGCGGCGAAAATCGTCCGCAAAAGCGATATCCGCGACCTCTTTGTGCCGAAATTCTTTTTCGGCTGCGAATCCGACGACCCCACCGTCACCTATGCCTTTGCCAAGGCGAATCCGTTCGGCGCGAAGCTCGGCGCCGTGCTCAGTTCGGATATCAGCCACTTCGACGTGCCGGACATGACCGAAGTGCTCGAGGAAGCCTGGGAGCTGGTCGAGGAGAAGGGGCTGTCGGAGGAGGACTTCCACGCTTTCAGCTTCGGCAACGGGGTCAAGCTGTGGGCGAGTCTCAATCCGGATTTCTTCAAGGGCACCGTCGTCGAGCGGGAGGCCCGGCAATTTCTCGACCAGAATCCGCCAGCGGTCGAATCCGCAGCGGCTTCCTGAGCCAGATGGAGACAGGGGGCGGCCGAGTCCGCGAGGCGCGGCAAAAGGCTGATGTGACGATGCGAACGATTCTGCATTTCGTGCCGTATGCCAGCGCGGAGATGCTGAGCAAGTCGCTGCTGCTCAAGGCCGACGCTCTGGTGCTGGATCTCGAGGATTCCGTCACGCCCGATAATAAAGACGCCGCGCGCGCGACCGTCACCGAATGGCTGAAGACGGTCGATTTCGGCGGGCGTGAGCGGATCGTCAGAATCAACGCGTTCGATTCCGCATGGGGCATCGCGGACGTGGCCGCGACGGTAACCGGGCGGCCCGATGGCTACCTGGTGCCGAAGGCCGGCGACCTCGACGAATTGCGCGCGTTGGAGGACGAGCTCACGCGGCTCGAGCAGCTCCATGGATTGCCCGCGGGCGGGGTCAAGCTTTTCCCGATTATCGAGACGCCCAAGGGCGTCCTGAATGTGCGGGATATCGCGCTATGCCCACGCGTCGTCGCGATCTGCGGCGGCCGCGGCGGGCTCGATATGGCGGCGGCGCTCGGTGCGTGGCGGGTGCGCGACGATCACGGCGACCTGCTCGAAATTTTCCGGCTGACCGGGATGCTCTGTCTGCTCGCCGCGACCGCCGCCGGTGTCCAGCCGATCGATTCGGTGCTGCTGCTCGGCGATTTACCGCGGATGAATCGCGAATGCCGCGAGAGCGCCGAGCAGGGCTGCACCGGCTGGATCACGATCCATCCGAGTCAGATCGATGTCGTGCATGCGGCCTGCTTTCCGACGGCCGAGGAGATCGCCGAAAGCCGCGAACTGGTCGAGGCGTTCGAGACTAATCGCAAGCTCGGCAAGTGGGCCTTCCGCTTCAAGGGGCAGATGGTCGACGTGCCGAACCTCAAACGGGCGCAGGCGATCCTCGCGCGCGCGGATGTCAAAGCCGAACTCGATCGCAAATGGTCGCGCGCTTGATTGACCGTTCGTCCTGCAACTTAGTCGAAGATCGCCGGCGCGCTCTTCCTAATGCCTCGCCCTGACCAGGGAGAGGCCGGGGGGCGATTTGCAAGCAAATCGGCCGCCGGGTGAGGGTTGTTTGCCCCGTATTGACGTCGCGCACCGAACCGGCTCGCCAATCATCGGCTCAAGTTTACGGAAGAATACTAAGGCTGTTGTTCTGTAAGAAACTTCAATGACGCAAGCCTGATCAATCAGTACGATCTGCGGGAGGACCTTACTAGTGCGGGAAGCCTCGCGGGGCTTTTCGCGCGACGAGTTGGTACGTGGCGTCGATGCAGAACGGTCAACCCTCACCCGCGCTCGCGATGCCTCGCGCGGCCTCTCCCTGGTCAGGGCGAGGCGTGAGAAAAGAGCGCCCGCGAGATTCAACTAATTTGCGGACTTAGCACTAGCTACCGCAACGAATACTTCCGCATCTTCTGCTGGAGTGCGACGCGCGAGATATTAAGCGCCAGCGCCGTATGCGACACGTTGCCCTTGTGCTGCGACAGTGCCTGACTGAGATAAGCCTTCTCCCAGTTCTCGTGCGCGGCGCGCAAGGCACGTGGCCGGAATAATGTAGCAGCCTCCGACGCTGCGGCGCCGGGCGTTGCAGCGGGGCTGACGCCGGCCGCGCTCAAGACTCCGTCCTCACCATTGGCGGTGACCGCGGCGGGGGTCTGCGCGATCAGCAGCTCGCGCGAAAAGTGGCGGGGCGCCAGCGCGTCGCCGTCAGCCGCCATCCCGACCGCCTGCTCGATCTCGTTCTGCAACTGACGGACATTGCCGGGCCATTCGGCGTTCTCGAGTAAGGCCAGGGCTTCGGGGCTGAATCCCGCGATCTTTTTGTTATGGCTGCGCGCCGCCCCCTCGACGAAGCGCGCCGCCATCAGCGGAACGTCCTCGCGCCGCTCGCGCAAGGGCGGAATCCGGATGATGAAGGCGGTCAAGCGATAGTAGAGGTCGCGCCGGAACGCGCGCGCCGCGATATCGGCTTCGAGGTCACGATTGGTCGCGGAGATGATCCGCACGTCAACCTTATGCGAGCGCGTGTCGCCGACCGGCTTGACCTCGCCCTCCTGCAGTACGCGAAGCAGTTTGGCCTGCATCTGAATCGGCATCTCGCCGATCTCGTCGAGAAAAAGCACCCCTCCCGAAGCCGCCCGGAACAACCCGAGCTGATCGTCCATCGCACCGCTGAACGCACCGCGACGATGGCCGAACAGCTCGCTTTCGAGCAACCCCTCGGGCACCGCCGCGCAATTGATCGCGACGAAAGGCTGTGCGGCGCGCGCGCTAATCCGATGGACGGCGCGGGCGACGAGCTCTTTGCCGGTGCCCGTCTCGCCCTGAATCAGCAGGCTCTTGACCGAGGCCGCCGCCGCCTCGGCCCGCCGGAACACGTCGGTCATCGCGGGGCTGACCGCGATGATCTCCGCGAAACGATCGTTGCGCGCCAGCTCCCGGCGCAAGGCGCCAACTTCGACCCGCAGCCGATTCTCGGACTCCTTGATGCGCTTGAAACGGGTGGCGTTCTCGAGCGCGACCGCCACGCTGCCCGCCAGTAATTTGAGCAGGGCGAGCTCGTCGCCGGTAAACTGGGGCGCGCCGATCCGCCGGACCGCCTCGATCACGCCGAGCCGGGACTCGCCGGTAATCAGCGGCGCCGCGAGGAGCGATCCGGTGGTCGTGCCGGTCTTGCTGTCGACGGCGGAATAAAAGCGCCGGTCGTGCTGCGCGTCGGCGATTAATTCCGCCTGACCGCTCTGCAGGACCGCCCCGGCGACACCGTGGTCGGCCGGAATCCGCACCTTGGCGAGCCGTCGCGCCGCCTCGGGGTCGCCCTCGGCGACGTAAGGGAAATAGAGTTCGTTGCTGTCCGCGTCGAGCAATAGAATCGAGACGCCTTCCGCCCCCACCAGCTCCCGGCATCGTTGCAGGGCGAACGGAATGAGTTCGTCCAGATCCAGCCGCTGCGCGAACGCATTGGCCAGTTCATAGATGAGCGCAAATCTGTGGCTATCATCCGGAGCGCTCATACTCTGTGCCGCAAGCCGACGTCCCCTTTGAGGCAGTGCAGTCCCGGTTTTGCTCAAACCTGACCGATATAGTGGATTATCCGCAGCAGAAGCGTTACGTCAACCGTTAGCTCGGGCAACGCGTGGCACTAATTTCGTTTAGCGGCCCTTCGCTGGTCGTGATCGATGCTCATTGGAACCACGAAGAAAAAGCGGAGCACTAGATTTGATTTCTGATGATTTATCGACTTTATTAGCCTATCAAATCGCCTTTTCGACGCGTTCCTGCTTTTCAACCTTGCTATGGCTGTTGGAGGCCGCATGACCCGGTAGCTGGATGTTACTGCTGGTCAACACCTCGACAAACTTGGCTACCGCCGGTGAGAGCTCACGGCCGCGCTTGTAGATGATTGCGAGTGGACGGAGAAACGGCCCTTCGACGAATTCGAGCATCTTGAGCGAGCCGCGCGCGGTTTCGAGCTCGACCGTCGAACGCGGCACGATCGCGATTCCCTGCCCGATCTCGACCGCCCGCTTGATGGTCTCGATATTGTCGAACTCCATCGTGTAATGCGCCCTGACGCCGTGCTCGCGCAGGATCCGGTCGGAGGCCTTGCGGGTCGCGATATCCCGTTCGTAACCGACGAAACGCTGGCCGACCAACTGGCCGGTCGACACCTTGTTGACCTTCGCCAGCGGATCTTCGGGCGGGACGACCAGGACCAGCTCGTCATGACGAAACGAGATCGTCACAATCTGGCTGCGTTTGGCCGGATATGCCACCACGCCGAGGTCGATCTTGCCTTCGATCAAATCTTCATAAATCTTGTTGGAGCGCAGATACTCGAGGTGCACGTTGACTTGGGGATGAGCGCGGAGGAACTCCGTCAGGTAGGGCGGCAATTCGTGCAAACCAACGCTGTAGACCGTGCCCACCCGGATCGATCCGGCGACCACCGAACCGATTTCCCGCAGCCGGTTTTCGAGTTCGACGAAACGCCGGACGATCTCCTTGCTCGAGTTGTAGAGAATCTGCCCGGCGGTGGTCGGCTTGACCCCCGCGCGAGCCCGCTCGAGCAACCGGCATTCGTACTTCACCTCGAGACTGCGAACCTGCTGGCTGACCGCCGACTGGGTCACGAAATTTTGCGACGCGGCATAAGAAACACTGCCACTTTCGACGATGTCGCAGAAGACCTTCAACGTCTCGATGTGCATAATTCTTACTTCACGTATAAGGGTATGTGATGGCCGAAACCGACGCAACCGAGGTTCTGCCCGGCCCACGGCGAGTTTGCCGAAGCGGTCGGGGCGTCGTGGTGACCTCGTAGTGACCTGCAACGCTGGGCTTTTATTGATTGTTTATAGTGTCTAAACCATCATAATTGATCTATTGTCTGCCTGATTATCGGAGCAATTTTATGGCCAACGTCTTGAAGGACCTCGACTTCTATCAGCTCGATGAACTGCTGAGTCCCGAGGAGAAGATGACGCGTGACACCGTGCGCGCGTTCGTGCAGCGCGAGGTTCTCCCGAGCGTCGAGCGTCACTTTGCCAGCGAGAGCTTTCCGCTCGAACTTATCCCGCAACTCGCCGCGCTCGGCGTCTTTGGCGCGAACCTCCACGGCTACGGATGCGCCGGGATGAACAACATCGCCTATGGCCTGATCATGCAGGAGCTCGAAGCGGGCGACTCGGGGCTCCGTTCACTCGCCTCCGTGCAAAGCTCGCTCGCCATGTACGCGATCTACTCGGCGGGCTCCGAAGAGCAGAAGAATCGTTACCTGCCCGAGATGGCGCGCGGCAAGATGATCGGATGCTTCGGGCTGACCGAGCCCGATCATGGCTCCGATCCGGGCGGTATGGAGACCCGGGCGCGCAAGGACGGCGACGGCTGGATCCTCAACGGGACCAAGCGTTGGATTACCAACGGCTCTATCGCCAACCTTGCCGTGGTATGGGCCAAGGTTGACGAGGGTATCACGGGCTTTATCGTCGAGAAGGGCACGCCCGGCTTTTCCACGAGCGATATCCACGGCAAGTTTTCGATGCGCGCGTCGATCACGTCGGAGCTGGTCTTCGAGGACGTGCGGCTCGACGCCCGCCATCATCTGCCCGGTGCGCGCGGTCTGCGCGCGCCGCTCTCCTGCCTGACGCAGGCGCGCTACGGTATCGCCTGGGGCGCGATCGGCGCGGCGCGCAGCTGCTATCATTGCGCGCTCGACTACACCAAGTCACGCAAGCAGTTCTCGCGCCCCCTCGCCGGCTATCAGATGGTGCAGCGCAAGCTGGTCGACATGCTGACCGAGATTACCAAAGCGCAGCTTGTCTGCCTCAGGCTCGGCCAAATGAAGGACGCCGGCTCGATGCGGCCCGAGCACGTCTCGTTCGCCAAGCGCAACAACGTCAACGCCGCGCTCGAAATCGCCCGGATGGCGCGCGATATGCTCGGCGCCAACGGTATCGTCAACGAGTACCCGGTCATCCGGCACATGCTCAACCTCGAGACGGTCAACACCTACGAGGGGACCTTCGATGTGCAGACGCTGATTCTGGGCCGCGATATCACGGGCGAGAGTGCCTTCGATTAACGCGAGCGGAGCGCCGCTGCGGTCACACCCATCGTGGCAGGGTGTCGTGGGGGATGCCGAAGGCCAACTTGCCCAGCCAGGCGAGCGCGTCATAACCCTGGAACGGCTGGTGGACGATCCCCGCGCGCACATCGCGATACATTTGCTCCAGCGGATTGGACTTGAACAGCCCGGCGCCCCCGACCATCCTCATCGTCTTGTCCACGACGCTGACGGCTGTTTCCATCACAAAGTGATGGCACGCGATGATGTCCATCAGCGGCTGCTCGTCCCCGACCGGGGTGTCGGCGACCGCGGTCGCCGTCTGGAGCAGCATCGCGCGCGCGGCGCGTAAGCCGATCTCGATCTCGGCGGCCAGAAACTGGTTTTGCGGATAGTGGCTCATCGGCTGCTCGAAGGGCTCCTGCCGCCTTTGTGCGGTCCAGGCGAAGGCCCAGTCGCGCGCCGCTTGCGCGAGACCCAGATAACAGGCTTCCAGCGATGGATTCCACCGGCAAAAAATGTTCATTGGCTGGTCCCAGACACCCAGCGGTCGCCGGTTCGCGGTTTCTTCGGGCAGGAAAACGTTCTCCCAGACGACGTCGTGGCTCGCGGACGCCCGGATGCTCATCGTGTCCCAGTTGTTCTGCATCTTTATCCCCGGCGTCTTGATGGGGAGATAAAAGTTGAGAATAACCGGACCGCTCGCGGGGTCGTCGTAGCGCGCGGTCTCGAACAGGAAATCAGCCGCGGCGCACATCGTGCTGAATCTGCCGGTGCCGTTGACGAGGTATCCGCCGCCAACCTTTTCGGCGCGGCGCGAGGTGTTCAGGACACCGCCGAACCCGAGCATACTGTTGATCTTCGGGTCGCTGACCCCGCCGCCCAGGATGAGACGATCGCGAATGATCGATTCGAGAAACGTGCGCAGGCCGCCCTCACGCCGGCCGCCGGCGCGCCACAAATCGCCCAGCCATCCCACGGCAAACAGATGCATATTGATCGAGATCGCCGTGGGCAAGTCACCGCGGGCCAGCCGCTCCTGCGCCAGGACTTCGTCGAGCACGTCGGCGCCGCCCCCGCCGAGTTCCGCCGGCGCGGTCATATTGGTGTAACCCGAGGCCTTCATTGCCGCCACATTTTCATGGGCGAAGGAGTTTTCGCGATCGTGCTGGGCCACGCGCGTCTTGAAATCTTCGGCGTGCTCTGCCGCTAGCGCGAGGAACTTCTTCTGCCGCTCTGCTCGATCAGGATTCGTCAAGTCTCTCTTCTCCGCTTGCAGGGGTTGGTTGTTGATTCAGCCGCGCGCTAGTCTGGCTATGCGCCGTTGCGCGAATTGGCGGGATGGGCGGCGTGGTCGTCGCCGAACATATCGTCGGTGAACAGTTCACGGACGCGGAGCTCGATTTCGCGATCGCGCGTCGTGCCCTCGCGACGGCGCCATTGGCGTAGCGGAATCACGGCTTTGGCCATGTTCCGATGGCCCCCGGCGCCACCGATATCGTTGAACAGGCGTTTGACGACGTCTCCCGCGTTGCCGCGTCCCACCCCGTGATTACGCACCGCGATCACCAGATTGGACCCCAGCTTGCCGGACACCACCACCCACTCGACCCCCTCGAACTGCAGACAGAAGTCCGCCATCTGCACGATCAGGTCGTCGCGTTCCACCGCGCCGAGATGGAGTACGGCGAGGCCGTCGCGCACTTCGAGCCGCCCCATCGCGTGCGATAACAGCCGGGCAAAGCTCAGCGGCAGTTCCGGCCGCTCGATCTGCCGCAGCAGATTATAGTTGGCGAGCGGATAGAGGTGCAGCCACGCCTGGATATCCGCGTCGGTCGCACGCCGCGAAAGCGCCAGCGTATCGCTTCTGATACCGTAGAGCAGCGCCGTGGCGAGCCGCTCGCTGATATGTTCTTCGGCGGTCAGCAGGTACTCGGTCATGATCGTGGCGGTCGCCCCGTAATCGACACGAATATCCTCGAAGGCCGCGAGCCCGGTTGCATAGTTGGGATGATGGTCGATAACGATATCCGCACGTGGCAGACGGTCGCCGAAGTATGGCGGCTCGACGTCGACCATCGCGATTTTGTCGAACGCGCCGAGTTCCGCCGTGACCGCCGGGGTGATTTCGATTTCGAGCAGATGGGTCATCGTGCGATTTTCCGGCCGGGTCACCGGCTTGAACGCGAAAATCGGCGTCGTCTGCTTGTTGCGGCCGAGCAGCGTACGCAGCGCGATCGCACTCGACATCGAGTCGGGATCCGGGTCGTCCTGGAGTACGATCGCGATCCGATCGTCGTCGTCGACCAGCTTGCGCAGATCGCGAATCTTTTGTCGGGTAAGGGCTTGATCCATCTTGGAAATCTTTAAACAGCTCCGGGGGGCGGCCGAGTCGGAACCGAGGCTGAGCCTCGCAGACTCGGCCACCCACTGGAGGCGCGGCCAAAATAAGCATTGCCTGCGCGCTCCGCTAGCGTTCGGAGCGCGGCTTGGAATTCCCGCCGGCGCCGCGGAACGAAAACAGGCTTGGGGCTCCAGTGAGGGTCGGGGACATCCATCAGCAGGGGCATTGTGCATCCAGCCCCAGATTCTGCCTTAACATAGCGGTGAATGGCGACGCAATCCTGTACACTGGCAGCGATTGAAGATGCGAACGGTCGCGATCCATGGAAGATGAACGATGCGAAATATGCCGCCGCCCCGCGACGGAATGGTTCATCAAGCTGACCATCGAGGATCGCAGCGGCTTCGCCGAGAATGCGACGGTTTGTGCGAACTGCGGGGTCAAATTGCGGCTCTCCTCGGAGAAGGCCCGGGATCTCCAGATCGATCCGTGGGTGCATGAGGCCGTGGCGCGCGTCCTCCGTGGGCGCCAGTGAACAAGTGAGGCTGGGCTCCTCAAGGGTAGGCTCCGTTCGCCCGTCGGCCGTCATCTTGGGAGCTTGTGCATTTTTCGATTTGTGCAAGAGGGCCCTGCTTGTCATCCTGAGCCGGCGAGCAGCGCGAGCCGTGTCGAAGGACCTGCGCGCAGCGCCTTCTCATGCTCCTCTACGTTTATGTCGCTGAGCATCAAGAAGGTCTCATTGCGGGCGTCAGGCAAAATGGTCGAACTGTGCCGATAAACGGGCTGAAAGCGCTGCGCGCAGGTCCTTCGACACGGCTCGCGCTGCTCGCCGGCTCAGGATGACAAGCAGAACGCTATTATACGAATCGGAAAACTCACAAGTTCTGAGCGCAGCGAAGGATCTGCATCCTCGCTCTTTGGCTCCAAAGCAGGATTGGTGACTCAAGCGAACCGAGCAGGCGAGTCCGCTAGTGTCAGACGCGCGGAAATGACAGAAAAGACCGTATCTCTTAATCTGGAGTATCACTGAATAACGATGGCAGCGGCGACCACGACACATCCTGAACTAACCCTCTGGCCCTATGAGGAGGCGCGGCGGCTGGCCGAGCGCGTACGCGACTACGAGCCCGCGCGCCCTGTCGTCTTCCAAAGCGGCTTCGGACCGTCGGGCCTGCCGCATCTGGGCACGATGGGCGAGGTATTGCGCCCCTCTTACGTGCGTCACGCCTTCGCGCGGCTCGGCGAGACCCGTCCCTCGCGCTTCATCGTCTTCATCGACGACATGGACGGCCTGCGCAAGGTGCCCGAGAGTATCCCGAATCGCGAGGCGACGGCGCCCTATCTCGGCGCGCCCGTCTCGCGCATCCCGGATCCGTTCGGCGACTGCCACGAGAGTTTCGCCGCGCACATGATCAGCCTGCTTGGCGGTTTTCTCGCGCCGGTCGAGGTTGACTACGAGTTAATGCGTTCGAGCGCGATGTACGCGAGCGGCGCCTTCGACGAGGCGCTCCGGCTGATCGTCGCGCGCCATCAGGAGATCATCGCACTGATCACGCCGACGCTGCGCGAGGAGAATCGCGCCGGATGGTCCCCGATCATGCCGCTCTGTCCGAGCTGCGGGCAGATCAATTCGACGCTCGTGACCGCCTATTTTCCCGAACGGGCCGTGGTCGAATTCTCCTGCGAGCGGACGTTTGGCGGCGCGCACGGCTGCGGCTTCAAGGGCGAGCGCAGTATCCTCAGCGGCGGATGCAAAGTGCAGTGGAAGGTCGACTGGGCGCTCCGCTGGTACGTACTCAAGGTCGATTACGAGCTGTACGGCAAGGACCTGATCGATTCGGCCCGGCTCTCCGGGCAGATTCTGCGCATCCTCGGCGGCCGTCCACCGCTCGGCTTTCCATTCGAGATGTATCTCGACGAGGAGGGGCACAAGGTCTCGAAATCGGTCGGCCGCGGCGTCGGGGTCGAGCAATGGCGCCGCTATGCGCCGATCGAAGTTCTCAAGTATTTTCTCATTTTGAATC
>Ga0074045_10003065_pt1 | contig 15171 bp, 17 predicted proteins | sample BogForMeECP23OM2_FD_94442 | JGI IMG/M metagenome (GOLD analysis project Ga0074045, IMG submission 94442) | Bog forest soil microbial communities from Calvert Island, British Columbia, Canada - Bog Forest MetaG ECP23OM2 | ecosystem: Environmental > Terrestrial > Soil > Wetlands ...
GGGAAGAAGTGGTGCGCCCGGGGGGACTCGAACTCCCGACCTTCTGGTTCGTAGCCAGACGCTCTATCCAACTGAGCTACGGGCGCACTGTTGTTTAGAAAGAATAACATAGCCGCGCGCGCGAGTTCTACCCGTCGCACAGATTTCCTCTCGCTAGCTTTCCTCGCGCACGAACGATTTGCCATGTGCCTCTGTCCCACTCCACAGCAATACGGTCAGCGCCAGGATTGTGACGATCTCAAACCCGGCAATCGCCCATTGGTAACCAAATCGCTGCTGCAACGCGAACTCCATAGTATTGGTCGGCGCGGCAAACAATATTCCCAACTGATACGTCAGGCCGGGCATCAACCCGCGAGCTACATTCGGCACCATTTCGTTAAGATGCACTGGAATCACTCCCCACGCACCTTGCACACCCATCTGCATCAGCATTGCGCCGGCAATCACCAGCGGCAATGTTCCGCCAAAAGCCCACAGCGGAATGATTGCCAGGCACAATCCAAGAGCCGCCGCCATTCCCTTTCTCCGTCCCAGCGATTGCGAAAGTTCACCAAAAGCGATGGCTCCGATTATCGCGGCAATGTTGTAGAGCATCGCAATATCGGCTACACGCGCGGGGAGCACGTGATGCACTTCCTTCAGAAAATCGGGATACAAATCCTGTGTGCCATGAGAGAGAAACATCATGAACGTCATCAGCACCACCAGATAAACAAATCGCCTCCACTGCGCGGCCACCACTCTTAAGACATGGGTCATGCTTTCCGCTCGATGATCTCTCCAGGCTCGTGATTCTGGCACTTTAGTGCGAATGTAAAGAGCCAGCAGCGCCGGCAACGAGCCAATCCAGAACATCGGCCGCCAACCCCATGCGGGCAATACGACTCGAGCCGCAATTGCCGCGAGCAAATAGCCAATGGAATAGCCGCTCTGCAAAATGCCGCTGAGGATCCCGCGCCAGCGCGGCGGCACAGATTCCATGGCCAGCGAAGCTCCCACGCCCCACTCCCCGCCCATGCCGATTCCAAACAGCGCGCGTAAAATGAGGAACACGGTGTAGTTTGGCGCGAACCCGCAAGCCAGTTCAATCACGCTGAAGTAAATGACGTTGGCCATCAGCGGAATGCGCCGACCGAAACGGTCGGCTAGCAATCCAAAAAGAAATGCGCCGAAAGGCCGCAGAGCCAGCGTGGCTGTGGTGGTGAAGATGATTGCTTTCTTGGAAACGCTGAATTCTTTGGCCAGTACGTCGTAGAGAAAAACGATCACGAAGAAGTCGAAGGCGTCAAGTGTCCACCCGAGGAAACCCGCAAGAACCGCATGAGGCGATCCACTTTTTCCATCCTTCACGGGCATGGCACTAGACGCGCCATTCGGTTGGTTTTGGCATGAGTCGATACAATGCCACACCACAAGATACCGACACTAGACCCAGGATCACCCCTGAAAAATTTCGTCCAAAACAGAGTTGACCAATGCAAAACAGGGCAGTGTACACGAACACGCACCCGACTAGCCAACTCACTATATTTTTCCCCAGATCCTGGGTAATTTCTTCCACTCCGCTAACTTTGGCGACGGGCTTCCACCCGCGAATGTCCGGGCGAACTTTGCGATAAAACTCTATGAGCGTTGCGCCGGGTTCTGCAGGCGTAAGTAGCGTGACGCCGAGCCACGCAATCGTAGTGACAGCGGTAGTGGTGAGTGTTAGCTTCGCGAAGATTACCGGATCGGATCCTTGAAATGGTGTGGCACGGCCAGCGACCGCCATCCACAATGCGCGGCTGTGCAGCATTAGCGTGCTGGCCATTGCGGCGGCCATCGCAGCGATCTCGCTCCAAGCATTCACCCGCCACCAGTACCACCTTAGCAAGTAAACACCCCCCGTACCCGCACCCAGCTCCAGCACAACCTTCCAGCCTTCACTGACCGATTGCAGTTGCATGGAAACATACGCCGCGGCGACAACAAGGAACAGCGTCGCGATGCGTGAAGCGTTCACGTAATGCGTTTCGCTCGCACCTTTTGTCACGAAGCGTCGATAGAAATCTTCGACGAGGTAAGAACTTCCCCAGTTTAATTGCGTCGCTACGGTAGACATGAACGCAGCCATGAATCCTGCTAGCAATACGCCAAGAACTGCGTGCGGCGTGTGCTGTGTGGCGACGAGCATGTAACCGCGCTCCGGCTGCGCGAGGCCGGGATACAACACGACCGCCGCGAGCGCTGTCAGAATCCATGGCCATGGCCGCAGCGCATAGTGCGCGAGGTTGAACCACAGCACCGAAAGCAACCCGTTGCGCTCGTCTCGCGCGCTGAAAATTCTTTGCGCAATGTACCCTCCGCCGCCTGGCTCCGCGCCAGGATACCAGAAGGCCCACCACTGCACGGCAAGATTCACAGCAAAGGTAATCACCGGAAGCGTCCACAACGCTTCGCCGGTAAAGCCGCGCGAAAAATCAGGCAGCAGTCCAGTAATGTCGCTGGCGTGAGGCCCTGCGGCCGTGCGCATCGCGGCAAGTTTTTCCAACAGCGACGACATGCCGCCGACGGCGTGAATTCCATACCACGCCACACCGATTACGATCGCCATTTTCAATACAAATTGAAACAGGTCGGTCCACAGAACCCCCCACAAGCCGCCCAGCGAAACGTAGATTCCTGTAAACGGCATCAGAAAGAAAACGCAAATCGCCAGTGCCTTCGCGTCGCTGATTCCCATCGAGGTACTAATGATATTCACCATCGCCTTTGTAACCCAGCCGAGAATGAGGCAGTTCATCAACAATCCCAGATAGACCGCGCGAAATCCGCGCAAAAATGCAGCAGGTTTTCCGTGATACCGGAATTCGGCGAATTGCACGTCAGTGATCAAGCCGGAACGGCGCCATAATCGTGCAAAAAGAAAAACCGTCATCATCCCGGACGGAAGAAAACTCCACCACAGCCAGTTCCCAGCTACGCCTTGCGTATAGACCAATCCACAAACGGCCAGAGGCGTATCCGCCGCGAAGGTCGTGGCCACCATCGACGTGCCCGCGAGCCACCAGCTGACTTGCCGACCTGCCACAAAGTAATCACCGGTGCTTTTTCCAGATTTGCGGCGAAAATACAAACCAAGCACCAGCGTGATGAACAGGTATCCCGCAATCGCGATCCAGTCTAGTGCTGTCAGGTGCAAGCTTTGGTTCCTTTTCTTGGAATGAAGTTCATTCTGCTTACTGCACGATCGGCGCGCGCACTGGTCTGCCGGGAAAAACACCCTCGACTAGCGTTCCTGCTCTTACGACCGCGACGCCATTTACAAATACATAAGAAATCCCCTCCGAATATTGCAAGGGCTCTTCGAATGTTGCCTTGTCGATAATCTTCGCCGGATCAAAAATCGTAATGTCGGCATCGGCCCCGACTTGTAGGCGCCCTTTACACTGAAAAATCGGCGAACGCTTTTCCAGGCGCTGTGCTGGCATCAAGGTCATTTTGCGCAACGCCGTCATCAAATCCAGCGCCTGCTCTTCTCGCACGTAATGCCCAAGTACGCGTGAAAACGTGCCTTGCCCCCGCGGATGAATTCTTGGTCCGGTAATGTTCATACCGTCGCTCGCGATTATGACCAAGGGACTGCTGACAGCTTCACGTGCGGCCGCCTCTGGAATGGCGTAGATCACCACGACCCCGCCTTGCTTGCGATATTTTGCAAACGTCTCCGCCGTCAAGCGCTCTCCTGTCGCCGCCCACTGCAAATCCTTGTAGTCGATCTCCATTCGCTCCCGCCAACCTTGATCGAATACCGCCGATTCTAAAAATGTACTCGCCGCCGTGTACGGATAGCATTCCATCGTTACATCCAGCCCACGTTTCTGCGCTCCTTCAACCAGAGCCATCAGTTGGGGCGTGCTTTTTAATCCCATGCTGGTTATGTGCACAATGTGCAACGGTGCATTCGTGGCCGTGGCGGCGGCAAGCACTTCCTCCAGCGCACTCAGCCCGGTCTCCGGCTCCTGCATCCCCGCATACCGCAAATGTACATGAACCGGTGCGTGATATTTGGCGGCTATGCGAAACATCTCGACAATTTCCCAGTGACTGGCGCCCGGAGTGTAATTGATGCCCATGCCTTCGGCCAAAGCGCCCTGCCGAAATCCTTCGTCGATCGCTTCCTGCATTTTTTTGATTTCTTCGGGCGTTGCTTCGCGATGCGCTGCTAATTCGGCAGCTTGCACATGGCTTATTTCAAAACTGACTGCAGGAGCGGCCTTCGTCAGCACCTCGGTGCGAACTGGAAAGTGCCCGATGCTCACTCCATAATTGATCAGGGCCTTTCCTTCCCGCTGCACATACCATTTCGGGACGTCGGCCGTGCCTCCTTCCAGTTCTAGAGAGGTAGTTACGCCATCGTGCGCTTGAAACTGATAATTTCGCGGCTCTTGCCCGTGTTCGTGCATGTCAATAAATCCGGGCGCGACGACTAGTCCCTTGCCTTCGATCACTTCTTTCCCTTGCAACGGTTCTTCCGTGATCACGACAATTTTGCCGCCGCGAATCCCCACGTTTCGTACCGCGTCGAGCCCCGATTCCGGGTCCATCACTTGTCCTCTGAGGATCACCACATCCAGCAGAGCATCCTGACCTGCCCCACGCATTGCAGGCACAGTCGTCAACGCCACCGCGCCCAGCAAAATCCCCAACGCAGCCAATCCATTCCCATATTTCATCGCGCTGGTCGCTTCCCTTCCCGAACGCCGCTAAGTTTCTCCGCGTCCAGCTGCGATGTCAAACGTTTTTTAAATCGATTCAATATAAGAGAATCTCGCAAAAGGGTTCGGCCACGAAAAGACCGGCTGGTGGCGCATCCTTAATGAGTGAGAACTCCTTGGTGGCGTTCCGATAAGAGCGAAAGCGTTTGACCCAAAATTCTATTGCCATATGTCGTGATTGCCAGAGTTGGAAGCGAGGACCGACCGGAGGTTTGCGAGCTTGCGAAACCCACGCTCGCCTGTGCTCGCTGCAATCCGGCAAAAGGAAAACCCCGGCTTGCTGGGGGCAACGAGCCGGGGTGGGGGTTTCCTGAGGGGGGCCACAGGAAAGTCAAATTTGTTTACCGCTGCTTCGACTATGTCTGCTCAGTGCAAAACCTTGTCGAGATCAACTGTCGCCAGCACGCAGATCTTTTGCAGTTCCGCGTAAGTGAAAAATGTCTCCTCTATATTTCCCGATCGTTCCCGGTGGCCGATACCAGTTTCTTGAGAGATACGGCCAATTTCTTCCGCTGGCAAACCTAACAGGAATGCTGCCCGTGCACGCGTAACATACTTTGGAACCTCGTCTTTCATGGTTGCCCCCTCAGGCTGATATCCTTGCCATTCCATCCTCTTCGACGCCCAGTATCATTGCCTTATAGATATCTACGTCCCAACCATCACCGATCCTCATCCGCACGGTCTCCCCGTTCTCCCTTAAGAGCTTTCCGCGTAGCGGAACCTTGATATCCCCTAGCGCGACCTGCAGAACCACCGAGTGCCCCAACCAACCGTTGAATCCCGTTTGCATGGTGTCCCCTCAGCGAGGAATCAGTTCCGTGCTGCAGCTGTAGAATCCCTTTTAGGGGGGTGTCTTGCAATGGTACAGGGGGGGTAGCGTCCTAGTATCTTCGTACTGCCCGTCATTTTATTTACGGGTTTGGATCAGGCGTTTGCGGGTACTTCCGTACTAAACCCGCGGGACAGGCGTCCCATAGCCCCCGATGGAGGGATCGGAGACCATTGCCCCGTGGCACCAAGACCTCATCCTGCCTCGTTTCTGGCGCTCCGTGCACCACTTAAAAGCGGCATCGCTCTAGCATTAGGGGGCGGTTTTGCTCGTGGCTACGCGCATCTCGGGGTCCTGCGCGTCTTTGCGGAAAACAACATCCCGATCTCGTGTCTAACCGGAAGCAGCATCGGCAGCATCATCGCTGCGGCCTATGCGAGCGGAACTCCTTTGCCACGTATCATTTCCAAGTGCCGTGAAGTCCGTTTCCGCGATTTCGCCAAGTGGCGCGTCTCGCGTTTTGGCCTGGCAAGTAACGAACGGCTGGGTGCGCTGGTGCAACGCTACTTTGACAGCAAGCAGTTCGAGGACTTGAAGATTCCCATCGGGATCGTGGCCACCGATCTCGGCACGGGCGATCCGGTCTTGTTTAAAGAAGGCAGTATTTCCGACGCCGTGCGCGCAAGCTGCGCTTTCCCGGGATTATTTGAACCGGTCAATATAGGAACCCGGGTGCTAGCAGATGGCGGCCTGGTGGCGCCGGTGCCCACGAAGGCAGCCCGCGACCTAGGTGCCGAAATAGTCGTCGGTGTTTCTGTCGGTATGCATGATGGACGCCCAGGCGCTCCCAGAAATATTTTCCAGGTGGTCAGCCGGGCCGTCAGCGCCGCGCAAAAACAACAATTGGAAGGGTGGGAACGCCACGCCGATCTTGTGCTTCGCCCGGACGTTCAGACACTTGCCTGGGATGATTTCCATCGCATTGATGAGGCCATTGACGCCGGTGCAGCCGCGGCACAGAGCGCGCTTTCTCAATTGAAAAAATTCTGCTCGCCTAGTCCGGACGGAGTGCCGGAGTTCGGTAAGCAGGGCGAGCTCTTGATCGTGAGTGCCCTAGAATGATTCCGTTTCACTGGTTACGCCAGCTGTCGCGCCCGTCGTCGTGCTATGGCAGGAAAGTGGGGAGAACCCAGTGTTTTTCTGTTACCTTATTGGTTGGGGCGCATATTTGAATTTGCGTTCCCGTGCGATAGACCCTATCCCCGATTCCGCGAGGCATGGAGTTCCTTGTTCGAACAGATCCGGCACTTGCTCCACTCTATCTACGACGTAGAAGGCCTCGTTCGCGCTGGCGGCCCACTCCTTGTCTGCGTCATTGTATTCATTGAAACTGGCTTTTTTGTCGGATTTTTCCTGCCCGGCGACTCCCTGCTGGTTACCGCGGGTGTTTTTTCCGCAGCGGGAGTAGTGCCACTGAAGTGGCTGCTACTGCCGGTGATGCTTTGCGCCATCGTGGGTGACCAGATCGGCTACTGGATCGGGCGGGGCGCCGGCTCGGCACTCTACCGCCGTGAGGATACGCTTTACTTCAAGAAACGTCACCTACAACGTGCGCACGATTTCTATGAAAAGTACGGCGGCAAGACGGTGATTCTGGCGCGCTTCGTTCCTATCGTTCGCACGTTCTGCCCGCCCGTGGCTGGAGCTGCTGGGATGTCCTACGCCACCTATCTCCTCTACGATATTTTCGGCGGCACGCTTTGGGTTGGCACGATGATTTTGGGCGGCTATTTTCTCGGCCGCTCGATCCCCAACATCGGACAGAAAATTCACTATGTAATTCTGGTTGTGGTTTTTCTGTCCATCCTTCCGGTAATCATCAGCTTCTGGAACGCGCATCGCGCGGCCAAGAGCGCTGCAGGTTCCACCGTCCCCACCGGGGAAGCATAGTCCATGGCCAGTGCGGAAATTCGTACTATCATTTTCGATATTGGGCGGGTATTGATTCGACTGAATATTTCGCGCGCACAAACCGGCTTGGCCAAAGGATTGTCGCTCAGTCCGGAAGAGTTGTGGTCCGCAGTCGAAAAAGACCCGCGCTGGCGGGATTGGCAAGAAGGCCGAATGTCGCCGCACGATTGGCATCAGAATCTGACCTCGAGACTGGGTATTTCGATGGACTTTGCGGACTTTACTACGGTCTGGAACAGTGCGCTTGATCCTGAGCCAATCCACCCCAACAGCTTGTTTGAAGTGCTTGCCAAGAAATATCGCCTCGGACTGCTGTCCAATACCGACCCCATTCACGTGGCTAAACTCGAGTCAGGGTATGAGTTCTACCGCTACTTCCCAGCTCACACTCGAACCTATTCGTGCGCCATCGGAGCCAGTAAACCCGACCCCCTGATCTTTCAGGAGGCTCTGCAGGCTTGCAAGGCTAATGCACAGGAAACAGTGTACATAGACGACATACCTGCTTATGTTGAGGCGGCTAGGCGACTCGGAATCTATGGCGTGCAGTTCCAATCCCGGGAGCAGTTGGCGCACGACCTAAAGGCCCTGGGAGTAGAGACGGAAGGCGAGTAGGAATTCGCCGAAAGTATTCATCAGTGCGTAAAGATTGCGGGAACTAGTACCGCCGTCCCTTTGCAGTAATTTCCATATAACTCCTTTTATCAATTACTTACGGGACTGGCCACAAGTACAGGGACGGTCCCAAGCTTGCACACTATCTGGTAGAACTCCCGAGCAGTCATGCGCTCGGACAAGTATGTTTATCCCTTCGGGGTGAGGAGAGAAAGCAAACATGTCAGACACAGAATACGTTGTTGAAAAAACACCTTCCAATCCGACTTGGCAACTGCCAGCCATCGTTGTTTTGGGACTGTTGGCTTTGGGAGGACTTGGATGGGCCTGGAGCAACTCCGCGAAATTGGACGCCAACAAGGCGGCGGTGTTCGAACAGCTCAAGGGTAGCCAGCAAGCAGAACTTCAGGATATGAACGCGCTAAAAGAGCGCATCGCTGCGGACGAGAAGACCAACGCAGATTTGCAAGGCGACTTGAAAGTTGTCACCGACAAGTTGAAGATAACGCAGGGACAGCTCTATAAAGCGCGCAAAGAAGCGGCGGCGCTGAACACGACCACAGCAGATACGCAGAGTAAACTCAGCGCGCTGGACACTTCGGTGCACAGCGAACTGGCGACCAAGGCTTCGACCGATGAAGTAAAGACAGTCGACACCAAGGTGACGCAAGTCAACGCTGATCTCAACAAGACGATTTCTGATTTGAACATGACCAAGAGTGAATTGGGAACGCTGATCGCGCGTAACCATGACGAGATCGATTTACTCCGCCGCAAGGGCGAACGGGATTACATCGAGTTCACGATTGCCGGAAAGAATCAGCCCCAGAAGGTCGGAAACATGACCGTCGAGCTGAAGGGCACCAACGAGAAAAAGAACCGAGCAAACCTGGTTGTGACAATGGAAGACAAGAAATACGAAGACAAGAACCGCCAGACCAATACCCCCTTGATCTTCTACACCACAGGTTCGCATACGCCCGAGGAACTGGTCATCAACAAGGTTTCGAAGAACCAGATCAGCGGCTACATCAGCGTTCCCAAAGCCAATGTTCAGCCGGTAACCGCAGCGTCTAAGTCCGGGCAGTAAATTTATAAGGACCGGCATCCTTATAGTTAACGGCGGGAAGCAATGCTTCTCGCCGTTTTCTCTTGTGCGTGCGCCTAGGATTCCAATATTTCCGCTACAATTCTTTCATGCTGCAGCGTTCCCCCACAGCGGTCGTCTATTGCACTGTTGACGAACTGGTTTCCAATCTATCGCGACCCGTAGAAGGCTTTTTTGAATTTCTTAGCACCCTTCAGGACGCTAATATTCCCTGCGTCTGGGTCACCTCGCGCAACCGTCTGCAGCTTGATACCGCCATTCGGAAGATTGGCCAGTCATCCCCGTTCATCGCCGAGGGTGGTTGCGGCGTTTATCTTCCCGAAGATTATTTTCATCTGAAACCGTCGAAGAGCACGAGATTCGGACGCTTTACGTGCATTCCAGCGGCGGCCATCCAGCCTGCGGCTTCAAATGAACTGGAGTTACTAGCCGAAGAGACACATACCGAGGTTGTTCCGCTGCGCTCGCTTACCCCGCGCGAGCTCGCACAAAACGTAGGGCTTCCCCAGCGCGAAGCGGAGCTCATCCGGCAGCGGGACTTCGATGAGTTTTTCTTTTTTGCCGGCGCTTCGGATGCGGAAATTGCAGAATTTCAAGCTGAAGCAGCTCGAAGAAAATTGCAGGTGCGATCGCGAGGAATCCTGTGGTCATTGGCTGTCGGCGCAAATCTTGCAACCTGCATTCGAGAACTAACCGGGCTTTACCAGCGATCGTTTCGTGCACGGCCATTTAATATTGCGCTGGCCACCAGTTCGGAAGATATGCCCACGCTGTTCGGAATTTGTAGTCGAAACATTTTTCTGGCAGATCGCCATCTCGAAGAGGGGGAGCCCCAAGGTTCAAACGGCCCAAGGCCACTGGTGCTGTCGCTTTCAGAGCCAGCCGCCTGGGAAACGGCGCTCGACGCGATCCGGGCAAGCCGCGTGTAGGGGAAGACAAATGTCCAAAGTGTGCGATTGGTTTGCACAGGCTGGGGATAGAGAGTCCATCGCATTTTGAGAAACGAAGAAAAAGCCAGCAAAAACGCGGTAATGAGGGTACTGTACCTATACTCTCGCCCTGGAACAAGGATTGCTCTTTCCCCTACGCGTCAGGTGGTCTACCTCCATCTGGCGGCCTAGAGTTTCGACAACAGGAGACCTATCCATGGCGTGGTTGCAGCGAATATTGCGTGTTCCGGCCTCAGAGACACAAATGGGATTGGTCATAGCGTTGTGCATCTTCACAATGAGCGTGATGTCGATCGCACTGGTGTGGCAGGCGCAGGTGATCGCGAAACAAAATGCGGTGATTCGCATGTTGGAAACAAGATTCGGTGGCTGACCAACCCACGAACAATTTTAGATAAGCGCAAAACGGGGAGCCAAATGGCTCCCCGTTTATTTTGCTTTGTCGCAAAGTGCGCAAGTCGTCTTCTACCTGCTCACTTCCGACACGCACCGCATGAGCGGTGCGCTTAAATTTGTTTCGCTTCTAAGCCCGGTGGAATCATCCAAAAATCCTCCAGAGCTTCAGTAGCTCACGGTTTCTTTGTACGCCTCGGGGATGTGGGTTGCAAGAGGCAAGTTGAGATACTCACAGGAGAGGACTATCTACTGCAGGATCAGGATGTTAGGTTGTGATTTTTGACTACTTGAGGAACAAGGTTTCGCGCAATTGATCGCGAGCAACGAAAGATTTCATGGTGCGATATTTTCCGAAAAGGTCTTGAATCTCGCGGTTCTGGTAAATCTTCTGACACGAACAAAGTTGTTTGCTCGCCAAAACCTGGAGGGTGTTTGTGTCCGCCACGCGATAGCGGTTGAAACTTTCCGGCTTCTTGCTATGAAACATCGCGAACACCACGGCGCCGGGACGGAGCAAATCCGTCAGATGTGCCACAACAATTTTCGCAAACGCCGGCTCAAGATAATCGAGAACATCCCACAACAGTAATGCGTCGAAAGAGCTGGCGGGATATTGCAGATTATCCTTGAGGAAACGCTTGGCTCGCGCTTCAGGAGAACGTTCGGCAAATTCTTCGACGGTCTTTGCATCTTTCGTGCGCAAATCTTCCTGTGCACTGAACTCGGCCCAACCGCGCAAAACATCCTCGGCTGAAACGCGAAAACCGCGCTCGATGAAGAAACTCAACGTGGTTTGCCAAGCGGGCCCCAAATCCAGCAGAGTGCCGTGGCCCAAGCCATCGAGATTCCACAAGAATTCCTTCAAGCCATTCGAGATTCGATTGGTACCTTGCAATTCTGGCGTGTAGGGAGTGCCTGATGCCACGGAATTACGGCCGCCAATCGAGGACTTGCGCTCATTCGGAAGAGCGCGGGTACCTTCACGAGAAGTGCCGACACCAACTGCCATGCCTAATTTGTTGAGGAAGCCCATCGATTAATCCGCTCCTGCCACCGCTGCACCGGGGGAAGGCTGCTTGCCAACTTCGACCTTCTTTGCGGTCGTGCTCTTTGCTGAGTCCTGGGAACGATCCAAAGCTTTTCCCACTTCCAAGGCTCCGTGAAGTTCAGCGCCGTCTTCAACGGCAATGCGCTCCGACTTCATGTCTCCATTGATGCGCGCGGAGCTCCAAACCTGGATTTTTTCGGACCCGGAAATTTTGCCTTCCACTCTTCCGCGGACCACGACTTCGCGCGCGGTAATCTCCGCTTTGACTTTGGCATTCGGTCCGACGGTGACGACGGAATTCGGGAAGCTGACGCTGCCCTCAACCTGCCCATCGATGAACAGGTCTTCGCTTCCATGCAATTCACCTTTGATTTTAATTCCCTGCGTGACGCACGCCGCAGCCTTTGCGGTGACGGGAAGTGCACCGGCTAAATCGCGAGGATTCGTTGCCATTTGAACTCCTGGAGTATCAACATTCCTAGAACTGCGGAAATCCGAAAGTTGGCTATGCCAGCCCTCTGACCACACGGGCGTGCCTAACGTACGGTTCGGATTTTGGAAGTCGTACTTACGGGCCGGTGCTCGCCACGACTTACAAAGCTCAACATATTACAGCACTTATCTAGTGTAAAGTGCAAGCCGAGCTTTTCGACAGAGGGTGTGCCGTTATGGTCTATAGGCAACATGGATGGAGCACGCTGTGAGGACCAACTACATGGATCCAGAATGGCTTGATCCACGCAATTCCCACATCGCGTCGACCATTCCCACCAATTCGCTCAGAAAATCTTTGATCGATTTGCGTTTTTCCCACCAAAGTTCGGGGTCGAAATCTCCGTCGTGGGCACTGGCGACGGTTACGTCCAAACCGGACGGGGCCGTTTTTTGAAAGATGTATCGGGTGCGGCGAGTCTGATAATTTGAAGTGACCACGACTAGTTTTTTCCAGTTGTGGTCGGCAGCAAATTTGCCCACCAGTTTGACCTGCTCAATCATGCCATCGGCATCGTTGGGAAAACGCACGATCTTTTCCTTGGGAACCCCACGCTCAATCAAATCGTGTTCGGTCAATTCACTCATATCGGCGATGGGGCGTAGTCTGCGGCCGCTCGCGACTACTACTGGCGCAACTCCTTGGCGAAACAGTTGAGCCGCTTGCGTGGCGCGGTCCGCGTAAAAATTGTCGTCGCTCATGACTACGATAGCGTCAGCCCCGGTTGCGGGCTCGTTAACGACCCATGTTTCCGCGGCGAATTTCAAGATTGGGTGGCGCACAAAGTAAATCACGGCGCAGAACGCGACTAGGAAGAGCAAGCTGACCAGCGTCGAAATGGTTCCACCGCGTTGGCTCTTCCTAGACCGCTTGCTCATGAATTGGGATCGATGGCGCGGAGCTGCTCGGCTGCCTGCTCGGGCAGAATGGCATTGAAATAGACTTCTTTGATGCTGTAGGACTTGCTGCGCGTTTCGAGGATCGGCATGATCTCGATGTGCCAGTGATAATCGTCGGCAAGCGTCTTCCAGTAACCGGCCAGCTCACCCTTTTTGTTGCGCGTGTTTGGGGCAGTGTGCACAACCAGGTGAAAGGCAGGCGCAATCTTCTCCAGTCGTCGCAACACACGTCCCAGCAGAGCGGCGAGCTGGCTACGATTTGAACCGGGCCGGGGCTGCTCGAACAAATGATTGTGGCGGCGATGCAGGAGCCAAATCTCAAACGGCACACGCGAAGCATAGGGACAGAGCGCATAGTAATCGCCTTGCACGTCGATAATGCGCTTTCCCTGCTTCTCTTCCTGACGCACGATGTCACAGAAAACGCAGCGTTCGCGATCTTTAAACCATTCGTGCGCGGCGCTCAGCTCATACTTAATACGGCGCGGCACAAAAATTGTCGCAGTCACTTCAGAGTGTGCGTGGGTCCATTCCTCGCCAGCCAATGAGCCTTGATTCTTGAACACGCTGACGTATTTGAAGCGCGCATCCTTCTTTAAATCGGAAAGGCGATTACCCCAAGCCCAGAGCACGCGATCGATTTGCTCATCGCTGAGTTGCCAAAGTTTTCTATCGTGCTCGGGGGTTTCGATGATGACTTCATGCGCGCCGAGCGGACCCATCTTGTCGTAAATGCCTTCGGCCGCGCGGCCCGGATCGTTTTCGACGCGATAGAGCGCGTCGGGATGTGGGATCACGCGCACCTGCCAGGCACCCTCCAGAGGCCAAGTCAGCAGGTTGGCCGCGCTTTCGACAATCCCCGGATCAAATGGACAAGGAACGTTTTTCTCATCGGTCTGTTCTCTTTGCCCGCATACAACCCAGCTCTGGGTAACGGGATCCCGTCTGATTTCCATGGACATTATCGAGTGTAACGCGTCGGCGTAGGGCCTTCTTCGAGGCGATGCCGGTCCCAAATGGCGCCTTCGCGGGTGTAATAGGCCATCTCAAAATCCTGGGTTAATTCCAGAGCGTCGGTTGGGCATGCATCTTCGCAGAGCCCGCAAAACATGCAGCGCGAAGTATCGTATGTAAACGTAGTGAGAACTTTCCGGCGCGTGGCGTCGTCACGCTCCCAACCGACGACGATGAGATTTTCCGGGCAGGCGAGAGCGCATAGGTTGCAGGCAATGCACAAAGTTTCGCCGGTTTCCGGATTGTCGTTCAGACGGGGCGCACCGCGATAGCGCTCCGCCACCAGGGGCCGTTCAAGCGGGTATTGCTCGGTGTAAATATTCTTGGGATTCTGCGTCCGGAACGTGACGCCCATCCCCTTGATGAAATCGAGCTGAAATAGTCGCTCTAGCAATTCCTTCATGTCCTCAGTCTCTTTCGGCCACGCTCGGTTGTCAAGGGTTCTCACCACCGAGCTTTCGCGGTTTTCACAATTGCAGAAACTCTTTTTCGGACGTGCTATCCTCGGACTTCCATGGAGACAGATCTCGATTTCATGCAACTGGCAATGGGCGAAGCGCGAGGTTCCGCGGAGGCCGGCGAGGTGCCGATTGGGGCCGTGATCGTGCACGATGGGCACGTGATTGCGAAGTCTGGCAACCGAACCATTCGGGATTGCGACCCCACCGCGCATGCGGAGATGGTTGTGCTTCGGGAAGCGGCACGCGTTTTGGGAAATTACCGACTGGCGGATACTTCGCTGTATGTGACACTGGAGCCCTGCGCGATGTGCTCGGGAGCGATGATTCAGGCGCGCGTTCCGCGGTTGATCTACGGGGCTGATGATCCGAAAGGCGGGGCGTTCCGGTCCTGCTTTGAAATTTTAACCAGCGCGAAACTGAACCATCGCTTGGAAGTGGTGCCGGGAATTCGCGGGGAGGAATCTGCGGAGCTCTTGCAATCGTTTTTCGCCGCGCGGCGCTAGCGGCGGTGAGCGTTATCAGGTTGAAATGCGGCGAATTCGACGCGTAGCCGGAGTGCCGGTGTATCTGTATAATGGAAGGCGAAACGACCGCGGAGAGGTGGCTGAGCGGTTGAAAGCACTCGCCTCGAAAGCGAACGTACGGGAAACCGTACCGTGGGTTCGAATCCCACCCTCTCCGCCA
>Ga0074045_10003066_pt1 | contig 15169 bp, 11 predicted proteins | sample BogForMeECP23OM2_FD_94442 | JGI IMG/M metagenome (GOLD analysis project Ga0074045, IMG submission 94442) | Bog forest soil microbial communities from Calvert Island, British Columbia, Canada - Bog Forest MetaG ECP23OM2 | ecosystem: Environmental > Terrestrial > Soil > Wetlands ...
CCATCATTATCGTAATCCCCCCACACACAACCCAGACCGTAGCCGGTGCCGGGAACGCCTGCCTTGTCAGTAACGTCAGTGAAGGTGCCGTCGCCATTGTTGTGGTACAAAGCGTTCCGCACCAAGATGCCACGGTTGTAAAGATCGCGGCCGTTGACGAAGTAGATGTCCTGCCAGCCATCCCCGTCAAAATCCGCGACACACACGCCCGGACCGAACTCCTCCCGGTTAATGGAGATGCCGTCGTTGCCCTTGAAATGGACGAACTTGATGCCCGCCGGCGCCGTGACGTTCGTGAAATGAATCGAAGCCGGCCTCTGGTTTTGCGCTTTGAGGTACGGAGCAGCAAGCACGGCATAGAGCACGAGCAGAGCTAAAGCGGTCTCAAAGAAGCGCCCGCGGCCACGGCTGGAGCGCAGGGCGGCGGTTCGGACCAAGGAACGCCGCCGAACCGTGTGAGCCGGTCGCACCCTCAAGTGCCGGTTGCTGTGCATTATGAAATCATACCTCGATTATTTCCGAGCAGGGGACGGCGGTGCTCGGTGAGTGCGTACCGGAATCGCGTTAGATATTGATGACGACGTGGCTCGGGAGCTAATGCGGACGTCGAGATAGCGCGGTAGGTTGGGTGCGTAAAACCACCCAACAAAACTTCGATTCATGGCCAAGAGGTTGACTACCACTCACTCACTAAGCTGCCTTGGTCTGTGATGGCTCGGGATCCCTCACGCCGATTGGGTACCTTGGATTAGCGTTCCCCGGAGCACGATCATAATCGATGATTGAAGTAAGATGTAATTCTCATGGTCGATACTGCTGAAGTGTATATCGGAGTTGACATTGGAGGGACCAAGGTAGCTGTTGGTCTGGTTGACACCAAGGGAAAAGTTCTCTACAAGACGCGCAATCCGATGCAGGCTCGCGGCACTGCCGCAGAGGCCCTAACCGCGGTCCGAGTTGCGATCGACACCGCCCTGCGTGAAAACCCAAGTACTGTGGTGCGGGGCATCGGTCTCATCTCGCCCGGAACGGTCGACCCGCAGACCGGAATCATTCTCAACACTTCGAACCTTCCTTGCTGGCGCAACTTCCCTCTGGCAAGGGAAATCCAGAAGGCGTACGGCTTACCTGCCCAGGTGCACAATGATGCCAATGCTGCCGGGCTCGCTGAAGCTCTTTGGGGTGCCAGTGTGGGCTACAAGTGCATGTTCTACGCAACCATCGGTACTGGAATCGGCACCGCGATCACATACAACACGCAGCTTTACCTCGGCCGCACCGGAGCTGCAGGAGAAGGCGGTCACAATACGATCGACTATCGTGGGACGAAGTGCCGCTGCGGCAAGTCGGGATGCATCGAAACCTTCGCGGCAGGCTGGGCGATTGCGGCGCGCGCCCAGGACCGCCTGGTGCGCGAAGGCAAGCGGGGTCAGCGCATCCTTGAACTCGCAGGCGGCAATCGCGAAAAAGTCAGCAGCGAGACGCTTGCGAAAGCCTGGGAAGAAGGCGATCTGCTCGCCACCGAGATCCTTCGCGAAACCGCTGATATTCTGGCCGTCTGGTTCGGCAATGTCGTCGATCTGCTGGAGCCGGATATTATCGTAGTCGGAGGTGGAATCAGTCATTTGATAGCGCAATGGTTCGACCGCATCGCATCGCAATTGCCTTTCTGGTCTGTGAACGCCCGCTGTGGAGAAATTCCCTTCGTGGAGGCAAAGTATCGTACCGACTCAGGAATCGTAGGAGCTGCTGCGCTCTGCGTGGCTCGCACGCTGCTGTGAAACCTCCCCCAGGGTTCGCCACCAACACTACGAGGCTGTAAACGCGTGCGCGCTTCCGGACCGGGCCGCTGGCAAGCCGCACAATCAGCCACCCAGCCTTAATTTAACCAGCGATGAAGAAACCCTATACCGACAAGCAAGGCTCAGTATCTGGAGTTCATTTGCTACTACGGCAAAATCCACGGCCACCCACGGTCGGAGTCCAAAATGCAACAGGATTTTCGAGTTTCTCCACCGTCCGTGCGCCAGATGATCCTGACGCTTGAAACATGGCCTTATCGAGCGAACACTAGGCCAGGCTCGATCCATCCGTCGGCTGATTCCGCGTGAGGACCTGCCGGATTTGGTCTAGCCTGACCAACGCGATCTCAAATCCACCGCCAACCTATGGGGGTCTACTGGACGGGTACACCATCAGCATGGATTTGACGTACAAAACCAGGACTGGCTGTTCACACCTAGTGCTTGTCGACGACTGGGAGAGCGCCATCGCCTTGTGGCTCCGCTGTGACGTCGGCGATCACTCCGCGGATTAGTCGGCAGACCATCCAGTATAGGAAGGTCTGAAGCGGGCCGATGCGGAAGAGCAGGCCTTGAGCATGCGTTAGCTGGAACATCGGCGGCTCAGTTCGCTATTGGGCACGACCTTCCGAATAAACCTTGATCCAATGAGTGCGGAACTGGGGGTTTATTTTCTTGCGGTTGACATCTAAAAAGACGACTTTGGATTCCTGGTTTGGCATGTGACAGTCAATACAATTGCTGGCAATCGCACCTCCCAACTTGGAGTAGACACCACAAGCTTCGATCTGATGACAGGTCAAGCAACGCTGGGAGAAAGCAGCGAGATCGCGCTCGCGCTGGTGGACGTCGTGGCACGTTGAGCAGGACATGTTCGGGGAACCCTGAAAACAGCGGCTCTTCTTCAAGAGCATCACCTGCTTGCCGTGAACATCGATGTCTGCCTCAGAGTCGATTGGTCCTAAGTCAATGTAGTTCTCCAGTGGTTGTCCTGGAACATAGGAGAAGGCTGGAGCCAGTTCGCGCGTTCCCTGGCCGCCGTGGCACTGCCCGCACACCTCGGATTGCCGGGCGGGCGACAACTTTGCGGGATTTACAATCACTCCCCCTGGGCGCGCAGACTTGGAGGCCGAACGCTCGACATGCTCGCGACCTGGACCGTGGCACCTTTCACAGGAGATACCCAATACAAAATTTGAGGTGTTATACACATTGGCGGACGAAGAGGATACGAGTGATTCGAAGTAGCCAGCGTGACACTCAAGACAACGGGGAATAATTGGCCGTTCGAAATTCGCGGTGCCGTCCTGGTACCCGGGACTGTTAATCCATTGGCCCAGAACGGTCGAGTAACCCACAGGCAGTTGAAACAGCTGATCCCCTTCCCAAAACAAGTAGGTCTGGCCTTTTCCTCCGGACCCGATCACCAGATCGAACCGTTCGGTGTGTGACCGGGTATCAGGAGGAGTTCCCCAGACAGCCGTCTGGAAAAACCCGTCCTCCTTGGAGTCCATCTGGAAAAACAGATTGGGATTCAATGTTTTCAGAACATTTGCACCAGGACTGAATGTCCCCACGATTGAGCTCTTGTCGGCGACTTGCGAGGTTACATGGTGAACCGTCTTGTAATACGTGGCGACTTTGTCCTGATGGCAGGGGCGACATGCCTCGTCGCCTACGTAGCCACGCCGCGGAGCCGGCTGTTTGCTCACAGTCGGAGAACGTGATCCGGATTGCGCGGCGTTTGCTGTTGATTTAGGCGATTGGAGCTGGGCCTGAGACGAAGAAACCAATGTCAAAAGCAGTATGACAGTGGTTACAAACATAAGTAATAAGGATTTCCTTCTTCCTTCGAAAACGGGACATATTATATACCCCGTATGGTCAAGAACTCGTGGCTGTACTACGCTCTTGCTGACGGGTACAGGGTGGTTGTGTTTTTGCGTCCGCGCTTTCCGCCTAGTCTCGAGCCCTTACCGATCATTGAGGACAGATGTAACAAACACGACCAACCTGGTGGCGAAGGACGGGCGCCGGACGGAAATCGCTAGTTACGACTGCGCTGGGGAGCTGGTGCATCACGGAGTGTCAAAGGAAGGGAACAGAAGCTGGATTCATCGGAGCGAGCCTGACTGGAACCTCGAGACGTTTGTCGCCCACTCCGACTCATTCGGAGTGACGTGCCAGCGCAGAGCGTTAAACCAATCGAGCCTGTTGATGAGGAAGTCAGGTCCAAGCTGCCAAACCGCGATGAGTATGGACATTTCAGCCCTCCCTCCACGAAGAAGAAAGCTCAATAGAGTTCTCCGTGGCGGCGCGCCGGTTCTAAATATGGTCCTGCATGGCAATGCTTTTCTTGCAGCTAGCACGGCGAACCAACTTCTCGGAGTGGTTGTGGCCTTTGCTCAGAAACATGAGACACCTCAGACGAAAATCGCGGTAACGCCACTACCGACAACTACACACCCGAACTGCTGGATCGGCTAGGATGACCTCCATCCATCGGTGGTCGTCTTAGCTTAGTTGGGGATTCGGATGGAGCGGCGAATGCAGTGCTGATCGCGCACGACCCCTGATTGGTGCCAATTGGCCAAATGCTTCCCTATTCAATCTTCCAGACACTGTTTGGCAGAGGTCACCACTTTGCTAAAGCCAGGGTCGGCACGCAGCCTTTCCAGCAGGGGGTCATTTAGCAGATTGGAATATGCGCAGAAATTGCGCTCGACGGCGCCCTGCAGCAGCAGCAGGGCAGCCTGGTTCTTGCCACAATACCCGAGAATGGCTCCCTGATAATACAGGGTCTCGGGATCGGGCTCGACCGGCAAGCTGATTATCGCCTCATGAGCGAGGTGGTCCAATTCCAAAGTCGATCGGTGCACTACGCAAGCCTCCAGCAGATCACGGTGATAGCGCGGAGCGGTTGGCATCTGCTTGATGGCTTCCCGCGCCTCCGCAATTTTGCCTTCTCGCAAAAGGAGGGAGGGCATCACATACGCTGCCCATTCTGAGCCGGCGTCGAGGCGAATAAAATCCGCGGCACGCTGGGTCTTGCCAAGCTCCATGAACGACCAGGCACAGGAGCGGTAGATATAGTTGCCAGGATCGAGCGCCAGCGCGGTGTCGCATTCCTTGGTAGATTGCTCTAGCATCCCCGCGTAGCGATAAACGTAGGCCATCACGAAATGGGCCTGCGCACTCTCCGGACGGCTCTTGACCAGAGTCAGCGCGGCTTCGTAGGCTTTACTTAATTCACCGCGCTCGACGCGGTTGGTGATGAGCTGTCCCACGGCGAAGATGCGATTGGGATCCAGCTTCAAGGCGCGCTCATACGCCTGGTTGGAACGCTGGAACATCGCTTCGCCGCCGTCCGAATAAGTCGAGTCGTAGTAGTAACGCAAACCCAGCTGTTCCCATGCGGGCGCGTAGTTGGGGTCGGACTGCACCACATGCTCTAGCACTGCGATGGCATCCTTGTTGACCGCGGGATCGTGCGGCAAGGCGAGGCTGTGCAGGTAGAGATCGTACGCTTCGGGGTCCTTTGGACGAGTGCCGGCCTCGATACTTCCACCCACCGCACCTAAGGTGGGCAGCAAACCTTGACGCACTTGGGCAGTTATCCCGTTCTGCAGCGCGATAAGGTCCTGAGCTGGCACGGTCAGGTTGGTCTGCCAGCGGAGCCGGTCATCTTGCACATCGATCGCCTCTAGCGTGACCATGAGATTGTCGCCCTGCTTCAGGAAGTGTCCGGTTAATACGGTGGCAACGTGCAGCTCGCGACCGGCCTTCTGTGGATCGACGTCACTGGCCGCATATTTTCCCGTGAGCGAAGAAGGACGAACATCCAGCGTCCGTGTGTAGGTGAGCGTATTGGAGATTTCGTCTGCGAGTGCCGAGCGCAGGAACTCGACACTGATGTCACCGTTTACGTTCTGCAACGGCAGCACGGCAATGGTGTTCTTCGCTGCGCCACCGCCAGCGCCCGGACGATGCTTGAACCACAATGCTGCTGCCGCCGTCAACGTAAGGGCGAGCAATGCGCTGACGCCCAACAAGAGATAGGTCTGCAGCTTGCTCGAAGTTTGAAATGAACTCGTCTTGATGTGGTACGGCAAGGCTGGTTTCAACCGACCTGAGGTGGTTAGCTTAGGCTCGGTTTCTTTCTTCAGCGATTGGAGGTCTCCCTTCATTGTTAGCGCGCTCTGGTAGCGGTTGCCCGGGTTCTTCTCCAGCGCGCGGCCAAGAATACCTTCCAGATCGGGTGGAAGAGCCGGATTGAGCTTCAGGGGAGATACCGGTTTCTGGTTCAGGACGGCATCCATCGTGGTGACCACGTTGGTACCGGCAAATGGTTTTTTGCCGGTCGCCATCTGGTAAAGCACAGCCCCCAGCGAGAATAGATCGCTGCGCGGATCGAGTTCTTCGCCGCGAGCTTGCTCGGGAGACATGTAAACTGCCGTGCCAAAAATCTCGCCTGCGACGGTTAGGTCTTGCTCCATCCCTACGTCGCTGCTGCTGAGTGCACGCGAAACCTTCGCCAGCCCGAAGTCGAGGATCTTGACCTGGCCCGAATTGGTGAGAAAGATGTTGGCCGGCTTGATGTCACGATGAATGATCCCTTTGGCGTGGCAGGCCGCGAGCGCATCCGCGACCTGGATGCCGACGTCGAGAATCTCCTCCAGCTCGATCGGCTTCCCCAGCAGCCGTTCCTTCAGGCTCACCCCTTCCAACCTTTCCATGACGATGAAAGGATGGCCGTCGTGGTCTTCGATGTCGTGAATGATGCAAATGCTGGGATGGTTCAACTGCGAAGCGGCACGTGCCTCGCGGATAAAGCGGTCCAGGGACTTGCGGTCGTGGACCAGGTTGTCGGGAATGAACTTCAGAGCCACGTGGCGGCCGAGGCGGGTATCTTCCGCGTCGTAGACCACACCCATGCCACCACCACCGAGCTTCCCCACGATGCGGTAGTGGGAAACGGTCTGGCCGATCATTCCGAGGGCCGCGGTTTCCATTTGGCGGTTATGTTAGGCCGACGCAAGAATTCGGTCAACCCGATGTACCCGACGTACCCATCTGATAGACAGAGTAGCACTTTCATGGTTGAGAAGGCGAGAAGGCTGCTTAGAAAACTGGTTACACAGGCCATCCGAGTGGGGTAAGTGCATTCCGTCTGAGAGCACCCAAAATCAACGTACTTCATGACTTCACGTAACGGCACAGCGAGGCGTGCGCGGACGCATCGCTTATTGCATCCCCATCCTTGTTCATGGTAGGTCCACTAATCCGTCCTTCCCATGACTCAGGTAGTAGTGAACGGCGGGTGTGATAATGAGCGACAACACCATCGAAATGGTGATGCCGCCGATCACGGCAATGGCGAGGGGTTGCAACATCAGTGAGCCAGCACCGATTGCCAGCGCCAGCGGCAGCATTCCTGCTGCTGCGGCCAGAGCCGTCATGAGGATGGGGCGAAGCCGGCGGCGGCCCGCCTGGATCATCGCATCGTACGCCGAAAAACCGGCGCGGCGAAATTTCTGATCGGCGTCCAGCAGCAGGATACCGTTCTTCGCTACTATGCCGATGACCATGATCAGCCCCATGAAGGACGCAATATTGAAAGTGATACCCGTAACCAGCAACGCGAGGAATACTCCGGAGGTGGAGAGAAGTGCTGAAGCCAGGATCGACAGCGGGGCGGCCAGCGTACAAAACTCAAACAAAAGCACCAGGAAGACCAGCAGCGTTGCGAGCACCAGGACAAGCATAAGGTCGCGGAACGATTTCTGCTGCTCTTCGTAAGTTCCTCCATATACCACTCGAATTGAAGGAGGCAGATGCAGATCCGCAACGGTTTGCTGCACTGCCTTGATCGCGCTGCCCAAGTCAGTCCCCTCCAGGCGGGCGGTGACGGTGACGTCACGTTGCAGGTTTTCGCGGCGGATCTCGGTCTGCCCAGGCAATTCGGTGATGGTCGCCAGCGTACCCAACGTGGCGGTGTGTCCGGTTGTGCTGTTGAGCAGCGTGTTACTCATGGCGTCCAAAGAACGGCGGTTGCTCTCGGGATAGCGAACGCGAACGGTGTATGCAATGTCGTTCGTGATGATAGGCGTAGCGGCAGGTTCGCCTTCGAGAACCGCCGTCGCATCAATGGCGACTTCTTCTGCTGTGAAGCCGGCACGCGCCGTGACCGTCGGATTCACCTGGAAGACTGTGGCCGGATTGCTGATCGTATTGTCGATGCCGTTCAGGATGTCAACAACGCCGGGAACCTTGCTGATGGCATCGGCGACCCGCGGCGCCCATTGGGTCAGCGCAGCGGCATCCGGCGAAAACAACTTGATCTGGACCGGTTCAGGCGCATTCGACAAATCGCCGATCATATCCTGCAGCACCTGGATAAACTCAACATCGATTCCCGGCTCCTCCTGTTTTATCTTTGCCCGCAGGTCGGCGGTGACATCATCTACGCTGCGGCTGCGCTTGGTCTTCAGCTTCACGGCAATGTCGCCGGTGTTGGCTTCGGTGACTGCAGCCAAGCCAAGTTGCAGGCCGGTACGCCGGGAATAGCTATCGACCTCAGGGACCTCCCGAATCATCTGCTCAAGGTGACCGACGATCCGATTGGTTTCCTGAAGCGAAGTGCCTGGGGGCGTGATGTAGTCGAGAACGAAACCGCCTTCATCCATTGCAGGCAGAAGGTCGGTACCGAGTCCTTTATAACAGAAGAACGATGCCACTACGAGCAGTACGCCGAAGATGACGATCCATCTTGGCCGGTCGAGAGCGAAGCGCAGACGGCGTTCATAAAAATCCACGATCTTGCGAAATACACCTGTGATTGAGGCTTCTTCGGCGGCAAGCAACCGCTCACCTTCGCTGAGGTCGCTGGGCTGGGCAGATTCCGGGACCTGATGCTTTCGGTGAATGAAGTACTGGCTGAGTGTCGGCGTCCACGTCAGGGCAAGTGCGAGCGACGTAAGCAGCGAGACGCCCACGGTGATGGCCAAGGCGCGGAAAAACACGCCGGTTACCCCGGTGGTTGCAATCAACGGAATGAAGACAACGATCGGGGTGATCGTAGAGCCGATGAGCGGAACCGTGATCTCCTTGAGCGCGCTGCGAATTGCCTCCAGGCGGTCTTGTCCAGCATCGCGGTGCAGCGCAACATTTTCAATCACCACAATTGCGTCATCGATGACCAGCCCCACGGCCGCGGCCAGTCCGCCAAGAGTCATCAGATTAAAGCTCTGATTCAGGAACTTGAGCGCAATCAACGTGACCAACAATGTCACAGGTATGACCAGCACCGCCACGATTGAAGTTCCCCAGTCGCGCAAGAAAAGCACCATGATGAGCGATGCCAACAGCATTCCGATCAGGATTGCGTCGCGCACACTCTTGATGGATTCCGTAACGATTTCGGACTGGTCGTAAAAAGGCTGGAGCTGGATGCCCGGAGGCAACGACTGGCGAATGCGATCGATTTCGGTATGAACTTCATTCGCTACCTGAACAGTGTTGCTGTCTGGTTGGCGGCTGATGTTCAGCAATATCGCTGGCTTCCCATTCGCGGTAACCACTGTGTAAACGGGCTTGACGCCAGGCCCAACAGTGGCTACGTCACCAACATGTACGGCAACGCCCGCTGGCGTGGATTTGATCACGATTTGAGCAAGTTGCTCGGGATTGGTAACCTGTCCATTCACTAGCGCAAGATAGAGCTGATGGTTTTGCTCAAGCAGGCCGGGCGAGTCAATCAGATTCGTGCGTCGCACCGCATCAAGCAGATCCGAGACGGTTACGCTCGCGGCCAGCAGCTTTGCGGGCTCGGGCGTGATCAGAAACTCAGGTTCCTGTCCGCCCTGGACTACCACTGTGGCGACACCGTCCAGCCGGTTGAGGCGCGGCTTGAATTCGTAATTTGCCATCGTCCAGAGTTGTGACTGCGAGACCGTGTCCGAGGTCAGACTGTAGCCAATGATCGGAAAGCTGGCGAAGGTAAGTCTATGGGTTTGGATGGTGGCGTTCGCGGGCAGGTCGGTACGGATATGCGAAAGCGCCGCGTCGACCAGTTGCAGCGTCGTCACCATGTCCACATGCCAGTCGAAGAAGAGATCGATTTCGGCCGAACCGCGGCTGGTGATCGAGCGCACCTGTTGCAGTCCGGGGACGCTGTTTACCGATTCCTCGATTGGTCGCGTGATGGTGACCATCATTTGGTCGATGGGCATGACGCCGTTGTCCACACCGATGATGACGCGGGGGAAATCAGTGGTCGGAAAGACTGAAACCGGAATCGTGAAAGCCATGTACACGCCGGCCAAAGCTAGAATAACGATGAGAAAGATCACCGACTTTGCATAGCGCGTGTACCAGTAGCGCTCGTCGGTCGGGCCGGTTACGCGCGCGCGGTCAAGTATGCTTTGCCAATCCATGCGCGCGTCAGTCCTTCTTGTCCGGCGGCTTTTGACTGTCCGTGCCAGGTTTCCTGGCGCCAGCCGGAGGTATTGCCTCCGCGATTCTTACCTTGGTGTTGTCAGGTAGACCATAAGCACCCGCGGTGATGATCTTCTCGCCGCCGCTCAATCCTTGGGTGATTTGCAAGCGATCGCCCTGGCGAATGCCGGTTTCCACGCTTACGTGATGGGCCTTGCCGTCTGCGCCAGCAACCATCACGGTGCTGGCGCCTTCAGGAGTTTTTAACAACGCAGACGCAGGCACGATAATTGCATCATTCAAGGTGCGTGCAATCATCTGCACGGTTGCCGTCGTCCCCGGACGCAGGCTTCCGTCTGGATTGGGCGCCGCCACCCACACCTCGACCGTCGTGCTGTTGGGATCGAGTGCAGGGCTTACGAGCGAGACTTTGCCGTTAACTTGAATATTGCCTGGCGCTGTAACGGTTGCCTCGTCCCCGGCTTTCAGAGCGGCGGCGGCGGCCTGCGGTATGTGCGCACGCGCGATCACGGACGAGGTGTCCATCACGATGAGCAGTGGGGTGCCTGCGGGCGCGGTTTCGCCAGGATAGAGCGGTCGCTCTGTGACCACGCCATCGATCGGGCTGCGGATTTCCGAATAGGAAAGCTGGGCAGCGGCGCCCTCGTATTTTCCCTGCGCCGACGTGAGCTGCCCTTTGGCCAGCTTCATTTGGTCTTTCTTGCCGGCGGCCTCCAGCGCAGTCAAGTGTCGTTGCGCGATTTCATAACTTGCTTTTGCCTGGATCACCGCCACTGCCGACTGATCGAAATCCTTGCGCGGCAGGGCACCTTGCTCATAGAGGATTTTGCGGCTGTCGTAAATTTTTTGCTGCGCATCGTACTCCTGTTTCGCCGCCTTCAGGTCGAATTCTGCCTTTTGCCATTCCTCGGGCAGACTGGACGCCGTCTCAATCCCATACGTAGCTTGCGCTTGCTCGTACGTACCCTTGTTTTCAACCTCGGCCGCCGCCAGATCGCGATTTTCGATTACAGCGAGCAGTTCGCCACGATGCACCCGGCTGCCGCGATTGACGTAGAAGGCTTTCACGGGAGCTGTGATTTTGGGCGTGATTGCGGCCTGGTCTTTCGGAAACAGAATGGCATCAGCGGTAATGACCTGCTCGATCTTGCCCCGCTCCGCGACTGCCGTCTGCACCGTGACCACAGGCTCTGCTTCTTTTTCGCCCTTTGAGCAGGAGACAGTCGTTATCGCCATCAGCCCCACAATGAGGGAAACCGGCAAAGCCCTGAGAAGAGTGAATGTTTTCATGATCAGAATGCTCCCGTGAGCGTTTGCAGGTTCGCGATCGCCAGGTGATAGCGTGCCTCACCATCGTGATAGCCGTTACGTGCCGCAGTCAGTGTATTCTGGGCGTCCACGACCTCCAGTGCAGAGGCTTCGCCCGCCCCGTAACGCAGGTTCGTGAGCCGAAGGCTCTCCGCCGCCAGTTCTGCAGAGTTGCGGAGGGTGTCCAGCTGTCCGCGAGCTGTCTGTGCCTCCGAATAAAACGATTGCAAGGCCGCGAGCGCCTGCCTTTGCGCTGCGCTGAGTTCCACCTGCGCCTGGTGGCGCTGCAGTTCGGCCTGCCTGACTTTACTTTGCGTCGCACCCCAGCTAAAGACGGGTATGTTCAGGCTCGCCACCGCCGAATAGCCGAGATTGCGAAAACCGTTGCGATCATAGACCGCAAATCGGTTCGCATCGATTCCGTAGAACCAGTCGACCGTCAGCGACGGAAGATGCCCGGCGCGAGCCACCGTGACCTGATTGTCTGTAACAGCGAGGGCGGCGAATGCAGCCTGCAATTCAGGATTATTGTTCCTGGCCATCTCCTGAACGTCAGTCAGCGCTGGCAGCGCAGGCGCGGACCCTAGATCATCCACCAGCGTTAAGTCCTGAAAGAAGTTGGGAAACACCAGCACCGCCACTGCCAAGCGCGCATTCTCTTCCCCGAGTTTCGTGTCCTGCAGCTGGCGCTGCAGATCGTTGGCCTGGATCTGCGCCTTGATCACATCCGAGTGCGCCACTTCTCCGCCGGCTTCCAACTTCTTACTGAGGTCCAGGAAATGCTGCGCTTCCTCGGCAGCTTGCGAGGTGCTGATAGTCTTGGCCTGCGCCGTGAGCAGTCCGTAAAACGCCTGCACTACCGTCACCACCAGCCCCCGCGCGGCAATCTCCGCCTTGGCTCTTGCCAGCGCATGTGCGGCCTTGGCTCGCTGATAATCGGGCAACGAACCGAAGCCGAATGCCTCATGCGCGATACCCTGGCTGATGTATTCATGGGCGCCGTTGTTGGCGATGTACACCCCGGAGGCGGTACCGTTGGGTTGCGTGTAGATAAAGCTATTGCCAAAACTTACGTTCGGCAGCAACGCAGCGCGGGCCTGCACACGGTCCTCGCGTGCAAGTCCCAGCTCGGTAAGCGCCGCCTGGAATTGCGGACTGTTCGCTCTTGCTCTTGCGATCGCGTCGGCCAGCGTTAGCACCACGTTGGCCGCATTCTGGGGGGCCGGCGTCTGCGGAGACGACGGCGCTTGCGCTATCTGTGCTTCCAATCCCCACGTCGCGAGAAGCAGGCCCGTACTGGCGAAGTTGAGAATCCTAGTCGTAAACAAGAGTCCCTCTTGAATCGAGCCTCGTTCCGTGCCGAGGCAATCGACTTGATAAACAGCATTCTCTCAAACTCCGTTCGACGTCCTGTCCGCCAGGCGCGGTCCTGCTCCGAAAATGAGAAATTGCAAACGTCTGTAGGTGTCCTGGCACTGAGCCTTACAAAGGCGTTTCTCTGTTTCTCAACCGCCCACATGCTGCCGTTTTGGACCTAACTCACTTCCCTAATCATTACTCTATTCGTTCCCGGCGGAGGAGGTCACTGGGCGGTACAGGGCCATTCGCGGTTCCTGCGCTGGCGACCTTCATGCCTCCTTGGCTGCAACCACCATGGCAGTTGCGATGGGTGAATCCATTGCCAACATTTTGCAGCCTTTCTGGGCCCTGCCGATTCTGGCGATCGCCCGTATTCCCATGCGCCGATGATGGGTTTCATGGTCGTCACCTTTTTCGTATCGCTCATCGCCTTCGGAATCTTCCTGCTTCTTCTCGTTCCGCACGGATAGAATAAGGTCGCTCGAAATGCAAACTGGAACGTCGACCATCAGCTTCCGGTTCCTGTCAATGCCCTACCGACGTGTCCCACGGAGACGGGGCGGGCGGGCTGCGCCCGCGCTGCGAAGGAACCGGAGTTACTCGGTGACAGCGTATGTAGGAAAGTCCAGTTTTCACGACCGATGCAGATTGGTGAGTTCGTCAAAGCGCCGGCCCGGGGTGCGAGCATGCACATATCGGTCACTGTGCGACAGGAGTCTCGGCACTTCTTGAACACGGAAACGAGTACACAGCTGGGAGAGACTCTTTTCGAGGAGGATTTGCGACCGCCGCGGGTGGGGCTATCTTCAAAGCGATCAGCGCCGCTCGATCCGAGCGATACTCTGGGCAGTTTCGAGGCACCTGGCGCACCAGCAGGAAATATCACAAGGTTGCTAAAATAAGATCTGCCCGATCGCAAGCTAGCATCCTTGACGCCACTTGGTAGCTCTGAGTCCTTGAGGTCGTAACGAATGTGCAGGAATATCAAAACCCTTTTCAACTTCGATCCACCCGTCACCGCCGAAGAGATTCGAGCTGCCTCGCTTCAATTCGTGAGAAAAATCAGCGGCTTCAACAAACCGTCAAAAGCAAATGAAGCCGCGTTTCTGGCGGCAGTCGATGAAATAGCCGTCATCGCGACTCGTACTCTCCATTCGCTCGAAACCAACACACCACCGAAGAATCGGGAAGAAGAGGCCGCGAAAGCCAAAGCTCGCGCCGCTGAGAGATTCCGAGGTGAGCCTACCCTAGACACCCGCCTTGGGCAGGGTCGTGCATGATCGCGGCCCATCCCGGCAAATTTCCGGGAGAATCACCGCCATTCGGAAGTGATTCCTAAGACGTAATAGATTCATCAAGGTCCGCGTTTCTGGCCGGTCGCGTCATTCCACGTCAAACTCGTAGTACGCACCGTTATCAGTTGATCCTATCGGAGGGCCCAGGGGGATCTCGAGCGGTTCGCTGGGTTCCAGCACCTGTGCGGGATCGACTTCAAACTTGCGAATTTGAGCAGCAGCGAATTCCAGGTGGGCCTTGGTTTCCTCCCCTTTGGCTTGGGCCGCTTGACTCGCGGCCCAAGCGCGAAGCTCTTCAAGTTTAGTGAGCGCCATGGCCCGCACCTCGGGCGAAGCGCTCGCGTTCGAGGCCAGCTCCATCACATCGGTGAGGGCGACGTCGTCCACCGCCTTCTGCACTGCCACCAGATTCGCATGACGAGGCTGCGACTTCCACGTCACCGTCCAAAGCTGATCGAGCGTCTCCGACAAACCCAGCTGTCGAGGGTCCTGAGTCGTAGCCTCTGACAATCGAGCCGCCCGTTCCGGATCGAGCAGTATCGTCAGTGTTGTTTGTGCAGCAGTCTGCGCCGCTCCGACCGGATCGAAGGTCATGCCGGTGTGGGTCGCGAACGATTCGCGCGTGCGATCATAGCCAGCGGGGTGCGGTGGAATCAGCTTCTGAATCCGTTCGGGAATCGCGAGAGCCTCCGGCGAAATCGTGGCAAGCACCTCGTTCAGCGCCCTCCGCTGTTCCTCTGGGGCAATGGGCGCCGTCGGAATCTGGCCATCACCCCGTAGAGCATAGCTGTATTGCAGGCCGCCGATTTCCTTGGTCGCAGCTTCCACCTGGTAACGATGGTAAAGGTACACTGGTACCAAGGTGTCTTCCAGCATTGCCATTGGTGTGCCCTGGGGAATGTTGTCCACCCCAAAACGCTCCAGCGCCCGGGCTCGTACTTTCATCAC
>Ga0074045_10003068_pt1 | contig 15165 bp, 11 predicted proteins | sample BogForMeECP23OM2_FD_94442 | JGI IMG/M metagenome (GOLD analysis project Ga0074045, IMG submission 94442) | Bog forest soil microbial communities from Calvert Island, British Columbia, Canada - Bog Forest MetaG ECP23OM2 | ecosystem: Environmental > Terrestrial > Soil > Wetlands ...
GGAGGATACTTCATAATCAACGGGAGCGAGCGCGTGCTCATCTCCATAGAGGACCTGGTCCCGAACAAGCTCATGGTCACCAAAGAGCGCAACGGCATAGTCGCCAAGATATTCTCCACGCACTACGGCTTCAGGGCGAGGTGCGTGGTGGACAGGAACCAGGACGGCGTATACAGCGTCGAGTTCCCGTCGACCCCCGCAGGCGTCCCGTTCGTCCAGCTCCTCCGCGTGCTGGGCATGGAAGAGCCGGCGCAGCTGCTCGCTGGCTTCTCGCAGGAGAAGCACATCCGCAACGACGTGATACTCAATCTCGAGGCGGAGCAGTCCCGGACAAGGGAAGAGGCGGTCGATATGCTCAGCCGCAGGCTCTCGCCAGGGCAGCCGCCGGAATTCCGCCTCAACAGGATGGAGAACCTGCTCGATAACTATCTCCTCCCACACGTGGGCGTGACGAAGGCCGCGAGGATAGACAAGGCGAAATACCTCATCCGCATGGCAGAGCGCGCTACAAGGGTCGCATACCGCGAGATCGCTCCGGACGACAAGGACCACTACGCGAACAAGCGCGTGAAACTGGCCGGCGACATGATGGAAGAATTATTCCGCTACGCGTTCCAGTTCCTGATAAAGGATCTCGTGTACCAGGCTTCGCGCGCCGATGCGAGAGGCCGCAGGCTCCAGGTCCATACCCTCATCCGCCAGGATGTCATGGGAGACAGGATAAAGTACGCGATGGCCACAGGCAACTGGATCGCAGGGCAGACCGGCGTCTCGCAGCTGCTCGACCGTGTGAGCTATCTCTCCACGATTTCGCACCTGCGCCGCGTGATCTCACCCCTCAGCAAGAAACATCCTCACTTCAAGGCGCGCGATCTCCACGGCACGCACATCGGCAAGCTCTGCCCGAACGAGACTCCGGAAGGGCCGAGCTGTTCCCTGGTGAAGAACCTGGCCATCATGGCTGAGGTCTCGATCGGGGTGGAAGAGGAAGAGATAGGCAGGATACTCAAAGCGTACGACGTTAAAGAGTGAATACTTCTAGTGGTGAAAAAATGGCGATGAAACGCAGAAAAAGGAAGGCGGCTCCGGACAGGACGATCATATTCCTCAATGGCAGGACGGTAGGGACGCACCCAGACGGCAAGAGTCTGGCCAACCGGCTGCGCGAGAGGAGGCGCTCGAACGAGCTCAACAGCCAGGTCAATATATATTTCAACGAGAGGCTCAACGAGCTCCACATCCTGACCGACAAGGGAAGGGTGAGGAGACCGTACATCGTAGTGGAGAACGGGAAATCCCGCCTCCAGCCCGAGATCATGGCTAGGATAAGGAACAACGAGCTCAACTGGAACCATCTCGTGAAGATGGGCATCGTGGAATACCTCGACGCGCAGGAGGAGGAGAACTCGCTCATCGCGATAAAGGAATCCGAGATAACCCCGGACCACACGCATCTGGAGGTCGATCCGTCGAACATGTTCGGCGTTGTCGCAGGAGTGCTCCCGTATGCGCAGCACAACTCGTCCCCCCGTATCACCATGGCATGCGCCATGACAAAGCAGTCGCTCGGTATCTATTCCGCTAATTTCGGCACCCGCTACGACACCCGCGGCTATATAATGTACTATCCGCAGGAGCCGCTCGTGCAGACGCGCACGTACAAGGCGCTCAACCTGAGGGAGAAATCCGCGGGCCAGAACTGCGTGGTCGCGCTCATGAGCTACCACGGCTACAACATGGCCGATGCCATAGTCGTGAACCGCTCGTCCATAGACCGCGGATTGCACCGCGTATCCATGTTCAAGACCTACGAGACCGAAGAGAGGATGTACCCGGGAGGCCAGAAGGACAAGATCGAGCTTCCTACCCCAGAGGTCGTGGGATACCGCGGCGAGGAGGCGTACAAATACCTCGCAGAGGACGGCATCGTGATGCCGGAAAGCGAAGTGGACAGCAAGGACGTGCTCGTCGGAAAGACGTCGCCCCCGAGGTTCCTCGAGGAGATATCCGTCTTCGGCGCTGTCGAAGAGAAGAAACGAGAAAGCTCGCTCTCATTGAAATCAGGCGAGAAAGGCCGTGTGGACTCGGTGCTCATCACCGAAGGCCCGAGCGGCAACCGCCTGGTGAAAGTCCGCATCCGCGCGATCAAGACCCCAGAAGTCGGGGACAAGATCGCATCGAGGCACGGGCAGAAGGGAGTCATAGGCCTGCTCGTCCCGCAAGAGGACATGCCGTTCACGAAATCCGGAATAACGCCGGACCTGATCGTGAATCCGCACGCCATACCTTCCCGTATGACTGCGGGCCACCTGCTCGAGACATTGGGCGGGAAGGCCGGGTCGCTCGGCGGCCTCCTCATGGACGGCACCGCGTTCGGCGGCAACACCGAAGAGGAGTTCCAGGAGATACTCAAGAAAAACGGATTCAACGAGCACGGGGAGGAGATGCTCTACGACGGGCTCACTGGCAAGATGATAAAATCGAGGATATTCATCGGTGTCGTCTATTACCAGAGGCTCCACCACCTGGTCTCGAACAAGATGCACGTGCGGTCCCGCGGACCGGTGCAGCTGCTCACGCACCAGCCGACAGAAGGCCGCGCCCGCGAAGGAGGCCTCAGGTTCGGAGAGATGGAACGTGACTGCCTCTTAGGTTACGGGGCGAGCATGCTCATCAAGGAGCGTCTCCTCGAAGAGAGCGACAAGACGGTCCAGCTGATATGCACCGAATGCGGTTCAGTCTCAACGCATGATTATGCGCGCAACCGCGACGTGTGCCCGATATGCCAGAGCGAGAATGTGGAATCAGTCGAGATAAGCTACGCATTCAAGCTCTTGCTGGACGAGATAAAATCGCTGAACATCTTCCCGAGGATTATACTGAAAGAAAAAGGCTAGATTCACGAGGTTATGCAAAATGGTCGAAATAAACAAGGTCCTGGACAAGCTGAAGTTCTCGCTTTTCTCACCCGAGATGATCAGGAAGATGTCTGCCACGAAGATAATCGTGCCGGACACCTATGACGACGACGGCTATCCTATAGACGGCGGCCTCGTCGATACGCGTCTCGGCGTCGTGGATCCGGGCCTGCGCTGCAAGACCTGCGGCGGCACGGTCAAGGAATGCCCGGGCCATTTCGGCCACATAGACATGGTGCGCCCTGTCATGCACGTCGAATTCGCCAAGCACATATACTATATACTCAAATCCACCTGCCCCTCGTGCCACAAGGTGCTGGCCAACAAGCCGGCGGCCAGGATAGAGGAGATAGAGAAGGTCGTCGAGAAGGTAGCGGAGGAAGATACGATAGTGAAGCCCCCGGTCCCCACCGAAGGCGAGAACGTCACCGATTCGCTCCTCAAGTTCGCCAAAGAGGAGAAGGAGAAGGCAGCGGCGGCCGCTGTGAAAGTCGAGGTCGAGGCGAAGAAGAAAAAGAAGGAGAAATCATCGCGCAAGTGCCCGCACTGCGATTTCGAACTCCCTGAGATAAAGCTGCTCAAGCCCACGACGATATTCCGCGACAAGGACATGATGCTCCCGACGGATATCCGCGACTGGCTATCCTCATTGAACGACAGCGACCTGCGCTCGCTCGGATTCGATCCGCTTTACTCGCGCCCGGAGTGGATGATAATGACTGTCCTTCCGGTCCCGCCGGTGAACGTCAGGCCTTCGATCACGCTCGAGACAGGGGAGAGGAGCGAAGACGACCTCACCCACAAGCTGGTCGATGTGATCAGGATCAACCAGAAGCTCGAGGCCAACATCAACGCGGGAGCGCCGCAGCTCATCATAGAGGACCTCTGGGAGCTGCTGCAGTACCACGTCACCACTTATTTCGATAACGAGACCGCGAACATCCCGCCGGCGCGCCACCGCTCGGGAAGGCCGCTCAAGACGCTCGCGCAGAGGCTCAAAGGCAAAGAGGGCCGCTTCAGGTACAACCTGTCCGGAAAGCGTGTCAACTTCTCAGCACGTACGGTCATCTCCCCTGATCCAAGGATAGATATGGACAAGGTGGGCATCCCGCAGAGCGTGGCAGAAGAGCTGACAGTCCCGATGCATGTCACCGAATGGAACCTCAACTACTGCAAGCAGCTCATCCTCTCACCGGTCTATCCCCGCGCCACCTACATCATAAGGACGGATGGCAGGAGGATAAAGGTCGGAGAGACGCCAGAGCTCGCGAAAGAGCAGCTCGAGAACCTGAAAGTCGGCTATACCATAGAAAGGCAGATCATCGATGGGGATATATCTCTCTTCAACAGGCAGCCTTCGCTCCACCGCATCTCCATGATGGCGCATGAGGTCAAGGTCCTGCCAGGCAAGACATTCAGGATAAACCCGGTCGTGGTCGCGCCATACAACGCGGACTTCGATGGGGATGAGATGAATCTGCACATCCTCCAGACCGAGGAAGCGCAATCAGAGGCCAGGCACCTCATGAAGGTCGAGGGACAGCTTTTGTCCCCAAGGCATGGGCACGCGCTCATCAAACCGCAGGAAGACCATGTATCCGGGCTATACTTCCTCACCAAGGACGATTCGTATTTCACGAAAAGCGAGGCATCGAACCTCCTTTACCTGATCGGGATAACCGAGCTTCCGGCCTCGGACGGACCCAACGGGATGTACTCCGGCAAGCACCTCTTCTCGCAGCTGCTCCCAGACGATTTGAGCGTGAAGGTGCAATCCAAGCTCGGCGAAGAGATCGTGATAAAGAACGGAAAGCTCATCAAGGGGGCTGTCGAGAGCAAGGCGATGGAAGGCGAACTGCTGGAAAGGCTGTTCATCAACCACGGGCCGGAATACACGAAGCAATTCCTGGACCGAGCCACGCGGCTGGCCCTGGAGGCGATCTCCCTCTACGGTCTGTCGGTATCGCTCAAGGATTATTCCCTCTCGCCGAAAGGCAAAGAGAAGGTGAAGGAGATAACGGACAGGATGGACCGCGAGATAGACAACCTAATCATGCAATACAAGAACCGCTCTCTCGAACGCGCTCCTGGCATGAGTCTGAAGGAGACGCTCGAAGGCATGATCATGGAGATAACCTCCAAGACCCGTGAGGATGCGGGCAAGCTCGTCGAGTCGGATCTCGGCAGCACGAATCCGTCCATCATCATGGCCAAGATCGGAGCGCGTGGCAGCCTGCTTAACGCCATCCAGATGTCGGCCCTCGTCGCGCAGCAGACCGTGCGCAGCAAGAGGATAACCCGCGGTTACAAGAGGAGGATACTGCCGTATTTCAAGCCCGGCGTGATAACCGGAGCCGCGCGCGGTTTCGTGTACTCGTCGTTCCACACGGGGCTCACCCCATATGAATTCTTCAACCACGCGATGGGCGGCCGTGAAGCGCTGGTCAACACGGCCATCCGTACGGCGCGTTCGGGTTACATGCAGCGCAGGCTGATAAACGCGCTCCAGGACCTCGTTGTCATGGACGATTTCACTGTCAGGAACGCTGATATGAGCATAATACAATTCATCTACGGAGGCGACGGGAAGGACCCGATGTATTCTTCCACGGCCAGCCTCGCTGATGAAGCGAAACAGGATGATGTCGATACTGCATAAGGTGAACTCATGAAAGCATACAAACGTCCGAGTGTCAAGATTGCACCATTTGAAGCGGTCGGCGTCGTCTGTGCCCAGAGCATAGGCGAGCCTGGTACGCAGATGACCATGCGTACGTTCCACTACGCGGGTGTCGCGGAGCATGTGCCTACTGGATTGCCCAGGCTCATCGAGATAGTGGATGCGAAGAAGGAGCCCAAGAAGCCCATCATCGACATCTACCTGAAATCGTCCTACGGCCGCAGCCGCGGCGAAGCCGAGAAGGTTGCCAAGGAGCTCGCCAGCGTCTTCGTCTCCGATGTCGCTTATGTCGAGGACGACCTGGAGAACCTCCTGATAAGGGTCATCTACCATGAGAAGGACGGCAAGGCGCAGGGTATCACGTTCGCCATGCTGAAGAAGGCACTCGAGCCCTTCAGCGCCGATCTCAAGGTCGATGAGAACACGGTCATAATAAAACCGGCCAAGGAAGTCAAGGAGACCAAAGCGCCGAAAGCAGGCGAGAAGAAGCCGGAGAAGAAGCCCCTCACAGCCAAGGCGGTCAGGAAGCTCTCTCAGAAAGTGAACTCGGCCATAGTCCGCGGGGTGAAAGGCATCTCGAGGGCGGTCGTCATCAAGGGAGACGACGAGTTCTTCGTCCGAGCCGGCGGTTTCAACATCGTGGGCGCCAGCGAGCACTCGGCTGTCGACATGACGCGCATCTACACCAACAACATAAAGGAGATCGAGCGCGTCTATGGCATAGAAGCGGCCCGCAACGCCATCGTGAAGGAGATAAAAGACGTCATGGACATGCAGAAGCTCTATGTGGACATACGCCACATCATGCTCATCGCGGATGCGATGACCTATGGCGGCATGGTGAAATCCATAGGAAGGCACGGGCTCTCCGGGGAGAAGGTCGGAGTATTAGGGCGTGCGGCGTTCGAAGAGACGATCAAGCACCTCATAAACGCGAGCGCTTTCTCCGAAGAGGAGAAGCTCATCGGCGTGACTGAGAACATCATAGTCGGACAGACGGTCCCTGTGGGGACCGGGAAGATAAAACTGGTCATGAAGGCCAAGAAGAAATGATGGTGAGTTACATGGCAGATGCTACTGAAGAACTAGAAGAGAAGGAAGTCGAGACGGCAGACGCTGAGCTCGCCGAGAATGCCCAGACTGAAGCCCCGGTGAAGGAGAAGAAGCAGAAGAAGGTAGTCCGGAGAAGGAAGACCAAGAAGGAGAGGGAGAATCCGCTCACCATGGCGGTCAGGCTCGCGGTCGAGAGCGGCAAGGTCGATTTCGGCGGAAGGGCCGGCATCGGCTCGGCGGACAATGTCAAGCTGTTCATCGTGGCGAACAACGCTCCTGGAGACATAAAAGCGAAGATAGAATCGCGCTCCAAAGTGTCGAACGTCCCTCTGATACAATTCGAGGGCAGCTCTATGGAGCTCGGGTCCGTGTGCGGAAAACCGTTCCCCGTATCCGTGCTCTCCGTCTTCGAAGAGGGCTCTTCGAACATCCTGGAGCTCGCGAAGAAGAAATGATATTTTTATTTTTATGATGATTCTTATGGTTGAACTTACCGGAGACGACCTGAGCATGTTCTCGAATTTCGAGAGCATAACGCATGTGATGCCGTCGGATTACCTGAACACCGAATCCTCGATCATCTTCCTGGTGAGCGCCGATTCCCTGGGTAAGGCCATAGGCAAGAAGGCGGCCAACATAGAGCGGCTGAAAGTCATATTCCGGAAAAGGGTGATAATAGTCGCGGACAGCGACGACCCGGAGATGTTCGTGCGCAATTTCTTCGGCAACATCCAGATATTCAACACTGAGATCCGCGATGTGATGGGCGAGAAGTTCATCCTGCTCACCATAGACGAGAAGGACCGCGGCATCGCGATAGGGCGCGACGGCGAGAGGATAAAGGCGGCGAAAGTGTTCCTCAAGAAGAAATTCAACGCGACCGTGCAACTGAAGACGAGACGGCAGGCCATCTGATTATCCGCGGTCTAGCACGAAACCTTCTTCCAATTCATCGTTCGCGTAGACGAGCAGGTCCCTGGAGCTGATTTCCCCGCTTTTCAAGCCATTCAAGAAGTCTTCGTCCACATCTCCCGCGAGGACGGCTATCCCCGCTTCCCTCAGCGCGCCGTTGAAATGGCTTATGGCCGGCCTTTTGGTTTCCTGGGTGCTTATTATCGCGGCGGCGTTCGAGTAGTCGGCGAATGAAAAGTGGTCGGAAAGCGCGCGCAGATCCATGTCCAGCACGAGAACGTAGTCCTTCGTGGCTTTGTTTATGGCCGCGAGCGTAGCCAGATCGGTTGTCGCCCGAACAAGCACGGCCTTGCCGGATTCGATTATCCCCCTGCCGGAGACGTTGAGGCCGAACCTCGGGCTCAACTGCATCGGCTCGGGTTTCACTTCAAGGATCTTCTTTCCGGTCTCCTCCGGCCTCGTCACGTGTTTCTGGATGACGTTGCTGCATTGTATGACGAGCCAATGGTACCCGTTGTAAGCCAGCTCCATGTACAGTGGGGGGTTCCCGTTTGCTTTCAGCGCGTGGAATCCGTGCCGTAAATCGGAGATGGCGTCGGCTCCCAGCGATTGGGTCAGGCCGCCGAATTCCAATTCTAGGTCGGCAAGGTCGGATTCGTCCACGCCTTCCTTCAACTGTTTCATTGCGCCATTGCTAAACCCGTATGCGGTTTCAGCATAATCCGACAGAAACCTGGGATGTGAAGTGTCCAGGTCCCCGAGAAGAACGACGCGTGCGAATTTTCGGTTTGCGCCTCCTATGCCGATTCCCATCTGGATAAGTGCATCTCCACGTGCGAAATCGTTCACAGCGTTCACATGAAATAAGGTGGTGTGTATGCCCGCGCTCGGTATGGGTGTGGTATCGACCGGCATCACGAGCACTCCCGGGGTCTGTTTCATCGGAAGACCGACCCTCCTCTTGAACGCCACCATGTCCCTTGAAAAATCCGACGCCAAGATGCCCTTTACAATACCAGCGACCCTTCCGATTATTTCTTCCGAATTATCTGCCAGGACAAATCCCGATGCCCCCAATCCGGTTCCTGCGGCAGTGCATTCGTCGGACCGCACCGCGGCATAAAGTTCGCTGAAAGGCTGCACCGAAGCGCGGATCGCCTCGAGCTCGGTTTTCGAGAAATCGGTCGAGCGTATCGCACGGGGCGCTTCTTCCGGCGCTTCATGAGACACACCAGCGCGTCTTAGGAAATCGGAAAAAAAACCCGGCGTTATTGCGACTTGAGGCAGATAACCGAACCCACATCTTTCAAGCAAGGGCTGGTGTTTCCTGAGCCCGGCTGTTTTGGCTCCGAGCCCTCCAGGGCCGATCGTATCCCGTTCTGGTTTGACAGTAACTTCCTTATTGGAGTGTGGAGTTGTGAAATTTGTCTTCATGGCGCTCTATCCACTTATATAGGAGAAATATATTTAAATTGTTGTAATTAGTTGTCTGCTGTATCTATAAACTGCCTCTTCCCGCCTGCTTTTTATTCCGTTCCACGCCCAATGATGCTCGGTACCTGCGCAATGGCCTCTAGAGCTTTTAGCGATGACGGAAAGGTTGAACACGCAGGTATCAATTCCCAACGCTAGATCCCTGGCGAGAAGAATCTAGTGGTCCTTCCGTTTTCGTCTTCGATCAGAACCTCTTCCACATGGCTCGCGGCATTGAGCATGCTCTTGACCTTCACGACCATGCCATCGGTTATGATCCCTTGGGATATCAGGCCCTCCGCTGTCGGCCCATCTATCGCCGCAAGGGTCGATCCGTTGGCTATGACGGCTTTGTCTGAAACCACTCTGAGCGTCCCCGCCTTCATCGCGACCGCCACGCCCGCTGCGACCGAGTCCGCATTGATGTTGAGCAATCCGTCAGCGTCGATCCCGAGGCAAGATAAAACAACCACATCGTTATCCTTCAGCAGGAATTTCAGCGTTTCGACATCCACCGAAGCGACTTCCCCAGTTCTCCCGACCTTCCGCTCTCCCTTTATGACATAAGGTCCTGAGCCTATCCCTGCCTGGACTGCTTTCAGGGATTTATCCGCCATTGTCCCGCATATCCGATAGTTCAATGTCTCCACTTCCTGGGCGATTATGGGCATGGCCTCCAGAGGCGTGATCCGCACCCCGTTCTCCTTCACGGTCGTTATCCCAGCGTCATAGAGCGCCTTGTCTATCTGCAGCCCCGCCCCATGCACTATTACGACCTTTTTTCCCGAATCCACGGCTGCTTTGATCCGATCCGCCAACTCCGGGAGGACATGGCATCTCCCGCTGATCTTGATGACCATAAGGTTGGAGTGGAGGCTGCCAGAGTGCATGATTGGCGGAGCTTTCGCATGCGGCGGCTTTTCCTTTGCCCCCACTAGGACTAATCGTTCGATCATGATTAGTTCGCGTGGAAATGCGCTTTTATATATTTCGTAACTAGTGTTACATTTATGGTAGTTGATGTTCCAAATGTAACAATTTCAAATCTCATACGCGCTTCCGCACGTCTATCGCGCTTCCAGGCTTGACTTTGCTCGCGTTCTTGATTAATTCGATGACCTCTGCGGCCACGTCCTGCGGGACGAAATCCGCGCTCTCCCCAGGATACAACGAGTGCCACATGTCTGTCTCGGTTGATCCGGGGCATATCGCGTACACCCGCACGCCCCTTTTCTCCACTTCTTTAGCAAGAGATTCAGTGAAGCCTATGACCCCGAATTTCGTCGCGCAATAGACCGCGAGGCCCGGGAAGCCGGTCTTCCCCGCCCCTGAGGATATGTTCACGATGATGCCGCTCTTCCTCTCGATCATGTCGGTAAGGAACGCCTTCGTGAAGAGCATGAGGCCGAGAAGATTGACATCCACCATGGCTCTGATCTCCTCATCGGTGTCGTGAACGAAATTCTTTCCTGTCGCGACACCTGCATTATTGATGAGGATGTCCGGAACGCCCGCCTGGTCTGTCACGTCCTTGGCGAGCTTCTTTATCTGATCCTTCTCGGTCAGGTCGCAGACGAAACCCCACGCCTTCGCTCCCAGACCTTCTATCCTTTTCACTTGCGAGGCGATGGCTCTCTTGTTCCTGGCCGCTATGACTATGTCATACCCTTCTTGCGCGAGCTTCTCTGAAATCGCCCTTCCTATCCCACGGTCCCCGCCAGTCACGATCGCTAACGCCATATCATCATTCCCTGTCGAACCATCTCAGGCTTATCTCGCTCACCGTGATATCTTTCCTCTTGATCAAGTGGTCCGCGTCTGTCCCCTCTTCTATCTCTTTCTCAACGCCGCTTATCCAATAGTACGGCGCTCCTGAGGGGTCCAGCCGCTTCTCTATCTTCGTTGTGAATCTTTCCCTCTGCAGATGGTTGGTGTTGACTATCATCGCATCAGCGGGCTCTTCCGGCATGTTCACAGAGAAGAAATTCTCCTTGTCGAGTTTCGGCAGCAACGCCCTGATTATCTCTGTCATACGAGCGGTAATGATTTCGCGGTCGCCCCACGCGCTCTTCTCATGGTAATTGTGGCCTTTCTTCCTTATCGAGAACGCGATCGCTGGCACGCCTTCGAGGACCGATTGCCAGCAGGCGCCGAGCGTTCCGGAGCCCAATATGGATCCCACTCCGGTATTGTCCCCCCAGTTCATCCCGGAGAGGACGAGGTCCGGCTTCTGGTAATGGCCGGAATGGATGTAGAACATCACGCAATCCGATGGCGTGCCGTTCACGGCGTCCACGTGCGAGTCGACCTTCCGCATCCTTAGCGGCTTATGCAATGTCAGCGCGCCGGATACCGCGCTCCGCTGCTTGTCGGGAATGATCGCATGGGCTTCGCCGAAACCGCCGGCCACGTCTAGAAGCATCCTGAGGCCTTCGCAATCCCCGTCATCGTTAGTTACTAGTATGTTGAGCTTCCTGATGCGGAGCTTGTCCGTTATCTTTTCAGGTATTTCCTTTTCACCCATGCAATCACGGCATCAATCTTACCCTGTCCCTCGGGAACATCATGCACTCGCGTATGTTCTCCTGGCTGCACATCTTCATGACCAGCCGTTCCAGTCCGATGGACCATCCGGCATGCGGCGGCGCGCCCATCCTGAACGCGTTGATGTAGAACTCGAAATTGTACGGATCCAACCCTCGCTTCTTCAGCTGCTCTTCCAGCAGAGCGGGCAGGTGTATCCTCTTGGCCCCGCTCGATATCTCCAGCCCGCGGTACATCAGGTCGAACGCGTGGCATATTGCCGGGTTCTTCTCATCCGGCATGGAATAGAACGCCCTGACTTCTGTCGGCCAGTCATAGATGAAGTACAATTCATGGCCGAGTATCTCATGGAGCTTCTTCTCGGCTTCCTTCGTGAAATCCCACCCGTGCTTCATCTCGAAATTGTTGGCATTGAGCTTCTCCACGAGCTCGGTGTAGCTGTATTTCGGGACCTTGTCAGGCACCTTGAGCTCCCCGAACGTCTTGTCTATCTCATCGCCGAGCTCCTTCTTCACGCTCCGCAGGACATGAAGCGTCACCTGCTCCAGGACGTCCATGGCGTCATTGTGGTCTGCGAAGCCCATCTCGATGTCCATCTGGGTTATCTCGTTGAGATGCGTGGTCGTGTTGTGCTTCTCAGCCCGGAACACAGGGACGCACATCATCACCCTGTCCAGCCCTCCGATGACCGCCAGCTGCTTGTAGAGCTGCGGGGACTGCACTAGGTACGCCGTGTTCTCGAAGTACTGGAGTGAAAACACGTCCGCCCCCCCTTCGGTCGCGGCTCCGGTGATGGCCGAAGGGTGTATCTCCATGAAACGGAGCTCGCGCAGCTTCTCCCGGAAGGCCGTTACCGCGACGGATTTGGTCTTGAAGATGAGCGTCGCCTCTTTCCTGCGCAGGTCGATGTATCGGTTGTCCAGGCGGATGTCCAGCTCTGATGGGACTATCCCGGTCGGATCCACCGGGAGCTTCCTCTCTACCTTGTTGAGAAGCACGAATGATCTGGGGACCATCTCCACTCCGTCCGGCGCTATCTTGTTCTCCTTGAGCTCGCCCTCGAATGAGACGACGTCCTCCTTGTTGAGCTTGACGGCGGAGAGCAATTCATCGCTCACCACGCCTTTCTTCATGGTGATCTGCATGATACCGGTCAGATCCCGCAGTTGCACGAACTTCAGCTTCCCCAAATCCCGGAAATCATGCACCCATCCGGCTATGCGGACGTTCCCGGTTCTGAGCGCCTTTGCATCCTTGATATAATGCGTCCTGTCCATAATCATCAACTAACAGAATCCTTCTCAGGAATCTATCAATCAATACCTATTAAAAAAGGTGTCAGCACTATCCAACCATGGAGGTCCTCCTGCCGTTACTCTTAACGTTGCCTCCAGGCGCGGCCGGCTTGATAGGAATCGCTCTGGGCCTCTCGATCCTGGTCGTGGCCGTCTTTTTCTTGGCGGCAGGCTTCTTCCAGAGCGCGGAGCTCACCGCGATGGCGAGGGAGGAGCTCGCAGCGCTCATATTCACGGTCTTCATCCTGATGTTCTGGATCGGTTCGGACGCGATCCTGAACGGCATGTCTACTGGCGTGGTACTGTCATCCTTGCCGCCTAGCCTCCAGAGCGTTTTCCAGCCCAGCCCGGGCAGCAGCGGTGAAATCCAGGGCCTTGCCGAAAGCCATATACAGCTCGCCTTGGCGGGCGTCTCGATAATAGAGGATAAGCTCATAGACCAATATAAGGAGCTCTATCTTTTCGAAGCGCTGATCGGATTCCTCTCCACGATAAGCTTCCCGATCGCGTCCCCGTTCCCTGCGATCGCCATAATCTCGTTCTCGCTCGCTCCTTTCACGGGCCTGACGCTGCTCAGCAACGCGCACACGGTGATCGTCGAGGCCATCGGCTATCTCATCACGGTGATGGAGGCGAAGGAGTTCATACTGCTGTTCGCGAGGGATGCGGTCCCCCTCCTCCTGTTCCCGCTCGGTCTCGTGCTGCGGGCGATACCCTTCTACAGGAAGACCGGCTCCAGCGTCATCGCGGTCTCGTTCGCTCTGTATTTCGTGTTCCCGTTCGCGACGATACTGACCAATTACCTGATTTTCGACATATACCAGCCTGCGGATTTCGCGTACATGCCGGCCATGGCGAGCTATTTCAGCACCTCGAGCCAGCAAGATACGCAAAATAAGGTGACCGCCGCCGCGGGCCAAGGCAATTCGATCAGCACGGCGTTCGAGAGCACGGATCTCGTGGACACGGGAGTCAATTCCAATCAATGCGGCGGGAGCATCCCGTCGCATCTGCTGTGCAGCGCCGAGAATATAATCGGCGGGGTCGCGGGGGCGGTGAAATCCTTCGCTGGCACGGTCCTGCAGATATGGCGGTTCATGATGGGTATGAGCGGCGATTTCGCATACACGCTGCTCGCCAACCCCGTGATGCCATCGAGCGCTTCCGCCGGGTTGTATTTCTTCCTCATCCAGGAGGTGGTCACGGTGAGCCAGTTCATCATACTGATCATGGTGACGATAGTCCTTGAGATAATCTTCACCATAACGATGTACCGCAACATATCAGTCATCATCGGCGGCGAAGCCGAGCTGGTGGGTGTGACGAAGATAATCTAGGTGCCATCGATGAAACTCCTGATGATTCTGCTCCTGCTCCTCCCGGCCCTCATGGCCGCGCCATCTACTGGGCAGCAATCCCCCTTGGACATCATAATCGGGCAGACCAATGTCATCTACCTTCTGGTCGTCGGGCTCATGATGGCGATGATCGTGCTGGCCGCGGCGGTCTATGTGGTGGGTCAGCTTCTCGGGGCGGAGACGAGGGCCAAGGCCACGATATGGGCGCAGGGGATGCTCGTCGCGGTCGCCATCTCGATCGGGGTCATCCTGGTCCTCAATGCCATTCTGCCGACTTTCCTGACGAGCGGTGCGGCGCCGCTCAATAATGTGACGGAAATGATCCCCGGCCTCCTGAATATGGCGCAGATGGCGCTCGTGGGCATAATAATCATCTCCCTGGTGCTCGCCGCCGGGATTTACGTTATAGGGCAGATGTTCGGAGCCGAGACTAGGGCGAGGGCCGTGGTCTGGTCCACGGGCCTTGTCGTGGCGGCAGTCTTCGCGACGATCCTATATGTCGTCATATTCCAGATAATCGGCCCCTTCGCCAACACCTTCTTCGCAGGCACGATTCTCGGCATCTACGGGGAGGTGGTGTTCGAGGTGGTATTCCTCGTCGCGATATTCATCCTGATAACCTACATCCTCTCCAAGTTCTTCAAGGTGCCCGAATGGGAGGCCTATCTGAACGTGGAGATGTCGAATCTCATGACATCTTTCCTGATTGTGCTGTTCGTGATAGGGCTTTTCGCGGTCGGGACCGAATTCTCGCTCATGATCAGCGGCGGGACCCAGAGCAGCCCGCCCCAGGTCGCCATCTCGTACATGCAGGCCACTGTGGCCGACAGCGCCCTCACGGCATCCATCGACGTCTACAAGATCAATGCCTGCACGTCCATGCTCAGCACGTTCAGCAGGAGGATCGGGGAGTATGTGCTCAGCCAGACATA
>Ga0074045_10003069_pt1 | contig 15162 bp, 20 predicted proteins | sample BogForMeECP23OM2_FD_94442 | JGI IMG/M metagenome (GOLD analysis project Ga0074045, IMG submission 94442) | Bog forest soil microbial communities from Calvert Island, British Columbia, Canada - Bog Forest MetaG ECP23OM2 | ecosystem: Environmental > Terrestrial > Soil > Wetlands ...
CTTCGCCGTACGACTCTTTCATTCGCTACATCTTGCCGGATTCGATGCCGACGGCCCTGCCTGCCCCGCCAGTGTGGTGGTGCAAACACGCTGCCTACGGCATCGGGTTGACGCTACGACACGACACCCCCAAACGGGAACTGCGGAAACGGCCAGACAGTACGCGATGTTTACGCAGGTTAACTTGCGCCACATCAACAGATTTGGTTATTTGCGGAATCACGAAGGTAGCGAACGATGATGTTTATTTTGCGACAAATTGCTTCTGGTGTCGATCGCGTAAACGTGTTGAAGCACAAGAACTTTCTGTGAACCAGCATTTCGCCGCTTGACGGCGGCAGAGCAGGACGCGGTATGAGCAACAAGGCGGTTTCCCCAAGGAGTATTCGTCGCATTCAAGCCGCCCCGCAGTCCAGTCTGCCATTTAGCGAAGAGGCGAAGCCTGGATTCCGCACAAAAACAGCCGCCACGCGGCTGACTACAGAGGAACTTTCCGAGATCGAAACTGCAGCCGAAAGCGCGGGGCAATCGCCTTCCGAATGGCTGCGCGCGACCGCTTTGCACGCCGCGCGGCAGCGTCCCGCCGACCCTGCGGAACTGGTGTTGGCTGAGATTTGGGCACTGCGTTATGCCCTCCTGAATCTCTTCCATGCTGGCGCGCAAGCGGCATCGGAAGGCAGGCAAATGTTGCCCGATTCCATCCTCAAAATCCGAGACGAAGCCGATACGCGCAAGCTGCAACAGGCTCGTAAATTGCTCGCCGATTTTCTCGCACCAGAGGGCTCGGGACGAGGACGGAAGCCATGAATGACATACCGTTTCCCAGACGTTTTCCGTGGCTGCCTGCAATGGCAATACTGGCCTTTTCCGGGGCGTTGTTACTGTGTAATTGGCTGGTCTGGACGCCCATGCAACGCTACTACCTGGGAAGCTATTTGAGGTGCGCTTTGTTTGGAACTGACCCGGCTGCGGGTACCGAAGTCCGATGGTTGTACAAGACCACACCAAACGAGAAACAGGAATTGGCTACGGATGCCGATGTGGTTCCGGCAACTGCGGGCGATGACCGTGGAATCCCGATGCAGCTTTCGCCAGCGGCGCGGCAGGCCGGTTGGAGCGGCCTGCTACAGGGGCCGGATGAATGGCTCCAAACCGTCAGACTCCAACCGTTTCTTGAGGTGCAGTTCTATGACGGAAAGAGCTTCTGGCGATTGCTGTTGACGCCGCTGCTGTGGGGAGCGGCGATGTTCTTTTCTCTACTGGCGGGAGGAAGTATATTGCGGGGCCTGAACGCCTATGACGAGGGGGATTTGGAGAGGATCAAATGGGGCGAACGTCCGACAAGTTGGCCGCAGAGATGGAGAAAAAAGATCGGCAGAACGCGATTCGTCCTGCCGGGATTTGCGAGGCGGAAGATCGCAGACGTTGCGCCAAAACCAGCATCACCATCGCCAGTCAGCGCTCCCGCCGACTCGCTGAAGAAGCCGATCCAGCCGGTGCTTCCACTCTTCGGTTCGACCATCGCTGCCGACGATGACAGACCCAAAGAACGGTTTGCCTCGAAGGAGGCGAAGAGAATCGAATGACAGGCAAATTGCCGAGAACACGTTCTCGCTGCATTCGCCATCGGCGCGATGACAGTTCCCCGCACAGTTGAGGATCCCTTATGCTCACGATCTCGAAACCGCTGTCAGCCAGTCAGGCGCGAACATACCATGCGCGGGAGTTTGCCGCGCAGGCGCAGAACTATTGGAGCCGCGACCAGCAAGGCCACAGCGAATGGCAGGGCAGGCTCGCCGAGCAGTGGGGCTTGCACGGCGCGGTCGGTTCCGTACATTTTGCGCGGTTGAGCGAAGGCCAGCATCCGGAGACCGAAGCGCAACTCGTGCGTCATCAGACGGCCAAAACCTACGAAGGTAAGTTTGGCAAAGAGATCACGAGTGTGGAGCATCGGGCGGGATGGGATGCGACGTTTTCCGCGCCGAAGTCGGTATCGCTTACCGCGCTTGTGGGCGGCGATGAGCGGGTGCGGGAGGCGCACAGGCATAGTGTCCGCGTGGCGCTTCGGGAACTTGAACGATACACGCAGGCGCGGATCGGCAATGTCCACGCCCCGGAGACGACGGGGAAATTCATCGCCGCCACCTTTGAGCACGATACCGCGCGGCCCGTCGATGGCTATGCTGCGCCGCAACTTCATACTCATGCGGTGATCTTCAACATGACCGAGCGCGACAACGGCCAGACACGCGCATTGCAGCCGCACGAGATGTTTGTGTCACAACGCTACGCAACAGCGGTTTACCGATCAGAACTTGCGCTGCGTCTGGAAAGGCTGGGCTACGAACTGGAGCGCGGCAAGCATCGACAGCCGGAAATCCGAGGCTACACAAAGGAATATCTGGAGGCTTCCAGTCCACGCCGGGAACAGATCAAAGATCACCTGCGGGAACAAGGAATCGACGGAGCGGCAGCAGCTCAGATCGCGGCCCACCACACGCGCGACCACAAGGAACTGCTATCGCCGGAGGAGGTTTTGCGGCGGCACCGTGAGCTGGCCGCACAGCATGGGCATCAAGCTGACAAGATAGTGGCCGAGGCGCGGGAGCATGGACAACAACAACGCCAGCAGCACGACTACTCGCCCGAGCAGGCGGCGCAGCGGGCCGTGACTTATGCCCGCGATCACGTTTTCGAGCGGTCGGCTTTGCAGGACCGGCGCGACATTCTGGAGGCGGCGCTCAACCGCGCCATGGGCCAAACGACATCTGCCCAGGTGCGGCAGGAGTTCGAGCGCCGGGTGCAGGCGGGCGAGTTTCGCGCCGTCGAGCGCGCTGGGGCGGGCCAGCCGTACACCACCGTCGCGATGCTGCGCATGGAGCGCGAGACCATCGGCCACATGCAGCAAGGCAACCGGCGCGGCTACAGCGATCCCATGCTGGTTCCGGGAAGAATTCGTCTCGAAACCGAAGACCGGCACCCGGAGCTGAATGTCGGGCAGCGCCAGGCGGTCGATCAGATATTTCTCTCCCGCGAGCAGATCGTGGGTTTGGATGGAGTCGCGGGCGCGGGCAAGACGACGACGCTGGCCGTCATCCGCGAGGGCGCGGAGTGGGACGGATACAAGGTGGAAGGCTTCGCGCCCACGTCCCGCGCGGCGCAAACGCTCGGAGATGCTGGCATCGAGACCATGACCTTGCAGGCGCATCTTGCCCGAGGCCAGCGCGTGGATACGGGAGAGCACCGGCTTTATGTGGTGGACGAGAGTTCGCTTGCGTCCACCAAACAGATGCACGAGTTTGTCGGGCGCCTGCATCCGAACGACCGCGTTTTGTTGGTGGGCGACACCCGCCAGCATGAATCCGTCGAAGCCGGCCGCATTTTCGCGCAGCTCCAGGACGCAGGCATGAAGACGGTGAAGCTGGAAGAGATCGTGCGGCAGAAAGACCCGGAGCTGAAACAGACGGTCGAGCAGTTGGCGCGCGGCCAGGTGGGAGAGGCCGTTGCCGGGTTGGAGCGGCAAGGCCGCATCCATGAGATCAAAGGCCATGAGGAACGTATTGCGGCGATCGCCAAGGAGTATGCGAAGTCGCCCGAGAACACGCTGGTCGTCTCACCCGACAACCGTTCCCGCGCGGAGATCAATCAGGCGATCCACGCTGAATTGCAGGCGAAGGGTCTTATCGGCAAGGAAGAGCATCGCACCCAGGTACTTGTGCCGCGTCAGGATCTCACCGGAGCGGAGCGCACCTGGGCCGAACGCTACAACGTCGGCGATGTGCTGCGCTACAGCCGCAGCTCGCAGGAGACCGGCATCGGAAAAGGCGAATACGCGCGAGTGAAGAGCATCGACGCTCCCAGCAACCGGCTGACCGTGGAGCTGAAGGACGGCACGGAGAAGAGCTACGATCCACGGCGGCAGCAGGGCGTCTCCGTCTATCGTGAGCAAGAGCGGGCGTTCGCCACCGGAGACCGGGTGCAGCTCACCGCTCCCTCGCGCGAGTTGAAGGCGGCGAACCGTGAGCTGGGAACGGTGCAGGGTATCGGCCAGGACGGGCGGCTGAGTCTGAAGATGGACGGAGGCCGCGAGCTGCAGCTCGATCCGGCGAAGCATCCGCATCTCGATCATGGCTATGCGGTGACGAGTCATTCCAGCCAGGGGCAGACCGCGGACCGCGTATTGATCCACGTCGATACCGAGCTGAGCGCGAAAGACCTGCTCAACAACCGCATGGCCTATGTCGCCGTCTCGCGCGGCGCTTACGATGCGCAGCTCTTCACCAACGACCGCGAGAAGCTGGGCGGGGCGCTCGGGCATGATGTTTCCCACCGCAGCGCCCATGCACCGGAGGTGAAGCAGGAGCAGGCATCACAGCAGTCCATCGCGCCGCAACAGGAGATCGGGCCACGGCACGAGCAGGGGCCGGGCTTTGGGATTAGTATGTAGTCGCTACCTGCCCCGGATGATGGCAGCGTAGCCCAGCCTGTCCGTGTGTCAAGGCCACAGCCGCTAGCGCGGTGCCTTCGGCAGCCTTGACACACAGCCACGCTGGGCAAAAGGCTTTCCACTATTCCGGGGCAGGTAGGAGAAACGAATCGCACTGCGCCACGGGCTGTTAACATTTGTTTGACTGGCAGGCGTCAAGGCTTCGAGTACAAGGAAGCGGACTGCTGCTTGTGAGACTCAATTCGGAGAAGTTGGCCACTAAGCACAATGGCTATCACCCGCGAGGAAATCTACCACAATCTGTATTACCGGCTGAACGGGGAGGGCCGCAGGTGCTGTAAATGCACACATTGCGGCGCTGGACCGATGTTAATATCAGCCGCCTTTGTCTCATCGGAGCCCTGTTGGGAATGCGAGACGGTTGCTTGGCGCGACCTCACAGAAGAAGAATTCGTGTCCGAAACGAACCTAAGCGACCTTCTCAGAATGCCCTCAGACCACCTCGCGGACTACCTTGCCTCAGAACTGGGAAGCCTGTATGAAGCGGATGTTGAGTCCAGTGAATGGGCCGAGCTTCTACGGAAGCTCGTTGAGCAGCTTGAGGGTTTCGGAGACGAGCAGACGGCTACGTGGCTGAGATTGAATCTTGAGAAGCGCAAGAAAATCATGAAGTCCTTGCTCGATGAGTTCTATACGCGTGACTTCCTAAAGAAGGCGCGGAAGATGGTCGAGCGCACCATGGAGCTCACCGCAATGACTCCAAAGGCGACACCCGACGCCGGGGTGAATTTCTATTTGCGTGAAGCGACACGATGCTGGATCGCCGGTTTTTGGGCATCATCCGTGGTGCTCTCCAGAACCACCTTGGAACGAGCACTAAAGCATCGTCTGAAGGATAGGCCAGAGCTTTCTCCAGCAGACCACAAGCTTAAGACGCTCATAGACTGTGCACACAGGCATAGTTTGATCGACAATGCCCACTTCAAAACGGCCCACCAGGTCCGCCTGAAAGGTAATGAGGTTGTGCACGGATCTGAGGCAGGCGAGAAGCTTGCGTGCGAAATACTCGAGCGCACTCGCGACGTTTTGGGTTACCTCTACTCTCGGTTGTAATTACTCAAGAAATAGCTGGGGCTTCACGGAATGCGAAATCAATCTCTGGCCTGTTGCTGATCGCAACGCGGGCACTCTCCACCTGGAATAGCGATCCACGGCCTGCTTGATCCTCTTTTCCCGCGATTCGCTACCTGTGACACTTTATCCTTGCTCGCTCAAAGGGACGACTAGCTGCGGCGACCCGTCATCACGCTCCGTGCGGACCGCCGCAACGCCAATCTATCCCAACGATTCCGACTTCGTGCCCACTTTTGTGCGACCCAGCGCGGTTCTTCTGAAATTCAACATCGGCACCGACTGCGGCTTGTAACGAGTTTTTATAAGAACGGCCTGCGGGCCTCCACCATCATTGAGACTCCCTTCGCTCGCAGTTCGGCAATGTAAGCGCGAGCAGTGTCCGAAAGAACCATCGAAGCATCCGTGATTAGAACAATCTGTCGCGTTCCAAAACTGCTCACTCCCGTCTGGATGCTCATCAGTGACGCATTCAGGTACGTGTCCATCGCTTCCGACTGGCGTTCTGCAAAAGGGCGCAAGTCAAAGTACACGTTGTTGCTATCTTCGGTCCTGATAGCTTGCTGATTGAACTCGTCGATTGTCATTATGCTTGTTTCCTCCGTGACTTCCATCCAATGTGACTGAGTTCCATAATCTTCGCTTCCCACGGGTATCGGTCGTGGATGGGCTTGTCAGATTTTATCGCCTCCCTGAAGATGCTCATTGCCTCTGCCTTCTCTTCGAATCTGCTCCACTCGTCCTTCATGCCACGCCAGTAGAACTCATATTCGAAGGTGTCGGTTAGTGTGTTATCCATGACGATGAACAGCTTGGGAAACAGAAAATGGCACATCTTCGATGCAAACACCGGCGGCCAAGGTCTGATTCCGGCGGCGAGAGCAAAGAGTGGAGACACATCTTCCCAAGGAACATCCACAATGCTTGGTTCCGCGCAAGAACCCGCCATGAGTTTGGTGTACTGGGCAGCGACAGGGCCAAGACGTGACAAGCCCAGTCTGGTTATGTCAGTTTTCTTGAGACCAGACCCACGATAAGCACGCCACTGTCCCAAGCGATTTACGGTTGCGGTCCACCACTGCTGAGTGACTCCAGCAGCCCGAAGTTCGTACATATCGTAGTAGTCAGAGTTGTGGATGTCTTTCGAGACGTTTTTCGTGGCCCACACATCCCGCCCAGCTTTCAGGTTGTCGAGTGTGACGATCATTGCATGGCTCCCGCTCTGGGCTATTTCTCCCGATGGCGAAGTTTAGCACCGGCAGAGTTACGTTGGCAGTCGTCGATGGAGCCGCGTATAATCACGGGTTCCTTTTCTCCCCCGACCGCAGACTCTTTTTGAGGGGAACATTATGCCGAAAACAGCACTGGTCGGTCTTTTGCTGATGACGGTGCTGGCTTGCGTTGACGTGCTCGCCCAACAGCAATCACAGCCTAATAAATCAGCTTCAGGTGCGCTGATTGTAAAACCTGAGCGCCCTGAGCCCTTCGGCTTCCACGCACGAATGACCCAACAGGAGGCTATTGCGGCAGTCGGTCAGTCAGCGGTTAAGCCCGGTTACCCTAAGCCTGCGCCTTACGGCAGTTTCCTATTCTCGTTGGCCGGTTTTCAGGTGATAATCACTGGCCGGTTTTGGGTGATCGCTGAGGAGAAGAAGCAAAGAAGAAAGATATGTAAGCTTCTCAGCCAGAATCCTGAGCTACACCGCAACAACCAAGACAGGCAACACGTTCAGCAATGACGGTAACTACGGTTCAATGCCGAGAACCATATGCCGACTGTGTAGCTTGGTTCCTGAGCCAAGCTGGTCTCACAGGTATGACGGCGAACAGTATCGTGAAGGAACGTGCCGTCTTTTCCGGGACGCTCCGGGGTGGGGGAGAGGAGTAGCTGAAGTGACAAAAGTCATGACTTTGCTCGCACTGATCGCAATCCTGCTGCCCAACGCTCTGCCGCAAAAGACGACGACACCTGCAAAGCCCGTAGGGACGGCCTTGCTAACGGGAAAGGTGTTTGCAATCACCAAGGGTGGCGATGTCAAACCAGCCTTGCTGGCACATGTCTATTTGTTTCTCTCTGGTGCCACATCTGGTGCCATCTTCAATGAATCTCTGATAGCAAATCTTAAGGCTCACGACGTGTATGAGGCGAAACTAAAGGCAGTCATCGATGACCCTAGACTCGCGGATGATGCGTCGTACAAGGCTATGGTCGCTGACCTGCTTAAAACTTCGTGTCGCGAGCTTTTGAGAGACGTGGATAAAGAGATTAGTGATGACCAAAAACTCGATCCCAAGTTGTTCGGCCCCGCTTACACTGCTGAGACGGATGAGACCGGAAGTTTCGAGATTGCTCGGATCAAGCCGGGTGATTACCAAGTCGTAGTTCGAGGGCAAGCCGGTAGTAATGATGTACTTTGGGTTGAGAAAGTTACAATCGTTGCCGGGGCAACGAAGACCCTGAAACTGAGTTCTGTCGCGAAAGCCTGTCAAGTTGAGTGATTAGCTATTGCACCAGACGGGCGGCTAAAGAAACGTCAACTGCGGGCGCTCAAGGTGGCGCAAAAATCCGCGTGGTTTATCATCGTAAAGTCTCGAAAGAAGAATTGCTGGAATGAGAGCGATAATCGCCGCTCGCAGTGAGGAAAAATATGTACACGCCGAACTTACATGATATTGCCCAATTCAATGTGGCAGACGCGCGAAACTTTGTGGACTTCTGGAATTTCGTCAGCGCAGTAGACCACGGCGACGACCAGACGGAGCCCGCTGGCCCGAGAGGGAAGAAGAAGGGGAAGGACAAAGAGAGAATCAACTACTTCAAGGAATTGAATGTCGGGAACGATTTGACCGAGAAAAATGTTCGCAGACTCCTTCAATGGAAGGAACCCCGGTGGACAGCGCCTTTAAAAAACGGAGATGCCAACCCAAAGGTCGTGAGCGTGCTAAAGAGCCTTAGCCTTATCAATCAATTCCGGAATGACCAGATTACGGAAAATGAAATGCGACGCACGGCGGATCAAGTATTTCCCACCGGGGGAGTTTGGAAATTCCTTCTTCTGCACATCGCCAAACCCCACATTTACCCGATTGCGGACGTGAACGTGTTTCGGGTCTGCACCCTGCATACTGGACTGGACGCAGAAGAGCCGTATAAGTGGGCGGCATATGAAGCCTACCGTCATTATTTCGGGCAGATCGCGGAAGCAATTGGCGTTGCGCCGACGGTTGAGAAGATTCGGGAACTGAAACGAATAGACAATGCATTAGTGAAATTTGGGCAGTTTCTGGGAGCGTACTCACCAGTTGTGCTGAAGCCCGCCACCAATGCCATTGGGCTGCCCTCCCGACCAGGAGAAAGTTTCGGTTTAGCCGATGCAGCAGGCATATAATTATACGTTCCTTTTCTCCCCCAACCAAAACTCGTACTCAAGCCTGATTTGCGTTCGGGCGGTGAGCGGTTAGCGAGATGGAAATCGTCACTGCGCTGCTCTGCATCCTTGGACTTATCTTGTGGTTTGCGAACATGTTCAACAGACCACGATTGATTGACGTAACCGCTCCCGGCAAAGCACTTCGCTCGCGGCTCTTCGCTCTGGGCGACGGCGAACTGATGGGGAAGACGGTGGATGAGATTGTCGCGGCTGTCGGCCCGCCAAACTCCAGAAGTGCAATGGCGAACGGCCAATGGTTGCTTCAATGGCAGGCAACGGGCTATCACATTGCGCTGCTCTTCAGTGTCGAAGGGCGAGTTCTGAGCATTACGCACGAGTCTGCACACTTTGCCGCATAGGGGAGTACCGTGGCACTCTACGACATAGTAGCGGGGTGGAGCAACTTTCCAGCGAATGACCAAGCCCAGATGATTAACGCCGCAACGTTGGCAGACATTGAAAAGTGGGCGTCTGACCCCGACTGCAAACAGCAAGTGCTATGCCTGAAGGAACTGAAGAAGAGACGAGCCGACAGCGCGAAATCTAGCGTCGGTGGTTGGACCACTGCGATGTCGGAGGCAACACCCACCACCGCCCAACTAGCACAATCGCTACATGACCCGCGCTATGATGTCACCGCCGATGCCAAGTATATTGCTACCGCTGTGGAGCGCTCGGGTCGCAGAATTGTCACGCACCTGTGGATTCTGTTCGTGGCACTACCCGTAGTGCTGGGTATTCTCTATGCGATTTTAATGGCTAAATAAATCGCACTTGCGTGGGAGGTGAACTCCGTGCCAACGTTGTTTCTGAGCGCTCCAAAGGGAACGACTCAGGTAGGGACACACCGCAGGGACTTCTACACTATTCTTGCCAGCGGCATCGGCCCTGACTACGCAATATATACGAACCTAATCGGGCAGGTCTATTCTGGGATGAAGGCAGTGGTGTTTGACAGAGATAGGGGACTGCAAGCAGACGGCGTGGTGGCGACCTACACTGCAACAACCACGGCTGGCAACCACGTTCAGCGGTATGACGTGCACATCCACAATCTGACACAAGTGCCGTACACGAACCCTCCGCAGGTTAACAGATGCGGCGTCGCAGTCGCATGAAGAGTCCCCCACTGTGCTCCGGGGCGCTCACATCTTGGCATTATCAATATCGTCTTCCAAACTCGCCTCACGGCAATGGTCGCACAGCCCATCGTCACCCGTGATTCTCGTGCATCCGAGAGGATGATTACATCGTTTCGACTTGCATTGGCAAACCTTAGTTATCGTCATTGCTCATAGGTGGCCCTGCGTGTTTACTCCAGTTCATTTGCTCTTACATTCTTTGGCGGCTTCATCCATTTTCTTTAGCGCTGCATCCAGCCTTTTGTAATCCGGATTCTGCATTTCGCCCTCTAGCACCCAAAAGGTAGCATGTGTACCCATGCTTATAATCTTGTCTATGTACATGCTGACTTTGAGTATCGCAAGATCTTTGTCGCCTTGATCCATGCATTTGTTGAGATGGTTGGCAACTTCACAAGCGCGAAAGAAAAGCGGGATTCCACGCTTAACAAAGGCTTCCGCTCTATCTGCTTCTTCCTTTAGGCTGGGCTTCCGCGTGCAGTAGCCAAAGGTGTCTTCATCCATCGTCTGGATTTCATAACCGGCTCCACATCTAGGCAAATCTTGTGCTGCTGCACTCATTGTTAGCAATGCCACAAGAACTGCTGTCTTCAACATATTCATCGTGTCCTCCATGACGCGCTTTCTAGCACCGCACCCGACATCACCGCTGACTGGCAGATTTACCCGGCGACGCAAACGCACGCCAGCGTGTTTGCTGCGATTCAGAATGGACAAAATAGGGCCAGAGTGGTTCAACGAGAAACCTCAAAGCTGGGAACTGTTTCGCTTTCCTTAGTTTATATCTCCAGTTTGAATGTCCGAATTGGCGGATTTGCTGCTGCTTCTCGCTGCCTGTGTTGATGAGTGATTTCTTCAAGGAGGTTATATACGAAATATGCCGACCCATTTGCCATAGTAAGAAAGATTTGCTCTTTACCACCATCCTTACAAATGCCCACTGAGTCGCTGTATGAGTTAATCTTTACTGCTTTATTAAATGGAATCCTGAAGTTACAGCGTTTACCCCCGAAGTAAACGGCGTGTGTAGTTATAGCAAAATCTCCCATTTCGTCCATTGGCTGAATGGATGAATGCACTTCTTTGTGGCCTCTCGCTCCTCCAACTCTCCACCACAAACCAGAAGCAATTCTGACAGATGGACCTCCATACACTCCCACATATTCGCTAGTTGTAACTTCTTGCATCAATTCACACCTTGAAATCCAAATTGCATGTTCATCCTTATCCTTTAGAACGAAGGGACAGGGGGCGATGATCTGTGGGTCATTAGAATACTTGTTGTTTCGCACCATCCAAACCAAATTGCTAAAATCAACTGCCGTTGCACCTTCACTTATTGCAATTCCTGCTACCACTCCCGTCGAATTAGCAGGAAGTGATCTACAGTAAGGGCCGTTTATATTTACTCCACTCGTTGTCAGAGAAATCCCACAAAAAGAATTAGGAAGATCAAGTGCTGCAATAATTCTCCAGATGCCTTCACGTTCATCGGGACTTAAAGGTGGTTCCGTTTTAGCCCGCTGTAGTGCTGCTTCGCTCCAACCCGTAAGTATTGCATCAAAAATAGCTTTCTTATCGTTGCCTGCTGCCTTAATCAAGCGGTTTAGCTTACTCTGAAGTTCGCTCATCAATGCGGTCAGTGTTGGGGATGTCATGTCTGCTTCAGTCTTGGCGGCACGATATAACGTCGCCACTTCGCAGGATATCCTTTTGTCCAATACTGCCTGTTTCATTACTTCTGTAAGGGAAGCAAGGGCAGTGGCCCTTTCATTGTGTGCTTTCCTTGCACAGGTAGGATGTTCATTTCTAAACATTCCTGCACTGGTTCCGCAATACTTGCAGATTCCCATTTGTCCTCTCCTTTCACGGTAGATGCTCTAAGGCCAACAAGCTACGAGTTTAACAACCCTCCCTATGTGCGTCGGGATTCGAGCAGAGCCTTAGCGGGCTAGTTTGAATCAGCCTTAGCTCTTTCCATTTCGATGAGTACGGCAGGCCGACGCTGCCGACACTCATTGCAAAATATGTCCACGGTTTCAGGCCAGTTCTTGCAAACCGGATCATCAGGCGAGAATCTTGGATGAGGGCAAAGCGGTAAGTCGCAGGCACAATGTCTGCTAACGGTCATATTTCCTCCTTTACGTACGCTGGTCTTTCCTCCCTCCGCTGTAGGTCCGTTCAATGTTATCGACCTGAATGTTTGGCATCCGTGGCGGGACGCGTAGGAAACGGAGATTCTCAGGCGTTCCATCCACATGCCGAACCGCTATTCCTTGCGCCCGAGCTACGTATCGAGGCCACGCCGTATACAGCTCATTTAGGCAAGCGGCCATTTGCTGATCGTCGGGTTGGCGGCAGCCACTGAACCAAAATATTGCCGGTTGTTTGGACTGCGGCATTTGCACCTGCATCCGGGGGCTAAAGTACGCCAGGGCATGAATATTCGAAAATAAAGGCTCTCCGCTTTTGTGCTTCTTCTGGAGAATGCGTGTCAACAAAAACCAGACGTCGTTGGGCTGGAGATCCTCATTGCCGTCACTGGCCACCCACAAGAGGCCCTTGGCACCCGGCATGTTGAGAATTTCTTTAGTGCTCCTGATCTGACTATTAGCATCCCCGACGACATGTCTTTGCAGCGGGTTTGCCATCACGTTAAAGATGTCCCTCTGGCACTCCGGCGCGAGGCGTTTGCTCTCGACTCGGGTTGTGCCAATAACCCACAAACGACCGTCCCGATGCCAGTCCCCCACGCGGTCTCCCAGTTTTCTGCGGAAGGGGTAACCGAAGCTCTCGGTCTGGAGCGTCTTGAGCTCTGCGATAACGTTGTGGCGTCGAAACAGATAGTCCGCGCTCGAAGGTGGGCTGTCATTGCCAACAAGTTCGGAAATCAATTCCCCGCCGATACCCTTTACAAAGGGATCGACAATCGATTGGAGTGGCGTTGTTCGCTTCATACGCGGACCCTGCACCGTTACTTTGCATCTTCCATTCTACAATGCCGTCCCACAAAGGGTAAGATTCGACACGTGCGCGAACGCCAATAAAACCGGGCCTTCCGACGTTTCAAATCTCCGTCTCAAATTCCTATCTGCTCGTATTCGTCGAGCGAGGTTCCATCATTGTGCCGGTCATAGAGTTTCGTGGTGCGGAGTGAGCAATGGTTCACCGGCGGGGGCCGTTCCTGCCAGCCGCTTCGCCATGATTTTGCCCACCGCAGTGCGCATGTGCCGGAGGTGAAGCAGGAGCAAGTAATTGCGCCGTAGCGGGAGATCGGGCCACGGCAGGAGCAGGGGCCGGGGATCAGTCTTTGTTGCTCTCCACGGCAACAATACCCTCTCGACGCGCGCTCCGGCCCGGCACGCCCGTCGCCACGGTGAAAGTGCGGCAACGGATCGTGCAAGCCCTCCGCTCTCATTTGTCTTCCGCTGGCAGTATCACGAATGCGGACGATAAATCTTGTCCGCAAAGCACCGCCTACGCTGGCCCTTGCAACACCGGGGGGCCAACTTCGGCGATGCGGTCACAACCAGGGTAGGGAAGGTTGGATGGAGAAGGGTTGACTTCGCTCTGCTGGCCCTTTCCCCAAACCCAAATGCTCGCGCGTGCTTGCTCCGACCAATCTCCGGCTAAGTCCGCCAAGGTGCTCAAGGTTTTCGGGCCGCGATATCAGCTCGGATCATATTCAAGTAGTTGCCGGCGGATTCGAGCGCTTGCTCGGCATCATGGTGAGAAACAAACCCGGTGTCATCATAAAGGGCCATATTGCGCTTCCGGCGTAGGCGATCAAAGACAGTTAGCAGACCGGCATGTTTTTTGTCGATGCGCGACCGCACAAAATCGATGATAGCGATGTGGTGCCCTGGCTGACTTCTTGCGCGGAATCCGTGGCTGAACATAAACCCGAGGGAAGCTTTCAGCATTGCTTCGTAGGCTTGTTGAAGGCAAGCTTCCTCATCAAAAGCGAGGATTTTGCGGGCCGAACTCAGCTTCTTGTCCGCGCTCGTGAGGAAGCGTTCGATCTGGGCCCAGTCAACGACGTGTGGTTTTAGCTTCTTCATCTGTACCTATGAGCGGAATACGCTTATTGTGCCAGACGTCTTCCAGAAAAGCATCCTTTCGAGCACGGCGCGACTCGAATTCCTTCGGCGTAAGAATCGTGTAGTTGATTTCGCGTCCGAGATGCCGCTCAAGCCTTTGCACGGCTTGTGCTACAACATCCTCACGCGGGGAGCCAATCACGAGCACGTCTATATCGCTGGCAGCGTCCTGCTGGTTGCTTGCAAATGAGCCGTACAGATATGCCTCGTCTATTCCCTCAATTCTTTTGAGGGATTGCGCAATCACGGGAGCCGCACCAATAGTTCTCGCAACGATCTTGCGCACTTCTGCAAAAAGCGGATACTCCCGGTTCAGTTGAAAATACTTCTGGCGGCCACTCGTTTCCGACCCAAATAGACCCTCGCGCTCCAGGCGTCCCAACTCTTTCGACAAGTTGGACGGATCAAGGCCCAGCCGCCCCGCCAAGTCCCGCAGATGGTGGCGGGCTGTAGGGTTCGTAAAATAATAGGCCAGCAAATGCTGGCGTGCCTTGGAGCGCAGGTCAAACATGTGGTATTAGTCTACCACACATGTGGTAATAGTTTACAACATTAAAAGTCGTGGTTTCATGCGGATAACTTCCGCCCGCAATCGGCGGAGGATGGAAGGCTACATTTAGGTGCTACCCCTACCCGTCAGCACAACGATGCCGGTCGTGACCTCGCGACAGGCAGGTGTGCCGTAAGTGTGCCGTGCGCTTCGGAACGGAGTGCGCTAACGTGCGCCTTTTCAATACCGCGTCAAAAGTGCTTCCGTGCGGGCTTAGTTGAGGCAAATCATTGAAAAGAGTGGTGAGCGCGGTAGGAATCGAACCTACAACCTACTGATTAAGAGTCAGTTGCTCTGCCAATTGAGCTACGCGCCCACTGCCAACGGCAAGGTGAGGACAAATTTTGATTATAGCATCTGC
>Ga0074045_10003070_pt1 | contig 15158 bp, 13 predicted proteins | sample BogForMeECP23OM2_FD_94442 | JGI IMG/M metagenome (GOLD analysis project Ga0074045, IMG submission 94442) | Bog forest soil microbial communities from Calvert Island, British Columbia, Canada - Bog Forest MetaG ECP23OM2 | ecosystem: Environmental > Terrestrial > Soil > Wetlands ...
CTATGACAGGGGCACAGTTGAAATATCAGGAACTGGATAATATTACCCAAAACCTTGCTAATGCAAACACCACAGGATACAAGAAAACGTCTTTTTCGACCAGGTTATATCCTCTTCTCGAAGGAATTGCAGATAAACAAAATGCGGTTTATCCTGATGCCAGGTCCATGGCGGTAATAGGGCGGTCCGTAGTTGATACTTCTGCCGGCAGTGTGATTCAAACCGGGAATACTCTGGATATGGCATGTGTTGGAGATGGCTTTTTTGCCGTGCAGGGTACCGGAAATATCTATTACACACGAAATGGCAATTTCAGCAGAAGCAAAGAGGGTTATCTCGTAGACGCATCGGGACAGCAGGTTCTGGATACTGACAACAAGCCCATAAGTGTTGCCGGCAATACAGTTCAGATTGCTCCTGATGGCACTGTTTATCTCGATGGCTCTGTCACAAACAAGCTCAAGGTTGTGAAGCTTGACCGGGCAACCTTGCATCAAGTTGGTAATTCATTATTCTCAGGGACAGAGGCCGGCGCCTCAGGAGCTGATGTGGTTCAGGGCAGCATTGAGATGTCCAATGTAAATCCAATTATGGAAATGGCCGGTATGATATCTGCGTTAAGAGATATGGATGTTATTTCGAAAGTCATTAAGAATTTTGATACATTGGCAGAGAGTGCAGTAACACAAATTGCGAAAGTTTAGGAGAGACTATTTTAAATGTTGAACGCTGAATGTTGAATTAAGGGAATCACTTTATCCAACATTCAAAATCCAAAATTCAACATTAGGAAGGACTGGTTATGTTCAGATCTCTTTTTACAGCTGCAACCGGGATGCAAGCCCAGCAATTGATGGTGGATGTCATATCCAACAATCTCGCGAATGTTAATACCACTGGGTTCAAGGCAAGCAGAGCGGAATTCCAGGACCTGCTCTATCAACAGGATAGGGCTCCCGGCCCTGAGTCCGAAATAGGGCAGTATGTGCCGTCGGGGATCCAGATTGGTCTCGGTGTGAAACCGGTGGCAATACAAAAGCTTTTTACCCAGGGAGATTTTATTAACACGGGGAATCAGCTCGATCTTGTGATTCAGGGAGATGGATTTTTCCAGCTTTCACGGCCTGACGGAACTATTGCATATACAAAAGCCGGGGACTTCAGTCTCGATCAAAACGGAAGGATAGTTGACCCTGACGGGTATCCCCTGGAGCCTCCTATTACTATCCCTACAACGGCAACACAAATTACAGTGGCTTTTAACGGTGATGTAAATATACTCGTAGCGGGATCGACCACGCCAGTTCTTGTTGGCGCAATACAATTGGCCAAGTTTATCAACCCCGGCGGGCTGCAGGCGATAGGTAAAAATCTGTTTCTTGCCACCCAGTCATCGGGCGATCCCCAGTTAGGAGCTCCTGATGCGCTCGGATTTGGTGACATAGCGCAGGGATTTCTTGAAAACTCTAATGTGAATATCGTTGAGGAGCTGGCAAATCTAATCACAGCTCAAAGGGCCTTTGATATGAATTCCAAGGCGGTACAGACATGCGATCAGATGCTGCAGACTACTGCAGCGATGAAAGCGTAAAAACAGTAAGAAGCAGGAAGTAAGCAGTTGGCAGCAAGAGCGAGGGAGGGATGGCAATGCAAAAGAATATAACTGTGACAAGCAAGAGACTATATTTTTCACTTCCGGCTTTTTATTGCCTGCTTCTTGGTGTTTCTGGTTTGCTGCTTTCTGCTTACTTCCTGCTTCCTGCTGTAGTTTACGCTCAGCCCAAACAGTTGACAGAGACAATAAAAAAAGCGGTTCTTGCCGAGCTTGTCCGCTCTGTCTCTAAAGACGTTGAGTTAAATGGAATCAGGATTTTGAAAGGATTGGAAACATTGGATAATAACAAGACATATACGGTTACAAAATTGGCTATGGACGATTATAATGGCCCTGATAAAATCGTATATCTTGTTTCGATCTGTGATGACCATAAAGTTGTAAGCACGCTGCTTGTTGGGGTTTCATATGATATTCTTGATTCAGTTTATGTTGCGGCGAGGCCTCTTCCCGGTGGAGCCATAGTCGCAAAAGGGGATATCTATGCTGTTAAACAAAAAAGCAGCAGGCTGCCGCCCGGAGCTATAACGGATATCCAGGAAATAGAGGGGAAAAAGCTCAGGTTTAATGTTGCTGAGGGCATGATATTCAGGTCCGGCTATTTCGGAGACCCTCCGGGTATTAAGAGAACCAGAGAGGTAAACGTGCTGGTTGAAGGCGCAAATATTGTTATATCGACAAAGGGAATATTAAATAACGATCCTCCTGTGGGCGGCGTCGCCAGCGTGCTTTGCAGTGCCTCAAGAAAAGAGATATCGGGAACACTTATATCGCATGATACGGTGAGGGTGAAAATATGAAACGCATCACACTCTGTTCTCTGCGCTCGGCTCAATGTGCTTTGTTGTTTGCCCTTTGCTCTTTGCCCTTTTTGGGTTGTTCTGTTTTAAAGGAGACGCGCGAGATAAAGCAAGCTCCAATGCCTCCGAAATATGTAGAGGCAAAAGGTACGGGATCAACTTCATCCGAAGGCTCTCTGTGGAGTGACGGGGCATCCTTATTCGCAGACCTGCGTGCAAGAAAGCTAAATGATATTGTGACAATCCTTATCTCTGAAACTACAGCTGCGTCCAAGCAGGCAACTACGGATAATAGCAGTGCATCTACGGTTAATGACAACATATCCAGCCTGCTCGGAATACCTTCGAATCAGATGCTCACAAAGAGCCTGGCGGCAGGTATAGGGGGGACTACAAGCACAGCTTTTAAAGGGGAGGGCGATACGGCAAGACAAGGGAGCTTTACCGCCACAATTTCAGCCAACGTGGTGGAAGTGCTGCCAAACAACAATTTGGTACTTGAATCACGTAAAGAGGTAGTAGTTAATAATGACAAGGAAATCATTGTGTTAAGGGGCATAATACGCCCTGAAGATATTTCGCCGACCGACACCATTTATTCTTACCAGGTAGCCAATTCCCAGATATATCTTGTCGGCGATGGAGTGCTGGATGATAAGCAAGCTCCGGGTTGGCTGACAAGACTGTTGGATAAAGCATGGCCATTCTAAGAACAGCAGGAAGTAAGCAGCAGGCAGTAGACAGCAAAAAACAAAGGAGAAACGGCGATGAGAAATAATAAAACTATGATAAACATGAAACTTTATTTTTTACAGCCTGTTTCTTACCGCCTTTTTCTTGCCGGTTTTTGTTTGCTGCATATTGTTTACTGCCTGCTGCCTGCTTTTTCTTATGCGGAGCGGATTAAGGATATTGCTTCATTTTCAGGGGTGAGGGAGAATGAACTTATTGGGTATGGTCTTGTGGCCGGGTTAAAGGGAAGCGGGGATTCTGACGGAACATATTATTTCCAGCCCATGGCTAATATGCTGAAACGTATGGGAATTTTTATAAATCCGGCTGATGTTGAAGGAAAAACAAAGAACATAGCAGCAGTCATGGTTACTGCCAAGCTTCCAACAATGTTAAAACCCGGCTCAAAGATAGATGTTCAGGTGTCTTCCATTGGTGACTGCAAAAGTTTACAGGGAGGTACACTCTTCGCGACTCAACTCCGTGGGTTTGACAATAATGTCTACGCAGTGGCACAAGGGGCCGTATCATTAGGCGGTCTGTCTGCCGCAGGTGGCCGTGGATTCCAAAATCACCTTACCGCCGGATTAGTACCGAACGGAGCTATTGTGGAAAAAGAGGTGCCGGTGCAATTAAATCATAAGAGCAAAATTGACATATTGCTCAACTCGCCGGATTTAACGACTGTTACCAGGGTCGCTGGTAAAATCAATGAACAGCTGGGCGGTGTTTTTGCCAAGTCTGAGGGTCCCTCTGTTGTGTCATTGATTGTTCCGGATTCTTTCAGGGATAGAGTAGTTGACCTGATGTCAACGGTTGAAATGATGGAAGTTACTATCGATGCTCCGGCGAGGGTCGTCATCAATGAGCGGACAGGCACTGTTGTTATGGGCTCAAATGTGACCATCAGTCCGGTAGCCCTTGCTCAAGGAAACCTGACGATAGAGATTAAGGCGGCGACCCCTGCTGCCGCAGGCGCAGCAGCTGTTCCGGCTCAAAAGGCATCGGTGGCAATGGTCGGTGGCTCGTCGATCGGCGAGCTTGTTGCGGCGTTGAATGTCGTTGGCGTCAATTCCAAGGATCTCATTGCAATACTTCAGGCTATAAAGGCTGCCGGCAGTCTGAAGGCAGAACTGGTGATAATGTGAGGAACGTGATCAGGCAGGAAACACAGAGACACGGAGGCACTGAGAAGAACTCAGCATCTCACTTCTTGGTTTGGGTTCTAATATGAATGCAATAGTGCAGAATATTGATATGGCGCAGGCTTCATTGAGGACTATAAAGCCGCAGACGATTGAAAAGCCTGCTTTAAAGACTGCCTCGAAGCAGATGGAAACGCTGTTTCTGAATGAGGTGATGAGAATCATGCTGGAACAGACATCAATTGGTCAGGATAAAACTATCTCCATTTTTTTACCTGTTATAACTTCAGAGATTTCGAAGTCCATGGCTGAAAGGGGTATTGGGATAGGAGAATTTCTGATGAAGAACACGCCAGACGTCCAATCCGGAACGGAAAGCGTAAAATAACGCAATCAACCTTTTTTTGGGGTTAATATTTTTGGGAATCGCCCGATATAATATATGATGTATATATATGCAAAAAAATCTGGGGGTATGGTGAGATGACAATTACGGATAAAGTAGATGTTTCCGGTGCAGGAGGCGTTCAACTCCCTGAAATATCAAAAGAAAAAGTCAAGGGTGTTCAGAATCTCGGGATTTCATCTGAAGATCAGGTGTCTGTTTCTGACCAGGCAAAGGAAATTGGGAAACTAAAGGCTGCGGTAAATTTACTGCCGGATGTGAGAACGGACCGCGTGGATACTGTTAAAAATGCTGTTAATTCCGGGGACTACAACGTCAGGGGCGAAGCGGTAGCCGGCAAGGTGCTGAAGGAGGCCATCATTGATTCAACTATATGAAGAGCTGATTACTATTCTGGAAAAGGAATTTGTTCTTTGTACGCAGCTTGTGGGTCTGCTGCAGAAGGAAAAAGATGTTATCGTCAGCCTGGACCCTAACGCACTGGAACAACTTCTTGGTGAAAAGGAATCCATTTCGATTAATATCAGAATGTGCGATGAAGCGCGCGAACGGATACTTGAGAGACTGGGGTTTAATAACAAAACAATATCCCAGGTTGCGGCAGTTGCAGCTGACGAATACAGGGATAAGCTTAAGGATATAGCCTCCAGGTTTGTATCGGTTATTCACAGCATCACGGAACTCAATAAACTTAATGGGAAATTAATTGAGAAATCGCTTTATTATGTAAAAGCATCATATAAATTTCTGAATGCTTTTGGTGTAAGCCCCCGGCAGCAAATTTCAGTGGAGGTATAGATGTCAGTTTCCACTCTGTTTAATATTGGCACAACCGCAATCGATACTATAAACCAATTGCTGGAAATTACATCACAAAATGTCGCCAATGCAAATACGGCCGGTTATACGCTGCAGGAAGCGGTTTTGAAAAGCATACCCGCCGGATCGACAACGCCAACCGGCTCTTCGGGCAATGGCGTTGAGATAAACCAGATCAAAAGGGTGTATAATTCATTTATAAATTCTCAGCTCAGCACCGAGAATGCAAATCTCTCATACTGGAATAATTATAAGACAGGAATCACTCAGGTCGAAAATGTTTTTAATGAAACGTCCAGCACCGGAATCAGCCCTGCGATAACCGCTTTTTTTAATGACTGGCAGAATGTTTCGCAGGATCCCCAGGACGATGCGCAGCGTACGACTCTACTGCAGGATGCGAGTTATCTCAGCTCCCGGGTGAGCACTGCCTCTAATGCACTCACAACCCAGAGAAGCCAATTGTTGACAGACAGCCAATCGCTTGCCAATCAGGTGAATACTATTTCCGCACAGATTGCGGGGTTAAATAAAGAAATTGCAAGTAACCCCGGCGCACTGGATCTCGAGGACCAGCGGGATACCCTGGTGAATCAGTTGAATTCGATTGTGAAGGTCTCAAGCTTTGTGAGCAATTCCGGATTGGAAACTGTGTTGATCGGCGGCGCCCCTCTGGTAGAGGGCACAAATTCGTTCAACCTTGGCGCCACTGCCGACACGTCCAACATGATGCATTTCTATGTGACTCAAGGCAACACTGATGTCGATGTTACCTCCTCTATAGCAGGCGGTCAGCTTAAAGCCAATCTTGATTTGAGAGATACCCAGATACCTGCTTATTCCAATCAGTTGAACGCTTTTGCAATAGATTTGGCCGGTACTGTCAATTACTATCAAAATCAGGGATACGGGCTTAACGGCGCCCCGGGCGGCAATTTATTTCAGCCGCTCACTTCTCAGGAAAAATATACCTCTGTTGACAGCACTTACGGTGTTTTCACTTCTCCGGCTGAAGCATTTTCACAAAACGGAGGCACATTGACCTTAAAGCTCGGGGATAACGATACAGGTCCTGCAACGGTTAACGTGGCGGCAGGGGCGTCATTGGCCCAAACTGTTGCGGATATTAACGCCCAGGCAGGATCGAAAGTAAGTGCGAAAGTGTTAAATATGGGGCAGGCCACTGAATTTACGGTTACCAGTGGAGTAAATGATACAATCGCAACAAATGTTGGGACTGTCACGCTTGCTGCCGGCACTTATAGCGAGGCAGGCCTCGCGGCTGCAATTACATCAGCGCATATTGGCATAAATGTCACGTACAATGGCTCTCTGGGTCAATTTGCGATTGCATCTGCCGGCGCAACGAGCATGAATTCAACATCCAATATGGGGAGTTTAATCGGATTCGATTTCAGTTCGTCTCCCGCTATTGGATCAGGTATCACAGGCACTTCTGTTGATGATTACAGGATCAGCATCGCAGCGAACCCTGCCAGCAACCTCTCAGATTTGAGGATTGGAGTTGCGACTACGGATAGCGCTGGAAGCGGGCTTAATTTGTTGGGGAACAGCAGCCTGCTTTCCAGTGGCGTGGGCGGTGCCGGCGCCGTAATTTCATCGGTCAGCGTTACCAATACGGACAGCACGGTCTCAAATGCGCAATATAACATAGATTACGTTGACCCGTTTGTTATTACTTCAGGCAATAATGCCATCAAGTTTACATATAATGGCAACACCTATACAGCAACTTTAAACGCGGGGACCTACAGCGGTTCTGCCATGGCTTCAGAAATAGCAAGAGCAATGAATGCGGCAACATCCGCCGGTGGTGATGGCACTCCGTTTGCAGTTGACTACGGGATTTCTTCGCCCAACAAGTTTACTATAACCGACAACGGAACCAACGCAAGCGACACTGCTCAGATTCTATGGACTAATGCGGCTACAACGGTCACGCCTCAGCAGTTCGGATTCACTCCAGGCTCCAATAGTCCGACCATCAATCCAAACGGCGGAACCGTCACAGGCGAAAGTCTTGCCGATGCCACTATAATTAATTCGACCAATAATACTATAGGTTTCACAGATACTACGACCGGTACCAATTATACGGCTACGATAGCCCCCGGAGCCTATACTTCAGATGGCCTTGCCGCAGCTATTCAAAATGCCTTGAATTTGGCGAAGTATGGAACAACCACTCCTGCCCATGGTTTTACTGTTGATTTTGGCGTAACACAACCAAATGAACTTACCATCCAGAATAATAGTCTGACGGATTCGATGACCATGTTCACCGGAGGCAGTGGCGGGGCCAGTGCAACACCGCAACAGTTTGGGTTTAATCCGGCTGCCACCACCACTATTGCGCCAGGTGGCGCCCTTTCCGCTGCAACAGTTGTCGCCAGTCCTTATCAAGCGGACTCTTCGGGAATATATTGGCGCGTCATGGAGTCAACTGACGGCAGTACCTGGACCGCAGTTAATCCAAACACATCATATGATCCTTCGAATTCGACTACTCTTAACGAGTCCGGGGTCAATCTGGCCAGCGATACTTCCGGATCATCGTGGAGGACGCTTGAGTTCCAGGGGATTCAGGTGAGAATAGACGGCAACGGCATCAACGGCACGACAAACACTATCGCAGCAGGAAGTTCCTATACCGGTTCAAGTCTTTCTTTCCCTCAAGTCATTACTCAGGGTCTTAATGATAAAGTAAATTTTACAGTTGGTGCAAATAATTATACAGCGACGATAGCGCCAGGGACCTATGCCAGCGCGGCCGCTTTGGCCGCTGCCATACAAACCGCTTTTAATACGGCAGATGCTGCAGTATTTCCTGCCGGTTCAGTTACGGCCGGTGCATCAAATGAGATCAACATAGCACCTGTCAATTCTGTTACCTTTGCCTGGAGCAAGAGCACTGCGGCTCCGCAGCAGTTTGGCATGACCCCGTCTGCCCCTCCCAATGGGGAGACCTTTAATGTGGGGTTGAACCCAAACGCAGCGAGCGATATGGCTGTGCAGATTAGTGATCCAAGCCAGGTTGCTGCTGCAGCAGATACGTGGACGGTTGACAGCACCAATAACAGTGTTGTATTCAGCGTAAACGGCGGGATAAAAATGACTGCCGTTATACCGGCAGGTTCTTATACGAATGACCCCGGACAATCTGATGACATCTCCGCTGCGTTAACTACAGCTATTCAAACAGCTTATCAGACTGCCGCCGGCAGCACATTGTCTGATCAGTTTAACGTTGTTTTTAATCCCAATACAAAACAATTCAAAATCATAAAGGATACCGGGACCGATTCCGTCGATTTGCAATGGTCCAGTTCAGATTCTACTGCAAAGCAGATTTTCGGTTTTAGCGGAGACAGTGACACTACGCTAACGGATATAGGCGATTCGGCTGTGAGTGATAACCCGGCCTCTGTCCTGGCGAGTGCTAACCAGGGCGTGCCCGGCGGCAACACGAATGCAACAGTCATTGCCGATATCGCAAATGGCAATCTGATTGAAGGCACAACCCCGGTCGATGCTTATATGAGCCTGGTTTCAAATGTCGGGGTCCAGGGTTCAACCGCTAACAGCTTCCAGCAATATGAAAGTAATTTCGTAACTCAACTTACACAGGAACAGCAGGCTGTATCGGGTGTGAGCCTTGATCAGGAGGCCGCTGATCTGGTGATGTATGAGAAATCGTATCAGGCTGCCGCACAGTTGATAACAGTTGCGGATAATCTGCTCTCAACGCTTATGACTATGGTATCCGGTACCGCGTCAGGTTAGGAGGATTAAGGGTATGGGCATGAGAATAACGACACAGGATTTTTATAATGAGTTTCTTACGGGGCTGCAGCAAAACCTTCAGGCCCAGTATACGGATACAAGTGATATCTCCAGCGGGAAAACGATTAACAGCCCTTCGGACGATCCTTCCCTGCTTCAGGAGGTTGTGGCCTACCAGACGCAATTGTCGGACATTGGGCAGTACAAGTCGGCGGTCAATGCTGTCAACACCCCGATCAAATCACTTGATTCCTCGCTCACTGATTTGAGCACTACCCTTAACAGGGCAAACGAGTTGGCTGTTAGCGCAGGAGACGGCTCAATAGACTCCAATTCCAGGCTTCTGATCTCTGATGAAGTTCAGCAACTGCTTAGTTCTTCAATCAGCACTGCCAATACGCAAGTGAATGGCCAGTATATTTTCGGCGGCTTTCATTCGAATGTCAACCCTATAGATCCGACCACCGGCGAATTTGCTTCCGACTCAAATTCCGTCAATGTCGGTATAGCCAGCGGCGTTAATGTCGCTACCAATATTTCGGCAGGCAGCCTGTTCAGCTTCAGTCGTGTCAATACGACTGATTCCACAAATGCCATTATGCCGAGCTACGGCTGGACAAATAGCGGACTCAATACAATTCCGGATGCAGACCCTGTCTCTGCATTAGAGACAACCGTCCCAAGTACCCCGATATATACTATTAACGGCATAAATTCAGTTAATCATGGAGATCAAATCTCGATCGGCGGTACAACTTACAACCTGACAGGCGGTCCGTATTCCACACCGTCTGCCCTGGCAAATCAGCTCAATATCGATACCGCCGGATCCGGGGTGACATTTTCTTATGCTGGTAATAAATTCACGATGACAAACACCAGCGGGGCCAATGTTACAATAGATTGGGGATCGACCACACCCGAAGTGGATCAGACACTCGGGGTTCCTGCCAGCGGCAGCCAGCTAATTGCCAGCGGTGGTCATTTCTCTGGTAACACGGTTTTTCCGGGAGATTCTATTACAATCGGCGGTACAACTTACAACCTGACAGGAGGTTCATATTCCACGCCGGCGAAACTGGCGGCTCAACTTAATGCTGATACCAACGGATCAGGACTCACATTTTCATTTGATCCCACTAACAATAAATTCCAGATCGAAAACACCACCGGGGCCAGCGTCACAATAAACTGGGGTTCAACGACTTTGCAGGCAGAACAAATGCTTGGTTTCAGCTCCACAGGGAACCAGACTATCAGTGCGAATCAAGGCACAATAGAGAGCGACAATGCTGTCGGCAATTTTACTGCGTCGGATAACGTCTTTACCGTCAATGGCGGCGCTTTGGATATCAATGTTAATAAGTCCACTACCCCGTCAAGCGGAGCATTTGTTATTAACGGTACGAATAATGCGGTCTCGATAAGCGGTACAACCTACTATTTAAAATACGGTACTTACACAGGAGCAGGCCTTGCAACGGCTCTTTCCGGATTTGCTGCAGGAATGAATGTCAGCTATGTTGCTGCCGATCATAAATTTACAATTGCCAGTTCGGCCTCTGATGCCATTGATCTTTCCAACTCAACCATAAAGAATATTATTGGATTTAATTCCGCAGCGTCTCAAACATTGAGCAGTACAGGCATAATGAGTGATTATGAGGTCGGCGACGTTAACCTTGCTGCGGGATCTACCCTTCAGGATGTCCGTGACGCCATCAACGCAGCCGGCGCGGGTGTAAATGCGCAGATCGCAAATGAAGGGACAGCGATAAATCCTGATTTCAGGCTTGTTGTCGCATCAGACACTGCAGGGGATTCGAGCGACATCGATATCAGTGTCCTTCAGCCTCAATCTGCAGCCGACAGCGCCATTTCGTCAAGCCCCACTGTAAGCGGTTCTCTTACAGGAGGTCTTTTCTCGCCCGACATTATCAATGATTTTAAGGGGGGGACAATAAGTTTTACAGATCCGATTAGCGGCGATACATACACAACACCGGCTATTGCCGCCGGACCATATGCCAGCATGACAGCGCTCGTCGCGGCTATGCAGACTGCTTTTAATAACGCAACGGATTCGAATGGCAATACCTTTGTTAACGGCGGCGGCAATAGTTATCTGACTGTCACTGCAAACTCCAACAGCACATTTTCTATTTCCAACAGCTCCGGAGACAATGTGAACATTAACTGGAGCAGCGGCACTGTTTCAGCTCAACAGCTTGGGTTTGCTCCTGATTCGGCGGGCCCTCCCGCGGCCGGGGTTTATCAGCTCTCGTACGATACGACTACAGGGCAAAATATGACGCTCGGCACAAAAATTACAAACTATAATTATATTACCCAGGCGTCGGCCAATGACAGCATTGTAATTGACGACGCCACCAAGGGTGGAATTGCAAATAATCAATTTGTCGTGCAGGAGGCCGGATATGCGGCTCAAACGATATCCATCGATCGCGGGACTTATACTCCGGACCAGTTGACAGCCGATATAGCTCAGAAATTGAATGCTGTTGCGGCGGCTGACGGCTCGGGCAATAATTTCAGTGTGACATTTGACCCGAATGCGAATAAGTTTCAAATCAAACAAACTAATGCGGCATCTCTCGTTGCAGTCAATTTTCAATGGGACAGTTCAAATACTACGGCTGCGCAGATATTAGGCTTTAATCCTGCCACGACAACCAATGCCAATATAGCAGCCGGTGGAGGATCGGTCGAGAGCGATAATTCTGTACTTGCAAACTATTACAATTTCAACAACAACTATCTTAATGACAAATACATTCTGCGGGCACTGAATTTTGAGAACCAGTCACTTACAAACAATGACACCGGGCGCATCGGGCAGTCTTTGCAGTACCTGAGCGATTTGACCGATACCGTTTCTCAAAAACAGGCCGTAATAGGCGCCAGGGAGAATGAAGTCAGTGATGAAAGTAATGTACAGCTTAACAATTCGACCAATACACAGATTTTTTTATCGAATACGGAGGACACGGATCTGGCGCAGGTTGCTTCTGATCTTACAACGCGGCAGGCCTCACTACAGGCGCTTCGCAGTATCATGGCGACTGTTTTAGGTCAGACTCTTTTTGATTTCATTAAATTGTCATAAAGGCGCATCGGGCGCAAAAGGTGAACGGAAAAGCAGATGCTTGTTCTTACCCGCAAGACGGGACAGATAATCAACATCGGCGAAGACATACGGATCAAAATAGTCGATATAGGTAACGGTATAGTCAAGCTGGGAATCGAGGCTCCAAGGGAGTTGCCGATATACAGAGAAGAGCTCTACGAAAAACTTAAGCAGCTCAACAAAGAATCCGTGAGCACGGAAATAGATAAACTGAAAGATTTCTTTGGACTGAAGGACGACTCAAAATAAATGCTGAATGTTAAATGTTAAGGTTCAGGGAATACTGCTTTCTCAATTAATTAAAAATTCAACATTCATAATTTAACATTTTAGTATTGAGAGGTGAAGGTGAAAATCAAATCGACGAGATTCGGTGAAATTGAGGTCGCGCACAATAAAATCATTACATTCACTCTGGGTATTCCCGGCTTCGAGGATTTAAAGAGATATTTCCTGATAGATTACAAAGAGCCTATTCAATGGCTTCATGCTGTTGATGATCCGGATGTGGCATTTATCGTGACCAATCCATTTCTTTTGTTTCCGGATTATTTTGTAAATATCCGGGATGATGCTGAAACACTTCTGGATATCAAGGATCCCGGCGATATGGCAATCCTGGTTATACTTACTGTTGCGGGTGACAGAGTTACGGCAAATCTGAAAGCTCCTCTAATCATGAATGCCGCTAATTTTACAGCGGTACAGATTATCCTTGATGATGAGCGGTATGTATTTAAGACACCGATGCCGTCGATGCCGCATAAAGCAGCGAGCGTCTAGAGCAAGGCGTTAAAAGAAGTGACTTAACGGCAGCTTTAGTCAGATAAAGAAATCCCTCTCACTCTGCTGCAGCAGGCCATTTTTTTTGAAATAAACCGCCCAATCATGTTATGTTTAAATGTCGTTGTCTTTTTATGACTCTTGATTCTCCAGTCGTATCGCCCGACGTTATTTAAGGAGGAATTAACTTCACATGAGCCGTATGCCAATGACCCCTGAGGGCCATCAGAAGATGAAGGAAGATCTTGACAGATTGATGAAGGAAGACAGGCCGCGAAATATAAGAGATATAGCTGAAGCCCGCGCTCATGGTGATTTGTCCGAAAATGCCGAGTATCATGCCGCCAAGGAACGGCAGTCCTTTATAGAAGGACGCATACAGGAACTCCGGGGAAAGCTGGCCATGGCTGATGTCATTGATCCCTCCAAGATAAGCCAGTCAAGCGTCGCCTTTGGGGCAAGGGTCAAAGTGCTTGATACAGAGGCTGACACAGAATATGAATTCATACTTGTAGGAGCAGACGAGGCTGATGTGAAGAGCGGCAAGATATCCATAAGCTCTCCTGTCGGGAGAGCTTTAATCGGCAAGGAGGTTGGTGATATAGCCGTGGTAAAAGCCCCTGCGCGACAAATCGAATATGAGATTGTAGAGATCAATTTTGTCTAGAACTTTCAATGCCGAAATCTTAGGCAACACTTCTGTCAACACACATTTCAAGCTGTTGACGCTTAAACCCTTATCAGAAATCAAGGCCGCGGAGCCCGGACAGTTCTTTATGATACAGTCAGGTATCAGCCATGATCCCCTTTTAAAAAGGCCGTTCAGCATATATAGCGTCCGGGATCAATATTTAGGTTTTCTTTACCGGATCAGGGGGAAGGGAACAAGGTCTCTCTCGCAGTTCAGGGAGGGCGATACTCTCCAGATTTTAGGGCCGCTGGGCAATAGCTATCCTCAACCCTCCGGGGACTTTATCGCAGTTGCCGGAGGGATTGGAATTGCTTCATTGCTCCCATTTATGCGGAAATACAGTAAACGCGCGTTTTTATTTTACGGTGCGGTAAGCAATGACGAACTCGTCATGCTTGAAGAAGTCAGGAATTTGTCAAAGGAGCTCTTTATTACTACCGACGACGGTTCCGACGGACAGAAAGGCTGGATCACCGAAGCAGTAAAGGATTTTCTTTTCTCGTCCCGCTTTACCCGTCGCGCATTACAGGTTTATGCCTGCGGTCCTGTACAGATGCTGAAAGCACTGTCTGAGGTCACTAATCTCAGGGGTCTTCTCTGCCATGTTTCGATGGAAGAGCATATGGCGTGCGGTACCGGGGCATGTCTTGGCTGTATGGTAAAAGTCAGGAATAAAGGTAAAGGGCAAAGGGCGGAGGGCGAGGAAGGAAGACAGAATATAGAAGACCGGGAATGGGTATATAAAAGGGTTTGCAAAGAGGGACCCATCTTCAATTTAGAGGATATTATATGGTGACGAACGGCAGAGGGCAAAAAGCAAAGGTCAAAGGGTCAACGAAGTTATCCGTGCAAATTGCTTCATTGAAACTTAAAAATCCAGTGATGACAGCCTCGGGGACATTTGGATATGGTGAAGAGTATGCGGAATATATTGATTTAAACAGGCTTGGAGCAATTGTAGCCAAAGGACTCTCGATTACTCCCCGTGCCGGCAATCCCACGCCCCGAGTCGTAGAGACCCCGGCAGGCATGCTCAATGCGATAGGTCTCCAGAATATCGGTGTCATGTCATTTATAAGGGAGAAACTCCCGTTTCTGCGTCAGTTCGAGGTACCGGTTATAGCCAACTTTTTTGGAGATACGGTCGATGAGTATGTCAGGGCTGCAGGCGAACTGAGCTCGGCTGAAGGGGTACACGCCCTTGAGATGAATATA
>Ga0074045_10003071_pt1 | contig 15156 bp, 13 predicted proteins | sample BogForMeECP23OM2_FD_94442 | JGI IMG/M metagenome (GOLD analysis project Ga0074045, IMG submission 94442) | Bog forest soil microbial communities from Calvert Island, British Columbia, Canada - Bog Forest MetaG ECP23OM2 | ecosystem: Environmental > Terrestrial > Soil > Wetlands ...
CAAGCTCTCGACGGCCGCGTTTCGCTTTACTATGGCGACACCCGACTGCAACACACCCTGGCTTCGCCAGGGTGACATTTTCATGTTGCCGTTAGGGTGACAAAATCATGTTGCTACAACAGACAAACTGGCGGTGCGCAGAAACAGGGGCTAGGAGAGCGAGGGATTAGCAGTTCGTGGCCGGCTGGGTGGGGCGCTCCGAGGGACCTCAGCTGCAAGACTCTCAGGACAGTTGGTGCCATCGAAGGGACTCGAACTTGAGCCGTTTAGCGGGCGTAAGCGCAGCGGGAGCCCGCTGGCGAAATCCTGAGCGCAGCGAGGGACCTCAACGATCCAAAGATTGGTGCCATCGAAGGGACTCGAACCCCCACACCGTTGCCGGTACATGGACCTGAACCATGCGCGTCTGCCAATTCCGCCACGATGGCAAGTGGACTTCGATTGCAGCGGCGACCACCTTGATCGCCGTATCAGGAAGACCTACACGTTTATTCTACAGACACAACGCTGCGTGTCAAACCACCGCTGCTTGTCATCCTGGGGTGGGCGCATTTTACCCGCCGAAGAGCCTGCCCTGAGCTTGCCGAAGGGATCTGAGCGAGCCGCGAAGCGTCGCGTTCTTTGCCGACGCAAGAATCCCGCGATTGGGCGGCTTCCCTGTTACCCCAGCTTCGCGTTCATCGTGATCTTGGCGTTCAGCACCTTCGACACCGGGCACCCCTTCTCCGCCGCTTCGGCATACTTCTGGAACGTGGCCGCGTCCGCGCCCGGCACTTTCCCCACGACGTCAATGTGACTCGACGTAATCGTCCATCCCGAATCCAGTTTTTCCATCGTCAGCGTGACGCTCGTCGAAATGCTCTCCGGAGTCAGGTTTGCCCCGCCCAGTTGGGCTGAAAGCGCCATGGAAAAGCAGCCGGCGTGTGCCGCTGCAATCAATTCCTCGGGATTCGTCCCGGGAGCATTTTCAAACCGCGTGGTGAACGAATACGGCGTGTTGTTCAGCACTCCCCCCGGCGCCGAAATCGTTCCCTTGCCATCCTTTAGCCCGCCCTTCCAAACCGCATTCGCCTTGCGTTGCATGCTCTTCTCCTGGTTATGATTTCACCGAATGTCCACCCATTGTAGACGGAGTGGCACCCGCTCGTCAGGCTGGAATTGTTGATAGTTGAATCAAAGGGCGTTGGTAGATGATCGAGGAACCTGACTTGCGAATGGAGTGCCCGGCTCGCTTGCCATTCAACAATCAAAAATCAACCATCAACAATGATTCGGCCTCAGTAGAAATCCGAGCAGCTCAGATAGAACCCGCACTGGGGGCACTTCAATTGGCAACGGCTCTCGCGCAGTTTCGCAGAGCAGTTCGGACAGTATTGCCCCGGATCAGCCTCTTTCGCTCCCGCCCCATGTCCCTGCTCGCTCGCTGTCTGCGCCGCCTGTAGTTCCTTCATGTTTCGAGGAGAATACTTATGCCGTTTGCCTGCGGCAAGCACGGAGTTCGATTCCTGGACAAGTAGTTGTTGCCCCGGGGCGTGCCTTACGCCGCCCGATCGCTCATAGCCTGTACCACTCCGCTCCAGGAGTCGGCAATGATCAGCCATGCCCCGATCCGGCGCCATACCTTCACATATTTCCCGCGTTCCGGAACAATTGTCCCATCGGGCTGCCGCGCGGCAACCGTGAAACGGCCCAGTTCCATAGCCATGTCGCCGGAGTGTTCCACGCGCGTCGTTTCCAGGCGCAGGTCGCTGTATCCGGCGTCTCCCAGCCGACGCAGCAGGTGTTCCACGGCCTTCTGCCCGTAGGCCGCTTCCTGGCGCGGTGCCATCAGCACGCCGTCGCTGGCGAAGAAGGCGGCCGCCTGGTCATAATTACCGGTATTGAATGAGGTTGCGAAATCCTGGGTGAGATCGCGCAGTAGAGACTCCACATCCCGGAACGGACGAGAGCCCGCTGGGGAACTCGAATAGGGCCGATACATCTACTACCTCCTGGGGGAAGGCAACCGGAGGTTCGCCTGGCCAAGGGGCGATCCGCCGGAAAGCTCGCTCATTGTAGCGCAAAACCAGGTCTCGGAATGTGAAAAGTTTTCCCTGGCTGAAATCCAAAAATCAGATGCTGGTCCCGTTATCTTTCAAACAAAGCAGAGCGGCTGGGTGGCCGGGAGGAGACGGAGTTGATGCTCAGCACGGCTACGGGCGGCTTGGGAGACTCCACTTTCGAGGCTGGATTCTCGCGGGCTGCAATCTGTTTCTTCACTCGTTCCAGAAGTGCAATCAGTTTCTTCGACTCATAGTCTCTTTCGGCCTGTTCGCACATCTTCTGGAAATCCTGCGGAGAGTAGCTCACACGGCTGGTCATGGGGGCGTCCTCAGTATGAAGATGAAAAGCAGGGTTCTAACGAAAGCTCAAAAAGAAGCCCTAGTCTACCCCATCCTCAGCCCTCTGACCAGCCCCTCAGCGCAGTCGGCCGACAAACTTACATCAGGCTCATCCGCGGGCTGCACGCCCGCCGGTCGCGCCAGGGCTGGGGCAATTTGCGTCCTTCGCGCCTCACTTCAGCGGCGCGTACGACAGCATCTTCCGCCCCCATGCCCATGGCTACGTATATGTCCTCGAAGATTTGCTTAGGCGCAATGCTGATCAAGCCTTCAGAAGACTCCACCAGGTAATCTCCCTTGCGGCCGGAATGCTGGCGGCCCAGGCTGTCTACAAAGCTGAGACCGGAACCAAGCTGTTTGGCTTTGACCAGAAAGCGTGTGCGGTAAGTCTTCCATTCTTCTGATTTCATGGCGCGCTGACCCGAGTAAGCAATTTGCCTGCGTGGACCATCCGATGCCGCTCTGCGCCGCCTCGCAGCTGGGACGAGTCGTCGGTTTCCTAAGAAAACCGAAGAGAGACTCTACGAGCGAAAAGGGGCGGGGGTCAATTCAATATTTTTGGTGCAGTTGAGGAAAAACACGCCGCCGATTTTTTCTCAATCATGCTGGTCATGCTGCGGTACCGGCGCTCACGCCCCCTCCGCAACAAGACGGCATTTCCCACACCAGCCGTGCCGTGCGAACAAAACCTGATGCAACCGGTAGCCGGATTCTCCACAACGCGTGCACAGGAAATGCAGAAAGACAGTTACCAGTACCCAGTTGCCAGTTACCGGTTCTCGCAAACAGGCCTTAGGTCTCAGGTCCTAGGTCTGGCGCGGTGGCAACAACGCCACGCTGCAAGTCTGTGAATCAAAAGACCTCATCAAGTGCGCCGCAGACCGATTTCCTAAGACCCAAGACCTAACACCAAGGACCTACTCGCCAGCGAGTGAGCGCGAAACCACTGCACCAGCCTTTGCGCGAATTCCTGCGGTGCAGCACTGATCGCGCCACAGTGATCGGCGCCAGGAACCTCCCACACCAGAAACGCTACACGCTTGCAGCGCATGAACTTAAGACTGTGTCCCGTTGCCGCCTGGCGGCCATTACCTAGGTCATCTTGGGAAAGGTGACGATTCGGGCGATCATGATTGAGAGCATCATGTAGGGAAGCCCGCGTCAAGGGCTTCCATCGGAAAAAACTCTGCGATGAATATTGATGACCTGCTGCGGATTGCGACGGAACGCCGAGCCTCGGACTTGCACTTGAAGGTGGGGAACTACCCTCACTTGCGCATCGACGGCGAACTGGTGCCCTTGACCGACCAACCCCGCATCAGCGCCGAGGACATGCTGAATATGGCTTTCAGCATGATGTCGGCGCGGCAAAAGCAGAAGTTCAAAGAGACCACGGAAATTGATATGGCCTACGGCGTCGCCGGCCTGGGACGCTTTCGTGTGAACATCTTCCAGCAGCGCGGCAACGTGGGACTGGTCCTCCGCGTCATTCCCACCAAGATTCGCGCGCTCGACGAACTGTTCCTGCCCAAGGTGGTGGAGCAGATTTGCGACATGCCCCGCGGCCTGGTGCTGGTGACTGGCGTCACCGGTTCCGGTAAGTCGACCACGCTGGCCGCCATGGTAGACCGCGTGAACTCCTCGCGCGCCGAACACATCATCACCATTGAAGACCCTATCGAATTTCTGCACCGCGACAAGAAGGGCTACGTGAACCAGCGCGAGGTCGGCGTGGACACGCCTTCCTTTGGCGCGGCGCTGCGCGCTTCTCTGCGTCAGGATCCGGACGTGATCCTGGTGGGCGAAATGCGCGACCTGGAAACCATCTCGACCGCGCTGCACGCAGCCGAAACCGGCCACATGGTGTTCTCAACCCTGCACACGCTCGATGCGGTGGAAACCATCAACCGCGTCATCTCCATCTTTCCTCCGCCGGAGCAGAAGCAGATTCGTTTGCAGCTGGCGGCGGTGATGCGGGCCATCATCAGCCAGCGCCTGGTGCGCCGCTGCGACGCCGATGGCCGCGTGCCTGCGGTGGAAGTCATGATCAACACCGCGTACATTCGCGAGTGCGTGCTGGTGCCGGAGAAAACGCGCGCCATCCGCGACGCTATCGCGGCCGGCACGTCGCAGTACGGCATGCAGACTTTCGACCAGTCGCTGTGGGATTTGTTCCAGGCGGGGCTGGTCAATTACGAAACCGCCCTGGAGAACGCTTCCAACGCCGACGACTTCAAGCTGCGCATGCAGGGCATCGCGTCGACTTCCGACATTTCGCGGCAGTCCATGCAGTCGGCTGGGTTTGGAGGAAGATAAGGTTTCAGGGGTTCAACGTTTCAGAGCTTCAAGGCTCAGGGCGCGGCTATCGCGCCCTTTTTCATTTGCTCTTGTAGTTTTCAGTAGTTGCGTTATCGTTGCTCGCATGGCGTTCGCCAGGCCCAAGAAAAAGTCCTATTCCGAAGACGAGCTCTACGAATACGCCTTAGAAGCGCTGGCACGGCGCATGCGCACCGTGGCTGAGTTGAAGCGCATGATGCGGGCGCGCTTGGAGGATGCCGAGTCGGAATATGGACAGACGCTGATCGAGCTGGTGATCCGGCGGCTGAAGGATCACGGATGTCTGAATGATTCCGCCTACGCGACGACCTATTCCTCGCTGCGGCGCGACAATCAGAAATTCGGAAGGAGGCGCATCATTACCGACCTCAAGGCTAAAGGCGTGCATGGCGCCGTGATCGAGAAGGCCGTGGAGGCTGCGTTTGATGGCATCAGCGAAGAGAAGCAGGCGCGTGAGTATCTCCGCCGCAAACGCCTGGAAAAGCCGAAGGATCAGAAGCAGGCGGCACGCATCTTTCGCCATTTGGCACGCGCCGGCTTCGGCGCCAAGACCATTTTCACGATTCTGAAGAAGTGGGAAGTGGACGACGAAACTTTGAGCGCGCTGGAAAGCGAGGCTGCAGGGTAAAAGGTTGCCTGAGGGAAAAACTTGTTTTGCGGCCGGTATTCCCAGCTAGGCTCCGCTGAAGAATCCTGCCGCCGGAATTTTGCATCTCAACGAGAGAAGCAGACATCTGCAGGGGGCTGGCCGAATACTCCATTCGTCAGCAGATTGAGGAGGAAACAAGCCATGAAGACGAAGCTGGCAGCAGCTTTCGTGGCCGCGGCATTGAGCTTAGTGCCCCTGGCCTATGGTCAGGACACCACCGGCGCGGATAAGGGCAAATCTACCGCGGGTTCCGACGTGAAGAAAGCCGCAAAGACTACGGAGAAAGATACCGAGAAGGGCGCCAAGACCGCGACCAAGGACACGGAAAAGGGTGCGAAGGTCGCCGCCAAGGATACAGAAAAAGGCGCCAAAGCAGCGGCCAAAGACACCAAGAAAGCGGCCGAGAAGACCGGCAGCGAAATGAAGAAAGGGATGAATGGCATCGAACACAAAGTGAAGAAAAGCGACAGCAAACCGGCCGACACGAAACCGGCCGACCAAAAGCCCGCCGACACCCCGAAGTAGTCACAACCCAAATCACAACGGAGAGGCCGCAAAGCACGCAGAGGAAAAGAGGGTTCTCAGATGCCCCATTTTCCTTTGCGTCCGCCGTGTCCTCTGTGTTGCCATTTGGGTTCTCATTTAGAATTAGACCTTCATGCTGACCGGCTCGGAAATTCGCCGCAAGTTCCTGGATTTCTTTGTGCAAAAGGGGCACAAGGAAGTGCACTCGTCGTCGCTCGTCCCGGCCAATGACCCCACGCTGCTGTTCACCAACGCCGGGATGAACCAGTTCAAGGACGTATTCCTCGGCCTGGAGAAGCGCGACTATTCCCGCGCCACGACGTCGCAGAAGTGCGTGCGCGCCGGGGGCAAGCACAACGATCTCGAAAACGTCGGCTTCACCAACCGGCATCACACGTTTTTCGAGATGCTGGGGAATTTTTCCTTTGGGGATTACTTCAAGAAGGATGCCATCGCATACGCGTGGGAGCTGATTACTTCGAAGGAATGGTTTGGGATTGAGAGAGACAAGTTGTACGTGACCATCTTTGAAGGATCGGGCGAACCCATGCTCGTGCCTCGCGACAGCGAGGCTTACGACCTGTGGCTGGCGCAGGGCGTGGCGAAGGATCGCATTTTCGAATCCGGTCTGAAAGACAATTTCTGGCAGATGGGCGACACCGGGCCGTGCGGGCCATGCAGCGAACTTCATTACGACATGGGCCCTGCGGCTTCCGATCAGGGCCACGCCGATTGCAAGTTCCCCTGCGATTGCGGCCGCTATGTCGAAATTTGGAATCTGGTGTTCATGCAGTTTGACCGGGATGCGTCGGGAAAGCTGAATGCGCTGCCCAAGCCTTCGATTGATACGGGGATGGGGTTGGAGCGGGTGACGGCGGTGATGCAGGGCGTGATTTCGAACTACGAGACGGATTTGTTCACGCCGCTGATTGAAAGGGCAGCGGAGTTGACTGGCGTTTTAGCGAAAAGCGAATTGGGGAAACTCGACTCAAAAACTTCAGCGTCGTTGCGGATAATCGCTGATCACGCGCGGGCCACGGCATTCCTGATCGCTGATGGCGTCGTGCCCTCAAATGAGGGTCGCGGATACGTACTGCGAAAGATCATGCGACGTGCCATGCGACACGCAGTGCTCCTAGAGCAGGAGCGCCCTGTAGTGATGACCGAGATGGTAATCGCCGTCCAGAAGATGATGGCGGATGTGTATCCAGAACTGACGACCAGCGGGCAAGTAATTAGGGTCGTTAATGAGGAGGAACGAAGATTCCATCACACGATGGAAATCGGGCTTGGGAAGCTTGAGCAGGACCTCGCGGAGATCAGGGAAATGAGGGATGCACAAATTCGTGCATTCGTTTCGGAGAAACATCGTTTGGAGAGAGGCGAGCGAAACGCCGAGGCGTTTTCAGACTCGGTGGAGAATTTGGTGAAGGGGTCACCTCGCTACCACGGCGAACGAGCCTTCATGCTTTACGATACATTCGGATTACCAGTCGATTTCATTCAGGACGCTTGCCGAGACGAGGGTATCGGCTTCGATCAGGCTGGTTTCGACCGCGCCATGGCTGAGCAACGCGAGCGCGCTCGCGCTTCCTGGAAGGGCGCGGCTAAGCAGACGGCAAACCCCGACTATCTGTTTTTGCGACAGGCCAACGATCCGGGCATCAAGGCTCTGATCCCCGGCGCATTTTCCCGCCTAGCGAACTCAAGGTTCGTCGGCTACGTGCAGACCACGGCTACCGACTGCCTAGCGGTTGCGATATTTCGCAGGGGAGCGGCCGTCGAGAGTCTTGCGCCCGGCGAGGAGGGCGAGATCATTCTCGACCACACACCGTTTTATGCCGAGTCGGGCGGGCAGGTTGGCGACCGCGGATGGCTTTATTCGGACGATCACAACACCGTCATCGCCGAGGTGAAGGGATGCTATTACCCGATTCAGGGAGTGCGCGCGCATCAGGTTGTCGTGAAGTCTCCGATTCGCGTGGGCGACAAAGTCGACGCCGTGGTCAACACCGACATCCGCGAGGCGACCATGCGCAATCACACGGCCACGCACCTGTTGCATGCCGGGCTGCGCGAGGTGCTGGGCAAGCATGTGAAGCAGGCGGGGTCGCTGGTGGCGCCGAATCATCTGCGCTTTGATTTCTCGCACTTTACCGCGGTCGAAGACGAAGAGTTGCAGGACATCGAGGACATCATCAACAAGGAAGTCCTGCACAACACGAAGATTGAAGTCATCGAAAACGTGCCCATTGATGTAGCCATCAGCGAGTATCATGCGATGGCGCTGTTCGGGGAGAAGTACGGCGACAAGGTGCGCGTGATCCGCATCGGCGGTTTTTCGACTGAGCTTTGCGGCGGCACACACACGGCCGCGACCGGCGAGATCGGACTGATCAAGATTCTGAAAGAAGGCAGCGTGTCATCGGGCGTGCGGAGGGTGGAGGCGATTACCGGGGAAGGATCGCTCGCGCACTTCCGCAGAGATCACGAACTGGAAAGCGTCGTGTCGAGTTTCGCTGTTCCCACCCTTGCGCAGAAAACGCGCAAGGATGGGGCACCCACTGACGAGATAGCGCACGCAGGAACCGAATGGTCTCCGGCCGATGCCTTGAAGGCCGAACTCGAAAAGAAAGACGCCGAGATCAAGCGGCTGACGCGGGAACTCGACCAGGCGCGCATGAAGTCGGCGTCGTCGAGTACAGCCAACATTGGCGACAAGGTGAAGGAAGTCAAAGGCATTAAAGTTCTGGCACATCGGGTGGACAATCTTGATCGGCCGCAGATGCGCGCGCTGGTGGATCAATTGCGCGACAAACTCGGCTCGGGAGTTGTGATCCTCGGTTCGGCCTCGAATGGCAACGTGGCCCTGATTGTGGGCGTCACCAAAGATCTGACCAGCCGCGTGCAAGCCGGTAAAGTGGTCGGGGAGGTTGCGGAGAAAGTTGGCGGCAAAGGCGGAGGCCGTCCTGATCTGGCCGAAGCCGGAGGCAAGGACGCCTCCGCGCTGGATGCCGCTCTGGACGGGGCTTACAGCGTGGTGGAGGGACTACTGGCATGACGGCAGGCGGGTCTTCTTCCGGCAAATCTCTCGACGACCGGTTGCACTTCATCAAGCACAAGGGACACGCCGTCTATCTCATTGACTTCAGCCATTGCACGGCGAAGGAAATGCTGCTGCTGCTCGATCTGGTCCGCGCCGATGTGGCGCGGCACGCGCCCGGCTCGGTGCTGACGCTGGCCGATTTTACAGGCGCGCACGTTGACAAGGCCGTGGCCACCAAGATCAAGCAGGTGCTGACGCTGGATCGTCCTTATGTGAAGCGCTCGGCCTGGGTCGGCACCGAGGGTCTGCCACACGTGTTCTACGAGAACTTCAAGAGCTTCTCCCAGCGCGACTTCCCCACCTTCAAGACGCGGGAAGAAGCCATGGACTGGCTGGCGGCGGAATAGATCTCGGGTCTCAGGTCTTAGGCGTAGACGACCAGCTTTCTCCCTCTCTCAGAATCGCGACTTGCGCGTTCAACCCGGCCTGGCGCACACGTTCCCGAAAGCTTTCCGCTGTTTGACTGGTGCGCAAGAGCGGTGATCGTGGACTGATTCCCAAATGAATCGGAATCACGAACTGCGGCGCCAGCCTCCTCACGGCCTCAACTGCCTGCGATTCGCCCATGGTCATGGGAATGCGAAAAGTAGTCACCGGAATCAGGGCGACGTCGGGCCGCAGTTCCTGGGCGATCCTTTGCATAAAGCCGGCAACGTAGGTGTCGCCGGCAAAATAAATGCGTTGGCTCTCCGCCTCGAGGACGTAACCAATCGTGAAAGTGATATGCCAGGCCGGCACGGCGGTGACGGAGAAGCCATCAAACTCCCTTCGCTGCCAGGGCTTGAGGCCGGTAACGTTGCGGCCGCCCTTCAGGCGGGTCATCCAGGCGGAGGCAGCCGGAGCGAAAACCGGTGCCGACGGCGGCAACATGCGCAGGAACTTGCGATCGGTATGATCCCAGTGATTGTGCGAGATGAGGACGAGATCAACGTCGGTAAGCTCTTCCCGCGAACGCGCCGGAGGCCGTACCCGCGCATACGCGGGATTGCCGCGCAACCCAAAGTACGGGTCGGTGAGAACGCGCTTGCCGGCCGCTTCGATCAGCACCGTGCTGTGGCCGATCATCGTAATCTTCATAGCGCTTACTCTTGTACTTTGGGGATCCCTCGCAAGAAACGCTCGGGATTTCGGCTGCGGGCTCCCGCTCCGCCACGCCATCGCGCCAAAACCGCGCTGGGGTTCCGGTTCCGCTCACGCCCGCAAAACGCCTCAACTTCTCCACTTCAGCGTAACCGGACCAGACATAGGGTGCTTCATCTCGGCGCCGGTACGCCTGGCTTCGAGATGCGCCGCCTTGAGCTGGAAGTACCACTTGGCCGGGCGGTCGGCGTCGTCAATCAGCAACAGGTGTGGGTTGTGCTTCAGGCCTTCAGCTTGCATTTCCATGGTGCGGCGGTCCTGCTCGACAAATTTCGCAAAGACGAATTTCAGCAACTCGGGCCCGAAGGGCAGCCAGCGGAAAAGGTTCCACGCCGCGACCACGTCAATGCGGCAATGGGCGCGCGTGATGGGGGTGACCGTGGTCAGGCTGGAGAACCAGTATTTGCCCGCGCGGATGGTTTCGGTGCGCACATTGGGCAAGACGAAATCGATTGTCGTAGAGATGGCGTCGGCATCGGCGCATAAACGCAAAAGCTTGTAGGGTGCGGAGTTCGAGCTGGGCGTGTGCGCGCTCATACGGAAGCCGTTGGGGATGGGCTCGAAGTTCTTTTTCTTTTCGTGAATGCTGTGCCGCGAGCGCCACCACCACGCCTGATGAACGAACGGTCCGTGCGCGGGATCCATCAGGCCGATGATGCCGTGATCGATACTGACCGGCATTTCTGCTTGCAGATATGCCAGCTTGTACTTGGCACTGAATTTTTCGATTCTTGGTGCGCCGTCCGGCGCTTCCGATGGTTTCGTGAAACCTGCTCCCTGCGGCCCGGGATCGGGAATATAGACCCAGATGAAGGTGTCCTGTTCTTCGCAGGGATAACTGCCGGCGTATATGCGGTCGACTTTCAGAGTCTGATCCGAAGTAAGCGAAGGAATCAGCTGGCATTGCCCGTTGTGCACGTCGAACTGCCAGCCGTGATAAGGGCACTCCAGGTTTTCTCCGTCGAACTGGCCGGTATTCAGCGGCATACCGCGATGCGGGCAGGCGTCGCGCAAGGCGAAGGGCTGCCCCAGCCGGTCGCGGCCGATCACCAGCGGAATTTCCAGCAACGTCGCCTTGTGCAACCGATTGCGATGGACGCGATCGGCGGGCAGGGCGCGATACCAGAAGCCGGTGAGCATCTGAGTGTCGGTCGCCTGGCGTTCGGGGAGTTCGAGTTCGGGCATGTTTGAGATTTGCGATTGCCGATTTGCGATTGCCGATTGAAAGCATATGCTAGCATCCGTTGGACGACGGAGGCAGGAAGAAAAGAGCGAACCACAGAGGCACGGAGGCCACATAGGGGACTGAGCCGGCGACCCTCATGGTCTAAAGCCCGGATTCTCTGCGACCGCTCACGGCGCGGCTGAAGCCGTGCCCTTCCCAAGACCATCTCCGAGACCCGCAGATCAATCAGTATGGAATTCGTCGGCCACTTTCGCAGGCTCACTCCGGTACAGCGGAATACATTCGTCGCATGCTTTCTGGGGTGGTCGCTGGACGCATTTGATTTCTTCATCCTGACCTTCTGTGTCAGCGCTATCGCGACGCAGTTCCAAGCCAAAATCTCCGCCGTGGTGGCAGCCGTCTCCTTGACGCTGGCGATGCGTCCGGTAGGAGCGTTTCTGTTCGGACTGATGGCCGACCGGTTCGGACGCCGGCCCGCGCTGATGGTCGACATCATCGCCTATTCAGTCTTCGAACTGGCCTCTGCCTTCGCGCCTTCGCTGAAAACTCTGCTCATCATGCGAGCGCTGTTTGGCATCGCCATGGGCGGCGAATGGGGCGTGGGTGCGGCGCTGGCTTTCGAAACGCTGCCTGTGGAAGGGCGTGGTTTTTTCTCCGGGCTTTTGCAGGAAGGTTACGCGGTCGGCTATTTGATAGCCGCACTGGTTTACGGAACTGTGTTTCGCTACGTGGGCTGGCGTGGGATGTTTGTCATCGGCGCTTTGCCGGCGTTTCTGGTGATCTACATTCGGACCAAAGTGCATGAATCCCCGGCGTGGACGCAAGGTAAGGTCTCGATGCACGCAGAGAGACACATCAGCAAAGACATCCTGGCCTATGTGGGCACATTCATTTTCCTGGTACTGCTGATGTTCAGCTTCAATTCGTTCAGCCACGGGACACAGGACTTGTACCCCACGTTCCTGCAGAAGGACCACAAGTTCACACCGCAGACCGTAGGTTTGATCGCTGTCGTCGCCAATATCGGAGCACTGTTAGGAGGAATCGTATTCGGGACATGGTCAGAAAAGGTCGGACGTCGTCGCGCGATTGTGCTCGCCGCGCTGCTGGCGATTCCGGTGATCCCACTGTGGGCATACTCGCACACGGTCCCGATGCTGGCCCTGGGGGGCTTCCTGATGCAGTTCATGGTGCAGGGAGCGTGGGGAGTCATTCCCGCGCACTTAAATGAACTCTCTCCTCCTGCCGTGCGCGGTACTTTCCCCGGATTCGCCTACCAGCTGGGCAACTTTCTTTCTTCATGGAACATACGCGTCCAGGCCCGGCTCGTCGAGCAGCGCTATGCCGGCCTGTATGCCCCGGTGCTGGTTTGGACCGTTGCGATTATCGCCACTCTTGTGGCAGTGGTTACCTGGAGCGGCAGAGAACGGCGAGGCGCCGACCTCTCGAAGACAAGCTAGACCCCGCTGCGGGTAGGGCTTTGACCCGGTTCCCGCGCAGTACTCCCTTCAAGAAGGTCGGAGAACAGCTATAGGGTGCAACTGAAACGATATTGTAGGAGTGTGCAAGATTGGTCACACCCGGCAACCATTCCGCACAACAGGATTGTCAGGGAGAGGTTCCTGTGTTACGGTAAGGGAAATCTCACACCTTCGTTGATAAGATTCCATGGTTCCCCCGGCAAGGTGTTTGTCCGAATGCGTGCATCCGAGGTAGCGCCATAATGAAGGAAACTATAGACTCTGTAACCGCCGGTGAATTTACCGAGAAAGAGAATTTCGGCAACCGAAAGCTGATCCGGCCAATTTTGCAGCGAGAGAGCCCGGGCACCCACAATCCGGCCCCCGTACCGACACAGGAACGACGCGAGCGCAACGACCGGCATGATCGCGGCGACCGGGGCGATCGTCCCATGGGGGGCGGCGCAGGCAAGAAGCCCGCGCCTCCGGAGCAGACGAACGCCGAGAATTTTTATTATCAGAAGCAGATGCAGTCGCGGACTCCCATGGTCATCGTGCTGCACGACGGGGAAGAAATACACGGCATCATTGAGTGGTACGACAAGAACTGCCTCAAAGTGAACCGCGATTCGGGCGAGCCAAATCTCATGATCTACAAGCCGGCGATCAAGTACATGTACAAGGAAGGCGAGAACCAGCATTAGGACTGGCGCGCACCGATCGCTTGCCCGGTTTGACCAGAAAAGTTCTCCGAGATCAGTCTCCGAAGATCGGGAAGAAACCATGTCCCCCTGGTACACGGCATCCCGTCGGAGGTTTCTGCAGTCTGCTGCATTTGCCTCGGCCGGCACTCTGATTCCCGGCTCGCGTAATTTCGCTTGGGCCGCTGCCGCGTCGCCCGCCTCAATTCCGCTGGAAGAATTCGATTACGGTGATGTAACGCTGCAGAGCCGGCTTCACGAGCAGCAACTGCACGAGACGCACGTCCTGCTCATGAACCTGAGCGAGGACAGCCTGCTCAAGCCTTTTCGTCAGATGGTGGGAAAACCGGCGCCGGGCGAGGATTTGGGCGGCTGGTACCAGTACGATCCCCACAACGAGAATTATCTTTTTGAAGTCGGGTTTGCCCCCGGATGCACGTTCGGGCAGTGGATTTCTGCGCTGGCGCGCTCCTATGCCATCGACCGGTCACCGGAGACGCGCGAGAAGGTGCTTCGGCTGAATCGTCTGTACGCCAAGACCATCGGGGGCGGCCTTTTTGAGAACACCCGCCTTCCTGCCTATAGCTACGACAAACTGGTTTGCGGCCTGATCGACTCGCACAAGTATGTTGGCGATCCTCAGGCGTTCGCCATCCTCGACAAGACCACCGATGCAGCATTGCCGCACTTGCCGAAAAAAGCGGTCGAGCATGGCGAACATTGGCGCTCGAACCCGGATGTCTCTTACACCTGGGACGAGTCCTACACCATGCCGGAAAATCTTTTTCTGGCTTACCAGCGCGGAGCCGGCGACCGCTATCGCGCGCTGGGCATTCAGTACCTGCATGACACTTTCTATGACCGGCTGGCCGCGGGCCAGAACGATCTCGCTGGAAGGCATGCCTACAGTCACGTGAATTGCCTTTGCTCCGCGATGCAGGCCTACCTCACTGTGGGAAGCGAGAAGCATCTGCGGGCCGCGAAAAACGGTTTCGATATTGTTGCCGCGCAAAGTTACGCCACCGGCGGCTGGGGGCCCGACGAAACCTTGCGCGCAACTGGCAGCGCCGACGTGTTCGAAAGCCTCACCAAGACCCACAGCAGCTTTGAGACGCCCTGCGGCTCATATGCGCACTTCAAACTGACCCGTTACCTGCTGCGAGTGACTCGCGACTCGCGCTACGGCGACAGCATGGAGCGCGTGATGTACAACACGGTTCTGGGATCCTTGCCGCTGCAGTTCGATGGCCGGGCGTTCTATTATTCCGACTACAACTTCCACGGGCGCAAGGTTTACCACGGGCAGCGTTGGCCCTGCTGCTCGGGAACGCTGCCGCAAGTGGCGGCCGATTATCGCATCTGCACCTACTTCCGTGACCCGCAAGGCGTGTATGTGAATCTCTACATTCCTTCCGCGCTGCGCTGGACGCAAGGTGGTTCGCAAGTCGAACTGAAGCAGAAAGGCGAATATCCTTACGACGCGCATGTGCAACTTGAAGTGACGGCATCCCAACCGGTGGAGTTCTCCCTGAACCTGCGGATTCCCGCCTGGGCGGAAAAAGGTTCGATTGCGGTGAACGGCAAGCGGCAAAAGGCTCAGCCCGGAACCTTCGCGCAGGTTCAGCGGCAATGGACGACGGGCGACCGCATTGACGTCGAGCTTCCCCTAAC
>Ga0074045_10003073_pt1 | contig 15147 bp, 12 predicted proteins | sample BogForMeECP23OM2_FD_94442 | JGI IMG/M metagenome (GOLD analysis project Ga0074045, IMG submission 94442) | Bog forest soil microbial communities from Calvert Island, British Columbia, Canada - Bog Forest MetaG ECP23OM2 | ecosystem: Environmental > Terrestrial > Soil > Wetlands ...
AGGTGCTGTCGCTGCACGTGACAAGCGGCAGGCCGCGCCGCAGGCTCCAGGCGACAGCCTGATGGATCTCGGGATCGGAATACCCGACGCAGACGACAGCATCGGGGCGGATCCCGTTCAGGGCGCGGCTCAATTCCCGGGCATTGGAAGCCTGGAGGCGACCGTAGCCCCCGGCAACGCCAACCGGATCCCAGGCGTACACCCGATCCTCCGACCTGAATTCGACCGCAAAGACCGAGAGCGAGCCTTCGGCCGCGAGCGCCCTCAACCGGGCGTGGTGGTACGGGCCCACGCGCTGGACCAGGAACGCAAGCGACTTCGTAGATCTCCGCTGTGCCTCGGCATCCATGGGTCAAGCGACAAGGCTCTGGTAGAACGTATCCGCGGTCTTCTTCGCCCCAAACTGGGGCAGCAGGCGCTCCTGCTCGAGAAGGCAGCGCGCCCGGAGCCCGCGGTCCTCCGTCAGGGCTAGCCACTTCGCGGCGATTTCAGCGGTGTCATCCGGATCGGCCTTGCATTCAGGAACCGTGACGAGCTCCCCGCATGCGGCCCGGTTCGAGACGAGGACAGGGACGCCGGCCGCGAATGACTCGATGATCGGCAGCCCGAACCCCTCGTCGTACGAAAGCAGCAGGAGGAGGGTTGCGCCCGCGTAGAGGTCCGCCATCGCCCTGGGGTCCAGATGCCCAGACACGAACTCCACCCGGGTTCCGATGCCCAGTGCGTCGATCTGCTCGCGATTCTCCGGATAGCAGTCCGTCTTCAGGCGGAGGACGTATCGGCGGCGGACCTCCTCGGGAAGCCGCGCGAAACCCGCGATGCACTGGGCAATGTTCTTCTTGGGCAGGTTGCTCCCGACGAACAGGAAATAGGGCGTCTGATTCGCCTTTCCCAGCAAAGAGTCCCTGAACGGAACGCCGTTTGCGCCGTCCAGATCCAGGCCGTGGTAGCAAACTCTGATCTTTGCCTCGGGCAGCCCAAGGTGGCGCTGCAACATCCGTTTTGAGAAGTTCGAGACCGTTATGGTCGCGTCCGCGCGCCGGTTGGTCCATAGCATTGCCCGCCTGAGCAACCAGAGGTAGGCGGGCCTCGAGAGAAGGCCACGGTTCAGTCCGGGATCGATATAGAACACGCAGCAATCGTGGATGGTGTTCACCAATCTGACCCCCTCGCAGCGCGGCGGCAGGAAATAGAATGAGGAATAGAACACGGAGGCGCCGCATCGTTTAAGTGCCCGCGGGAGGCCTTCGAGGAGCCAGCGCAGCCGCTGGAGCCTCCCCCCCGCGCGGCCCAGGACCTCCACGGTTACATTCGGTGCGCCGTAGTCCCGGTCAAACGCGGCTGGTTCCGGCGGCTTGTCCGTGCATAGAACTATTCTCGCGGGGTACGGCGCCTGCCGGTTGCGCCGGAGGAAGATATGTACCAGCCGGCTGTGCGGGTGCACGAAGCCGTGCAGGAGGAACCGCGCATCCAGTGCAATCGTCATTTAAATGCGCGCGGATTGGAAGCTGCGGGCGAGGCGCCGCCGCCGGCGGCAGACGTTTCGAAGGGCTCGGCAGACCTTGCCCTGCGCGCCATGGACGCGAAAATCACCATGGCGGGAAGAAACGGGATGAACCAGACGGGAGAAAAATCCCGCGCCTGCGCGACGAAGAAGGCCATGAGCGAAGCAGCAAAAATGCGGTTAAAATCAGAAGCGGCGCCCCTCGTGTACAACTGGTCCGCAATTGCGAGAAGCAGCCCCATCCAGAACATAAGCGTGATCGGGCCCAGGATCCCGTACTTGATCAGTTCCCGGCCGATCAGACCCGGCGATGCGCCCAGAAATTCCTCGGAAGTGTTCACACCCAGGCGGACGTTCTCATAGAACAGGTTGTATTCGGATCCGGACGCATCGACAGGCTTCCAAGGAAAGAGTGGCCGCGGGATCGGCATCATTAGGCCTTCGATCGGGCGTTCCACGATGCCTCGGACGAACCCCACTGCCGGATTCGGCGCAACTCCGCGCGCAAGCAGCTCAGTCCGGAAATACTCGATCCCGTCAATCTGGCTCGATGCGCCCTCGTTGCCACTGACCTCCAGGACGTGCTCTGAAAAATCTAAAATGTTCACCGCCTTAAGGCCCTCGCCGCGGTAGAGCGTCGCAATCTGGACAAGCAGAAAGAGAAGCGCAATAGCCCAGACGGCATAGAATAGCGCCCGTTTGCTCGTTCCCGGATTCCCGAGAGCGTACAGGCCTGTAGCGACCGCCATCGTCACGAGGTACGTGCGCGATCCCTGCATCGCAACGCTCGCCGTCCAAATCAAGATGAGCGGCGCGAGAAGGATCATCATGACGCGATGGCGCGACTTTAGCAGGTAAAGCCAGAATAGGAACAGGCTGCTCGCCCAGAGCGCCATGTTCGCGACGCTCCCTCCCACCGGACCGCCCCAGGTCTCGAATCCGTTGAATTCCGGGTCGCCAGTCCAAGTGAGACGCTCATACACGACGTTGCGGATCGCCCCCACCACCACCTTCCCGAACAGGACGTTCGGAATGGCCACCAAAGTGAAAAGAATCCAAAATCCGACCGCAGCGATACCGTCCATTTTTTGGCGCGAGGCGGCCGCGGGGCCGGGCACGAACTTCCGGATGAGACCGCCGAAAATGCCCGACACTGCATGATTCGCCACCAGAAGTATTGCCGCCGTAAGATTCGCAAGCGCTATGCCGACCATCTGGTCCTGTTTCGGGATCGGGATCAGGTAGCCGGTGAACTCCGGAAGCATCACGGGATTGGCCTGGTAGGCCTGATAATAGACGAATCCGCAGAACGTCGCGATGAAGCCGGCAAGATCGGCTTTGCCCCTTACGAATCGAACGGCCGCCACCAACGCCATGGCTGCGCCGATGACGCCGGGCACGATCCCATAAAGAATCGGTGATTCGACCCAGATCCCGGCGCACGCGATTAGAGCTGCGAGGACGGAACCGGCGATGTAAAACGCGTGGTACATCGAGGGCGTCAGTTGTTCAGGGGCATCGCGTGTCTGTCCCGCTTGAGTAGTTGGCACGCAGGTTCCGGATACGGTCGCGCACGAATCTCATGATCCGCCAGAACTTGCGGGGCCCGGCGCTAGGACATTTCCAGCCCCAAGCGGGCGACCCGTCACGCGGGAATCAGCGAGCAGGCCCGGAGTATCCGCAGTCAGGAAGACGACCGACTGCTCTTGTTTCGTGAATGCATGCCAGTCGAAGACGAAGCGCGGAGTTCCCTCAGCCCTAGGCGATGCCAGCACTTGGAGGATGCGCGCCATTGCAATTGACTGTCATTGGACCAGCGATTTGACAGCGATGCGCGCTGATAAGCTCGTGAGGCACGTCATTTTTTACCGGTTGGTTGAGGCCCTCCGGCCGTCAGCTGGTCCGCAGCCTTAGGGAATCCGAACGAGCGCAGTACATCCTCGATAGTCCGGCGGCGGTGGGGGTCGTTCTCCGTCTCCCGGCGCAGCTGTTGGATGATCTGCGCTGCCTCCGATTCGCGCCCGACGCCCCAGTCCACCATCGCAGTGAGATACGAGGCTGCCTGCACTTGGGCGCCGTTGCGGATCGAAAGTTCGCGCAGGGCCGTGTCGGCCTCCTGGAAATCTCCCGTCTTCACCAAGCTGGCGACGTAGTAGGTTGCGAAAGGAAATCCCATCAGGTTCTCCTCGAGGGAGTTCTCATAGAGAAGAAACGCGAGGTCCGACCAGCCTTTCGAGGCGGCCAGGCTGCCCAGCTGGGACAGGGCCTCGGGCTCACGGCGATGCTGTGCCAGGAATCCCAGAGTGACCGCCGCCCACGGACTCTCGTCGCGCCCCTTCCTCGAGCCGTGGGCCTCGATGAATCGAAGCTGCGCAGGAACCAACCTGGGAAATTCGGCAAAGAATTGCTCCGACGCCGTGCGCGCATCATCCGCCTTGCCCATGTCGAGCGCCGTTTCGATATACGCATCCTGAAGGGCGGCATCCTTCGGCGCCCGTTCCCGCGCGGTGCGCAGGTGTTCGAGCGCCTGCTCCTTCCTTCCCGTTTCCCGGTCAATGCGCGCCAGGAGCGGCGCCGCTGCCGGATCATCCACGAGGCCCGGGTGCGCCCCCGCGGCCCGTGCAGCCTCGGCGGCCCCCGACACCTCCAGGACCGCGCGCACCTCGGCGAGCTGAATGGCCCGGTCAGAGCCATCGAGAAGCCGGACACCCATCGCCGGAAGGTCGGTCCGAAGCACGGCCAGCAGGTCCGTAAACCGGTTCGAGACGAGACAAATTTCGACGAGCGCTATCTGGAGCCGGCTGTCGCTTGCGTTGTATTTTATCCCGTCCCGCAACGTCCTGATCGCCTCCTCGTACCGGCCCGCCTGGCGCCAGCAGTCGGCGAGGAAGAGGCGCGCGTCCAGGTTGGCGGGGGATTTCACGACCGCAGCCCTCGCGGTAACGATCCCTTTGGAGTATTCTCGTTTCGCCCACGCCTCCTTGGCCTCGGTCAAGTAAAAGGCACCGATGGCGTCCTGAACGTGGGAAAACCGCGGAGGCAGGACCACGTCGACCCAACGGATGCCGGGGATTCCCCGGCGGACCGAATAATAGCCCCAGAGAGCGGTGACAGCCGAAAGGTAAGAGGCCAGCGCGACGGAACAGATCGCGGTGATGATCGATCCCCAATTGAGCACGAAACGGCGCTGCGGCGGGTCCCCCTCTAGGACGTACCTGCCCCACCATTTGGGCGCCGGAAGTGCGGCCGGATCCATCCGGATCGGCGGTATGGGGTCCTGCGGATTCATTTCTTCTGCCCCGGGGGCAGCTGGACGCCTGTGCCATTCTTCTTCGCAGCCTGCGCAAGGATCTCCAGCCCACCCATGAAGTCCATGTAGTCGATCCGCGGGTTGGACGGCATCGAGAAGATCCTCGAAAGCACGCCCGAATCCAGGCGCACGTCGGATATTCGGGTCGTGGAGCGAAGCACGCCGTCCACATAATGCTCCTGGACGCCCGGCACGCTGAGCGGACCCACTTTCCGGTACTCCCTAAAACGAGTCTCGTCCCATTTTCCGGCTGAATCCCGACGACCGGTGGAAAGTTCATTGTAGGTCACTGGGTCGATCGTCTCGGTCACCTCCGCTCCGTTGCTCTCGCGTATGCTTACCCGGATTGGCGACGCGCCTGGGATCGATTCTAGGCGCGCCTTCGCTCCGCGTTCGCGGTAGCCTACAAGAAGATTGTCGAATCGGGCGATGCCGACCAAAGAGTCCGCTTCCGGTCCAACGATCCGAGTGGGTGGTCTACCAGGCACCTGGCGCCAAACCGTCGCACCATCATAGGCCAGTACACCCACGACGAGGCCGTCCTGGATAATGTGGATCCGGATGCTCCCTGGACGTTTCTTGAACATGACGAACTCGCGCGTCACCGCGCCATCGCTCTCCGTTCCCCGGCAGCAAATCGAGTCCGCCCTCTCCGGGACCGGCCCGAGGTTCGCTTTCTCGAACGCGTCGGCAATCGCCGGCACCGCTGCGACGGCGGGGTCGGAGACAACCCGACTGCGCTCCGCGCGAACATCGGCCGCGAATACATCGATCCGCGACTGGAGTTCATCCGGCGCCATCCTCCCTGCCAAGAGGGCATCGCGCGCCGTGCTGCTGAGGCCCCCAAGCCAAACGATGAAGCGGTCGGCGAGCGCCTGCCGCTCGGCGTCCGTCTTGGCAAGGTCTGAATTGCGCCCCAGCGCCTCCACCACCCGAGCGCGCGGCGCCTCGGTCGAGGCGCTGGCAGGTGTTCCAGAAAGCTCGGGATGATCACCCAGAAACACGTCGATCCGCGCAGAAAGATCGTCCTCATCGATCCTCCCGGCCGCAAGTTGCTCGGCAGCCATTCCGGACGTTTGGCGCAAATGATCGAGGAACGCCTGCTCCGCCCGATTGAGCACCGCCTGTGGCGCGGACGGCAGCCTTCTCTTGAATTGCTGATCCAACCTTTGATGCGGGCCAGGGGCGAGCGCCGACAGACTCCTAGCGTCTACAGTGATTTGGGCGTTAGTTCGGGGCGAGATCGCCGCGACCAGGAGCACCAATAGGATCCATTTCCACTCCCGGCGGCGGCGCGGTCGACGAGCCAAGGGGTATGACCGGGTATGGACAAATGGTGAAATCGTCATCGCTGGCCTCCTTGCAGCACGGAACGGCGAGCAAGGAATCAAGGGGCAATCGGGCCATTCGGGCTCGACCGCTTCAAACGAAATCACTTCGCGTCACGGTGATGTCACATGTCCGTAACCTGAATGTAGCCGAATCTGGGTGCAATTTCGGCCGCGGCGGACGCCTCAATTGCGGCCTAGTTGGCAATCCGCTCCCGCGACGTTCCCGAGCGCAGGGATGAAAGCGCGCACAGTCGGCGGCCCAACTGCTCCAGATCGAACCCCCAGGGGGTTATAGCCGACGAGCGGCGCCCAAGCTCGGATGGATTCTTCAGAATGTTTCCGATGGTCTCGATAATGTTTGCGGCCGAAACCTCTTCGAGGGTCCATCCGGTCTCGCCGTCAACGACAGCGTCCGCGCAAAATCGGGAGGCGATGATGGGCAGCTTCCACGCCTGGGCCTCGAGCTGGGTCAGTCCGAAGCCTTCGGAATGGGTCGGGAAGAGGAACACATCCGCGGCGCGGTAATAGGCGGCGCATTCCTCGCGCGAGACGCGGGGGACGTAGCGGATGCGGGCGCGCCCAAAATGGCCCTCGAATTGCTCGATGTCGGTGTTGCCCACGAATGTGAATTCCACCGGCCTGTCGGCAAGGGCCTGCGCCGCCTCTATCGTCTCCGCGATCCCCTTGCGCAGGATGCACTGGCCAAGGAACAGGACGCGCAGCGGCCGCTCTGGTGAAAAGGCCGCAGGGTAGGTCTTCCCCCAGGATACGGCCTCCGGCGGTGGGGCATAGACGAGCGGAAACAGGGCGATCTTCTCGGGGTCGACGCCCTCCTTCACCAGCGCCGACCGGGACCACTCTGAATTGACGACGATATGGCCGGCCAGCCGGCACTCCTCGCGCCAGATCGAGTAATACGCCTCCGTGCCGGCTTTGTACGGCGTCCGGTACCGCGACCAGCGCCTCACGACTTCGGTCACTTTGCGGTCCTCCACAGGGCCCGGGTCGATCTGGCCCAGGACGGGAGTGAGGCCGGACCGGCGCGCCTCGCGAAACAGGTCGCGCGCCCCGTAGCAGTAAACGAAGACGTAGCCGGTGGACGGCGTAACCGCCCGCCGAAGCGCCCGCAACGCCAGACGCGACCACCACGTGCTTCGCGCCCCAACCCGCGCCCCAGCCTTGAGACCGCGAAGGCTCGCAGCCGCTTCCCACGCCAAGGTCCTGGCCGTGAACGTTTTGACCTTTTCCGAAGGAAGGTCGGGGTGGTACCGGTCGCGCATCCGCCGGCCGGCCCGTCCGCGCGCCAGCAGCCATTGAGGCGATCCGGGAGGCACCCAAAGGTCCGTTATTAGGGTGCCCAAGGCATCCGCGCGAAACAAAGCCCGTGGGATCGCATAACGCTCCCGATGTCCATCCTGGATGCAGCACCATAGGGAGCCGGCGCGGGCTTCAGGGACGCCATCTTTCACATCGATCATGCCCCGGTGATGCCCGCCTGGCGGGCCGATCGGAGGCAAGTTCCAAGGCCGAGCAATTCGGGGATCCTGTGCCAAATTCCCGCTAGGTGGCGCCTTGAGAGGACCAAATTCGATTTTTTGCCGCCAAAAACGGTTCTATTCCAAAAACGCAACATCCAGAGCGATCGCGCGAGCTCTGGCAGCGATTTCGTCATTGTTGGCCGACGGTGCTGCCCGTGCCCTTGAGCTTCAATGGAATTCGGGCTCGCCCACGGAGATTTCACGATGACGTAACGACCGCTGCGCACAATCCGCCGCTTAGACAGCACGCGAGCGCGCGTTTAGGGCTGCCCAATCCTCAGGCCTGAACGCAAGGGCGATCCAGATAAATGCCGCCGCGAAGAACCCGGCGCCTATCTGATTGATCAGGGTTTCGTCGAGCCCGGCGAAAACCCAGTTCCCCGCCGCACCTGAATAATACAGGATGTGGACGCCAATCGACAGGAGCACAAAAGCGTGCATGGCGCCGAGCCCCCACGCCAGGGCGCGGCCCCGCCGCGCCCATGGGACGGGACTCGCCAGGACAAGGGCTGCGAAAAACGCGGTGGGCACCCAGCCGATGCCGCGCATGTCGAGATCCAAAAACGCCGCCTTTTGGCGCCCGTCAGGCGCGCGGAGCCGCGCGTCCGTGAGCACAATTCGAGTGTCGAGCGGCCGGTACCGGGTCGGCTGGATTGCCTCGAAGCGAACCTCCCAGCCCGGGTGGCCCCATGAGAATGCGGCGAAACCCAGCGTCCGGATCCAGGCGCAGTATGCGCCGTCCAGGCCCGGCCAGGGTGCAACGAGAACGCCAAAGAGGCCGAAGAATATCGCGATTCTCGACCAAATCACGGCCGTGAAGCCTCCCCTTGCCGCAATCCGCGCACCCAAGCGAGCCAGATAGTGATCACCAGAACCATGAACGCGGCCGGCCAGAGCTCGAGGTGGGCGATCGGGAAGAACGCCGGCATCCGGGCCCCTATGAAGTAGAGGCTAACGACCCGGGCGAGGTTCGCGGCCAGGATCAATGCCACGCCGACCGGCAGGACGGCGGCTTTCCTGCGGGCCCGCGCAGGAAACGCGATGACCGCCGAGCTGAATATCCATGCGGGTTCGAGCCCGTCGCATCCGCGCCTTACGGAGATTGCGAACTCGGGAGAAAGGACGGTGAGGCCATGGACGTGAGTGTCTTGGGCCAGCATCCTCAGCAGTACGTTCACGATCCGCGCATTCGCCTCGAGATAAAGGTAAAACCCCTTTTCGAAGGGGGGCCAGAGCGCGACCGCATAGAAGGACCCGGCTAGCACGGCAAACACGACCAGGAACCGCACGGCGGCTCCGCGCGGCGACCCTTCGGACTGTGCGGCAGCCGGGATCATCCGACCCGGTTCCCGGGAGCCGTCCGCCCCGCGCGGAAGGCGCCGATGGCGGCCACTACTGCCGCCAAGATCGCGGCCTCTGGACCCGAAAACAGCGGTGCGTCGCCGCCTCCCGTACCGGGCGGCACGATAGAATCTATCCACGCAGCCCGAACTGAGACGCGCGTCGCGTAGAAGCCGGTGGGCCCCGTGATCGGCACCCAGACCCCGTTATCGAGAATGTAGAGGCCGCTCCCGTCGAATATCGCGGCGTCGAAGCCGGTGCCCGAATTGGTAGTATTGAACGGCCCGTCCACCGCCGCGGCAATTCCCGCGAGCTTCCATCCGGAGCCGTCATTGATGAAGACAGGGCTGGTGGAATCGCCTTCCGCAAGGTCCGCCTCGTTTGGACCCGCCCCGGACTCAAACAGGGCGTAAAGGAGCTGGCCCCAGTATGATCCACCGTTACCCGACGCGTAAACAGTGTTCTGGCCCCAGCGCATGGTGCCCGCGCCCGAGCCATACATCCAGCCCTTCGTCACGCCATCCACCTTCACCGGGGCCCCCTGGCTGTCTCCCACCCCGATCACGACGAGCCCCTGGCCCACCTCGCCGCTAAGGCGGTAGATGGGCGCCCATGTGGGGAATGTACCGTTTACCTCGCAGATCCTCAGGTCACTCAGGGTGTCGTCGAAGAAGGCCGTCGTCGGGTACGTGGTCCCGCCAAAGATGAACGGATCGCCGACAGTCCCGCCCACATGGCGCGCCGTAAGGAAGTGATGGGGCCCAATCGGAGTCCCCTCGTATCCGCCCCACACGCCCACCCACTGCCACCCCGATCCGGCAAGGCTCCCTGTCGGCGCACTCGTGTTGTAGTTTGGGTCCCCGGTTGAATAGAATATCACGCCGCGGGCCAACGGCGCAAAGCATGCCGCACACAGTACGGTCGCTGCGCACCAAAAGAGACCATTTCCCCGCATGGCTCATGCCCTCAGCTCAAGACCCGGCCAGACTCAGCCGCCGCGCCGGGGGAACAGCCGATTGCGGACCCTCCGGCGGGCCGGCTCCGGATCCTCTGCAATTCTCAGGAAATCAGGAAGTTGCACTGGATCACCGGCGATCCGGCGGGCCGGGGCGGGAGAAGGAGGTGGCGCGGCGGCTGGTGCGGGCACAGGAATGGGAGGGTGCGCAAAGTCCGGCCGAATCACCGTGCCCACGTCGCGCGCAACCTCGGGCTGTCGGAGCTGAACTTCGCGCGCGTGCCGGACGCGAGGCCGCGCCGTGTGCCGCACGAACGAAATCCGCGTCCCAAACGTGAAGGCTAGGAACGCCGGGAGCGCAAAGACGGCCGCATTGAATGCGTCCACCGCGCTGAGTTCGTCAAACAGATACCCGAACCCAAGGAGTGCCACCGGCACCAGCGTGAACACCGCGCTCACGCGCCCGATCATCAGTGCGCAGGAGAATCCCGTCACGAGGGCGAATCCCCCGGTCAGCGGGCCGCTGAGGACCAGCGTGATCCCCGTGAGGAAGAACACCGGCCCAATTACCCGCACGGGCCGGTGCACCCAGAGGGTCTGCGCGAGGACACCCAGGAAAACGAGCGCCAGCTGCACCGCGAGAAAGGTCATGGCCAGCTCGTCCTGCGAGGAGACCGAGTCCTGGAACGGCTTCTGGACGAGCCACGCGCCGGCCGCGCCCCTGACGAGGTCGATCCAGTTGATCCAGCTTCGGACCAGCGACACGAGGCCCTCTCCCCGGCGGCGGGCCGGCTGGCCGAGCCTCTCGCGCATTCTCGAGCCGCAGATCACCGTCGTGGGAACCGCGAGGAGCACGATCCCGATCGGAAGCAGGAGGTACTCGAGGTTCATGGCCTCTAGGTCTGCGGAACAGTCGGCACGTTCACCTGCGTCACGTAGCTCTTGTAGGACTTGTCGTAGTACTCGCCGTAGTAGTAGTCGCTCAACGACAGGTCCAGGCCGTTCAGGACCGCGCCGAAGCACGGCACCTTTGATTCGAGGAGGCGCCGCGCGCAGAACTGCGCGCCACGGGTGCGGACAAAATTGAACCTGAGCGTGAATATCACGCAGTCGACATGCTGGAGAATGATCATCGCGTCGCTCACCGGCGCGAGCGGCGGCGTGTCGACGATGACGCGGTCGTAGCGCCCGCGGAGCTCCTCAATCATCCGGGGGAAGCTCTGGTCATTGAGGATATTGGTGGGGTTAACGGCGCGGCCCCCGGCTGTCAGGACGTCGAGGTTTGGGGCGAGTTCCTTTATCACGACGCTCTCTATCGGCGTGTTGAGCCCGCAGACGTCGATCACTCCCTTGGTGTTCGCCACACCGAGGATGTTGTGGATGTTTGGCTTGCGCAGGTCGCAGTCCACAATGATGACCCGCTCGCCGTGCTTGGCGAAGACCAGGGCCAGGTTCGATGCGACAAACGACTTCCCCTCGCCCGGCCGCGTGCTCGTCACAAGCATAACCTTTGAATCACGGGACTGCGCCTTGAGGCGGAGGTTCGAGTGGATCGTGAGGAACGCCTCGCTCGCCAGGGCGTCGGACTTGTTCATGACGACCGTCGCCCGCTTCGCCGCACTCATCTTGCGCATCTTCGGCACGATCCCGATCAGCGGCAGACCGACGATGGCCTCGATCTGGTACGCGCTCTTCACCCGGTCGTCTATGAAGGCGACCATGAACGCGAGCGCCAATCCGAGCCCGAGCCCGCCCACCGCGCCGAACGAGAGGACCAGGGAAACCACCGGCGACGAGGCCTTGCGCGGGCGCACGGCCTTGTCGAGCACGCGCGCGTTCTGGAATTCGATGCTGGCGTTCATCGAGGTCTCGCGCATCCGCGACACGAGGCTCGCAAGCAGCCCCTTGTTCACATCCAGCTCGTTCTCGAGCGTGCTGTAGTCCACGGAAAACCGGTCGAGCTTAAGCGCCTCGGCCTCCTGGGTCGCCAGGTCGGTCTTCGCCTGGTTGTAGTCCCGCAGGGCGGTCTCGTACTCGTTGCGCATGTTCTGCGACGCGTTGTCGAGGGCCTGCGCAAGCTCGCTCTCGCTCTGCGCCAGCGACTGGTTCGCCGCGATCATCGAGGGATACTTTGCGCGGAAGCGCTGCTGGAGGTCCGCTATAAGGACCTTCTGCTTCGCGATGTCGTGCAGGATGCTCTGAACCATCGGCTCCTGGGCGACGAACACCAGGTTCGTGAGGTCGCCGTGGTTCTTCAGGCTGTCCTGGACCTGGTTCCACTTCACCTGGGCGTCCATGAGACGCGCGTTCGCCTGCGTGACGAGCGTACTAAGCGCCTTCAGCTTCTCGGTCACGATGTCCTTCTTCTCGTCGAGGGAGACCATGTTCTGGCGCTCCCTGTAGGCCTGGAGGTTGTTTCCGAGCTCCTGCACCTTCTTGGACTGCTGGTCGGCCCTGATCTTCAGGTCCTCGACGGCCTTCATCGACTCGTCTACCCGCCAGCGCACGTTGTAATTGATGAATTCCTCCACGAAAAGGTTCGCGATCCGCGCCGCCATCTCTGGATCGGGATGCGTGAACACGACCTGGATGACGCGGGTCATCCGGGCCGGGGCAATTTTCCGGTACTTGGCAATCACGGTCTCGGGCACAACAGGATCGCCGGAGGAGTCCTTCTCGAAGGGCGCCGTCAGCGCCTTGCTCTCGGCCGCCGTGAGGCGCTCGGCGACCTTCTGCACCAGCGAGGAGCTCTCCAGGATCTTGACCTCGGTGTTCAGGTCCTCAGGGCCGCGCAGGTCCGAAGCGCGGACCTCCTGCACCTTCATGACGACCGGGTCGCGCGCAAGGATCTCGATCGTCGCGGACGACGTGTACTTCTTCGTGGCTGTCAGGGCATAGATCAGGCTCGCAAGGAAGACGGCGAGAGCGACGACCACCACGTACCAGACTCGCTCCCGAAGGATGAGCACGTAGTCGCGCAGGGTCCGCTGTGCCGCGGTCTCGCCGTAGCCGAGGGCCTGGATGTTGTCCACCCGCCCTCCGGGGAAGGGATCCGGGCCTTCCCGCTTGAGGTCATTCTCCCCGGCTCCTGTCATAGGATGCTTTCGGGCACGAAGATCACGTCGCCGGACAGAAGATCCCAGCGGTCGTTCTTCTTCCCTGAGATCAGCTCGTCGGCGTTTATCGTGAAGGTCTCGGTGCGCCCGTCGGAATCCGTCCGCGTGAGCCTCACCGACCTCCGGTTCGCGAGGCGGTTGAAGCCCCCGCACCGGGAAATCGCCTCCAGGAGCGAAAGGGACTGATTCGGCGGATAATCGATGGCCTGGGGCGAGTTGACTGCCCCCATGACGTTCACGGTCCGCGAGCTGTACTTGACCACCATCATGTTGATCTGCGGGTTGACGAGGTAGTCGCGGTCGTAAAGCGCCCGCACGGTCTGCTCGACCGCCCGAACCGAGCGGTCCTTGACCACAAGGCGGCCGATGAGCGGGAGCAGGATCTCCCCCTTGACCGAGACCTGCACCTCGCGGTCGAGATCAGGAACCTGGAAAACCTGCAGCTTGACGACGTCGCCGGGCTGAAGCTTGTAGTCGGCGAGTTCGTCGGTGGGCGGCGGGCCCTCGGCGAGCGCCGGGCTGACGACCGGAACGAGCGCGACCGCGGCCGCCATTACGAGCGGGCGAAGGCGGCCTACCGGCAACCGGATGAAGCTCAGAATCGGCATGCCGCGGTGAAGGTTGCCAGGCTGTCATCAAACGTCACGGCCTCGAGGGTCGAGACGTTCTTCCGGTAGAGGTAGGACGCCGACAGGTCGAAATTCGACGTGACGATGTAGGTCAGCAAGATCGACCCGTCCCAGAAGCGGTCCGTCCGGGGAGGGCTGATCAGGTACTTGGTCGAGCTCATGCCCCCCGCCACCGCAAGCGTCCACTGCTGGCTGAGCTCGAAGTTTCCCGTCAGTCCGGTGGAAAAGACCTCCGTCTGGTTGCCGGCGGCCGATGGGGCGAAACCGTTGTTCGCATAGAGGCTGAAGCTCGTGCGCGGCGAATAGGCGTAGTTCAGCGTGGATTGGACGCCGAGCTGCCTCGTCGTCGGCATCGCCACCGGCTTGAGTGTCGAAAGGCCGACGCGGACCTGGCCGCTGAGCTTCGGGGTGAACTGGCCGCGCGCGCCGACATTGTAGAAGCTGCTGTTTGCGTTATCCGCCCCGCCCGGCGTCGTCGTCCGGTTGTAGGCGTAGCCGACGCTCACGTCGGTCTTCGGCGTAATGCCGTAGTAAAGGTCGACCGGCAGAGTCCAGATGTCGCTGTCCGTGAAGCCGACCTCGGGGAATTCGACCCGGGTGAACCCGGGAGTCACGCCGACCCTGGTCTTCGCAGTCAGGGCCGTCTCGGCATTGACCGATACGGCCTCGATCGTGTGCTTCACCGTCTGGTCCAGGTTCGTGGCAGTGGTCGTCGTCTGGTCGATCTGCTGGTAGGAGCCCACCGCGTTGAAGCTCGCCTGGGATCCATTGAATCCGATGTTGGCCGCGATATTCGCCAGTTGGTCGTCCAGGCTGTGTTCCTTCGCGTATCGGCTGAACTGTTCGCTGGCCGTTATCCCCATGCTCGCCTGGCTGCCAGCGTAGTGAAGGTCGATGCCGGGCACGAACAGGTATATCGTGTCCCCCACCTTGTCGGTCGGCGATAGGAGCACGTTGTCGTCATGGCGCACGGACACGGACGCCGTTAGGAAAAGGGGGACGTCGGGGCCGAACGAGAGAAGGGGTTCAGCCACGGCGACCACCGGCAACAAGGAAATCGCCGCTACCGCGGCACGGGATGGCCAGTTCATCGCGGCGCCCCTCTTCCGGGGCTAGCTGGAGGGGCTGACGAGGTCGGGCTGCACAGGCTGCGTCGGGAAACCCGGGGTTGGCGGGGCTCCGCCCGACGCCCTTGACTCCCCGAGGTTATCGGTGCCGCCCTCCGACCCAGCGATCGAATCCCTCAGGTCCTCGGGCGCGACCGCCTCGGCGGCCTTCGTGATCTCCGAGGCCTCGTCTGGGACAAGCGTCGTCGCCTCGTTCGCGATCTCAACCGCAAGCCTCGGCTGCGCAAGAATCGCCGCCTTGACAATGGCAGGAGCCTGCTTTGGCGAAACGCGCAGCACGGCCTTTACGATGGCCA
>Ga0074045_10003074_pt1 | contig 15145 bp, 11 predicted proteins | sample BogForMeECP23OM2_FD_94442 | JGI IMG/M metagenome (GOLD analysis project Ga0074045, IMG submission 94442) | Bog forest soil microbial communities from Calvert Island, British Columbia, Canada - Bog Forest MetaG ECP23OM2 | ecosystem: Environmental > Terrestrial > Soil > Wetlands ...
CCGCTAGCCTTTTGGCGCAGCCGCAGCAGCTTGGCCCGCAAGTCGTGTTCCACCTGCGCGCGGTAAAAGGTGTCCTCCACCACCAGCTCCGGGATGACGTCCTTGCCGAAGAGCAGGCGGTGATGGCTCTTCATGTCGTGGAACTCGATGGCGAAGCAATCGGCCGCAGTGGCCAACTCGTGTTCGGTGAGGAGCAGGGGCGCCGGGCTGCCCCGCTCGCGCCACCAGCGGAACGGCGCGGCGGCCGCGGCCAGCTCGCGCGGCGTCAGCTCGCTGAGCACGCAGAGAACATTGTAATCGGAAAACCCCGCGTGGTGATCTCCGGCCGCGGCGGAGCCGTAAAGCACCACCGACACCAGCCGCTCGCCGAATGCTTTCTGAAGTTTTTCGATCAGTTGATCGAGTCGCTTATCCATGCCGCACCTACCAGTCGCTGGAGGCGCCGCCGCCTCCGGAATCGCCGCCGCCAAAACCGCCGAATCCGCCATCGCTCGAACCGGACCCGCCGAATCCGCCGCCGCCATCGCTCGAATCGGACCCGCCAAATCCGCCGCCGCCGACGATGAACCCGCCATAACCGCGCCGCGCGACGGCGCGCAGCAGCCAGAAAAGGACGGCGATACCACCCAGGATCATCGGCCAGGGGATGGAATCGGAAGTGGTGGGCTGGTAGCGCCGCGGCGGGGCAGTGGCGTCAATCGTCACCTTCTTGGCTTGGGCGATGGTGTTGCCGATGGTCTCGGCCGCCGCCAGCATGCCATCGCCATAATCGCCCTGGCGTAACGCCGGGCGCATCTGGCGCAGAATGCTGCCGCTGAGGCCATCGGGCAGAATCGGTTCCAGGCCGTAGCCGACCTCGAGCCGGCTGCGCCGGTCCTGCACTGCCAGGAGCAGCAGAATGCCCTCATTCTTGCCTTTTTGCCCCACTCCCCAGGCGCGGAAAATGGTGTTGGCAACGTCCTCGATCGGCTCGCCGTCGAGCGACTGGATGGTGACCAGCGCCATTTGCGCCCCCGTCGAGCGCTCAACGGCGCCACAGTAGCTTTCCAGCGGCGCACGGTCCGCTTCCCCGATCACGCCCGCGAAATCGCTCACGTAGCCTTGCGGCTGGAGCGTCTTCCAATCCATCGCCGAGCCCGCCGCCGCCCACGCCACCACCGCCAGGCCTGCCCGCAACCAGTTCCGCATGTTGAAGATCCAGTGTACTACGCGCCGCGGATGAATTCCGCGCGCCGCAGGTGCTAAAATGAGCTTGCAGTTGGGACGTCGTCTAACGGTAAGACTGCAGACTCTGGATCTGCGTATCGGGGTTCGAATCCCTGCGTCCCAGCCAAAACCCCTCCAGCTCACCGGGCGGCTTCCTCGAAAGACCGCCGCACTCCGATGAATCCACTCACTCCTGGAACATTGGCTGCGACACGCTGTTGGATGCCTCCCCAAGCCGCCCCGCCGGGCGCGGCATGGCTCTAAAGAGTCTGGCGTGGAACGTAGCCATCGGTCAGACTGAAAGTGTGAGGGCAATGACCGGCATCTTCGATTGGCGCGTGGTCCGCTTCCGGGCAGCAGCCTGCTGCGCCGTCTTCGGACCCATTGCGGCCAGAAGCTGTGGGCATATCGCTTGCCGTGGCCAAAACCAAAGGATGAGGTGAATTGTATGAGAATTCGGCGTGGTGGTTGGATCTGTCTGTTCTGCGTTTCGCTCTTCTCCGGATTTGCTCAGCAGAACGGGCCGGCGTTGCAGCCCAAACCTGCGGCGACGGTCCCGGCTGGCAGTGCGGATCACCGCATCACACTTGATGTGGTGGCGACCGATAAATCCGGAAAGCCGGTGTCCGGCCTGCAGCAGCAGGACTTCACGCTGCTGGACAACAAACAGCCGCGGGAGATCGCGTCGTTTCAGGCCGCAGGCGGGCGGCCCGCGACGGCCGGTGGACCGGTTCAAGTCATTTTGCTTGTGGATGAAGTCAACACCTCACTCACAACCGTCGCGTTCGAGCGGGAACAAATCAAGAAGTTTCTGAGGCGAGACGGTGGAAAGCTCACCCGTCCGGTATCGATCGCCTACCTTTCCGATTCGGGCATGACGATGAGTAAGGGACCTTCGCGAGACGGAAATGCGATCGTTGCAGCCCTCGATCAAAACAAAGACACTGTTCGCACAATTATCCCGCAACAGGGATACTGGGGCGCCGTCGACCGTCAGCAGTTGTCGCTCGACAAACTCGGACAGCTCGCGGAGTATGAAACGACTAGGCCCGGACGAAAACTCTTGGTTTGGATTAGTCCCGGCTGGAACCTCTTCACCGGCACGGCTTCGGCGCCGAGATTACACGATCAGCAGTTGGTTTTCGACCGCATTGTCGCCCTTTCGGACGTTCTGCGCCGGGCCCGGATTACTCTCTACGATGTCGATCCGCTGGGTCTGGCGGACGCGAACAGTTTACGAATGATCAGTTACGAAGAGTTCCTGAAGGGAGTACCGACGGCGAGAAAGGTGCAGGACGCAGACTTGGGCCTGCAAGTGCTCGCATATCAGAGTGGAGGCCGGGTCCTCAATCCTAATAACGACCTAGCGGGCCAGATCGCGGCGTGCATTGCGGACGCCAACGCCTATTACATCCTCTCCTTCGACAGCCTTGCCGGAAGCGATCCGAACGAGTACCATTCGATCGACATCAAGATCAGCAAGCCCGGATTAAAGGCGCGTACGCGATCCGGTTACTACGCCCAGCCTGAGATGGCGTCGGCGCATTGATTGTGTCTTGGCGCCGGGCTGCGTGGTTCGGGAGTACTCTAGATCGAGGGGTGACCGCTCAGACTGGAGATTTGAAGGCCATGGCGGGCATCTACCATCAGCGCGTTGTTCGCTCCTGGGCAGCAAACTGCTCCACCGGCTCCGAACTGTGGGCGGCGGGAAAGTGCTGCACTGTTTCCGGAGCTATGGCGCCGGGGAAACTCTCGACGCAACACCCACGAGGACATGCCGCATCGAATCGCGGCCGATACCTGCGGTCGAGATGCGGTGTAAACCGAAAATGAGGTGAATTGCATGAGTCTTCGACGCTTTGGCTGGATCTATCTATTGTGCTTTTCGCTCTTCTCCGGACATGCACAGCCGAATGGAGCCGCGGGACAACTCAAGACCGAGGGGGCCGTCCCGCCGGATAATACGAATCGCCGCATGACGCTGGATGTGGTGGTGACCGATAAATCCAGAAAGCCGGTTAGGGGTCTGCAACAGCAGGACTTCACGCTGCTGGACAACAAGCTGCCACAGAAGATCGTGTCGTTCCAAGCGGTGGAGGGCGGGGCCACTACTTCCGATTCGCCGCTGGAAGTCGTCTTAGTTGTCGATGGGGTAAACGCTACATATACACAGGTGACGTACGCGCGGGAACAGATCGAGAAGTTTCTGCGGCGGGACGGTGGGTCGCTTCCTCTTCCGGCATCGATGGCCTATTTCACCGATTCGGGACTGACGATGGGCGACGCGCCTTCGCGAGACGGAAATGCCATAATTGCCGCCATCGGTCGGAACAGAGCCGGTCTGCGCACATCCAGAGCGTCGCAAGGTTTCTACGGTGCCCTTGAGCGTCAACAGGCGTCGATCAAAGCGCTTGGGCAGCTCGTCGAAAATGAAGTGGCAAGGCCTGGACGAAAACTGGCGATCTGGATTGGTCCGGGCTGGCCGCTGCTCACCGGCCCGAACGTGAACGTGAGCGGAAACAAGCTGCAAGAGATTTTCGGCTCCATTGTCGCTTTTTCGGCCGATTTGCGAGAGGCCGGCATCACTCTCTACCAGGTCGATCCATTAGGGATGGCGGACGCCGGCGGAGAGCAGTCGTACTATTACAAGGAGTTCCTTAAAGGGGCGAAGTCGCCCAAACAGGTGCAGCTTGGCAACCTGGCATTGCAGGTGTTTGCAGTTCAAAGCGGAGGTTTGGTTCTCAATTCCAGCAACGATGTGGCGGCTGAGATTGCAAGGTGTGTCGCTGACGCCAACGCCTATTACGTCGTCACCTTCGACGGACTGCCCGGGGACGGTCCCAACGAGTACCATGCGCTCGAGGTGAAGCTTGGCAAGCCAGGGCTAACCGCACGCGCGCGCTCCGGGTACTACGCCCAGCCGGAGCCGGCGCCGGCGCGTTGATTGGAGGCTCGAATGACCACCGCTATCGGTACCGCACGACAGCGGGGACCGTTTTCAAGCGGCCTGACGCGCCTCGGGCGGCTGCTGTTGCTGCAAGTCTTCGCGGCTGCGCTGCTGTGCGGGCAGTCATGCCTGAACCTGAACCTCGAAACTTCGTCGGGCGGCGTCCCAACAGGTTGGTAGCGCAGCGACTTGTACGTCGAGATAACCGCCGGGACAACCTCGCTCACCTTTGGCGTCCTGCTCAACGGCGCCGGCTGCGGGGTGGACCAACGAGCGCCGCTGTTGTTGGCTTGCGTATTTCTCGAGCGTATAAATGAAGAAGATTCTTGCAATCCTGCTACCCGCCACCGCCGACAATGTGATTCGCGGGGCAAAAGCGCCTGTCTACGTCTTCGCGCTGATCTCGGTCATCAGCGCGGTGAGGAGTCTGATTCATTTGCTCACCCCGGACGGTGGCGCTGGCAGCATCGCCGGGATGGATCTATCGGTGGCTGGCGCGAACGGCATCGTGTTTGCCTTCGCGCTGTGGGGCAGCGCGCAATTGATTTACGCCCTGATTCAGCTCGTGGTCGCTTTTCGATACGGGTCGCTGGTGCCATTCCTGTACCTCCTGCTGATCCTCGAAACGCTGCTGCGTGTATTGGTGGGGCACATGAAACCGGTCACGTTCCAGCACACACCGCCAGGTGCGATCGGAAACTATGTAACCCTGCCTTTGGCCGCATTGATGCTGGTGTGGTCGTTGTGGACCTATCGGGCGGATGCTCCGCGGGCCAGGCTTAGATCGCGGCGTTGCGCACGAACCGGTCCGGCTTCGCTGCGGAATCGATGCGGGCTGTGGCGGCCTGAGGTGTTATTCCCCATCGCGGCACTCTGGGGTCAATCGTCAGAGCGGCCTGTCTCGGCCATTGATGTGTCAAAGCTCAGGCGTCACTTGCAGGCGGAAATGTGTCGGTAACTGATCCGGGAACTTGAGCCCACTGTCGGATCGGACGAGTTCAACCCTGATCTCCGGCTGCTCTACGATACAGCCTTACGCCAGGTTCATCGCTACGATGATTCCCTCTACCCCGCTTTCCGCACTTTCGCTATTGATTCTCGATCGCCGAGGTCGCCAAGGGTTATGCCGACCGCACCTTGAGCACACCGCCTCTGGTCGCCGCCAAATGACTCCGGCGGACTTGATCGGCAAAAACGAAGGGCCACTCTGCGGTTGCGGAGTGGCCCACTTGCATCGGATGTTACGTACTAGCGGCCCTTGTGAGCCGGTTTTGACGTGACGGTGTTGTGCTTCTCGTTGTAGATCTGCCGGCTGTTCTTGTTTTCCGCCTTGTTGGCCTGCTGCTTCTGCTGCGCGGTCAGCGCGCCACCGTTGGCGACGCGTTCATTGTGGACTTGCTGCGCTACCTTCGCCTGATTTGCATTGGTGCGAGCCGCCTCGCCCGAGGTCATCTGCCCGGTGCGCAAGCCGTTGGCGGTGCGCTGCTGCTGGTTGGCTTCGCGGTTGTTCACTTCGTTCGGAGTAACCGTGGCCCCGTTGTGCTTCTCGTTGTAGATCTGCTTGCTGGCCGCATTCTGCTCTTGGTTGATCTGCTGCTTCTCCTGGCCGGTCAGCCTGCCGCCGTTTGCCTCGCGATCGTCATGGACCTGCTGATCGATCTTGGACTGGGTGCGTTCCGCGCGTGCGGCCTCACCCGAGGTCATCTGCCCGCTGCGCAATCCGTTGGCGATGCGTTGGTCCTGATTCGCTTCGCGCTCGTTGGGGTGGTATTGACTTCCGGCACTCCGGTCCGCGGCCGAGATCGGCTGCGACTGTACATGCTGCTGCGCAACCTGATGATAAGACGTTATATTCGAAGCCGCCGGCGTTCCGGGACGGCCATGGTTCACGGAGGCAAGCTGAGACCGGTCCTGGGCCGCGAAGTTTTGGTGCCGCATCTGGTTCGGGGTGGGCTGGATATGGTCCTCGTGCTCCGCCTGCGTCTCCACCGGCGAGGGGCGAGCCGAGATGCCGGAGCCACCGTTGAAGCTGACGTGGTTCGCGTTGACGATGGTGTTTTGTTCAACGATGGTGCGATTCTCGTAGACGTTGGTCACGTGGACGCCGCCGAAGTTCGCCACGGTGCTGTTGTAGGCGAAGACTCCGCCGCGCCATTCGCCACCGAAGAAGCCGACGCCGCCGTAGCCGAATCCGTAGTTAACCCCGCCGTAGAAGCCGACGTGCGGACCCCAGTAGCCGGCGTGCCAACCATAAACGCCACCCGCAAATCCCCAGTAGCCGGGGGTCCACAGAAGGCCAACACTCGGCGGATGCACCCAGACTCCGGGAACCCAGTAGTAGCCTGCGTCTCCGTAACCCCAGTAGCCGGGGGTCCAGATAAAGCCTGGGGCGGGCAGCGGAGGCTGCTCGTAGACGGGCAAGGCCGGAGGAGCAAAGCCGACAGAGATAAAGACGCCTGCGTGAGCTTGCGAGGCCAGCAGGACCAGCATGGACGCAATGATCGAAACGGCGAAGAACATTCTGCGAATTCTTGAATGAAGTGTCATTGTGCTTTCTCCATCTGCCGGAAAGCGGGAGGCCTGAGGTCCCGTTGACTACCCGGCGAGTCTGGGTCTGTTCAATTAAACCCAGGTTTCAAATGAATGTTGCTCAAAAAGCTTCACTGGAGACGAAAAATGGACACAAGCCAATCTACCAATGGAGTATACAAAGATCGGACCCGCAGTGCATTCCACAAACACCACTCCGGCCCTCACGTCCGGGTCTGCCGGGTTTCGCGGTGTCATCGCCCTCGCTCTACCCGATCACCCCGAACAGCCGACGCGTTAGATGGCTTTCCGCCAACAGCAGCCAGTAGTACCGCGCGTGCTTCACCAACCGGCCGCCGGTCTTCACCAACCGTTGCTGCAAACTCGTCAGCGACCAGTTGTCAATCCGCTTCGGCAGCACCAACCGCCGCCACGGGTTCCCCAGGTTGTAGGCGATCACGCTCAACAACAAGCGCACCTCGTTAGAGCGGAAGCGGTGGCAACTCAGCCGCGTCATCTTCACGGCTTGTTTACCTTCTTTGATCCACTGCTCCGCCGTCCCACGCTTGTTGTAGAACCGCACCACCGCCCGGGTGTCGGTCTCCGGGTTCGTCACAATGAATCCCACCCGCGGGAACAATTCGCCAAAGTGGAACTCCACCTTCGCCACCACCCGACGCGCCGTCCCGCAAAGGGGTGCCTTATGAGACACCGGCGGTCGATGAGAGTTGTGCGGGATGTGGCCGAAAACTATTGCTTCTCAAGCGCGATTTATTTGGATGGTCCCTCAAGGCAGGTGCGGGTGCAACAGCCGGGGAAAGATCCCCAGATAGCGAGGCTGGAATAGAGCCATATCTCCCGCGAAGAAACCCGTGGCGAGAGCAAACGTTAGGAACAATTTCCCGATATCGCCGAGAGGCCTTTCCGGCTGCCGTGAATACGCCCAGACACATCCGAGGACGACCAGCAAATTGGAGAACCAAGCCGGCACCGCAATCAGCAAATCTGGCCGTGCAAGATGCCCTGTATGCAACCACTGTGAGAGCTGTTGGAGGCCGTTAAAGAAGAAGGTAGTAGCGAAAACGTTCGTATAGTCCCATAGGCCCGCCGCGGAAAAACCGATGAACTGCCCCCACCGGCTTCCGCGGAGGCTCAGCATGATGGTGCCTACGTACATCCAAGCTTGAAAGAAGTGCAGCCAACGGATGTCTGCTTCCCAATAAGCCGACAGTCCTAACACGAAGATGAACACGCACGCGCCGATTAGGATCAGCCATTCCGGGGCACCGGCCCCTCGCGTTGCATTGTCCATGCGAGATAGTACGGATACGGTTTCTGTTGAGTTCCCCTCACATATTTGGCCGGAACCAAGAGCCCGCCGTTGTTAGAGACGACCGCCCCACGTTTCACAAAACGTAGGCTTCCGGACGAAAATCGCCCCTTGCAAAGGCAAGGTCTGCGCCGTCCCATTTTGTTGTCCCACCACGGGCGGCCTGATCTGGGAATACCAGTCGCGTATAGAGCCTCTGGCGACTCCGGGTTTCGATTTCAAGCTGGTAGCTTCAGGGGTACTCTATAGAGAGGCGATGCGCACCATTTCCAAACGGACCCAGTATGGCCTGAAGGCGATGCAGATTCTCGCCCGCCGATACCGTGAGGGGCCGGTGATGATCGGTTCGATCGCCCAGGAGGAATCGATCCCGCTGAAATTCCTGGAAGCGATTCTGCTGGATCTCAAGAGTCACGGGCTGCTGGAGAGCAAGTTGGGCCGCAGGGGCGGCTACCGGCTGAGCCGGCCGCCATCGTCGGTAACGGTGGGGTCGATCATTCGCATGATGGAGGGGCCGCTGGCGCCGATTCCGTGCGCGAGCGAGACCGCTTACCGGCCGTGCGCGGAGTGCAAGGACATAGAAGGGTGTGGCACCCGCATCATCATGCGAGAGGTGCGCGACGCGATTTCCGACGTCCTGGACCGTACGACCCTCGCCGACCTGCTGCGCAAGGCGGAAAGCGCCCGCCCGGCGCGGAAAGACCAGGACAGCGCACAGTACGAAATCTAGAATGTCCGTGCTGCGGATCTACCGGACAGCGATGGTCGCAGTTGCAGGGCTCGAGGTGCCACCCACCGCAACGACAAGGGAGACCGCGTTTCCAGGCGTCACGTTCGCGGGCACCACGGCATTGACCTGGAGCGCACCTTCCACCAGGCCGGGCGCGTTGCCGGCGTAGGAAACCGTGGCTGCCTGGCCGCCGATCTGCACCGTGACCGCCGATGGTGGCGGGCCTGGCGAAGCCGCAGAGGCGACAAGCCCATCCACGCCGGCGGGCGATGTAGCACCCTGGCCGGTCGCGTAGATCATGATGTAGTCGCCGCTCGCCGCCGGATTGGAGGCGGAGTTTACCGAGTAGTCCTGATTCAAAACCGCGGCGGGTCCGGCGCCCGAGCCATTCAAAGTGAAGATGCCGGGCTGCGCCGGCAGCACCGGCATGCTGACGGCTAGGGAAGACGCGCCCAGGTACTCGACTCGCACGCTGGTGCTGGTCTCATTGGCAATCGCATACGGTACCACGACGTTGATCTGGCCGGCGCTCGCGTAGAGGATGGGCGCGGCGATGTTATCGAACCACACTCGCGCGCCAGCCAGCGAATTGGGCACCACGCCCGCACTGACCTGGCTGCCTACCCCCGCTGCCGGCCCGAGGTTCTTCCCGTAGATGGCGACCAGTTCTCCGGGTGCGACTCCGCCGCCCACATAGTTGGCTGCATTGACGATGCCAGCCGCCGAAATCTGCGGCTGCGCCTGGGCCAGGCGGACGAACGCCACGCCATAACCGGGGAAGGAAATCGAATTGGTCCCTTGCGGCGGGATCGATTGCGTTGCGGGGCCGGCGGACGGATCGGTATTCGCGTCGATGAGGGTGACTTCGGCGAGCGCGAACGAGCCCAACGCGGAAACATCCAGAGTGACGTTGGCGGGCACGCCGGGGCCGTTATTGTCGGTCGCGTTGCGGACGGCGTGATTGGCTAACAGTATCGCCACCGAGCCATCGTCGTTACGCACTGCCAGCGCTTCGAGCGCGCTTGGGCCAGAGTTCGTCACCTGAAGAATGGTTGCGCCGGGTGGCGAGGGGAACAGGTGCGCCAGTTCGTAATCGGTCCAGTAGCTGAGGTAGGTGGTGCCGTGGGTGAAGTCCACCTCGGCGAACTCCGCGTCGGCGTCGAAATCCCAGTGGTAGAGGGCCTGGTTGCCCCCCTGCGCCAGTTGCGAGAACAAGTAGGGACGCCAGGCCGCGAAAAACGCGTCGCTGGCACGCAGGTCGGTGACGTACACCTCTCCGGGATTGCAGGCGCTCATGCCATTAGCAGCGCTGTAGTCGGCGTTCACGTTGTTCTCCGTCACCCACACTGGCACGTTGCGGAGCGCCGAATTGGTTTGCAGCTGCGCCTGCACGTACTTCAGGTCGGCCAAGAAGCCGGGAATCGTTCCCATTACCGTCTGATCGGTGTCCCGCTGATTGCAGGTGGAGTAATAGTGCAGCGCGACCGCATTCACCTGCGCCGTCACGCCCTGCACGAACGGCGGGACGTAGATCTGGGACTGGGTGCCCCAGTCGGACTCCTCGATGGCGACGAACTTGATGGTGGGATCCACCGCGCGCATTGCCGGCACCACCGTGTTGTACAGCTCCACGTATTGCGCCGCGGTGAGGCCGTTGATATTCGGTTCGTTGAAAATGCCCCACCAGGTGATGTGATAGGGGCTCGGCGACTGGTAATGTACCCCATTTGCTTCGAAGCCGCCGGTATTGTAGTAGCGCACCACGTTGGCGCAGTACGCGGCGAAGGCGGCGAAGTTGGCCGGCAGCAGGTCACCACTCGAATTGTCCATGAACGCGGGTCCTGTGGCGAGTTGCAGCTCGGGACTGTGATCGCCGGTGCCGATCACGGGGATGAGCACGGCATCGAGCGTGCTGAAATCCCACTCATTTGGCCCCGTCATCGGGACGCCCTGCGAAACCGGTTGCAACCGAATGTGCTGCGGCGCCAGTTGCCAAAGCAAGCTGGCTGCGCCGGGGAGGTTATTGAAGAAGGTGTAATCCCATTCCGCGGGCTGGAACGCGGTGGAGAGAAAAGACTGGAGCCGGCCATTCAGTCCGGCGCTGGAGTTGGTCTGGTTCAGGACTTGAACGCTGATGGCCGTCTGCGCCGCGAGCGAGAGCGCAACCGCCAGACCCGTGCACGCCACTTTGATTCTCATGGGTTGGTCACCACCGAAGATGGTAAGTCAACGCGCAGTGGGTGGGAAGGACCGGGGCTCACGCAGGCCGTCGACGCAAAAACGGGGGCGGGCGCCAGCACGAGCGCCCGCCCCATGTTGTGGCGATCAGAAAGACAGGTGCAGATCCATCTGCAGGAAGCGCGGGCTGCCGATGGTGTGCTGGATCATTCCGAGGCTGCCTTCGGGCGGATACACCGGCGGCGGCTCGTATCCGGCGAAGAACACAACGTCGTTGTTCGGCGCGTCGAAATTCGGATGGTTGAAGACGTTGAACGCGTCGAAATTAAAGCGCAAACGGTAGCGGTCACCGATCTGGAATTCCTTGCCCAGGGTCATATCGAAGCGAACCCCAAACGGCGCACGGAAGAGATTTCGTCCCGAGGTCCCGTACAGGGACTCGTAGTTATCGCATCCGGAGGAGTCGCAGGGAGGGACGCCATCTTGTCCTGGAGGCACAAACTGCGGGGCAAAATCGCTGGCGTTAAGAACCGGCTTGCCCGCGTTGACGCCGGTGGTCCCTTGTAACTGGGCCTGCTTGGAAGTGACTCCGGGCGCCAGCGGCACGATTGGATTGGTGATCTCATCGTCGGTGCCAAAGTACAGACTTCCCACCGAGCCGGAATAGTCGTACACGCTGTACGGCTGGCCGCTCTGCGCCACCGTCTGTCCGCCTATTGTCCAGCCATTCACTACGTAGCCGAGAGACTTGTTCGACGTCAGCTTGGGAAGCGTGTAACTGTAATTTATCAGGAACACGTGCGTTTGATCGAAGTCCGCGGACGCATAGCTGCCCATTGGATCCAGCGGATTGTTGCCGGTGTAGAAGAGACCCAAGCCGCTCTGCTCGTCGAGCGCGTGCGACCACGTATAAGACGCGGTGAACTGGAGACCGTTGGAAAGACGCTTGCGCACTTGAAGCTGCAGCGCGTCATAATTCGAAATGCCCTCGGCCTTATACAACACCGAGTTCATGTCATAGCCGATGTAGGGCACGCGCACCGGCGCATTGCCGGAGTACTCACCCGTCGAGACCGTCTCGGAGGCGATCTCGTTCAGGCCATAGGACGTCGTCTGGCCGTTGACCGGATTCGAAGATGTGGCAATCAGCGGTTGGTTGAAGGGTATCGGCAGCACTTCATGCACGCCATGATTGCCGACATAGCCGGCGCTGAGCAGCCAACTGTTCGACAACTGATACTGAAAATCGACGGTCCAGTTTTCCGTGTACGGCAGCCTGTTGCCGACGTCATACCCACCAAACAGGAAAGGACCGTAAAGATTGCCGGCCGGATACTTGCCGGATTCGGTCTGGGTAATATTGGGAAGCAGCGCCAGGAACGCGGCCGGATCTCCCGGCGGCACCGGCGGAGCGGTGGTTCCGAACGGGGTGGCAAAGGTGGCGCCGGTCGCGGCGAAGATCGGCGACACGAACGGGGGCGCCAGCGTGACGCCGAACGGTCCGTTGAATCCGCCGCCGGCACTGGGCGAGAACTCGCTGAAGAACTCGCCGCGGTCGAAGTAGATTCCGAAACCGGCGCGCGCGGTGAGTTTGGGCCGCACCGCCCAGGCTACGCCGATGCGCGGCGCGACACCCCATTGTCGCTGCGTCAGCATGGAATCGCTCACGCCCTGTGTGGCGAATGTGGGATTGTTGCCGGCTACCTCGAGTCCCGAGGAAGTAATGGTGCCGCTCGAGGAATTGAACGAATAGGCGGCCGGATTGAACGCCGTCAGCTTGCCATGTTTCTCGGTCAACGGTCCTTCGTAGTCCCAGCGCAATCCCATGGTCACAGTCAGATTGCTCGACACCTTGTAATTGTCGTTGACGAATGCGCCGACGGTATTGGAGCGGTAATAGCGGTCCGCCGAACCGCTAAACGCATCCGAGCCCGTTCCGGTCTTCACCGCGCCCTCCGCGAAGGTGAGGAAGGTCTTAAAAGCGATCGTATCGGTATTCGTGTTGTTGTTGATGATATTGAGCTGGGTGTAATTCCATAAAGCGCCGAAGGCGAGCGTGTGGCGGCCCTTCACCCAATTCACAGTGGTTCCGAGTTCGCTCTGATTCTGGTACATGCCCGCGTTGCCGAAGCTGGAACTTGGCCCGAACTCGAGACCGCCGCCGAGAGTCGGGTCGTCGCTCGATATGTTGATCTGCGGGAACACGGTCGAACCCAGCAGATTCATGCCGAACTGGCTGGGCGTGAAATCCTGACTGGTATCGGCGTAGGCGCGCAGGCGGGTGAATCCAGCGCGCTGCTGCCAGGTCAGGCTCGGCGAAAGAATCACCGTGTTATTGACGGAAGCCACTTGGCTGCCGGCGGAAAGCTGCTGCGAAAAACCAAGCAACGCGCCGACCGCACCGAAGGGATTGGTAGTGGGATCGTTCTGCACGTAGTACTTGCCCTGCAGTCGATCCGTATCGCTGATCACGTAATCGATGTTGGCGATTCCCTGATCCACGTCGGATTGCGCGTTGGGGCCCTGCACGATCGCGTCATAGCCCAAGCTCTTGGCAGTCGCCGCGTTGGTGACCTGGGGGCTCGGTATCAGGTACTGGCCGTTGGGCAATGTCGCCTGCAGCAGGGACTGCGCCACCGAACTGATCTGGCTGGTGGTGATCGCCTTGCCATAGCTGGTCTGAATAGCGTTGACGATGCCCTGCGCGCTGCGGTCGCTGGTCAGGCCGAGCGGCACCGTCACGTCCTTCATCGCGTCCGACGCGTCGGAAACCCGGATGCCCTGATACGACACGAAATAGAACAGCTTGTCTTTCTTGATCGGCCCGCCTAAGGTGACGCCGAACTGATTGCGATCGAGGTAAGGCACCTTGGTAAGGATGGCCGGCGAGGCGTTATAAAAAAACGGCGCCGCGTTCCAGAAGCTGTTTTCGAAGTGCTCGTACACCATGCCGTGCAACTGGTTGGTCCCCGACTTGGTGATGACGCTGATGTGGGCGCCGCTGTTGGCGCCTTGCGTGGCATCGTACATGGCGGCGTTGACGGAAATTTCCTGAATGGCTTCGGCTGGCGGAGTGGGCAGCGCTTGGCCGATGGCGCCGTAGACGGAGGTGCTGGTCTGGATCTCGCCGCCCGCGCCGAAATTCTCGCCCGTGTTCAGTACGAACCGGTTCTCACCCACCTGGCTGGTGGAGTTTCCATTGAACAGGTTGTTGGTGCTGATGCCATTCAACGAGAAGCTGTTGCTCGTGTCGCGCTGGCCGTTGGCGAAAACGGCCTGGTTGCCCAACCCGGCGTTGCTTCCGGCGCCGCCCGAGAAATCCGCATGCACGCCGGGGCTCAGAATCGCGAGTTGGGTGAAGCTGCCGGTGGCGAGCGGCGTTTCCTGAATGGTCAACTGATCGACCACGTAACCGTTGGTGGTGTCCACCTGGTTCATCAGGGGAACCGCCGTCACTTCCACCGTCGTGCTGATGGCGCCCACACGCAGGCTGCCGTCCACGGTTGTCGTGCGGTCCGCATTCACCAGAACCTCGGTGTGCGTTTCGGTTTCAAACCCCTCTTTCGTGATGGTTAGTTTGTACGTCCCGGCCGGCAGATTCGAAGCCAGGTACGAGCCGTTGGTCTGGGTTTTGGCGGTAACCGCGAAGTTGGTCGCGACGTTGACCGCCTTGACGGTCGCGCCGGGCACGGCCGCGCCCGAGGCGTCTTTAACCGTGCCGGTAATCGCACCCAGAATCTGCTGCGCATGCAGCGCGGGATAGGCGCCGGCGCAGAGGAACATGATCCAGCAGATAGCTTTTCTGAAAAACTTGTCTGGCGAACTATTCATTGTTTTTCTCCATGAGAAACAGAAATGTTCGACGAAAACAAAACTACCAGGTTATGTTGCCGTCGTCCCGCGGCAGCGGGTTCGCGCGCAGGCGGTAGCCGCGCACAACGATACTCCAACGCAACTGCGCCCGTTAGCCTTCGAGGATCAGAACGAGCGTACCGAATTCTCGATTACAGCTTGGTGAAACTCCAGGTTTCAGGGGTGCCTCCAATTCCCATTTGTGAGAGTATATCAGGCCGGAGGTGGCGCCGGGTTACGGCACAACCGGCATGTCGCGGCAAAGTGAGAAGTTCCTAATTGGGCAAAGTAGAAAGTTCCTCTTGACAGCTAAAAACTGGAAGGGTGGAACGAATCGCAATGAACCAGGAGGAACGAGATTGGCTGGAGTGGC
>Ga0074045_10003075_pt1 | contig 15143 bp, 15 predicted proteins | sample BogForMeECP23OM2_FD_94442 | JGI IMG/M metagenome (GOLD analysis project Ga0074045, IMG submission 94442) | Bog forest soil microbial communities from Calvert Island, British Columbia, Canada - Bog Forest MetaG ECP23OM2 | ecosystem: Environmental > Terrestrial > Soil > Wetlands ...
AAGTAATCGACCTTGGCTCCTATCTCTTCGACGGGAGTTTGCCCAGGACCTACCCGCTCCACATCCTGAAAAACTCCATTGGGCTTTACGTCTCCACACAGTATTATTCGTTCCAGGGTAGCCTCTGCCTCACCACTGGCTACGTCTTTCGCTTCTGATCCGTTCTCATTGTAAGTTCTACCAATGGACAACCTACCGATTCACGACCAACTTGGTTGTATAGCTCTGGCTGCAGAACGGGTGCGATCAATTCCACACATGAGGTCGCTCTGCAGAAAAAAAGTTAGATGAGTCTCCATCCTGGTATCTCGACGTGACGGGCAGATCCGAGGTGGTCTCCTATGGCCGGTAAGCGTGTGCTACTGGCCGATGACTGCACTCTCGTATTGAATGCAGCGGCCAAATTAGTCCAGGAATCCTTTGAAATCGTCGGCATGGTTTCCGATGGGTCAGCCGCCGTCGACGCTGCGATAGCGCTCGAACCCGATATTGTTGTCCTCGACATCTCGATGCCAGGCATGAATGGTATTGAGGTAGCCAGCAAACTCAAGAAGTGCGGAAATGAGGCCAAGATTGTGTTTCTCACGGTTCATCAAGATACAGACATTCTGGAGACCTGTATTGCAGCGGGAGCACTAGGCTATGTGCTGAAAGTGCTCATGGAGAGTGACTTGATTCCGGCGATAAATAGCGCGCTCGCAGGTCGTCAATTTATTTCGGATCTGTCGTCCCTACGGAACTAAATCTGAGTGGCATCGAGCGATTCTTCGAGTTTGCTGTACTTTGATTGGTGATTTGTCCTGCAATCCTCGTCTTCCTTAATATTGCGCTTAGATATTTGTGATCGCCCCAAGTCAGGGCAGCTTTTCGTATTCCGCTTTGGCTTGTTTCAGGGCTGGAATGTCTGGGTCGGCGTCCTTCCACAGTGTGAGGAAATCCTGATACGCAGCTCTGGCTTTGACTGTGTTGCCTTGCAAGGCATAAGCCCTGCCCAGTTGGAGGCGCGCAAGTACACCGGTGGGTTGGTTGAGCACAACGCCAGGATGGTCGAGGATTTTCTGGAAATCCGCTGCGGCTTCACTGCCTTGATGCTCGGCCAGAAAAGCAACCCCGCGAATGTAAGCGGGATACAGAGCGGATGACAAATCGATACTACCGAGTGTCCCCAACTCGTACGGGACGGTGACCTGAAGAGCCTCAATGGCCTTTGAGGCGTCGTTGCGGTGGAGTGCGAGCTGTGCGTGAATTGTTGGCAGGTACCTGAACTGTACCGCTGTACCCACGGGGAAGCGTTTGTTCAAATCATCGGCTAGTGCCTGCGCCCGAGTCACATCTCCGGCCCAGGCCAGCGCCATCGCCACTTCATACTGCGCATACCGGCCAGTCGAAAGGGCCAGCGCGGCCGCGGCCCGCTTCCGGGCTTCGGCGGCATTACCGTAGAGCGCTTCCCGCACGGCCGCGTAAGCTTCGTAGCTGGACGCCGTTTCCTTCTCTCCCGCCCGCACGGCCGAGGCCACCGCCCGCCGGGAAAATTCCCGAGCCTCCCTTAGCCTCCCGGCATAGGCGGCTGTAGCGGCTTCGAGGGACAGAAGCTCATCTTCCGCCCCTGGCTTGCCTGCCGACCAGGCCACCTGCTGCGCCATTTTTGCCGTATCGTTTTGCAAGTAGGCTAGTTCGTACAGCATGAAGTGCAAGCCAGGAGAATCGAGCTTTTTCGCTTGCGCCTCTCCGGCTGTGGTGCGGGCCTCCTCCAGCCGATTCAGATTGATATCGGCTTCCAAGAGAGTGCTGTAATCTATGGCGTTCTCTTCCAGGCGGAGCCCCTCGCGAGATTCCTCTACGGCTTTGTAATATTGCCCGAATCGACAGAACAGCTCGCCCAAGTTCATGTGCGGCACACTATCTCGCGGATATGTCTGCGCCCAGAGTTCATACGCTTGGCGCGTCTTTTGAAAATCGCCGGTGATATAGCTGTAGTATTTAGCCTCGATGTAGATCCTCTCTCGCTCGCTCACCCGCTCGCGCAGTTCGTAGGCTCTCCGAATGTTCTCCGCCGCCAACGTGGTTTCCCCGAGATTGCCATAGCTCGTCCCAAGTGAGGCAATGGCCATGGCAAAATTCGGGTCCGAGTGGATGGCCCGCTGGAAGAAAGGCACGGCATCAGCAAAGGCGCCTTTTTCCGCCAAGGTCTTCCGTCCGAGGCTGTATGCCTGAAGGGCTTCAAGCGAGGGTGTGGTGGCCTGCTCAAGAGGCGTATCAAAGTTTCGCACTGTGCTTCGGGATTCGCCGACTTTCTCTCGCAGCTTTGTCGCCGTCTCACTCAGCGCTTCCAGGACTCGCTCTTTGCCCTGCGCTGTTACCTGCTCCACAGCAATGGCATCGCCCGTGCGGCAACTTAGCGCTTTGAGGCCGAGAACATATTGGCTTCCCAGTCTAGCAATCGAACCGTTGATGACGGCCGTGCTCCCTGTCCGTTGGCAAATCTCCTGCGAAATCTTCGGTGTGAGCTTCGACTCGGCCGGCTGTCCCATAAGGCGCAACGTCTGCTGAATGCGTTGCTCGGAGACGAGACTGAGGAAGGGTGATTGTTCGAGTTGCACAGTCAGCCCCTGCCGCAACGTGTCGTCAAATACCAAATCACCCGTCTTGTTGTCGAAATCCGCCAGAACAATCGTGTCCTTCTCGGTGAGGGTCGTCGCGTCCCGGCGCGTCGTCTGGTGCGAGCGGAAATAGAGCCAGCCCCCAATGACAGCGACCATAATCGCGGCGGCGAAAATTATAATCTTCCAAAGCTTCCCGTCCGCTCCGCCGACTTCCGCGATCGTCCCTCTCGTCGATGACGAACGCACACCCGATGTTGGTGAAGACACCGATGATAGCGAGCGTTCTGCGGTGGCCTGTAATCCTCCTTGCTGAGCCACCCCTGCCGACCCCGAACTCAGGGCGGCCAGCCGCCCCGAATCGGTATCCCGCTTCAGGCGCATCAGTTCGGAACGCATTTCCGCCGCGCCTTGATAGCGCAGTTCTCGATCCTTCTCCAGCGCACGATCGATGATGCCCTCTAGCTTCGGCTGTAGGTCGGGGTTCAGTCGCTGCGCTGGAACGGGTACGCGGTTCAGGATTGCATCGAAAATGATTGCGGTACTGTTTCCACGGAAGGGCAACTGCCCGGTGGCCATCTCGTATAGGACGGTTCCAAACGAAAACAGGTCACTCCGCCCATCCAGCTCCTTCGCACGCGCCTGTTCTGGTGACATATAAGCGACCGTGCCGAGCGTAGAGCCTGGACTGGTCAGATGTTCCGCACTCACGCCCTCAGTCATTTCCGCCGAAACTGACGCAACAAAGAAGCGTGCTCCCGTGGACGTTACCTTCGCCAAACCGAAGTCGAGAATCTTGGCATGACCGCGCTTGGTCACGAAGATATTGGCTGGCTTGATGTCGCGATGAATGATGCCTCGCGTGTGCGCGGCGTCAAGAGCGTCGGCGATCTCGATCGCCAGTGTGAGCAGAACATCCGTCTCGAGGGGCTTCCCGTTGATGCGGTACTTCAGCGTATCCCCGTCCAGAAATTCCATGGCGATGAACACCCGTCCATCCTGTTCGCCAATATCGTGTATCGTGCAGATGTTAGGATGATTGAGCGCGGACGCAGCCTCTGCTTCCCGGCGGAAACGTGCCAGTGAATTCTGATCTCTTGCAAGTTCTTCTGGCAGAAATTTGAGCGCCACAGACCTGTGGAGGTTCAGATCCTCCGCTTTATAGACGACACCCATTCCTCCGCCACCGATTTTCTCGAGGATGTGATAGTGGGAAACCTTACTGCCGATCAGTTTCCTTCCGCCGTCCGTTGTACTTGGCTCGCGCGCGACCATTTTGCCCATAACTTCCAGCGCGGGTGACTCAATGAAATGTTCAGCTTTTTTCTGATGAGCGAGGAGCGACTCCACTTCGCGTCGAAGTGCGTCGTCACCTGCACAGGATTCTTCCAGGAATTCGGCGCGGCGGCTCTCGTCCAGTTCCAAGACGCGGTGAAACAAATCTTCGACTCGACGCCAGAGTTCAGGCCCCACGTCATTTCCTCTCGCTCAACTCCCGCAGGAGCCAAACTTTCGCTAATCTCCAGTCCCTTACCACCGTCTCGGGTGAAACCTTCAATACTTCGGCGGTTTCTTCTATGCTCAATCCTCCAAAGAATTTCAGTTCTACAACCTGGCTTTTCCTCTCATCGATAGCTGCTAGTGCCTTCAATGCATCATCCACCGCGACCAGTTCCTCATCGGGTTCTTGGCATACCGACGGCGTATCGTCCAAGGACATGTGAAACACACCACCACCTCTCTTCTGGTAACCGCGGGAACGGGCAAAGTCGATAAGGATACGTCGCATGAGGCGTGCCGAAACCGCAAAGAAATGAGCCCGGTCTTGCCAATTCATTTGTCCACAGTCAACCAGCCTTAAGTACACTTCGTTGACAAGAGCGGTCGTTTGCAGAGCGTGCCCAGGCCGTTCGGCCGCCATATAGCGCTGCGCCACCTGATGCAATTGCCTATAAACCAGAGGAGTGAGCTTTTCAAGCGCTTGCTCGTCTCCGGTAGTCCAAGCCTTGAGCAATTGGGTGATGTCGTGGTTCGCAGGCAGTACCATCCAAGTTCCTACGCTTGTTTAAGAATCGACATAATGTAACTTCTCTGAATGCTACTCTCAATATCACGCGGGTGGAATTGTCAGTAATGACAAGTAGCACGCACCAACTAAACGACTTACCGTCGATTTTTGCTGAGCTAGCGGAATCACTGCCCGATTAACGCGGAGGGCTAAAGACCACGGAGCTATCCAAGCCTTTAGGTTTCAGCACGTTACACATCGATGAGCGAGAAACTATCACCGGCTGGTTCCTTGCCAGGAATACTTCTCTTTTATTTCAACTTCTTCGTCTTTTTGGTTGCTATTTGGCGCCACGTTTCACGCCTTACTAAATAGAAGTACATGCGGAGTGGAAACCGCAGAAAGTCCAGAGGGTGAGTACATATGGTGGCGCAGCCGACATGGATAGGTGAAGCGGAGAAAGAGACAATGACCAACTGTTCCCTCATTTTGGTGAATGACGAACAGTTGGCGTTTGAAACTCTTCTCGCGGATCTGTCTGCAGGTTTCGTGGGTCTCTCTGCCGGTCAAGTCGATAGCAAAATCCAGGACGCGCAGCGGAGAGTCTGTGAATGCCTCGGCATCGAGCATTCGGTGCTTTGGCAGAGCACCGACACTGAACCTGGGATTCTCCTTCCAACCCATCTTTATCGAGAACCGAGTCTCCCTGCGCGTCCAGACCGAATGGATGGGGATGCATACTTCCCTTGGGCAGAACGAAAACTCAGAAACAGGGAGATTGTGTGCTTCCCAAACAACGCGGTGGCTGCGTACGAAGCTACAACCGACAAGACTTGGCAAGGTTATGGCATCAAGTCAACTCTTGCATTTCCGCTTTGGGTTGAGGATGGTCCTGTCTTCGGCGCGCTGTCTTTTGACGCAACTACAGATGAGCGAGATTGGCCCGAGATCCTTGTTAAACGACTCCAACTTCTCGCCCAAGTGTTCGCGAACGCGCTTGCCCGGAAGCGGTTCGATATATCCGAAGCCCAGCGGTATCAAGAGAAGCTCCAGAAATCGTATGAGGAAATCCTGCAACTGAAGGAAAAGCTTCAGGCGGAGAGCGATTATTTGCAGGAGGAGATTAAAGAGATTGGCAGGTACGAGGAGATTGTGGGCCAAAGCGGGGCTCTCAGGGAAGTTCTTCAAAAAGTCGAGCAGGTTGCGCAAACTGGTTCGATCGTGCTGATAACCGGTGAGAGTGGGACAGGCAAAGAACTGATCGCTCGAGCCATCCATGAGCGCAGTAAGCGCAAGGATCGTGCGATGGTGAAAGTCGACTGCGCTTCACTCCCCTCGTCTCTCATTGAAAGCGAGCTATTTGGCAGAGAAAAGGGTGCCTATACCGGGGCCCTCTCGAAACAGATTGGCCGAATTGAGAGCGCAGATGGTTCCACACTCTTCCTCGATGAAATCGGAGAGTTGGGTGTGGAGGTGCAGGCAAAACTGCTCAGAGTTGTGCAGGATGGAGAGTTCGAGCGGCTGGGAAACACAAAAACAATTCACGTTAATCTCCGGATCATCGCCGCCACGCATCGCGATCTTGCGGAACGGGTAAAGAACGGGACCTTTCGAGAGGATCTATTCTATCGGCTCAATGTCTTCCCTATTAATGTGCCGCCTCTTCGCGAACGGCCGGAGGACATTCCTCTGCTGGTAGTGGCATTCCTTCGAGAGTTCGAAAAGAAAATGGGCAAAACAATTCGTGGGGTGACCAGCAGGATGATGGACGAACTAAAGTTTTACCCATGGCCCGGCAACATTCGCGAATTGAGGAACGTGATCGAGCGCGCGGTCATTATAACCACCGGCGAAAGGCTTAATCTCCAGCTGCCCAAAGCATCGAATGCTCCAGGTATGCGCACGCTGAAGGAAGCAGAGATTCAGCACATTCTTTCCGCGCTCGAAAAGACCCGCTGGCGGATCAAGGGGCCTGTAGGCGCCGCAATGATTCTTGGAATGAAACCCTCGACTCTTTACGCCAAGATGCGTCTCTTTCACATTCCAACCCGCCACGAAAAAAGCGGGTTGGTAGCGTGACCAGGTCACGCCGCCCGAGGATTCTGCACCTTCCTTGAACGCTCGCGCCTAACGCCACCGCATTCGGCCTGGTCCTGTGGTCGTCGGCTGGCCATACGGAAAGGGCGGTATTGAGTCCAGAGGACGCCATGTCGACCTTGAAGTCGGCCCTGTCTCTTCCCGTCCTCTCGGTTTTCCTCGCAACACTCTTTTCTTTTAGCCGTTTATGTGGCGGAACGGAACAGCAGGAAGATGGGAGCAAAATTGCATATTAGCAACGAGGGGCTTCTGTCTGCGGCTTCCTTTTCGGTGTTTAATATGCGTGTAAAATATACTCCCGCCTTCGTGCTGGCCTGCTTGCTCTCACCGGGAACTCACCTGTTTGCTCAGCGAGTGCCAGCCCCAGATATATTTTCTGGCGGTCAAGACGTTCTCTACGCCCAGTCACAATTTCTCCGCTCCTTCGATGCCGCTTGGTTTGATCCTCTCGCCCCATCCGTTCCCGTCGCTCCCATGGCTGGCTGTGGCTGGCGAATTATTATTTCGGCCGTGATTCCGCAGGATTCCCCGTCCTGCTACGATTCTGCGATGCGCCATTTGTGGCTGTGTAACGGTTCTCGTCAATGTTGGGTTCGGCGAAACGAGCAAGAAGTCCGGTTGTGTGATGTGACGGTTCGTTGAAAGTCGCTCGCGTTTTCATCTCCTCGAACGCCGTTTGCGGCCAGCGAAGAGCACTTGGGCGGTACGCGACTTGCCAGGAGTTAGCAACGAGAATTCCGTTTGAAATTTAGAAATTTAACGCCCATTTCATTGGTAGTTTTGACTCTGGGCACGATCCTATGTAGGACGTACCGTGGCAAACGGGAATTTTTGTCTCGGAAACGCTAGTGATATTCGCATTTGGAAGAAGTCGCGATCCTATCTGTGGCGCCGACCGAGATGCCCCGACCCACAAATTGGTCGGTGGAAGGATGTCATTATGAAGCGATTCAGATTCACTGGACGTCTAGTCGGTCCGAAGTTGATTATGACGGTACTTGCACTGGGCTGCTTACTGCCAGCGAATGCGCAGGAAGCCCTGCCGCGACCAGCCCCGCCATTTAAGGGACACATCGGACTGACTCGCAAGGACTCGACCCCGGACTTTCCCAGCGAGGTCAAAGCTCCGAAGGGTGCCCCCAACATTTTGCTGATCCTGACGGACGACGTGGGCTTCGGCGCAAGCAGCACGTTCGGTGGTCCGATCCCGACTCCGACCATGGACCGGCTCGCAGCACAGGGGCTCCGTTACACACAGTTCCACACCACTGCGCTCTGCTCCCCTACGCGCGCGCCTCTGCTTTCAGGACGGAACCACCACGCAAACGCTACCGGCGTCATCATGGAGCTTGCCACGGGTTTCCCCGGCTACAACTCGCTGATGCCCAAGACGAACGGCACATTTGCCGAAGTGCTGCGACAGAATGGCTACAACACCGCTTGGTATGGCAAGAATCACAACGTCCCGGACTGGCACAGCAGCTAGGCTGGCCCATTTGATTTGTGGCCTGCAGGTTTGGGATTCGAGTATTTCTATGGATTCATCGGAGGCGACACAAGCCAGTGGGCGCCGGCTCTGTTTGAGAACATCAAACCAATCGAACCGCCACACGACCAGCCGGATTATTTCTTCGATAAAGATATGGCCGACCACGCCATCGACCGCATTCAAATGTTGCACGCGGTCGCACCCGGCAAGCCTTGGGTTACGTACTACGCCCCAGGCACCGAACACGCGCCCCATCATGCGCCCAAGGAGTGGATCGCAAAGTACAAAGGAAAATTCGACATGGGCTGGGACAAAATGCGCGAGGAAACGCTTTCCCGCCAAAAGTCACTCGGCATTGTTCCGCCGGATACAAAACTCATTCCTCGGCCCAAAGAAATCCCTGCGTGGGACTCCCTCGATGCGGACCACAAAAAAGTCTATGCCCATATGATGGAGGTCTATGCCGCAGCCCTCTCATACTGCGACACGCAGATGGGCCGGATATTAGAAGCCATCGATGAAATGGGAGAGACCGACAACACCCTGGTGATCTACATTCAAGGCGACAACGGCGCCAGTGCCGAGGGTACTCCTCAGGGTTTGCTCAATGAAATGTCAATCTTCAATAACATTCCCGAAGATTTCAAACAAGTGATGGCCCACATGGATGATCTCGGAGGGCCAATGACCTTTAACCATTATCTCGTTGGCTGGGCACACGCAATGGATACGCCATTCCAGTGGACCAAACAGGTCGCGTCCCATTTCGGAGGCACGCGCAACGGCCTCGTCATTTCATGGCCCGCGCGCATCAAGGACAAGGGCGGCATCCGTACGCAGTTCAGCAGCGTAATCGATATCTACCCAACCATTCTTGAGGCTGTTGGTGTGCAATCACCATCTATGCTCAACGGGGTCCCCCAGAAACCCGTTGAGGGTTTCAGCATGATCTACACGTTTGATAATCCAAAGGCGAAAACCGTGCATCGCACCCAGTATTTTGAAATGTTCGCCAACCGCGCCATCTACAACGACGGCTGGGTCGCCGCCACCAAGCCCCCCATCCTTCCCTGGGTCATGAGCACCGGTGTGCCTGTGGAGGACTACAAATGGGAACTTTACAATGTTGACCAGGACTTCAGCGAGGCCAATGACCTGGCCGCGCAGGAGCCCAAGAAACTTCGCCAGCTTCAGGACCTCTTCTTCGCCGAAGCTGGCAAATATAACGTGTTGCCTATCGACAACAGCAAGGTGGAACGGTTCGACGTCAGCCTTCGCCCCAGTCTGACTCGAGGCCGCACCGAGTTCACCTACTATCCCGGTATGGTCCGTATCCCCGAGGGAAGCGCACCGGATTTCAAGAACAAGTCCTACCGTATTACGGCCGATGTGGATATCCCCGCGGGCGGCGCCGAGGGCATGCTCCTTACACAAGGTGGCCGGTTCAATGGCTTGGGCTTATATGTCCTCAAAGGCAAGCCGGTGTTTTACTACAACCTGGTGGGAGTTGAGCGCACGTCCATTGCCGGCAAAGACGCATTGGCTCCCGGCAAACACAGCATCGACCTTTATTTCAAATACGACGGCGGCGGGATCGGCAAAGGTGGACTCGCTACGTTGAGCGTGGACGGCCAAAAAGTTGCCGAACACAAGCTAACTCGAAGCATCCCGTTCCGCGTCTCGGCTGACGAGACCCTCGACATTGGTGAAGATACAGGGACTCCGGTCAGCGAAGACTACCACGTGCCATTCAAGTTTACCGGCACGATCAACAAGGTTGTGGTCAAGCTGAGCGAAGCTGCCCTCAGTCCGGAGGAGCAAAAGGAACTCGATGAGCAAGAGGGCGCGAACGAAGTGATCGATTGAGGATCACCAGCGGCTGAGAGGGCGTGTCGGGCTAAGACGCCCACGTTCTCAGAAGAGTTTCTGCTTCGTTCTCAGCGGACTCAACGACAATTCACGTGGACGATTGACGCGGTAATCGTCAATGTTAGTTCTGCGACGCGAGCCAGAAGTCCCGATGTGGAAGTGCAGCGATGCTTTCTGGTCTTCATCATACTCAATATCATCGTGCTCGAATTTAACGTCGGCTTCAACGCGATGAATCGTATGGTCTCCTCTCGCTGGTGCCCACGGAGAATCTTCTGCACTGCACTTTTCAGGTTGTCGAAACGAAGAGTCGTGAATACTCCACCGAAATAATCAAACGCCTTCTCATGCGCTTCCAGAAACGCTTGCTGGCTGGCATGCGGGAAAGCGCAATGGAACGCTCCGCCACTGGCCATGCTGCGCATGCAAAACACATAGGCCTTCTGTCGCTCGCCGCAGATGTCGGCGTAGGCTTCATACCAGTCCACCTGCGCCTCGCCACCCCAAGCATAGGACTGGGGAATAAACGTCTCGCGGCCGGTCAATCCCAACGCTATTTTTCGCTTCCGAACGTACTCCCGTATCGTTGACTCGGAGAGCCTGACGGCTGGCAGCTCCGCCCCAATTCGGCACCAGATCCGATGTGCTGTATGCCGCTGTTTTCGTGGTGCCGTTAGATCGACCTGCAGAATCGCATCGATGAAAGCAACCGCCGGCTCCAATTTCGGCCTCGGTCGACTGTTGACCTTGCGATCCCTCGGGATAGCACTGGCCAACGCCTCGCGCACCAAACGGCGATGAACTCCCAACTTCCTGGCCACCCCCTTGATCGTCCCTTCGCCGTAGTCGTACTCACGTCTGATCTGCTCGAATAGTTCCACTTTGGCTCTCCTGTTCAACCGAGGCCTCCTCACGGGCCTGTGAGCCCAGAACGAGATCCACGGTAGCTGGTTCTTATGAGGGGGGCCAATTTAGAGCATCGAAAGGGGGCCAAATCAGAGTATCGAAATCAACATATTACCTGCGTCTCATCCTTTGTGAGCTCCTTGTGCAACACCTTCAAGTCCCTGCGCGGACGCAGCCGGCGATCGAGGTGATATTTATTATGCTAAAAACATCATCGGGGGAAATGAGGATGTCACGGTACATTTCAATACGTCGACGGTGGGTTCTGTTAAGTTAATGATCCATGAATACAGTGGGGCAGACACCTCGAGTCCTCTGGACAAAGACGCTTGCAACCCACAAGCATCGGTTACGAACGCAACCAATGCGGTGACGAGCGGAAATATTACGACGGTTTCTGCGAAAGAATTACTCTTTGGATGGGGCAACCCCGATAACGGCACTCTCTCCGCGGGAACTAACTTTACGCTGCGGCAGGTAAGCGCTTCGGGCGGAGTAACTGAGGACAGGATAGTCACGAGCACCGGAACGTACGCTGCCACGGAAACAGACAACTGCGATGACACGTACATGATGATCGCGACCTTCAAGGCCGCGAACTGAAGTACGCCGTTCAGGGCACACCTGCCAGAAACAAATCAACACAGTTATTTTGCCGCCCGCGACAAATCCGATGCCATGACCGTGCGCTAATCCACGAGTAAAGGTCGAAAAAAAATTCACCCATCACCGCTTTCTCAGGAAACGGATTGATAACATTCAGTCGCAAAAAAAACACCCACACATTGTGTCGGAGTTTCTTTGCTCGACGAGCCCCGCAAATACAATCGTTATTTTCGTAAGCCCGCCCTTTTCACGGGCCTGATCACTCGTTGTTCAGGGTCAAAGGAACCGGTTCGAAGCCCGCTCCCATTTTCTTCGAATGATTCCCCCATCGTCTTGAGTATCAATTCATGGGGACAGCGGCGGAACTCAATACCTAACACCCCGGGTGTTTTTGGTTGTGCGACCGCGCTAAGAATTTGGCGGGTACAGATGGCTCCGAACTTCCTGGTATCTCCTGGTTATGGCGATTAATTTAGGCGCTAAGGCTCTGTTTGCCGTCTTTAGCCAAACATCATTCCGCCAATGCGGATTTGGATCGATAAGAAAGTCGAAAAAGGCTATCCGATATTTTGCTTCGTCTGGCACCGGCAATTTTTCGACAAGCTCAAGCCATAGGGCGTCTATCTCGGGGAGTTCTTCACTCGATGCACCCTTACCCGTTGTTTTGTTGTCGTGGTATCTGCCTTGATAGTGGTCGTAAAGCTTGTTAAGGGTAGCGTCATATTTATCCAAATCGTAGTCCCTTAATCCTTTGAGTTTTTGCTTGAGATCAAAAGGGTTGTGGCCAGTTTTCATTTCTTCGCGACTCTCCAAGTAAATCAGTGCTTTCAATAATTTTTCTATAGCCTGAGATGCCAGCACGAAACCGGGGAACAGTGCGTTTAGGATGCAACATCGAGCCGCGATATAATCGCCAGTCGCTACAAAAATCATCATCGCTGCATACTTGTTATCCGACCAAAATTTCGAGACTTCTTGGCGCGACATCGTAAGATTTGTGGCCATTTGCCTCAAATCGTACTCCCCGTTACATAGTTGTCAAAGGTCGAAAAGAACGTCTTATCGCAGGGAACACAAAGACCAACCCAGGAAAAGGCCTTGCCTCGTTTCGAAAAGGTAGGGGCTTCGGATATTGCGAGGCGTTGGTTCGTCGTGGTCGAGCAATGCCCGAGGCAATTCTGCCCGAGAGTGCCGCCGCCGCTCGTTTTGCACAGAAGAATTCTTCGATTCTCCTTGACACGCGCATCCGCGAGGAACAGCATCATGTCGAGGTTTCGCTGTTTGAGGCGAGACTCCCGCTTCGTAGTCCAAACGCAGTTTCTTTAAAGGTCAAGCACCGCATCGAGCAGTAAGAGGGCAGAACCTGCTGGGTTCCTTTTTATTCCTTCGCGCGGCGCCTATGCTCCTGTCCGACGTACAGGTCTGCACACCCAAGACGCCAGCGGTTCCAGTCACACCACTCAAGCCCGACTCGCTAAAGACGAGAAGGAATATCGAGTTTCTAAAAAAGGAGAATTACCATGTCAGAACTAAACAAAAAGGTTGTCCATCGTTTGTTCGAAGAAGTTTGGAACAAGGGCAATCTGCCGTTGGCAGACGAGCTCTTTGCCCCCACCTACGAACACCATGATGCTTCGACACCCGATGTCGGGCGGGGCCCCGAGAGTGAAAAGAAGAGAGTGACGCTGTACCGCACTGCTTTCCCTGACATTCGACTGACGATTGAGGACATCATCGCCGAAGGCGAAACAGTGATGGCCCGGTGGTCCTGCCGGGGTACCCATAAAGGCGATCTCAGCGGGATTGCACCAACGGGGAAGCAGATCACCATCTCCGGAGTAAGCATCGCTCGCTTCGCGAACGGCAAGATGGTAGAAGGCTATGTCAACTGGGACGCTCTGGGCCTCATGCAACAACTCGGCGTCGTCCCTGAAGTTGCCAAAACCAAAGCCGCCTCTGCGAAGCCTTAAACTTCGGAGAACTTCCAAGCTGTTGCATGGGAGCGGGCGTCAACCGCTCCCAATTCTATTCGGAACCGGCTCCCAACAGTGGAGAGCACTCTATACTCTTAAGTTGTATGCCGTGTTCGCGCGCCCCATGCTACATGCCGCGCTAAACCCACACAGCGGAATTTAGTTCATTCCATTTATGTCCGGTTCTCGCTGTGGTCACCGCTACGGGGTCAGCACTGCCCTATGCCAGAGGCAGGAAAAACCATATTTCACGATTGATTTCTGCTCTAGACAACAGGAAGAGATTCGCAGCGAATCTCTTCCTGTGTTCCATCAAGTTGCCCGCTATTTGAATTCGATCAAAACCGGTTCTAATGGAGGTTCTTTGGATGAACTGAATAACGTAGGGATGTTTGGCCCGGTTATTTCGGTGTCCCCGATGGCAGCGGCGCGTCAGTGCAATTCTTTCCAGCCAGAGCCTTCGCCTTGAAAAAGGCGCCGCTGTCCTTCTCGTCTACTATGACTGTCATGCCACCACCCATGATCCATAATCCAGCGGCATACCCCGGATACCCATAAAAATGGCGGTCTGCATTGGGGCGGTTATCTACAAAAGCACACGGGCGCTTGCCCCCTACAAGGAGATTAGGGTCTCCGGTTTTATATTTGTTACCATTCCGCGTCCCAACGAATTCCATCCCTCGGCTGTCAACGGTCAGAACACCCGGGTCAGCGGGCATTCCGGTAGCCGTCAACACTACCTTTTCCGATCGTCTTGAATCGAACCAACACCTCATCCTTCGTGAGCGCACCCTTTCGTAGCCGACGCCGGGCTCGCTTCGCCAGTCTGTTGTAAACTCACGCTTCCATTCTCCTTCCGATTCGCCTAACTCCCGATAGTTCGTGCGGACATCTGAAAATTCCCTGCACACTTTCGGAAAGTGATTTCCAACTGGCGGCCCAAGATTCCTAGGGAGGGGTTCGCCGCTCCGGCTGTTGCGGCGGCATGTGCCCACGCACGTGGGAGTTAGCTCCGTTCTTGCGTGTAGAGATTCAGGTGCCTGCTTGGCATCAAATATGCTCCTGCACTCCATGCGGGCTACTTGGTCAGACACCTCAATCCCCATGGCTCTAATGCCAACAGGGAAATCTAAAATTAAATAGGTCCAGCCGGTCGCCCGCGCCAAGTGCTCTTACCCACAACTGTCGGTCTAACAGTGTAATGACTGGTCTGAATGTATCGGAAGCGCAAGAGTCACCCAGCCAAAGCGGGCCGTGGGCACACAAATCTGACCCGTCTTGCCGGAGATCGACTACGAGCGCGGCAATCCACACGTGAGTGGCCCGAAGAGGCTGCGCCAATAACTGTGAATCGGACGTCAAGAAACAGGTCGCTTGTTGTCAGTAAATGTTATCTCGCACGATCAGTTCGCGACTGGGGTTACGGAGTTCTACTTCTGTGGAGTGCTCGAGTCCTTGAATCCCCAAGGGAGTAGCCATAGGAAAACAGGCCGCGATAGGTTACAGGCAAGAGCCTACGGGTAACAGCGGGAACCGCTCTTGTCGGTCCTCCAGGTCCTCAAAGATTGGCATGCTGGCCGCTTGGATTTTGAGCT
>Ga0074045_10003076_pt1 | contig 15142 bp, 12 predicted proteins | sample BogForMeECP23OM2_FD_94442 | JGI IMG/M metagenome (GOLD analysis project Ga0074045, IMG submission 94442) | Bog forest soil microbial communities from Calvert Island, British Columbia, Canada - Bog Forest MetaG ECP23OM2 | ecosystem: Environmental > Terrestrial > Soil > Wetlands ...
AGCACCCTCTATCCAGCACAAGCTCGACAGCAACGTTAAGGTTATTGAGGGCGTTGCGAAGATGTTCCCGATTACGGAGATTATCATAGAGGTGGCCGCTTTCGATATCCAGAAGATCAAGGCGGCGGCTGAGGGCAAAACCATTTCCGGCACCGATTACCAGAACGGGGAGCAGGCCGGATTCTGGAACGTGCGCGAGTACGTGCTTTACCGTGATGGGCATAAATGTGCTCACTGTAAGGGGAAGTCCGGTGACAAGAGGCTTAGCGTGCACCATAGGGAATCAAGACAGACCGGCGGCGACAGCCCTGCAAACTTAGTGACTCTTTGCCAAACTTGCCACGGCAAGTACCACAATGGTGAGGTCAAGCTGAAACTTGCGAAGCCTGATAACGGGTTCAAGGCCGCTACCTTTATGTCGATGGTACGCTGGAAACTTGTGGAGCTACTCGAAGAGGATGGGTTTAACGTCAGGGTTGCTTATGGCTACCAGACTAAATCCAAGCGCATTACCTTGGGACTTGAAAAGTCTCATCTTAATGACGCCTTTGTTATTGCAGACGGTACAACGCAACCAAGAACCGGTAATTCCTACACCGTAAGGCAGGTACACAAATGCAACCGTAAACTCTTTAGGGGGCTACGGTCACATATAAGGAACACAGCAGCGAGAGAGGTTTTCGGATTCCGGCAGTGGGATAAGGTCAACTATCAGGGACATGTGCTCTTTGTTAAAGGCAGACGACTAAGAGGGTGCTTTGCCCTTTCTGACATTGATGGTGAATTAGTCTGTGAGGCGTCATATAAAAAACTCATGCTCTTAGAGCGTGGCACAACTCTATTAGTGAACAGGACTATGCGGTTCCTCCCCGACCTGAAAGACGGGGTTCCCACCGCACAAGGATAAAAGATGGAACAGGCACAGGATTTAACGATACAACGTCTGGGCGAATGTACGGTCCCGTCTCCCATGAGCGGCATCAGGTTCACGAAGGATGACGAGCATGTCCTCCTCCACAGCGATCTCAATGAGATCAAAAAGCACCTTGACGCCGGCATTGAGCCGCCCCGCTTTGAGGCTGCCGGCCCGAGGGAGAAGATCTTTTTTGATCCGGCCACACTCAACTGCGGCATCGTCACCTGCGGAGGTCTCTGTCCGGGGCTGAACGACGTAATTCGGTCAATCGTCTTGAGCCTCCATCACCACTACGGGGTAAGGACAATCTATGGATATCAGTACGGCTATGAGGGATTGGCCCCAAAATTCGGGCATCAGCCGGGAATGCTCACACCTGAGGCAGTCGCACAGATCGACGAGATGGGCGGTACCATGCTTGGCTCCTCCCGTGGCAATCAGGACGTCTCCGTGATGGTCGACACCCTTCAGCGCATGAAGGTGGGAATCCTCTTCTGCATCGGTGGGGACGGTACGCAACGGGGCGCCCTCGCCATAAACGATGAAGCCAGGCGGCGCGGGCTCAAACTAAGCGTGATCGGAATCCCCAAGACGATCGACAACGACATCTGCTATGTTCAGACGACCTTTGGTTTCGAGACCGCGGTCTCGGAGGCGAAACGGGCAACCTGTGCGGCGCATGCCGAGGCAGCCAGCGCACGCAACGGAATAGGACTGGTCAAACTCATGGGTCGAGATTCCGGGTTTATCGCTGCCTTCTCGGCGTTGGTAGACAACGAGGTGAACTTCTGTCTTATTCCTGAGGCCCCTTTCACGCTCGATGGTTTTCTTTCAGCCCTGAAGAAGCGGCTAGCACAGAGTGGGCACGCCGTGATCGTTGTTGCTGAGGGCGCCGGACAGGAGCTTTTCGGGGCGACGGGTGAACGGGACGCCTCTGGCAATGTCAAATACGGCGACATCGGGATCTTTCTCCGTGACCGTATCAAGGAACAATTCAAGCGGATCGGCATGGAGATCAACCTTAAGTATATAGACCCAAGCTACATGATCAGGAGTCAGCAGGCCAATCCTCATGACTCAGCCTTCTGCCTGCTGCTCGGACATAACGCTGTGCACGCGGGCATGGCAGGCAGGACCGGCATGATCGTCGGTTTCTGGAACCACCAGTTTACCCACGTGCCGACTCCGCTTGCTGTCTCGCAGCGCAGGAAGATCGACCCTGAAGGATGGCTCTGGAGCAGCATCCTTGCTTCGACCGGGCAGCCGGCTATACTGAGGTGAACATATGAGAAAAGGAGACAATACAGTATGATGCTTCCTCTTAATAAGACAAAGATCGTATGCACTATCGGGCCGGCTTCGGAATCATCTGAGGTCATGGAAAAGATGATACGCGCAGGCATGAACATTGCCCGCCTCAACTTCTCACACGGCGACTTTGACAGCCACCGCACCGTGGTCCGCAACCTGAGATCAACGGCACGCAGCGCGGGGAAGAGGCTGGCGATCATGGGTGACCTTTCCGGTCCGAAGATGCGTATCGGCAAGCTCGCTCAGGAGCCTGTGGAACTGAAGTCGGGAGATACCTTCGTGCTGACAATCGACGACATTGTCGGCGATGCGGGAAGGGCCTCGGTCACATTCAAGAGGCTGCCGCAGGCGGTCAAATCAGGTGACATGCTTTTTTTGAATGACGGCATCATTCAGCTCGATGTCTCTTCAGTCAAGGGCAATGAGGTGATCTGCAAGGTGGTTGTAGGCGGCGAACTTCGGTCCCGCAAGGGCCTGAATCTCCCCGGCATAAACCTCGGCATCAGTGCCTTCACGGAGCGTGACCACGAATGTCTGAAGTTCGCTGCGGAAGAAGGCATTGACGCGGTCAGCCAGTCCTTTGTCGAGACTGGCGCTGACATCAAGGCGGTCCGTCAGGCTGCTGACGCCCTAGATTACCAACCATTCATCATAGCCAAGATCGAACGCTCGAACGCTCTCGATCACATGGACGATATTCTCGATGCTGCTGACGGGATCATGATAGCCCGGGGTGACCTCGGCGTGGAGGTCCCGATAGAAAGGATTGCTATCATCCAGAAGGACCTCATGAGGCAGGCCAACAGAAAGGCAAAACCGGTCATTACGGCTACGCAGATGCTCGAATCCATGACTGAAAACAGGAGACCGACTCGGGCAGAAGCTACGGACGTCTCGAATGCCATACTCGACGGCACCGACTGTGTCATGCTTTCCGGGGAGTCTGCCATGGGGAAATATCCTATAGATGCTGTAGAAATGCTGGCGAAGATAGCAGCCGAAGTCGAACCGCACAGAAACATGGTCGCAGTCAAAGATCTGTATCAGGGGAACGATATCAAGGGCTGGATCAAACCGTCGCACCTTGTCGCGATAGCAGTCGAAGCGAGCCTTGAATATGCCTCACCTGCCGCGGTGTTCGCACCTACGCACAGCGGTGCCACTGCCCGGAGCCTCTCTCTCTTCAGGCTCCCTGTCTGGATTATCGGTATAAGTTCGAACGAGAAGACATGTCAGGGACTGGTATTTTCCTCCGGCGTCTATCCTGTCTTCAATGAGGACCATCCGAAGGATTTTACACCTTTTGTTCGATCATGGCTGAAGGAACACGAACTCCATGGCGACATTGCCATCCTTACGGAGGGGCCCTCATCAAAGCACCTCGATGCGAACAACCGTATGGAGATTGTCAAGCTCAGGGATAAGCAGGGCGGGAGGTGACCATGAGTCAGGGTATCTACATCACCAGTGGTGAGCCAGGGAGCGGCAAGTCCGTCGTTGTCCTCGGCATCATGGAGATGCTTGCAGGCCATAGTGGAAAGGTAGGGTTCTTCCGTCCCGTTGTCCGGGATGCACAGAAGCCGGACAACATAACAAATCTCATTATCAGTCGTTACGATCTGAAGATCCCATATGAGATGATGTATGGCTGCGGCTATGACGTCGCCCGGGACATGCTTATGCGGGACAAGGACGAGGACGAGGACTTTCTGAAACTGATCATGGAGAAGTATAAGGCCCTGGAAAAAGAATACGACCTCATCATTTGCGCAGGGTCTGATTTCGCGGGTCCTGCCGCAACACTGGAATTTGACTTCAATGCCAAGATAGCAAACAATCTTGGGTGCGTGGCACTGCCGGTGGTGAAAGGATACGGCAGAGATGCCACGCAGGTGGTGAACGCTGCCCAAGGCCTTCTCGAATCGCTTGAAGAGCGGAAATGCGATCTCCTCGCCCTGGTCGCGAACCGGGTTCAGTCTTCGCTTGTCGATGCGGTCGCCGGAGAGCTGAAGCGCGTGATGCCGGGGGATGTCCCGTCGTATGTGCTGCCCGATGTCCCGATCCTCGAGAAGCCGACGGTGGGTGAGATAGCCGCCGCTCTCGGTGCTGAACGTCTAAGGGGACATGAGGACAGCTTCAACAGAGAGGTGAAGAATTTCAAGGTCGCGGCCATGGAACTTCCCCATTATCTGGAGCACATAGAAAATGGAAGTATTATCATCACACCGGGTGACCGCTCTGACATCATTATCGGCAGTCTGCTTGCCGAGGCTTCGCACACCTGTCCGCATATCGCCGGTATTCTTTTGACCGGAGGACTCAAGCCTGCGCCGCAGGTCGAACGCTTGATCAAGGGACTCGGTGAATCGGTGCCGGTGATCGCCGTGCATACCGACACCTATACGACCGCCCAGAAGGTGAGTTCCATTGAGGGTGTTCTCTCTCCTGAGAACGCGCGAAAGATCGCCGCTGCGCTTGGCATTTTCGAAGCTAAAGTGAATTCCATCGAGCTCATGGGCCGCCTCTCAAGGGCGCGTTCCTCGCGCGTAACGCCGCTTATGTTCGAATACGAGATCATTCAGCGGGCAAAGTCGGAGCACAGACATATCGTCCTGCCTGAAGGAACGGAAGAGCGTATCCTCCGCGCCGCTGAAATCCTCAGGATGCGCAAGGTGGTTGATATTACCCTCCTTGGCAATGAGGAAGAGATCAGGCAGAAGGCTGCGGCCCTCGGGATCTCCCTTTCGGACATGAACATGATCGACCCTCTCAGTTCCGCCCGCCGCCAGACATATGCCGATGCATATTACGAACTCCGCAAGCATAAGGGCATTTCGCCTCAGATGGCCTTTGATACCATTGCAGATGTAAGCTACTTTGGCACTATGATGGTGCATTTCGGGGAGGCGGACGGCATGGTGTCGGGCTCTGTCCATACGACACAGCATACGATCCGTCCTGCCTTCGAGATTATCAAGACCAAACCGGGGTGCTCAATCGTCTCAAGTGTTTTCCTGATGTGTCTCTCCGACCATGTGCTCGTTTTCGGGGACTGCGCGGTCAACCCTGATCCAAACCCGGAGCAGCTGGCTGACATAGCAATCAGTTCAGCGGAGACTGCCCGCATGTTCGGCATCGATCCTCTTATCGCGATGCTCAGCTATTCCACCGGCGAGTCAGGGAAAGGAGCCGAGGTGGATAAGGTGCGGGAGGCGACCAAGAGCGCCAAGGAGCGGCGTCCTGATCTAAAGATAGCGGGTCCCATACAATATGATGCTGCAGTTGATGCAGGAGTGGCGAAGACGAAACTCCCGGGAAGCGAGGTTGCCGGTCATGCAACGGTATTCATCTTTCCGGACTTGAACACCGGCAATAATACTTATAAGGCTGTTCAGCGTTCTGCCAATGCTGTTGCAGTCGGCCCGCTCCTCCAGGGTCTCAATAAACCGGTCAACGACCTCAGCCGCGGGTGCACCGTGACTGACATCGTGAACACCGTTGCGATTACCGCCATTCAGGCGCAACCCAAAGGAGGTCCTGCATGAGGGTCATCGTAGTCAACTCGGGAAGCTCCTCGATAAAATACGAGATATTTGAGCTGAACGGCCTCGTTGCGGCAGCAAACGGGCTTCTGGAACGCATCGGTGAGCAGGACAGCAAGCTCAGGCACCGGCGGCTCAATCCCTCCGGCACTTGGGAGGAGATTGTCGAGACACGCCATGTTGCCGATCACCGCGAAGGTGCTTCCCTTATCCTGCAAGTGAGCAGCAGTGAGCGGGCGAACAGCACTGAGGCGGAGATTTTCGCCGTCGGCCACCGAGTGGTGCACGGCGGCGAAAAATTCAGCGAACCGGCGATTATAAATGATGCGGTTCTCAGTGACATAGAGGCGCTAATACCGCTGGCCCCGCTCCATAACCCAGCCAATGTGATCGGCATTAAAGTGATGCGGGACCTCCTGCCCCATGTGCCGCAGGTCGCGGTATTCGATACCGCCTTCCATCAGACCATGCCGCCCAAGGCCTTTCACTATGCGCTGCCGAACGACTTCTATCAGTCATTGGGTGTTCGCCGCTATGGGTTTCACGGGAGTTCCCACAGGTTCGTTACGAAAGAGGCTGCACGTCATCTCGGTGTCCCCGCGAAACGGCTGAACCTGATCACCTTCCATCTCGGCAATGGAGCAAGCGCTGCGGCCATAGCACAGGGAAAGAGCATTGACACCTCCATGGGCCTGACGCCTCTGGAAGGGCTTGTAATGGGAACGCGCTGTGGAGATCTCGACCCGGCCGTGCACTTTTACCTGGCAAGAAAGACAGGCAGGCCTTTTGAGGAGATCGAAAATATATTGAACAAGCAGAGCGGTCTGAAGGGCATCTGTGGCGTGAACGACATGCGGGAGATCCAGAACCGAGCTAAGAGCGGAGACGCTCAGGCTGAACTCGCCCTTGAAGTCTTCTGCTACCGTGTCAAGAAATACATCGGCGCGTATTACGCCGCCCTTGGCTCGGTCGATGCCATAGTCTTTACCGGCGGCATTGGGGAAAATTCAGCTTTCGTGCGGGCCAAGTCCTGTGAAGGGTTGGCAGGCCTCGGAATAACTCTTGATGAATACAGGAACAACGCGGTCAGGGGAGGCATCACCGAGATACAGAAGAAAAGCGGCAAGGTGAAAATACTCGTGATACCTACGAATGAGGAATACGAGATAGCACGGCAGACCGTTGAAGTTGTCGAGAGGAGCAAAGGTGAGGACGATGATTGACGCGAGGTGGTCTTTATGGTCGAGGAAGACTATCATGGCCTTGGCCTCGCAAGCCTTACACTCAGGCACCTCGCCGGGATCGCAAAGGACAAAGAGATTCTACAGTTCCATGCAGAGGTACTGCCGGAGAATAGAGGAATGCTGACGGTCTTCAAGCGGAGCGGATTTCCCGTATGGCATGAATCTGCAGACGGACTTGTCCATGTAACGATTTCGCTTGTAAAGGACTTTCCGGGAACAGATAGTTGAGCATCCCTGGGAGTGTGAGCACGATTCGTTGCATGCAGCATGAAGAAATAAATCGATACTGGAAAGGAGAGAGCTACAGATGGCAAAGATTATCAGGGCAATAGGACGGGAGATCCTTGATTCGCGTGGCAATCCGACGGTGGAGGCGGATGTTATCCTCCATGACGGGAGCATGGGAAGGGCGGCAGTTCCCTCAGGGGCTTCTACTGGCGTGCATGAAGCGGTCGAACTGCGTGACGGAGATAAAAAACGCTATCTCGGCAAGGGTACCAGCAAGGCCGCACAGCATGTCAGCAAAGAGATTTCGAGGGCGATAACAGGGATGGAAGCCTCGCTGCAGGAAGAAATCGATCTAAGGATGATCAAGCTGGACGGCACAAAGAACAAGGGGCGCCTCGGAGCGAACGCGATCCTCGCCGTCTCGATGGCTGTGTCGCGTGCAGCAGCCCAATCCCAGAATACGCCGCTGTACCGGTATCTCGGCGGGGTGTCCGCATCAGTGCTTCCCGTCCCGATGATGAACATCCTCAACGGAGGCGCACATTCTGACAACTCGGTGGACTTTCAGGAATTCATGGTCTCTCCATTCGGCGCATCCAGCTTTACCGACGCACTCAGGATGGGAGCGGAAGTCTTTCACACACTCAAAGGCGTACTCAAGAAAAAGGGATACTCCACGTCAGTCGGCGACGAAGGAGGATTTGCGCCAAACCTGAAGTCCAACGTCGAAGCTGTCGAGGTGATCCTGGAGGCCATAGGTCAGGCAGGGTACAAGGTAGGAAAGGACATAGGGCTTGCTCTTGATCCTGCAGCGAGCGAGTTCTATGACAGCCAGAAAAAAGCATACATATTCAAGAAGTCGGACAAGAGCAGACACAGTTCGGAAGATATGGTCAGGTTCTGGACAGACTGGGTCCACCAGTACCCGATCATATCGATCGAAGACGGTATGGCGGAGGACGACTGGAAAGGCTGGAAGCTTCTCACTGAAACACTGGGCGAGAAGATCCAGCTTGTGGGAGACGACCTCTTCGTGACCAACACCGAACGGCTGTCCCGCGGCATAAGAGAAGGAATAGCGAACTCGATCCTCATCAAGGTAAACCAGATCGGCTCGCTGACCGAAACGCTCCAGGCGATGAAGATGGCGGCGAGTGCAGGGTTCACCGCTATGGTCTCCCACCGGTCCGGAGAGACCGAGGACACGTTCATCGCTGACCTGGTTGTGGCGACCGGGGCAGGGCAGATAAAGACCGGTTCGGCAAGCAGGACGGACCGCATCGCAAAATACAACCAGCTGCTTCGTATAGAGGAGGAGTTGGGCGGTGCGGCCAGGTTTGCCGGCAGGGGGGCTTTTCATCAGTCTCTTGGCGCGGCTTGAGCGATCGGCAATTACTGACATGCGCATACGTTATGTGAATACATAAAGACATCGATAGCGGACCAGAGAAATGTCAACGGTTCTGTAAGAGGATGAGAGAATGAACATACATGAACTCGCCGGGAAACCGGTACCACTATCAATGCTCGCAAACATCCCGAGGCTTGTTGCGGCCTATTATACACATAAGCCGGATGTCTCGGACCCCGGCCAACGGGTCGCCTTTGGTACCTCGGGCCACCGGGGATCGTCATTGAAGAACACCTTTAATGAAGCGCATATCCTCGCCATCAGCCAGGCCATCTGCGATTACCGGGCATCGCAGAAGATCAGGGATCCCCTATTTCTCGGGAGGGATACCCATGCCCTGTCCGAACCGGCCTTCGCGAGCGCAATAGAGGTCTTTGCTGCAAACAAGGTGGATGTCCGGGTTCAGGAGGGGTATACCTATACGCCGACGCCTGCAGTTTCTCATGCGATTATCACCTATAACCAAAGGATAGCGGGAGGCAGGGGACGTGCTGACGGAGTGGTGATCACGCCGTCCCATAATCCTCCGGAGGACGGAGGCTTCAAGTATAATCCGCCCCACGGGGGGCCGGCGGATACGGCGACCACAAAGGTTATTGAAGACAGGGCGAACGAGATCCTCTCCAAAGGGCTCAAAGGTGTCAGGAGGATTTCCTTCGAGAAGGCGATCAGTGCCGGGTGTGTCGAGCCCTATGATTTTGTATGTCCCTATGTTGATGACCTCGGGAACGTTATTGACATGCAGGTGATTGCCTCTGAAGGTCTCAGAATCGGTGTGGACCCGCTCGGCGGTGCCGCGATGGGGTTCTGGAACCCCATCGCCGAACGCTATGGTCTGGACCTGGAGGTGGTCAATGATGTTGTTGATCCCACATTCTCCTTTATGCCCGCTGACAGGGACGGGAGGATCAGGATGGACTGCTCCTCCCCGTACGCTATGGCAAGACTCATTCAGCTAAAGGATCGCTTTGATATCGCCTTCGGCAACGATACCGATGCTGACCGTCACGGTATTGTGACCAAGGAAGCGGGCCTTATGAACCCGAACCACTATCTGCCCGTTGCCGTCCGGTATCTGTTCCAGAATAGACTTAATTGGAGAAAGGACGCGGTGATAGGCAAGACCCTTGTTTCCACATCAATGATCGACCGGGTTGGAGCGGCACTCGGAAGAAAAGTCTCCGAGGTACCTGTAGGGTTCAAATGGTTTGTAGACGGACTCATTGATGGCTCTTACGGGTTTGGCGGGGAGGAGAGCGCGGGCGCCTCGTTCCTTAGAAAAAACGGGAAGGTCTGGACGACGGACAAGGACGGCATAATCATGGGCCTCCTTGCCTGCGAAATTACCGTAAGGACAGGCAAAGACCCTGCTGAGCTCTACCGGGAACTCGAAAATCAATTCGGGAAAGCGTATTATTCGCGGATTGACGCCCCGGCGTCGTCAGCTCAGAAGGCGGTGCTGGCAAAACTCTCTCCTGAATTGGTCACGGCACGGGAACTCGCCGGCGAGCCCATTACCGCAAAGCTTACCCGCGCGCCGGGCAACGATGCTGAGATCGGAGGACTCAAGGTGATCACGCAAAACGGATGGTTTGCGGCCCGTCCGTCCGGCACTGAAGATATTTACAAGATTTATGCTGAAAGCTTTCTGAGTGATGCCCATCTGCAAAGGATCCAGAAAGAGGCTATGGAGATCGTCGGCGCTGCATTCGCTGCGGCCGGAGGTTAAAGTCCGTTCAAGAGCGTAAGACAAAAATCCCAATGGTATACGAGGTTGAGGACGATATAAAACCGATCCGGAGATACTACATTGGTGATCAGGAGGCGGTGAAGAAGGCTGCGGAGGCTGTGGCAGATCAGTCAAAGGCAAAAGCATGACTAAGGCAGGAAAGGAGAAATCGTTCATCTTTTGTCGTAATGATTTCAGGAATGCGTGAGAGACAGAAGGAGGCAACACCATGAAAATTCTGACCACACCGAGAATGGAGCGCTGCATCGGATGTCACTCGTGCTCGCTCGCCTGTGCACGGCTTGTGCATAAGCGACTGTCCTGGGACACGGCGGGTATCCGCATCAGGTCTTCGGGGGGCCTCTCGACAGGGTTCGAGCCACGGCTCTGTCTGGCTTGCGACCCCGCGCCCTGCGTTGCGGCCTGTCCGACCGGGGCGTATTCCCAGAGAAAGGGCGGAGGCGTATTGGTGAGAAAGAAGCTCTGCATCAGCTGCGGGGCCTGCGCAAAGGCCTGTCCTGTGGATGCGATCTATCTCGACACAACCGGGGAGCCTTTTGTCTGCATCCACTGCGGCAAGTGCGTACCCTATTGTCCCCATGACTGCCTGGAACACGCCGAGTTTTCAAGGGGAGCAACACCCCTGGGAATACAAACGGCAGATGCCGAGGAGGTGGAGTTATGATAAGGGACTTTTTCAGAGTACTCCTGGTCGATCTTTCGGCCGGACGGAGTACCATTACGGATATCGACGGCAGGAATACAGTGGCAGGCGGCAGCGGTCTGGCGGCGATGCTCTTTGAAAAATACGGCCTCCTTGATAAGCCATGGAATGACCCCGGTCAACCGCTCATCCTCGCCATCGGTCCGTTGACAGGATACTTCCCTCTCATGAGCAAGACCGTCTGCGCGTTTAAGTCTCCTTACCATAATCAATTCGCCGAGAGCCACGCTGGAGGACGCTCGGCATTGTCCATGTGCTTTGCCGACTATGATGCCCTGGTGATCACCGGCAGGGCGAAGTCGCCCTCCGCGCTCATCGTGGGGTCCCGGCATATCGAGATCAAAGACGTCCATTATCTGTGGGGGACCGACCTGTATGTCACGGGCAAGATGCTGCGCCGCATGCTTCCCGGCTCAGGCCACCGGACGATCCTCAGGATCGGTCCCGCAGGGGAGCGGCAGTCGCCTATGGCCTGCATCAACGCGGACAGCTATCGCCACTTCGGCAGGCTCGGCGCCGGCGCAGTGATGGGTTCAAAGAACCTGAAGGGGATAGTGATCCAAGGCGACAGCTCCTTCCTGCTTCCGGAAGGCAAAGACTATGTCACGGTCTTTGATAAAGTCTATAAGGATATGACCGACACCGACATGATGTCCAAATACCATAACCTCGGCACTCCCGGCAACGTCAGGGTTTTGAATGACCTGAAGGCTCTACCGATCAGGAACCTCCAGTCAACCTCCGACCCTGCGGCCGAGGGCATTACCGGCGAGCGGTTCGCCGAGGTCGCGCTCCTCAGAAACGCGGCCTGCGCCGGATGTCCTGTGGGCTGCATCCATATCGGTTTTGTGAGGGAACGCTTCGGAGAAGAAAACCGCTACATCTATCGTCAGGTCTCCTACGACCATGAGCTGATCTTTGCCATCGGCTCCATGCTCGGGGTCATGGACTGCTTCGAGGTCCTGAAGCTTATCGATGTGGCCGAGAAGATGGGGCTCGATGTGATGTCTCCGGGGGTTGCGCTGGCGTGGGCAACAGAGGCGCTCGCCAAGGGCATGATCACGGAGAAAGAGACGCTTGTTCCCCTTGCGTTCGGCAACTCGGCTTCGTACCGGGCGGCCCTTCAGCACATGGCCTACGGGACAAACGAGTTCTACCAGCTTCTATCCCAGAGCACGGCGAAGGCAGCGGAACGCTATGGCGGCGGTGATTTCGCCTGCGTACTCGGGCAGGAGATGGCGGGCTATGCGACGGGTGGGGCGTACTTTGTTTCCCAGGCCCTCGGCTTCCGCCACTCACATCTTGACTCCGGAGGCTACTCCTATGATCAGAAGCCTAAGGGCGATAAGGTCGAGGATGCGGTGAAGTTCCTGATCAAGGATGAGAAGGGAAGGGTTTTTCTCACCTCGATGGTCTCGTGCCTGTTTGCGCGGGGAGTTTATACGGATGAGGTGCTTGGCAATTGCCTCAAGAGCGTTGGCTATGGGACTCTGGCGGACAATATGGACACGGTTGCGGGTGAGATACAGAGGCTGAGATGGAAACTGCGCGTCATGACGGGGTACAGTCCTGAAAACGTATCGATCCCGAAACGATTCACCGAGATAACGACCTGGAAGGGACAGATCGACAGTGTCTTCCTCGCCGGCCTCAAGGACCAGTACGCAAGCGCCATTCGGGACCTTGCCGAGCCCGAAAAGACCGGCAGCGGGTCTGCTCAATAAGAGAGACCTGATATGGCAATGAGATATAACGAGTTCAGGAGGTGCACGGAATGCTTCCGAAGGTGACTCCTGCGAGGACGAAGGCATGGAACAAACTGAAAGAACACTACAAAATGATGAAAAGCCGCCACATGGCGGATCTCTTTCGTCGGGACAAAGAGAGCTTCTCCTCATTTTCCATCCGGTTTGAAGATATCCTTCTAGACTATTCTAAGAATAAAGTGACCAAAGAAACGATGCGTCTCCTCTTCGGACTTGCAAGGGAATGCAGGGTAAAAGATGCTACGGAATGTATGCTTACAGGAGACAAAATCAACAAGACCGAAAAGAGGGCGGTCCTGCACGTTGCGCTGAGGAACCGCTCGAATACCCCCATCTATCTGGATGGAAAGGATGTCATGCCCGAGGTGAATGCGGACTTGGGGCAGATGTCGCAATCTTCCGAAAGGATAATTTTAGGGGAGTGGGAAGGATACACAGGGAAGAGGATAATGGACATTGTCAATACCAACACCATTTCGACTATGTGGCAATTATCGATAAAAACCCCTCTCATAGGAAGACCGAGATTGAATAGTACATACAGCACTCTGGATTATTGATGGGGGGCTATGGAACATCAAAGTACTACTTGAAAAGAGATATTATATATATGATATGCGAAGACACTATGACCAAGGAAATAGTTTTCAACATATCAGAAAAAATAGCGATAAATGGGTCCCGTAACCCTGCTGTGAAGATAATGGTATTGGTACGAGGAGGATTAACCGAGCTTATCCCTATTGTCCGCATCACACTCATGGGAGATGGGGAAGGAGGCCTGAGATGAAAAGAATACCTGCATTGGCTGCGATCCTTGTTTTGTCTTGTTCCTTGCTCTTTCTTAACGCATGTGCATCCAGTGAGAAGAAACTTGTAAAAGGCATACCGTCAGCCGAACCCATAAAGGTCTGCCGGTACAAGACCCCGGGGATTATGAAAAGCACGGGGACCGAGACCTTCCTTATGGCGGCAATCGAACTGGGTGCCCCTGGCGGAAGTGCCTTGGTTGTTCTCGGTGACGAGTATAATAGGGCACGGGGTTCCGGCACACAAAGCAAGATTCCTGACTTCGGAGCCCTCGTCATGGACAAATTCGTGGAACAAGTAAAAGCTGCAAAGCCCGACTGGCCCCAGTTATCCGTAAATCCTACCCCCCTGCAGGAGGATTTTTCAGAGAAATGTATGGTGATAGAATTCAAAGTCAGCAGAGTTGCCTACGGCTCCCTGGATCTGAGCAAGGGGGGCATTGTCCTCGAAAGAGGACTAGATAAGGGGCTGGTGAGCACTGGGTTCCTGAGCAAGACGTTGGTGACCATGAAGGACTCCGAAGGAGAGGTCATTTGGCAGAAAGACTATATCTATCTTTCCAGTGATTTCGGCAGGGAAAAGAGCCTCGACGAACTGGAAGCCGATGACTACAAGCTCCTTAAAGAAGAAATGGCATTTGCCGCAGAGAAGACCGCTGAAGACTTTGTTGAACACCTAACCGGTGTTGAGAAAAAGGAGCCTGCCGCACAATAAATCAGGTATCAAATAGTCACGCTGGGTATTGACAGGGGAGGCTACTTCTTTTTTGCAGCCTCTCTTATCAATGTCTGGCCTATGACATTTCTCTGTATCTGATTGGGTAACTTATTTAAGCCGTCTATGTTCCCTCCCGAAACCGTTATTGCACCGCTAAATACCGTCGCGTTTGTTTGTGGCTGCGGGAAGTCAATAGCTCTGTCAACTGCTACACGTAACTTTGATCAGCCACTTTCGCAGTCACATTTATTTCCAGGAGTAAGTGCGCCACGAGGCTGCACAAATGATGAGGGTAGGCCCCTCGAAGCCGCCTTGCAGGAGGAGGCTTCAAAGCACCTTAAGCTGCACTGGTTAAGAGTCAGTGTGGTGAGCGTTAAGGAAAAGGCACGACAAGATCGTGTTAGGTAAGGATCAGAGAGATGAGCGCAAGCGAACCGCTGATGAGGTGACGAAAGAAATTCAGATGACGTCAAAACTGGTGGCTTTCTTTACATCAGGATTAGTTCAGGGGAAACCTGTTTACTGCCTGAACGGCGTCCGGCATAGAAGCGGCATGAATCTGATCCAGGCTTTTGTGGGGAACGTGGGAACCTGTCGTCGCGATGTGAAGGGAAAAGCTTCAAGTGGAGAAGCCACGAGAACGAAAGTACCGATGCGGGGCACAGGGGCGGAGCGGTCTGTAGTAGCTATGAAGGTTCGTAATGGAACTGGAGCGAAGGGGCTGCATTGTCCAGCTTTATTGAA
>Ga0074045_10003078_pt1 | contig 15129 bp, 14 predicted proteins | sample BogForMeECP23OM2_FD_94442 | JGI IMG/M metagenome (GOLD analysis project Ga0074045, IMG submission 94442) | Bog forest soil microbial communities from Calvert Island, British Columbia, Canada - Bog Forest MetaG ECP23OM2 | ecosystem: Environmental > Terrestrial > Soil > Wetlands ...
ATGCGCTGCAGATGCTCTATGGCCTCTTCGAAGAAGCTGTAGCTTTCTGCATTTTCCAGATCGCCGATATGCTGCGACAGAAATGCGTGACGGCCTTTGGTCAGGCAAATGGTGTTCTTCAGTTCGCCGCCGACGGCGAGGATTGATGGAACATCCTCGCTCAGAAACACCGGCACCGGCACAAACCCGCGCGAGCGCCGCAGTTGCCGCGCTCTCGCTCCGGAGACGCGAATCACGGAATCGTCACAGCGCAACAGAATATCGCGGTTGTGCACGAGAAAACAGTCGGCCAGCGTCTGCAAGCGGCGCACTGCCTCGTCGTTGGCGATGCAGATCGGCTCTTCGCTCATATTGGCGCTGGTCATAACCAACGCCGTAAATCGGCCTTCAGCGAACAGCAGGTGGTGCAACGGCGTGTAGGGCAGGAACACGCCGAGGTAGCGGTTAAACGGCGCGACCTCGTCCGCAATCGGCGTACCTTCCCGCCGCCGCAACAAGACGATGGGCCGCTGCGGGCTGACCAGCAACCCGCGCGCAGCTTCGTCCAATTCACAGAAACGCTGTGCAGCATCGATATCAGGCACCATGACCGCAAATGGCTTCTCGACGCGCCGCTTGCGCTCGCGCAGAGTGCTCACCGCGACGGCGTTGGGGGCATCGCACGCAAGGTGAAATCCTCCCAAACCCTTGATCGCGACGACATCTCCTCGCTGCAAACGCGTAACCGTCTCGGCAATTGGGTCGGCGACTTCGACGGGCTTCCCTTCCAGGTCCCACAGCTCAACCTGCGGCCCACATGTCCAACAGGCGTTGGGCTGTGCGTGGAAGCGTCGATTGCGCGGGTCGTCGTACTCAGCCTGGCACGTCGGGCACATGCGAAACGCAGCCATCGACGTGAACGACCGGTCGTACGGAATGTTGCACACGAGGGTGAATCGCGGCCCGCAGTTGGTGCAGTTAATGAAGGGATAGCGATAGCGGCGGTCGGCGAGATCGAACATCTCGCGCAAGCAGTCAGCGCAAACCGCGACATCAGGCGAGATCAGCGTGCTCACCGGTTGGCCGTGATGAGTGGTAACGATCCGAAAATCAATTGCGCCGTTGCAGGGAATTTCGCGGACGGTTATGGCGGTGATACGTGCCAGCGGCGGCGCCTCTGCCGGCAGGCGTGACAGAAAGTCGTCCACCGCGCCCGGCGGACCTTGCACCTCTATGCTCACCCCGGCCGCGGTATTGCAAATACTACCGGCGAGTTGCCGTTCTCCGGCAAGCCGATAAATGTAGGGTCGAAAGCCGACACCCTGCACGATTCCGGAGACTTCGATGGCCTTCCGTACCAGCATGAAAGCACACGTTGGCAGAATACCTTATTTGGAGGCCCGCGCCTTCATGCGACGTTATACCTTTTTTGTTTTTTGTCATCCCGAGCGAGGACTTTAGTTCGAGTCGAGGGATCTGCGTTTCGGATGTTTGGATGCCGGCCTCGGCTATCACTCCAGAGCTCGAATGGTTACTCGTGCTGCCTTGAGCCCCTGATTGACCTCGCGGGCGATGGCTACGCTACCCGGCGTGTCGGAATGGATGCAGATCGTGTTCGCTTCAACCGAAAGTTGGCTGCCGTCGCTGGCAATCACTCGGTGGCGGACTGCTATCTCTTCGGCTTGCTGCGCCGCTCGCGCCGGATCGTCGAGCAGCGCGCCCGGCAGGTTGCGTTTGCGCAGTGTGCCGTCTGACTCGTAGGCACGGTCGGCAAAAGCTTCAGCGGCGCAGCGCAATCCCATCGAACGCCATACTTCCAGAGCCGGTGAGCCGGCCTGACCGACCACGATCAACATCGGATTGATTGCTTGCACGGCGTGACCCACTGCCTGTGCAACCTCGCGACTCTTGCGCGCCACGTGATAAAGCGCGCCATGCGGCTTCACGTGTCCGACAGCCACGTCCAGCGAAGCCGCGACCCGTATCAGCGACGCAATCTGGTCTCTCACCGAAGCTTCGATTTCGGACGCCGAGAGTGGCGATTCCACGCGCCCGAAGTTGGCGCGATCAGGATAGCCCGGGTGTGCACCCACCGCGACATTCAACTTCTTCGCCGCAGCAACCGTTTCGCGCATTGTGCGCTCGTCGCCGGCGTGCCCGCCGCAAGCGATGTTCGCGGAGGTGATATACCGCATCAGCTCAAAGTCGGTGCCGTTGGCCAGCGCCTCCCCCGACTCGCCCAGGTCAGCGTTGAGGTCGATCGTGAGCTTAGTCATTGAAGGCCCAATTCCTGAAGGAGTGTCATCCTGAGCGAGGAGCGAAGCGACGAGCCGAAGGGGCCCTATATTGGACCACAAATTTTCCTTGTCATCACGAGCGCAGCGAGGGATCTGCTTTTGTGTCATCTCGCGGAAAGCAGATTCCTCGCGCCCAATCACCCCACCCAGCGCAAAGGCGGCGCTGGTTGGGGACCCCGAAAACCCAGGCGCTCGTAATGACAGTTGATATATAGGGCTCCTTCGACTTCGGTACGTTCGCGATGCGAACGCACCTTCGCTCAGGATGACACCTTAATATAATGATCAATAGATAAATATCGTCCTCATCCACTCCGCCTGCTCCCGCAGCGCCTGGACTGCATCCGCAATGCTCACCTCAGCGAACCGCACTTCGTCGCGGGGCCTCAGTTGACCCACGCGATGCATATCGACCGCAATCACGTTCGCGATCTTAGGATATCCCCCGGTGGTCTGCTGATCGACAAACAGGATGATCGGCTGCCCATCCTGTGGCACCTGAATGGCGCCGAGGGGAATGCCGTCCGTCAGCAGTTCTGCTCGTTCCCGCGGTTGCATGGCCTCTCCCTTCAGCCGCAAGCCCGTCCGGTCCGACTGCTCGCTGACGACATACGTAATGGAGCACAGCTTCTCAAACGCATCCGGGCTGAACCAGTCCTGCTGGGCTCCTTTTGTGACCCGCAGCGGACCCTTGCCATACAGACGGTCGACCGCACCAGGACGCAAGGCGCGAACGTGCAACGCGTCGTGCTTGCGAACCGGCAGCACGTCCCCTTTCTGCAAGCGGCGTCCCTGGAATCCCCCAAAGCGGGCGGCGGCAAAGGTTGACGCGCTGCCCATGACCAACGGTACGTCCAATCCGCCCTGCACAGCCAGGTAGGAGCGAGCGCCTGTAATCGTGCTCCCACATTGTAAGACTGCCCCTGCAGGAACCTCGAATGCAGCGTTGCCTGGGACTCTCTCCTGGCCGACCCTACCTTCGCAATTAGCGCCTGTTATGGCGACAACCGCGCTCGCCTCGAACTCAAGCGTTGCGCCGAGCAGTGTCATTTCCAGCGCGGGTGCGTTCCCTTCGTTTCCCACGAGCAGATTCGCAATGCGGAACGACAGTGAATCCGCAGCTCCCGCGGGCGAGATGCCGAGATGGGCATATCCGTAGCGCCCAAGGTCCTGGACGGTGGTGAAGAATCCCGGCTTGGCGACTCGAATCGTCATGCTAGCCGACTTTCAGCACCACCATGTAGCTTGTCGAAGGTATCCCGATCTATCGGAGCAAACTTCATACAGTCGCCTGGTTGCAATCGCGTTGGCGGTGTGCCTTCGGGATCGAACATGCGCCACGGTGTTCGGCCAATTAGATTCCATCCTCCCGGAGAATCCACCGGATAGACGCCTGTCTGGCTGCCGGCAATCCCCACACTGCCGCCAGCAATGGAGGGCCGTGGGGTCGCGAGCCTGGGAGTATGCAAAACTTCCGGCAAGCCACCGAGATAGACGAACCCCGGCGAGAAGCCGAGAAAATATACGAGATAAGTCGGAGCAGAATGCAGCCGAATCACCTCTTCCGCCGAAAGCCCCCCGTGGCGCGCGACATCGCCCAGATCGGGACCAAACTCGGCATCATAGCAAACCGGGATCGTGACAACTTCGGCGGTTTTCTCGACGGTAACGCTCACATCGATCCCCAGTTGTTGAACGATGGCGGTCAGCTCATCATGGGTCATCCGCAAAGGATCGAAGTCAATCAGCAGCGAAGCGTAGGCCGGGTGAAGGTTGCGAATTCGCGGATCACGGCGCGACTGGATCGCGCGAAACAATGCGATCACGCGCTGGTTTAGGGCGGGTGAGATGGTGTTCCCGAAGACAACCAGCAACGACGAGTCGCTCGCGGGAATAATTCTCATTTCTATACCTACCGTCCTCGCAAGCATAGACCAAGCCACGCCTTCCGAGGAATCTGCCTGACTTTCCCGCCTTCTCCGGCTCTCACGACTGAACCTCAGCACGTGTCCGCCGTCACAGACAACGCTTCCTATCTGCGCTATGTTGGGCTGTAACTGAGGAGGTGTGGTATGGCAGCGCCCTGGGCCCATCGTTACGCACAGCGTACCAAGACGGCCAAGAGTTCCATCATTCGTGAGCTACTCAAGCTTACGCAACGTCCTGAGATTATCTCCTTCGGCGGCGGCTTGCCTGCGCCCGAAGTCTTTCCTGTAGCCCGTTTCCAGGAAGCATGCCAACGCGTCTTGGCTAACCAGGCTTTCGCGGCCTTACAGTACGGTCCCAGCGAAGGCTATCTTCCCTTGCGCGAGCTGATCGTGCAGCAGATGGCACGCTACGGCATCCTCGCCCAGGTGGACAACGTACTCATCACCAGCGGCTCGCAACAAGCGTTAGACCTCATCGCCAAATTACTCATCAACCGGGGTGACCGCATACTGGTGGAGTCTCCAACGTATCTCGGCGCGCTGCAGGCGTTCGATCTCATGGGCGCTGAATACGTCACCATCCCCGTAGACGACAGCGGGCTGCAGACCAGCGAGATGGAGAGAGCGCTGCGTTCCGGGCCCAAGTTCATGTACATCCTCCCCAACTTCCAGAACCCAGGCGGCGTGACGCTGTCGCGCAGCCGTCGCGATGAGCTGGTGAAGCTGTCAGACAAGTACGGCATCCCCATCATCGAGGACGATCCTTACGGCCAGTTGCGCTATGAAGGCGAGCATCTTCCGCCGCTGGTTGTCCTCGACCGCACCAACCTACAGCGCGACAATGGCTACCGTCTCGGCAACGTCATCTACCTCAGCACCTTCTCCAAGGTAATGGCGCCGGGACTACGCCTAGGCTGGATCGTCGCCCCACCTGATGTCGTCAGCCGGCTGGTGCAGTTGAAGCAGTGCGCCGACCTCCATACCAGCAGCTTCGACCAGATGGTGGCGTACGAAGTGGCCAAGGATGGCTTCCTCGAAGAGCACGTGAAGCTCATTCGCCGTGTCTACAGCGAACGCCGCGACGCCATGCTGGAGGCGCTCCACAACTACTTCCCGCCTGAGGTTACCTGGACGCACCCTAAGGGCGGACTGTTCCTATGGGTAACCTTGCCTCCGGGAATTGACACCATGAAGTTGCTGGATACCGCTCTACGTCAGGACGTCGCCTTCGTCCCCGGCGATCCGTTCTTCCCCGGCGGTGATACCGGCTCGCACATGCGGTTGAACTTCTCCAACGCCCAGCCGGAGCAGATCCGTGAGGGCATTCGTCGGTTATCCATTGCTGTAGCCCACGAGTTGGAGCACCATACGGAGCAGCAGGCCGTAGTCACTAGTCAGTAGTCAGGGTTGTGGCAGCGCCAAGTCGTTGATGTAAAGCGGCTTGGCTGCGCCACAGCTCATTGACAACGGGACCACAAGAATAAACGCAATTTGGCCGAAAAGCGTTACAGGATTTTTTGTAAAGATTTGTAAAGATTTCCCACAACGGGAAAATGACAACCTGATCTAAGTGAACATGGGGAGCGCCCTATATCCGATCGCCCCAGACTAACTTCCTCGTGACGAGATAATCCGAAACACCTTCCGGCGCTGGACACCTGCCACGAATACGATCGTAATATAATCGCCAGAACAGCCTCGCTCAATTTCCCTGCCGATGAAAATGAAACGGGGCACTTCCTCCGATTGGGCGACACAAAGCAAGCCACGCGCGTGTGCGCATGGCACGGCTTCATCGGGTGAAAGGGATCCGTGCTCGGGGTGCAGATCATGACACTTAGCTGCCCGCAACTCCGCAACCGAGTTGTAAAGGTTTCGATTGTGGGAACGCTTCTGCTAAGTTTCTTGCCGGTCGCCAGTGGCGCGGGCCAACAACCCCAGGATTCTGATCGGCCGACCCTGCCAAGGCAAATGGCAGGCCTTCATAGAGAAGAGCTTGACGCCTACGAGAGTAAGGGCGAACCGGTGGCCCGGCTCAGCGAGGCCCTCATAGCGTTGAACCTGAGGGCCTGGGACCTGATTCACAAATACCTTCCAACGATTGGAAAGCCGGTCGAGGGGCTGCCCAAGAAGGCACACCCCGAGGACCCGGACGACTCCCGGTTTGTTGCCTACTCGGCCAATGACGATCCGACAGCCAGCCCGATGCCGCTGTTGTGCATGATCTGGTCTCTTCCCGGGACCGAGCTGTCGGGCGGACTGAAAGGTCTGCATGACGAATTAGCCGCGGCCATGACCCTGCCGGACTATTCCACCTGGACGCTGGACGAGCTCCGCAAGGCAGGCAAGGATCTGACAGAGCCCGCGAGGACCGGCAGGGGGGTGAAGTATCTGGCGCCGAAGAAGCGACTCTCCTTTCGGCAGGCCTTGCAACTGTACGCCATGACAATCGCCTTGGTGGGAAGAGAAACAAAATGGACGGGCAAGACCGGCTCTCCTGCGCCCGACATGGTTGACTTTAGCAACCGGTTCCGTCACGAACTGCCACGGCAGGTGCCAAACGGCGGCACAGCCACACTTCTGATTTATCTTCCGGGCGTTATGGGCCATCCGCGCAGCAAGGATGAATTTCAGGAGAGGGCCGATGTTGTGGTGATGAAGAGAAAGGGTACAACCTTCGAGGTGGAACAGTTCCCGGTCTACCTGACGGTTGACCAGAAGGCATGGGACCCGGCGTGGATTGGCCCGAAAGACGAGCTGGCCGATGCCAGTCTCAATGCGCGAAAGTTCAAATATAACTGGACTAGACTTGACGGCCCGTACTTGTGGTACCGGCCTGAACAGCTCAATGGCGCCCCTGTTTATCGGGCCAAGGTGCAATTTCGATCGAGCGAGATTGTGATTGAGGCTGAACGGTATATTGAGCGCCGCGGTGCGATAAAGATCGCGGAGCGGCCTTCTGATTACGATCCACAAAAGATGACCCCGTTCACCCCCGGGGTCGATCCGCCGTTCACCGCATCCACCCCTTCCCCGCTAACGCAGCAGACCGAGAGTGCCGGGTCTCGGACGGAATCGCCCGCCACGCCGACCCCGGTATCAAAACCCGTGGCTGAAGCGCGGGCCGTCGCACCGCCTCCTGCCCGTACGCCGGCTCCGCCTGCCCCTGCAGTTCCGATTGTCCATGTACCCGCGACCAAGATCGCAGCCATTTTTCGCCGGGACACTAACCTGGTTCTGGCCGGAACCACCCCTACAAGCGACGACCAGGCCAAGATCGCCACGGCCGTCATCGACAATTGGTTGGCCCCTTATCTCCTGAACGCAACCGGTCCCGAAGCTGACACGCTCCGCATGGCAGTACCCAATTCAAACGGCACTCTGTCGCTATATTTCTCAGTCAGTCCGGCCCCGAAGAATCCCAAGGACCCTCCCAATATCATTACGTCACGCACGCAGAGCAGCTTGTCAGTTGCCCTCCCGCAAGAGCATTACGAGGTTCCGGGCAACGTCCTTCTTGACTTGGTTGGAGTATTCACTAGCAATCTGCCCTCGCAGGACAAGCAGAGTGGCGAGGTGGTTAAAAAGTCGTTCGGCAAGTTCCTTGCCGCTAGCAGTGCAAATGGAAACCCCAACCAGCCGGTGCCGCCGGATGCCTTGGCGAAACTCGGCGTCGAGCCTGCTTCGTCAGGAAAGTTCATCACCGCCGATATCCCTGAGCACCCCACAGGGGCGCTCGGAATCTACACCTCCGAAGAACAGGGGATGGCCTATCACATTGTCGATTTCTTCAATCTCCTCCTGAAGGAAGTGGATTACCTTAGAAGGACAGGACGCGCCCGGGAGTTCGAAACAGACCAGAAGCTGCTGGCGACCCTGCCGACTGGTTTAGTGGTTCATTTCAGTATTCAAAAGGAAGTTGACGCCGGAACCAAGCGGAAGAGGAAAGAGCAGCCATTACCCGAGAATTCGGCGACCGACATTTATATATCGTTGCCGAAGCATGCTTACGGGCCTGCGAAGGATGACTATCAGATATTACGGGCTGCCGTGGCCGAAGCCCTCGCCAAGTCGCAACCCTCCGGCGGTCCCACCGGGGCTGAAATCTCCAGCGTGCTGGACGATTTTCTTCGCTCGTATTCCAACGATCCGCATAACCAGAACAACATCCTCACTGAGGTCATCAAGTCGCTCTACGCGACTTCGTCGCTCGAAAGCGGCCAAAGCGCAGGGTCCTCAAACGGGGTGGTTGTAAGCAATCTTCCTTAGTTCGCGAATCAAATTCCGCGCCCAGAGTCACGCCATCCCAGGTTCAGACTGGCAGCTCTTCTTGCAGCCATTCCGCCTCGGCGTACAGCTTCGGTTCGGCCGTCAAGTCGAGCACAAGGTTCTCTAGAATGAGACGCTTGCTGGGAGGATTCGAGCGCAAAGCGAGGTCGGCACGCGCCACGCGGCGGATCGCGCTAGTCAATTCGCGGCGCGACTTATAGCGCCGGGCCTGGCGAATGATGTCCTCGGCGGCAAACGGAGGGATCCGGAAGCCCTGCCACAAGGCCTGCCATAGCGCGCGGGAATCGCGCACATTACGTTCCAGGATGACCAGCATCTGCCGGAACGTGCGCGACAATATATACAGGTGCCCAATGGCTGCATCCTCGCCATCTCCTGCACTGAGAATAGCGTCCAGCACCGCGAGCGCCCGAGCTCGGTCGCGGGCGGAGATGGCGTCGGTCAATTCGTAAAACGACCGCTGCTTGGCTGCGAGCACCAAGGTTTCGACATCGCCCAAGGTAACGCGTTTCTTGTCGCCGACGAACAGGATTAGCTTCTCCAGCTCATTGGCGACCATCATCATGTCGCCACCCAGCGAGTCCACCAGCTCGCGCGCGGCATCGTTATCCAGCTTGACCTCTTGGGCGAGGGCCGACTCGATTGCCCACTTCACCGCATCGCCTTCATCCACGCGGGCGAACTCAAGCACGGTACAGTACTCGCCCAGGGTTTCGCGGATGCGTTCGTAGCGGTCCTTGTCCGTCAGATCCATGCGGCGCGCATCGGCGGGAATACTGATATGGTCGGCAACGAAAATCAGCAGGGCGTGGGGATTCGGGTCCTTGAAATAGTCCTTGATGGCAGAGAATTCATCGTCGTGCTTGCCGCGGCCGTAGAGGTTCTTCACTCCGCGGATGAAGAACACCTGGAACGGAGACATCAGCGACGGCGTTCGGGCATGGTCGAGGACCTGCTGCAAATCGGTCTCGCTGAGGTCCATGTCATAGACGCTCAGCTCGCACACGTCGGCGGGCACCAAATGCTGCAGTATGGCTTCGCGACAGCGCTTACGAAAGAAGGCTTCATCGCCGATGAAGACATAACCGGGAGCTACCTTGCGCGCCTTCACATCGGCCACGAAGCGATCGGATGCCGCGAAACTGCGCATCTAGTAAGCCTCCAGCATGTCGCTGACCAGGTTTTGCGCGAAGCGTGAACCCAGCCGCTCCAGCGCCGGGCTTTCTTCCTCGAAGAAATTCTTGCCGTTGTTAGCAATCTGATACTCCTCGCGATAGAGGAGGTTGGGATTGTCCCACAGAACTTTACCCTGGTGGCTGACCAAAGCGACCTTCATGGTGACGAACACCATAGACGATGAAACTCCGCCCGTCTGGGAGTTGTAGGTCAATGGGGCAATGAACGTGGTGATGACCGTGCCGGAAAGGGTAGCGTCCGCAGAGCCGTCGTTGGTGGTCACAATCCGATAATTGGTACGGTTTCGCAGTTCCTTCACCACGTCCGAAGTAAGCAGTTCTTCGATACGGTAGGTCTGAGTGTTATTAGCGAAAGCCGGTACGTAGATGGTGTGCATGTCCGTGGGCAGACGAACACCGTGAGCGCTGGTGTGGTATCCGCAGCCGGTAGTCACAAGCAGCAGAGCAGCAACCCAACCCAGGATCTGCAAACGAGAGCATCGCCAAATCATTACTGCACCGTGCCTCGTGGACGAGCGGCAATCATGCTTTCCGCGCACTCGGCTGCGGTAAGTGCGGCAATCCGTAGATTGTCGGAGGCAGCCCAAGTCCAGAATCCCTTCCCACTTTGTGCATCAGGACGCGCGAACACCTGTATCTGCTCCTGACCCGCGGCATTCACGTTGCTGGGCGACTCTTCCCCTCCCTGTAACACGTCCACATGCTCGCCGGAAAGAGCGGCCGTCAGCTCTTCTATTTGGGCAGGTTGCTCCATCTCAATGTACAGCGAGAACGCGTGCCCGTGGAAGATGGGGGCTTGCAGCAGCATCAGCGAAGGTACGGCCACCCTGTCGTTCACCAGACTCCGGAAGTGGCGTTGAATACGGCTTTCCACCGATTCCAGCGAGGGCAGAGAATGTTCGCCATAACGGTCCAAAAGATTGAAGGCCACCTGGGAATCGAATACTCCCTTGGGAAGCTGCTGGAAGGAAAGCAGGTTGACCGTTTGCTCATGCAGCTCATCCATTCCTCGCTTGCCGTGCTCGGAAGCAGGTTCGAAGGCCGTGGCGATGGCGCGCGTGATGCGGCCGGCCTTTTGCGCGCGCAGCATCAATAAAGCCAGCACCACGGCGGCGGGATGCGCAATCGTCACCGGGACGACCGCAAAATCCACTCGTGGAGGAATATTCAGCTCGCGTTCAATCCACGGGGCGCGCAGCAGCACACCTTTTTCATTCTCAAGTGCGTAGGAGAGGTCCACGATATCGCTGCCCGTCGCGCGCGCCATGGGCCAGATTGTGCGCGTGAAATGCTCGTCGCAAGCAAAGAACGTGAAGTCCACATTCTCCAGGTGCTCCGGTAAGACGCTTTGGATAAAGGTAGGTTCCTCGCCCACCGCTTCGATTTGGCCAAGCGATTCATCATCGTCCAGCAAACGGATGTCCTGTGCAGGAAAATTGCGGTCGCTCAGAACATCCTTCAGTTCGCGGCCCTTCAGCGTGGCGGCGCCAATAATGGCTACACGGAACATTCCTCCCCAGTGTCCGCCGTTCGTACGAGCTCCGGCGGGTTTGATTGGTTCGTTCTTCATCAGGCGTGGGATACCTCGTCTTGTGGCGGAGTGGGCGGCACACTGGAACGGCGGAAGACGAATGACAACCGGGCAAGTACTCCGGAAAGGATATAAACCAAAGCCAGCACGAACAGTACATATTGCGAAGAAAACCAGATCAAGGCGATAACGGCGCCAATCGCGATGAGCCAGCGAAAGTTCTGCGGCTGGCGGAAGTTGATCCCCTTGAAGCTAAAGAAACGCCAGGTACTGACCATAAGAAAAGCAAGAGCAAAGACGAACACGCCCCATCCGATAGACAGCCACCAAATTTGCAGAGGATCGCCCTGGAGCAGATGAACAACCGCCGCGACCGCTCCGGCGCCGGCGGGGATGGGCATGCCAACAAAATATTTACGCCCCGGACGTCCCGGATTAGACGGCTGCGGGTTTGCCTGGATGTTGAACCGCGCCAGGCGGCACGCACCTGCCAGGAGGAAAACGAAGGTCGCAATCGCACCGAGCTGGATAACGCGCGCGCGAATGTCGGACTCCCCGGCAAACGGCAACATGCGAAAGCCCCATGTCCAAGCCAATATCGCCGGAGCGATCCCAAACGCAACCACGTCGGCCAGTGAATCCAACTCACCGCCGAATGGGCTGGTGGTGTTGGTGAGGCGCGCGATGCCGCCATCGAGGAAGTCGAGCACGATCGCGATGCCGATTGCCTTGGCCGCCTGGTCGAAATACCACGGGGCCGCCACCGAGCCCTGGATTGCCTGCGAAATTGCGTAGTAACCCGCCGCTATGTTGCCAGCCGTAAATATCGAAGGAAGGATATATAACCCTTTCCGCGCACGCCGTGGCGTGGCGGGATTCTCATGAGGGGTGGGGTGTTGGCTCATCGCACCTCCATGGCATCTCTTGCGGCGGCCGCAACAACGCTCGGCTGGGCCACGGCGAGAAGACTCGATCCACCCTTCACTTTGTCGCCGACCCGTACCTTAATCTCAGCCTCAGCAGCGAAGATCACGTCCACCCGCGAACCGAACTTTATGAGCCCGACACGCTCGCCCAGCGCGACGCGATCCCCGACCTTTTTGTCGAATACAATACGGCGCGCCAACAACCCCGCAATCTGCTTAAAAACCACCGTTCCGCGTTCCCCCTCCACGCTGACGACGTTCTGCTCGTTGAACTCAGCCGAAGCAGCACTCATGGCGTTGTGGAACTTCCCTGCCTTGTACTGCACGCCCGTGATCACGCCGGCTATGGGAGAACGATTCACGTGCACATCGAAGATATTCAGAAAGATGCTGATACGGGTCTGCCGCCGGCCATTCTGTTCGACGACTGATACGTCGGTAATCTTGCCATCCGCCGGAGAAACAACGGCGCCCTGCGCCGCCGGGATCGCGCGCTCGGGATCGCGAAAGAACCAAAGGAAGAACGCGGCCAGCAGCAAGGGGATGACCGCCAGAACCGGCACAGTTAAGAATCCGACCAGCACCGCAGCAGCGATAAAAGCCAGCCCGTAATAGATGCCGTCGCGAACCATGATCTGTTTGATTATAGAGCCTTGGCTGTAGCTGCCCTAATTCGATAACGGATGGCTGTGCAGGAATACAAGTACGCCAAAACGGTCAAGACGGGAGTCTTTACCGCCGGGTGACGGCGATGAGTGAACGACTAAACGACCTGGTGGTCGGTAAGGAACTTCTGTTCCAAACTTTGCATCTGGTCCTTCAGGCGGAGTTTCAGCTTCTTCAAACGCACTTCCTCGATCTTTTCGTCTTCAGAAAGATACTTTTTCTGAATCAAGCTTTCGAGGCGCTGTTGGTATTCAAAGTGTTCTTGCGACAGTTTGCGAAATTCATCGTTGGTTGCCAGAAGCTGATCACGTACCTGAGCTGCCATTCAGTGGACCTCCGGAGAGATGAGAATTAAAACGCTAGCACACCTTGGAAACGGGTTCAAGGGACTTTTTCACCAAAATGCAACGAAAATTTGAGCATGAGGGCGTCCTCGGTCGGCTCTTTGTAATACCTCTTTCGGCGCCCTTCTTCACTAAACCCAAGTCTTTCATAGAGTCTGCGGGCGACAAGGTTCGACTCCCGAACTTCCAATAGCACAGAAGTGGCTCCTTGGTTGCGCGCCCTCACCAGCAACTGCTGAATCAGGGTCGTGCCAATGCCCAGTCGTCGCTGCGCGTGTGACACCACTACATTTTCGATCTCCCAATCATCGAGTGCGCACTGAGCGATTACGAAACCGTGAATCGGCTCAGCACCGGATCCATCTTCGTCCAACGCGACAAGGGCGATTCGCGACGGAGCTTCTGGTGCGAACAGCGCGTCATACTCGCGCTCAGCCCAATGCGCCGCGCCTTCAGCTTGCTGTTCAAGTGCTCGAATGGAAGGCACGTCGTCGGGAGTGGCGGGGCGAATCAGCAAAGCTTCAGTGTTTCGGCGTTGCGAAGATCTCGGCATCGGAGCGGCGAATGTAGTTAACGTCAATGGTCGCGGGATCGGCGTTCTCTCCGGTAATCAGTTTACGAATTCCGATGCGGCCAATTCCGTCGGCTTGAATGGGTGGGACGAGCTTCACGTCGATGTTGGCTGCCTGCAACCCTTCCGCGACTTTTGAGTCGGGCGTGAGTAGGTTGCTAAGTTTGCCAACTTCTTCAGCGGCGAAACCGTCCAGCTTCGCAATGTATTCGTGTACGACATTGGCGATGCCTGCGGCCGACACTTGGTACTCGCCGACGTAAATCTCTCCGCGGCCGGCATCCAACAGCGAAGTGGTTGTCGCATCGGGGCGCCCGTGGGTTAATGCGACCGCCTGCAGCATTGACACCGTCGCCAGTGGCTTACGCAGCACCTCGCACAGGCCCTTTAGGGTCGCAAGTCCAACTCGCAAACCCGTAAACGAGCCCGGACCCGACACGACCGCAAAACCATCCACTTGTGCCTTGTCGAGCTTGTTGTGCCGGAGAGCTTCCGCGATGCGCGGCATGAGTTGGGCCGAGTAAGTGCCGCCCTCGAGTGAGGTGAGCAGCAGCAATTCAAACGTGTCGAGGTCGCCGCGGCATAGGGCGATGCTTCCCTTCCGGCCAGAAGTGTCAACCGCGACGACCAACATCCGCATCTCCTCAAACGCCCTCAGGAGCGTCCTCCACCAGTTCGAGCAGCACGCCTCCCGAGCTCGAAGGATGGACGAAAACGTAAAGATGCCCGCCGGCGCCAATCTTGATGTCATCTGAGATCAGCCGGGCTCCTGCCGCCTTCAGCCGCTCAACCGTGCCAGAGAGGTCGGCAACGTGCAGCGCGACATGGTGTAATCCTTCGCCGCGCTTCTCCAGGAAGCGCGCGATCGTTGAGTCGGGCGACGTCGGCTCCAGTAACTCTAGCCGGCTCTCACCGACGGGCACCATCGCCAGGCGCACTTTCTCCGCCTCGACGATCTCTTCCGGCATGACTTCCAGGCCGAGCTTCTCGTAGAACTTTTTCGCTTGCGCCAACGACTTTACTGCGATACCAAGATGATCAATATAGCTCATTCGGGCTTCCCCAATCCGTCAACAATCTTCTCTACCAGAGAATACGGGTCGCGCTTATGTTGGGCAACCTCAGTCGCGTACCGATTCGCTTCGCCCTCGCTCAGATAGTAGGAGAGCACTCGCTGAAATAGCGCGTCGCGTAACATCTCGGCAATCCGCTCGCGCCAGTTCTCGATACGGCGGGCCTGGGCACGGCCGCTCTGCTGCAGATGCTCGCGATACTTCTCGATGGCAGCAAGCAGCTCCGTAATGCCTGCCCCTTCGCTGGCGACCGTCTTCACGATGGGAGGAGTCCAACCGTCGTTGCGCATGGCCAGCGACTGCATGGCCCGGACTTCACGCTCCACCC
>Ga0074045_10003079_pt1 | contig 15128 bp, 13 predicted proteins | sample BogForMeECP23OM2_FD_94442 | JGI IMG/M metagenome (GOLD analysis project Ga0074045, IMG submission 94442) | Bog forest soil microbial communities from Calvert Island, British Columbia, Canada - Bog Forest MetaG ECP23OM2 | ecosystem: Environmental > Terrestrial > Soil > Wetlands ...
AATCGGATTCCGGAAGAAAATCTCGCGCAGATCGCCGTCGCCGAGTACGCCAACGCAAAACACAACCCCTATGCGCAGATGCAAAAGGTCCAGATCACGCTGGAGCAAGCGATGAAAATCGAGGGGATCAATCGCTACGTGGTCGAAGGCCTCCCGCTGAAAACCTACGACTGCTCCCAAATCACAGACGGTTATGCCGCACTGATCCTCGCGACCGAGGAAGGCTTGGGAAAACTCGGCGTCAGCAAGAGCGATTGTGTAGAGATCGCCGGTTATGCGCAGGCGACCGACCCCATCAAAAAGGCTGGACGCGACATTCTCCATCCCCATGGCGCTTACACGGCCATGAAAAAAGCTTACGACATGGCAGGAGTAAAGCCCGCCGACGTGAACATCGCCGAGGTCCACGACTGCTTCACGGTGATGGGCGCCATCGGCACCGAAGTGTTGGGCAAAGCTGCGGCGGGGAAGGGCGCGCAATATTGGGTTGACGGAAAGGCTGGCGTCGACGGCGACTGCGCCATCAACACCTCGGGCGGACTGATCGCCAAGGGACATCCCATCGGTGCGACCGGCGTGGCCATGCTCGGCTGGTCTGCCTGGCAGTTACTGGGCAAGGCGCCAGCTCCGCTGCAGGTCAAGAATCCGCGCGTAGCGGCCACCTTCAACATTGGCGGCCCGATTTGCGCCTCGGTTTGCACCGTGCTGAAAGCGGCAGTCTAGCGCCGGCCCACAACAGGGGTGGTGCATCGGAGACTGCGTGTCGCGGGCCGAGGGGGGTGCCAGCGGTCCAGGATCGCATCGTTTTTCCAGAAGGTGAGGGAATGCTGCGGCCTCATTAGAAAACTACACATTCCTAAAGCCATGTGTGGAAATCAAGAAGGCCAATCTTTACGGGGATTCCACGGAAGCAATTCTGGGCCGGGTTTCTAACGCCGCTCCCGTAAACGTAAGGCTGTCCAGAAACGGGGAGATCAATAGCGATCTCCTCGAAGCCGACTTCTGGGGAAATAAGCTTCCTATTTGCTCATCGGCTCGAAACGCGAGTTTGATCGTTGGTAGACAGATCATCGTCCAACCGTCAAAGTAACAAACGGGAGGCCCTGCCGGACTACCCGGCAGTGATGTTGTGATAGCCCGTTTGTTACTCGCTGGGGAACGGACGGCTCCTCCCGTCCGTCCAGCACCCTAGTGAATTGTTCCTGTGGTGATCACCGATACAGGATTTGTACCTGCCGGAATCGCGGATTCGCCAGCAATGTTGTTTAGATCACCGGTGGTTTGGTCAATTTTGCAGGCGGTGACGTTATTTGTGCTCGAGTTTGCCACGTAGACGAATTTGCCAGACATATCCACTGTCATCGAAGTGGGCCCGTCATTATCGACGCATAGGTTGGGAGAGTCGATCGGAAAGGAAAATTCGTCTGCATTGGTATTAAAGCTGAGCGACAGGATGCCGCCTTCCGCGTTCTGAGGTGAGTACAGGAATCGCCCCAGCGGATCGGTCACCACCGAGGGTGTGCTCGCGCCCAAGTTCGGGCTTGGGTTGGAGGCCGTCAGGGCACCCGAAGCAGGATCAATCGTGAACGCCGACATTTTGTACTGACCACCGGAGTCGGGCACCTGTTCCAAGTTAGCCACAAAAACGGCACGTCCCGAAGCGTCCACCGCCACGGAGCCTGGGTCCTGTGTGTCGGCGAACGGCGAACCGGAGACCGACGTTAGTCCGCCGGTGGCGGGATCTATCGCAAGAGCGGAGATGCTACCGTTAAAGAGAGAGCTGTTTCCGACGTAGACAAATTGACCGGTTGGGTCGACCGTCACGGAGACCGGTCCCGCATCGGTCGTTCCGGTCGGGAAGGGCAGGCCGCTGTTGAGCGCGGTGAGGGCTCCCGTGCTCGAATTAATTTTTATCCATCGTCCATCGAAACTCCCTTTCGTATGCTTTGGCGGCTTACGTCTGGGAGTCTCGCGATGGACTGCCGATTCGGTGAAGTGAATCTGCCAACTTCTACTGCACTTCTCTAGCAGGCTGCGGAAAAACTCGGTTTGGCGGTCGATTTTGGGTGGCGCAGCGCTTTCAGCGCTGCGATTAGCGGCCTGTTTTCAATCGCGGCTTCAGCCGCTGAGGTACCGCTTCTCACTTAGAAACGACTTTTTCCGCAGCCCTGCTGGGGTTCTTGTGGACTAGTTGATTGTTCCCGTGATAGCCACGGACGTAGGATTTGTACCCGCCGGAACGGCAGAGTCACCGGAGATTATGTTCAGATCGCCCGTTGTGGCAGCAATGGTAAATGCCGTGACGTTATCGAACGCGTTATTCGCCACATAGGCAAATCTGCCCGAAGGATCCACGGCGATGCCGTTAGGCGCACCAGCCTCCCCGGACGAGAATGGTGAACCCGAGAGATTGGTTAAGGCGCCGGTGGTTGCATTGAGAGCATATCCATACACGTTATCGGAAGTAAAGATACTCGCGCTGGTGACGTACACGAAACTGCCCAACGGGTCCACCTGCACCGAATAAGGGAAAACCCCGGTCGCGAAGGGGGAACTACCGATCTCGGTCAATGCTCCCGCGGATCCCTGGAGTCCAACAGTGGGATTGATATTGTAAACAGAGATGTATCCATCGACTCCGTCGCCGCCAACAACGTTGGTCAGGAATAGAAATCTGCCCGAGGGATCCACGGCCACCGCAGCGGGATTTTCTACTCCCGCCGTGAAAGGAGAACTGGGGACGGCGGTTAGAGCGCCGGTAGAAAAGTTAATCGCGTAGGCCAGTATGTTGCCATTGCCTCCGTTGTTGGACTGGTCCGCCACGTAGAGGAATTCTCCCGTTGGATCTACTGTCGCCTGTCCCGGCGCTGAATTGGCTCCCGTGGAATATGGCGAGCCACTAACGGCGGTTAGAGCTCCGGTGCTCGTGTTGATCGTGTAGGCCGAAATCGAAGGACCTGGTGTGCCGTTGCCCCCATTGGCTCCATTCACAACGTAGGCAAATCTTCCCGAAGGATCCACGGTCACGGAGTTTGGTCCGTTTCCAGCGAGGAATGGTGAGCCGGTGAGTGGGGTCAACACTCCAGAGCTGGGGTTGATCGTATACGCGGATACTGAGCCGCCATTTTCGTTGGCCACGTAGGCAAATTTTCCCGAAGGATTCACGGCTACAGAGACTGGGAGGCTACCCGACGCGAACGGGGAGCCGGTGACCGCCTTTAGCTTGCCTGTGGTGGCGTTGATCTTGTACGCAGAAACATTATTGGCGCTTCCATTGCCATTGGCCACGTAGGCAAACTTGGGCGTGTACGTAATGCTGGCGGTTCCGGCGACCAGTGCCACGGACGACGGTGCCTGCTGGGTGCGAACCCTGTTTAAGAAAGTCAGAGCTCCGTTGTCGGCGATCGTGTATGTCCAGACTTCGTTTGTACCCTCATTGGTCACATAGAGCAGCTTGTCGTTGGGATCGACCGTCGCCGCGGAGGGGTCACTGCCGGTAGCAAACGGCGAGCCCGCAATTGAGGTAAGGGCGCCGGTTGAGCCGTTGATGCTGAAAGCGGCGATGTTATTGCCTTCTGTGCCGCCCAATGCGTATAAGAATTGGCTTGCCGGATCCACGACGATTGTGTAAGAGCCGGAGGCCGCCGCCTGAACGAAGGGTGAGCCAGCTACAAGCGTGGGGACGCCCGTAGTGGGGTTGATGCTGAAAGCCGTGATCCGAGCGCCATCGCCGCTGCCGACGTAGCCAAATTCGCCCGACGGCGCCAGGGTCAATGCGAAACCACCGGACCTCGGCAGAAAGGGTGAACCTGGGATGGCAGTCAGCGCGCCCGTAGTGGAGTCAATCGTATAAGCCGAAACGTCTCCACCGGGACTATCGTCTTCGTTGCTGGCATACAAGAACTTGCCCGAGGGATCGATCGCTACCGCATTGGGCCCCAGCCCCGCGGCGAAAGGCGAACCGGCTACGGGCTTGAGGGCGCCACTACTTTCAACTTTATAAGCAGAGATGTTGTTGGAAAGAATGTTCGCAACGTAGGCAAACTTGCCCGAAGGATCTACCGCTACGGCCACGGGATTCCCTCCAGTCGCGAAAGGAGAGCCCGTGACCTGGGTCAGCGCTCCCGTGGTGGCGTTGATCTTGAAGGCCGAAACAGAATCGATACCCACATCCGCCACGAACGCATATTTCCCCGAGGGGGCCAATGCCATGGAAACCGGGAACGACAGCGATCCCACCAGCGCGTAGCCGTTGCTGCGCAGTTGGCCGGTGTTCTGGTTAATCGTGTAAACGGAAATGGTCCCTTGTCCGCCGGAATCGAGCACATAAGCGAAGCGCGACACTTGTGCTCGCGCGGAACCCACACATGCGAGTGCGAGAAGCATCAAGACCAAGACTGAGAGTGACTGACGAATGCGATTCATATTACGTCTCCTTTTGTTGAGCGCCTCTAGACTGTCGATTCCACAAAGCGTTGCAATCGGCGAGGCGAGAAACCAAGCCGTTTACAGGCTTCATGGAAGGAAAAACTCATATTCCCAATTTGCGTAATCACCAATGGGTACATGGTTTAACCGCTCGCCCGTGATTCAACTTGGCCTCTATCTAGTAACGCGAAGAAACCACGGAAAGAGGTCCACATTTCTCTGATGTCAGTCGAGGCGGTCCCACTTTCCCTGCGCCAGAGAGCTCCAAGTACCTAAAGACAAAGGGCGTAAACGCCTGTTGGCTTATCATTCAACACGGTATATACTTCACCGCCATAGAGGGTGCCGTTCCCTGTGAATTGGGAATGATGGCGCGCTCGGGTCGGATCCTTCCTCGTTTTTATCTTTTTCTATTTTTCTAAATTTGGAGTGGCTGCGACGGCGGTGTCCATCGCCCTGGTGGTCGCGACCATTGCTTTGAGGCCCTTATGGATGCACCAATGGATGTAAGTGCCCTTCTGGGCGATCTCAATGTGCACAACGACAAGGCCGCGGCCGATTTGGTCGTGCTGCTTTACTCAGAACTGCGAGGTTTGGCGTCCAGTTATTTGCGGCGGGAGCGCAGCGATCACACCCTGCAAACCACCGCCCTCGTGCATGAAGCGTATCTGCGCTTGACCGATCAGCGAGAGGCGCACTGGAAAAATAAGGAGCAGTTCATGGGCGTCGCGGCGCAACTGATGCGCCGCATCCTGGTTGACTACAGCCGCGGCCATGACGCCAAGAAACGCGGTAACGAATTCGAGAAGGTTTTCCTGGAGGAAGCGGAAGTCGTTTCCAAGGGGAAGGCCCCGGATGTCATTGCCGTGGATGAAGCTCTCACCCGGCTGGCCAAATTCGATCCACAGCAAGCCCAGCTTGTGGAGTTGCGTTTCTTCGGCGGCTTGGATCTTGACGAGGCCGCTGCAGTTCTGGGAGTTTCGCGTACGACGGTGAAGCGCAATTGGAACTTGGCCAAGGCCTGGCTGGCGCGGGAACTGCGCAGAGGCGACGAGAACAATGCCTGAGAAATGGGACCAGGTAAAAGAGCTGTTCGCATTGGCTCTGGAGCAAGATCCCGGGAACAGGAGCAGTTTCCTGCGCCACGCTTGCGCGGGCGATGACGGCCTGCGCAGCGAAGTAGAATCGCTGCTGTCGAGCTTCGATGGCGCCGACACCTTTCTTGAGGATGGTCCCGTCGCCGATCTCGTGTCCGCGCAGTCGCGTGCGATGACGGGAAGAAGAATTGGAGCGTACCGCATCATCCGCGAGATTGGGCAGGGCGGCATGGCGGTGGTCTATCTGGGCGAGCGCGACGACCAGAGTTATCGCAAGCAAGTTGCGATAAAAATGGTCAAGCCCGGCATCGACACCGAGCAAGTCCTGAACCGCTTTCGCAACGAGCGCCAGACGCTAGCGGCGCTGGATCACGCGAACATTGTAAAGCTGCTCGATGGCGGTAGCAGCGAAGAGGGCTTGCCGTATCTGGTGATGGAATACGTGGAGGCCCTCCCCATTGACCAGTATTGCGATCTTCACCGGCTCTCCATCGACGATCGTCTGCGGCTGTTTCGCGAGGTCTGTTCTGCGGTCCAGTACGCGCATGAAAAGCTGGTGATTCATCGCGATCTCAAGCCTGCCAATATCCTGATCGCGAAAGACGGCACGCCCAGGCTATTGGACTTTGGCATCGCCAAACTGCTGAATCCCGAATGCTTCCAAACGACGCTGGTCACTCGCACGGACTGGCGCCCCATGACTCCGGAATACGCGAGCCCAGAGCAAATTCGCGGGCAAGCGGTTACGACCGCAACCGATGTCTATTCCTTGGGCATATTGCTCTTTGAATTACTGACCGGCCATCGGCCGCATCGCTGTGCGGGCCAGTCTCTTTTGGAAATGGAGCGGTTGATTTGCGAAACTGATCCCGAAAAAGCGAGCGCTGTTATTAACAGGACTGAACAGAAGGTAGCTCGCGACGGGGAGGAGCGAACTGCAATTACCCCGGAGTCGGTCAGCGAACAACGTGGCGTGCAGCCAGCTGAACTGCAACGCCAGCTGCGCGGTGATCTCGACACCATCGCGATGAAGGCGCTGCGGAAGGAGCCTGAACGCCGCTATGGCTCCGTCGAAGAGTTTTCCCAGGACATCCAGCGTTATCTGTCGGGCATGCCGGTAAAGGCGCGCAAGTCCACGATCGCCTATCGTGGCGGGAGATTCCTTCGCCGGCACAAGGAATCACTTTCCGCAGCCCTCGTGGTTCTAGGTATTGTAGCGGGCTTGGCGGTCTGGCAAGCGCACAGGGTCGCACGCCAAAATGCCGCCATAGCGCAAACGGGGAACGCGCCAGTTCAGGCGCGGCCTTCTGTGGCCATCTTAGGCTTCAAGAATCTTTCTGATCGCCCCGAGACGGCGTGGGTATCAACCGCTTTGTCCGAGATGCTGGCGACGGAACTTGCAGCAGGCGAAAAGTTGCGCACGGTTCCAGGAGAAACCGTCGCGCGAATGAAAATTAACCTCGGCCTTCGCGATACGGAAAGCCTAGCTCCCGAGGCCCTGGGACCGATCCATAAGAATCTAGGCAGTGACTTCGTCGTGGTCGGTTCCTACCTTGATTTGGGAAAAGACTCTGGAGGCCAGATCCGGCTTGACGTTCGTCTTCAGGACACGGCCAAGGGAGAAACCATCGCCACGGTTTCGGAAACCAGTACCGAGGATCAGCTACTGGACCTCGTTTCTCGCGTCGGAAGAAAGCTGCGCGAGGACTTGGGAGTTGCCGACGTGTCGCAGGTTGAATCTGTAGGAATACGGGCATCCATACCTTCCAACCCGGATGCGATTCGGCTTTACTCAGAAGGCTTGGCCAAGCTGCGAACCTTTGATGCACTCGCTGCTCGGGACCTGCTGACGCGCGCAGTGAGCTCAGACCCTAGTTACCCATTGGCACACGCGGAACTGGCGAAAGCATGGATGGCCCTCGGCTACAACGAAACCGCTCGCCAGGAAGCAACAAAAGCCTTAAAACTCTCCGGCAACCTCTCCCGTGAAGATCACTCCCAGGTAGAAGCCGGCTACTACGAAGTGAACAAGGATTGGGACAAAGCAATTGACGTCTATCGAACACTGTCTAACTCGTCTCCCGATAGCATCGAATATGGACTCGCTCTCGGCAATGCTCAGATTGCGGGGGGGCGAGCGAGCGATGCTCTGAAATCGATCGCCAGGCTCAGGGGATTGTCGGCGGAAGCGAAAGAGGACCCTCGCGTCGATTTGGCTGAAGTGTGGGCCGACTATTCCTTGTCGGACAACAAAGGCGTCGTAGCGGCCGCGGACTCGGCAATCAAGAAGGCGAGTCCTTTGGGAGCTAGGCTCGCGATTGCGCGGGCGAGAGTTTTTCAATGCCGCTCCCTGGCTAATCTTGGACAACCAAGACAGGCAACCGCGGACGGTGAAGAGGGCCGCCGGATTTTTCACGACGCCGGAGATCTAGCTGGCGAGTCTGGTGCCCTGCATGCCATGGCCGAAGTGCCCATCAACCAGGGCGATCTGGAAAAGGCGAGAACATTATATGAACAAGCTCTTGGGCTGGCGCGACAAACTGGCGACAAGAGAGCCACGGCTCGAGAACTCGGAAACATCGGTTTGATCCACATCCAACAAGGAGACCTGACCGCGGGCAAGAGGATGTACGCCGAATCCCTCGACGTTTTCCGGGAGATCGGCGACAAGCAGGGAATGTCCGTAGTCACAGGCAACACAGGCGACATTTTTTACGTCGAGGGGCAACTGGGTGCGGCCCTTGCCGAATACAAAGACGCGCTCGTATTAGCTCGTGAGGTGGGACACAAGAGTTCAGAAGCAATCGACATTAAAAACATGGGAGATGTCCTGGCAGCCCAGGGTGATCTGCAGGGAGCGATGCAGATGTACCAGCAGGCCGTCAGCATACAGCGCGAAATTGACGACAAGAGTTATTACGCAGCGTCTCTCTTGTCGATCGGAAGACTGCGGCGGCAAACGGGAGACCCTGAAGGGGCTAGGAAAATCTATGAGGAGGCTCTTTCTTTGCGGCGACAGTTAGGAGAAAAAGGCACAGCGGCCGAGACGCAAATGGCTCTGGCAGAATTGGATTGCGATTCCGGACAAGCCTCTGACGCCGAGACTCTGGCGCGGGCAGCCATCCAGGAGTTTCAGGCAGAACGGGAAGCGGACAATGAAATCCAGTCTGAAGTCCTGCTATCGAGAGCGCTTCTGCAACAGGACAAACTCGACGATGCCCAACGGGCGATGACGCGAGCGCTCACCCTTTCCAAAAAGAGCAGTGATATTACAATCCGCCTCCCACTTGCAATCCAAAATGCCTACACGCGATTCGCGGCAAGAAACTTTCCGGAAGCCGAGCGTCTTGCCCGAAATGTGCAGGGTGAAGCCAACAGATTGGGCTTTAGTCAGATCGAATTAGAAGCCTCCCTTGCCATCGGGGAAATCCAGCTCCGCGGGAAGAATCCTGCACTAGGTCGCAAACGGCTTGAGGAAACGGAAAAAACCGCACGGTCAAAGGGCTTCGAGCTTATCGCAGGAAAGGCAAGTTCTGCACGGCAAGCTGCGCTTCACTAGCTATCCAGAAACGGGCTTGTAGGAAGCGTAGGGGAAGCAGTCCGCAAGCATTAAGGAGAGGTTCGCAAGGGCTGCCGTTCGACGTCACCGGGTGTGCAGCCGGTATCCCCAAGAATTACTGGAACAGTGTTGGAAACGGTGCTGTTCGCACGTGCCAGGTGACGTCTGTAGCGACGGCGGCTCAGGCGGGACGCCCTTTCCCGCTACATCAGCGATCACTACCTGGATCGTGTGTTCATTGACGGGTACGTAGTCATAGTAATCGCCGCCCACACCTCCCACAGGCCGCATCATGCCGGCGATCTCCAGCCCGGGGATGGATGGGCGACTGATAGGCAGAAACATCCTCTGTACCCTTGCTGCTAGTTCGACCTCTTGCACAAGCTGATCGCGCTGCTGGCGCACCGCCTTGTCAAGCTGTTCCCTTTGTTTCACGTATCTCTGGATGACATAAACTACGAAGGCGAATGCGTCCAGTGCGGTAAAGTTGTGTGTGATCCGTGCCTCCTGGCTTGGATAAGGGAGGCCGAAAAGATCGTGGCGAAGGTCCAGGATGAAGCAGTCGTGGCCGCGCAGCGTTCGCTGGATCTTTCAGTCACGCGCTACAAGGGCGGCGTTACGAGCTACCTCGAGGTGACCACCGCGCAAAGTGCAGCCCTCGGGGATGAAGTCACGGCGGTCAATATCTTAGGACGGCGGATGGCGAACACTGTGTTGTTGATCCAGGCTCTCGGCGGGGGATGGGACCGCTCAAGCCTGCCAGACCGGCCCGAATGCTGCGGCAAGCTGCGAGCAATAATGCCAATTGACGGCGCGTGCGAACCATGACCGCTAATACGATGCGGATGCATTTCCGAGTTAAGCTTCGCAGAATCAACAGATAGCTTTGGGCGACGACACTGAAAAGGCTGGCGTCGGCGGTTCAACTCCGTCCCTGGCCACCGTCATTCCAAAGGGGTTAGCGAGTTCTAGTGCTTTCCCCATAGCCCGTCGCTAGCCCGTTTTCAATTTTCCAACTCCGGTCGAACACCCATATCGAGAAGACACCGAGCCTCGTGAACATGCTAGAGAGAAATCTGACCGGTTGCTCCACGTGAAGGCGCTGGTCAATACGTTGCCACAGAGTGTATGGACGACCTCTCGAAGGGGCGTCCCTCAATGTCATCAAGCGGCTGGGTCAGTGCCAGTGTCGGGACGTGCAAGGCGTAGCTTGGCTGCCATTTTCACCAGCGAGGCGAGAGAGTCGGCTTTCATCTTGCATGGCCTGCCCTCGATGCGCTTTCACTGTGATCTCGCTGATGCCGAGCTCGCCACCAATCTGTTTGTTCAGCAGGCCGGAAACGACCAACGCCATAACTTGCCGCTCGCGAGGGGTGAGTAATGCGCAACAGTCCCGGAGGTCCCGTATCTCCGCTTCGCGGCTAAGCGCAAGGCGGCTACGTTGGAGCGCTTGCCGAATCGCGTGAGCGCTTCATCACTGAAAGGTTTCGTTAAGAATTCAATTGCGCCGGCTGCTGCAGTTCTAGACCGTTGAGGCCCGGAGAGAAACGTCAAGTTGAGGGGTACGCCACTTTTTATCGCACGATACAGATAGGCGGTCTCTCCATCTTCTACAGAGAGGCGGGTCCGAAAGACGCGCCGACGCTTCTCCTTCTGCACGGCCTTCCGTCATCCTCGCGAATGTTCGAGCCGCTGTTCACGCGGCTTTCCGATCGTTATCACCTGGTGGCGCCCGATTATCCGGGGCTGTGGACACAGCGACTGGCCGGACCCAAGACAATTCCAATACACGTTCGATCAGTACGCGGAGATCATGAATTACTTCGTCGAGGCGCTCGGGCTATCGAACTACACTCTTTACATGCAGGGTTACGGCGGTCCCGTCGGTTTTCGCATGGCCTTGGCGCATCCGAACCAGATCGAGGCTCTGATCGTGCAGGACGCTGTCGCACACAACGAAGGCCTGGGCGCGACTCGGAAGACGCGGCGAGCCTTTTGAGCCGATCGCGCCGCCAATGAAAGCGCACTGCGGCGCAAATCTGCTGTCGCTCGCGACCACGCGCACGCGCCACTCGACCCGAATGTCGAACTCTACGACCCCGATGTCTGGACCGATGAGTTTTATTTTCTGAGTCAGCCCGGCCAAGCCGAGATTCAAAGTGATCTGTTCTACTACCGCACCAACGTGGACGCCTACCCGAAGTGGCAGGCATGGATGCGCGAGAAGAAGCCGCGCCTGATGGTGATCTGGGGCAGGTATGACCTGTCGTTCGATCTCGGCGAACCGGAGCGGTACCGGCAGGATGTGCCGAATGCTGAGGTTCACGTTCTTGACGCCGGTCATTTCGCATTGGACACGGCAGCAGATGCGATTGCCGCATTAGTCCAGGAATTTGTTGGCTCTTCGCGTTTAGGGTTGCTGAGGCAGGAACGCTGGCTGGGGCGAGATGAGAAAGGTAGCCCCACATCGTGCGAGTGTTCGGACCTGCTGCGCTGGCGGTGTCGCCTAGGATCGAACACATCCGTGTCGCCGTCGATGACCCTCCGTAGCGCTGGGCGGATGCAAGTGGCTATCATTCATGGACTTCCCGCAGAGTCACGCAAGATCCCCATCCCACTGGAAAAGCGGGGGCGGGCACCGCCGCGCTCCCGACGAGTATGCATCGAACGAAGGCCATCAACCACGGCTGGATCGTGGAGGGATGGTGGAGCTAGTCGGGCTCGAACCGACGACCTCATCGTTGCGAACGATGCGCTCTCCCAACTGAGCTATAGCCCCACTTAGAGGTGGGTCGACGCCAAAATTCTGGCTGCGAATAATTCTAGCAGCCGCCTGCTTCTTTGAGCCACCCGTGTGACCAAAATCACATCGCCGTGTTTAAGAGCTTGGCTAAACTAAGTTGTTTTATGCGCGAGTTCTCCATCCTCACGAATCGCAAGCGGGCCCTCGTGGCCCTCGTGCATTCGATCGTCTTCATGCTGATCGCTTCCCGGCAGATGATCGCGGCCACTCCCGCCGCGGGAATCTGGATACCGGCAACGGTGCCCACGGGCACATGGGTGCTCTGCGGCATCTTCACCATCGTCTCCGCTATTCTGCTCTGGCTTTTTGCCATCTCACGCGGCTGGATCGAGAAGGTCTACTTCGGAGTGTGCACGGTCAGCGCCAGTTCGGGCCTGTTGCGCACCGCCTTCGGCGACCGGGCCTTTCATGCAGGCCTCTACATCCGGGTCGTCATGCTCGCGAGCGCCGTACTGGTCGGGCTGTTCATTGTGCGCATCCATTCCGCTGCCCCGCCGATTCCCGATTCTCGAGATGCTGTCTCGTAATCGAAATCAACCTATATAATTTCGAACGTGAGTTCCGTCAAGGTAAAACAGGTTGCATCCGCCGAATTTCCCACGCGCTGGGGGCATTTCCTGATTCACGGCTTCACCTTGCGCGTCTCAGGCACCAAGACGGAAGAAGCCGTCGCCCTCGTCATGGGCGACGTGCAATCCGGATCGCCGCTGGTTCGCATTCACTCTCAGTGCCTGACGGGGGACGTTTTCGGTTCCCTGCGTTGCGATTGCCGGCAGCAGCTCGAAATGGCGCTCTCCATGATCGCCCACGAAGGCGCCGGTGTTCTCATCTACGAACAGCAGGAAGGCCGTGGCATTGGCCTCATGGCCAAACTCCAGGCGTATGCGCTGCAAGATAGCGGCCTCGACACCGTCGAAGCTAATCAGCGCCTCGGCTTCAAGGCCGACCAGCGCGAGTTTCTCATGCCCGCTGAGATTCTGCGCGCCCTCGGCATTAAGCAGGTGCGCCTGCTTTCCAACAACCCCGACAAGGTCGCAGCTCTGCAGCGCGCTGGCATTCGGGTCACCGAACGTGTCCCTTGCGAGGTTGCCCCTACCGAATATACCCAGGATTATCTAAAGACCAAGCAGGAAAAACTCGGCCATCTGTTCACGAACCGCAATACACAGCACTAGCGGCTGCGACTCACCTTTCCGTTGTCGCGCCTATCGCAGGCGTGTGGGTCAATCGCCCAGCAACCGCTGCAACTTCTCACGATTCCTCACCGGCAGCGCATCCAGCGTCACCTGCGCCAGCGCCGCATACACGGCTTTCACTTTCGGATCCCGCTTCAGCAGTGCCATATGTTTCGCAACTGTCGCCACGTCCCCGCGTACAAACGGCCCGCTGAACGAGTTCCCGGGGCCCAGGCGCGCATAGTTCTCCAGCGTCTGCCGCATGATCGCCAGACTCATTCGACGCGCTTTTTCGCGCCCGACCCCCGCCGCGTGGGCTGCCTTTTCCAGCGTGACCAGATACGCGACCAGCAGTGGCGAAGTCATTGTCGCCCATGCGTGGTACGCCGCCTTGCGGTGCGATGCCAATACGAAGCTGTTCGCCCCCAGTTCATGCACGATCGCGCGCGCCGCCCTCACCGCGGTGTTATCTCCCTCCACAGCACACGGCACCCCAGCCAGCGACGGCCTGGACCCGGGAACAAACGTCATCAGGGGATGCACCGAAGCCACCGCTGCGCCTGATTTCCGCAATGAGCCGAGTTCCCCGCTTCCCAGCATGCCACTGGAATGAAACGCAAATCGGACTTTAGATGTCCTTGCGCGCCGCGCCAGCGACTCGGCAGCTCGTCGAATCTCGCCGTCCGGCACTCCAAACCACAGCACCTCCGCATCAAGTGCCGCCCGGTTTATGGTCACCGCCCGCGCCCCAACGCGCCGTGCCAATGCTCGGGCCCGCTTCATCGATCCCGTCCGCGAGCGCGCAACGATCTCGGTAATCCTGTATCCCGCCTGTGCCAGCGCCGGGGCCAGAAAACCCGCCAGCTTCCCTGCCCCCACCAAAGCGACCGCTGGTCTTTCACGCGCCCGGTTTTTCCCGGCCTGTCGTTTCCCTTGCGCCTTCACCGGGGCAGCATACCTTAATATGGATGTCATGGCGAAATCGTCCCGCTCTTTCGAGGCCCGGGTTCTGTCCTCCCGCATCGCGTATCGCGGTCCGGTCTTCCACGTCACCACAGATCAGGTCGCCGAGCCCGGCGGTATCCGCGCCCGCCGCGATGTCGTCCGCCATTCTGGCTCCATTGTGGTTCTGGCGGTGGATGATCGCAAGCCCGAACCCTTCATTCTTCTTGAGCGCCAGTACCGGCACGCCGCTCGATCCACGATGTGGGAACTCCCCGCAGGACGCATCGATAAAGGGGAATCAGCCCTGGCCGCCGCCCGCCGGGAGTTGTTAGAAGAGACCGGATACAGTGCCCGACGCTGGAAAAGAATCTTGCATTTTTACGTCAGCCCGGGCTTCCTCGACGAAACGATGACTATCTATCTCGCTCGCGGACTCCAACCCGGTGAGGCACAGCCGGAGGCCGACGAGAAAATTGCGACGCGCTTTTTCCCGCTCTCCGGCGCGCGCAAAATGGCTCTTACTGGCCGAATTCGCGACGCAAAGACCATCTCCGGCATTCTTTGGCTGTCGCAGACACGGTCGGACATCAAAAGCGCACCGCGTTAGTACTGACGGCGCTGCGAGGTCTCGACCTGTCTTAGAGGGATAATTTTCCCTCAAGCCTTGGCACGATCCGGGCTGATGACCGGCTGAGATCAATGGAATGCGAGCTTAGGGTCATAAGCAACTTACTTCGATGTATCACGGATTACATATTTGGCGCCGTTGGGCGCACACGGATATGTGACATACGCACTTGACAGTCCCTTTGGCCAGTTCCACAATGTCGCCACAATTTGCAATACATCCCAATGTTGCACCTCTTCGGGGTGAACGGCAAAACAAAGTAAAAAGAGAGCGAGAAAATCAAGTGGAACGTATCCAGGGTACCGTCAAGTGGTTCAACAACGCGAAAGGGTATGGCTTCCTGGGGCGCGATGGTGGAGCGGATGTATTCATCCACTATAGCGCCATCACAAGCGAGGGTTATAAAAGCCTGCAAGAAGGCGACAAAGTTGAATTCGAAATCGTCCAGGGGGAGAAAGGACCGCAAGCGGCCAATGTTAGTAAGATCTCCTGA